>WNGL01005801.1_pt1 | contig 23857 bp, 27 predicted proteins | sample 5400591 | NCBI WGS metagenome assembly WNGL01 (sample SAMN13153377, study PRJNA577476) | soil metagenome | isolation source: 80 cm soil or saprolite under Garry oak tree replicate 1 | place: USA:California | collected 2016-06-15 | reverse complement strand
CGCGAAGACCGCATGCTCGACGGCGAAACCGTGTTCCAGCTCTACGACACCTTCGGTTTTCCCGTCGATCTGACTGCGGACATGGCGCGCGAGCGCGGCATCATGATCGACCACGCGGGATTCGAGGCGGCGATGCAGCGCCAGCGCGAGCGCGCGCGCGCCGCGGGCAAGTTCAGGACGGACGCGGGCGTAGAGTATTCCGGGCGCGCGACGGAGTTCCGCGGCTACGACAGCCTTGCGCTCGACGACGCCAAAGTGGCAGCGCTCTACAGGGAAGGGACCTCGGTGCCGGCCATCGCGGCGGGGGAATCCGCCATCGTCGTGCTGGACAAGACCCCGTTCTACGCCGAATCGGGCGGCCAGGTGGGCGACGCGGGCGAGATCGTCGCCGCGGGCGGTACTTTCGCCGTTTCCGACACGCAGAAAATCCAGTCCGAGGTGTTCGGCCATCACGGGGCGCTCGCGACCGGCCGGCTCGCCGTGGGCGACAAGGTGGCGGCGCGCGTGGATGCGGCGCGGCGCGCGCGCACCATGCGCAATCACTCGGCCACCCATTTGATGCACAAGGCCCTGCGCGAGGTGCTGGGGCCGCACGTGCAGCAAAAGGGGTCGCTCGTGGACGCCGAGAAGACGCGCTTCGACTTCTCGCACGATGCGGCTATGACCGACGAGCAGCTCCGTCGCATCGAAGCGATCGTCAATGCGGAAATCCTCAGAAACGAGGCGACCTCGGCGCGCATCATGAAGTTCGACGACGCGGTCAAAGGCGGCGCGATGGCCTTGTTCGGCGAGAAGTACGGCGACGAGGTGCGCGTTCTGGATATCGGCTCCTCGCGCGAGCTGTGCGGCGGCACGCACGTCGCCCGCACCGGCGACATCGGCTTTTTCAAGATCACGTCCCAGGGCGGCGTCGCGGCGGGCGTGCGCCGCGTGGAGGCGACCACCGGCGAGGGCGCGCTCGCGTGGGTGCAGGCGATGGAGGACGAGCGGCATTTCGTCGAGGGGTTCTATCAGGCGTCGGGGGAGGCGTTGAAAGAAAAGCTCAAGGCGGAGCGCGAGGAGAAAAGAGCCCTGGAAAAGGAGCTCGCGCGCCTCAAGTCGAGGCTCGCGGCTAACCAGGGCGACGATCTCGCGGCGCAGGCCGTCGAGGTCAAGGGCATCAAGGTGCTCGCGGCCTCCCTCGACGGCGCCGATGCGAAGACCCTGCGCGAGACGCTCGACAAGCTGAAGGACAAGCTGAAATCCGCCGCGATCGTGCTCGGCTCGACCGAGGGGGGAAGGGTGAGCCTCATCGCCGGCGTGACCGCGGATCTCACCGCGAAGCTCAAGGCCGGCGAGCTCGTCAACTACGTGGCGCAGCAGGTGGGCGGCAAGGGCGGCGGCAGGCCGGACATGGCGCAGGCGGGCGGCACCGAACCCGCCAAAGTCCCGGCCGCGCTCGGCTCGGTGCGCCAGTGGGTGGAGCAGCGGCTTTGAGAACGATCGGCTAGAAGCCGATCCGCTGCTTTTTCGGGGAGCGAACGTCGTCGATGTCGGAGACGTCGATCTCGTCCCGGCCTGCGAGCTTCGCGTTGCCGAACGCGTTCATGATGGCGCGGCGCATTTCCCGGGGCGAGAGCTCCGCGCATCGCTCCTGCACCTCCTGCGCGAGCCCTTCGGGAAAGTCCCTGCCCCAGTCGTGGCTGCCGCGGATTTCGCCGTAGATCGCCTGCGCGATGCGGACCGACCCGTCCCGGTCGGGCGACCCGACCTCGTAGACGTTCATGCGGTTGAGGATCGGGTCCGGGATCTTGGCCTCGTCGTTTGCTGTGGCGATCCACACCACGCCCGAGGCATCGATCGGTATCTCGACGAACTCATCCACGAACTCGGCCGCCGTGTCGCGCTCGAGCAGCATGTACAGCGCGCCCAGCGGATCGTACTGATTGCCGCTGCCCGCCTTGTCGAGCTCGTCGACCATGATCACCGGGTTGGCGTAAGTGCCGTTCAAAATGGTCTCGAATACTTTTCCGGGCTTGGCGTTCTTCCATTGCGATGAAGCCCCGGAGATCACCCAGCCTGCGGTCATCGAGCTCATCGAGCAAAGGCCGAAACCCGTCGAAAGAAGCTGCGACAGGCGCCGGCCGAAATACGTCTTGCCGATTCCCGGCTCGCCGAGCAGAAGCATCGGCGGCAACTCCAGGCAGTCGTTGGACGAAGCGCACAGCGCGATGTGCTTCTTGACGTCGTCCAGGACTTCAGCGAAGTTGGGAAGCTCGTCGTAGAGGCTTTCCATCGCCGGAATTCCCGAGGGCTTCACCGTGAGGCGGGTGCCGCCCGCTTTGATCATTTTTTCATAAGTGGACTTCAGCGCATCGTTCGCCGAAGCGGCAAGTTCCTGCAACGCGCGGTCGACTTCCGCGACGTCGTAGACATCCTTGAATCCTCCGATCGGGATGTTGACCGCTGCTGTCGTCATTCTGGTTGCCTCCACGCGAATACAAGCTATCACGCAAGAGTGATACCCACAATCCATTTGACATCTTCAACGTGCAGCGTTTCGCAGCGTTGACCGCCGGTTTTTCTGGCACTCTCGCGCTGCATCTGCCAGCGGCGTGACTTTTTTGGCGCCCGCAGAAGCCGAGACCGCCGTTGCGAGAGCTGCACGGAATGCGCGCCGCTGGGAACGGCCGCAACCGATTTATTCGGGTAAAATTCAGACTTTTCAGTTTGTTAGAGAAGATCCGCCGCGCACCGGCGACAGCCATGCATTTCAAAGTCGACGACGTCAGAATTCGCGAGATCAAGGAGCTCGCGCCACCCGCGCTCCTGCTGCGCGAATTTCCCTGCTCGGAGAAAACCGCGGAGCTGACCTATAACACGCGGCAGGCGATTCACCGCCTCCTTCACGGTTCGGACGACAGGGTTCTCGTCATCATCGGACCGTGCTCGATCCATGATCCCAAGGCGGGCCTCGAGTACGCGCGCAAGCTCGTCGAAATGAGAAACGAACTCGAGCGGGACCTCGTCGTCGTCATGCGGATCTACTTCGAGAAGCCTCGCACGACCGTGGGCTGGAAGGGACTGATCAACGATCCGGACCTCGACGGCAGCTTTCAGATCAACAAGGGGCTGCGCCTCGCGCGCGAGCTGCTCATGGACATCAACGAGGCAGGGCTGCCCGCGGGCACGGAGTTTCTGGACATGATCTCGCCGCAGTACTACGCGGACCTGGTGAGCTGGGGCGCGATCGGCGCGCGCACCACGGAATCGCAGGTGCATCGCGAGCTCGCCTCCGGGCTGTCTTGCGCGGTGGGCTTCAAGAACGGCACCGATGGGAATGTGCGCATCGCGGTCGACGCGCTGAAGGCCGCGCGCACTCCCCATCATTTTCTTTCCGTGACCAAGGAGGGGCACTCCGCCATCGTTTCGACCAACGGCAACGAGGACTGCCACATCATCCTGCGCGGCGGAAAACATCCGAATTACGACGCGGGGAGCGTCGACGCTGCGGCCAAGGAGCTGGCCGGCGCCGGGCTCGAGCAGCGCCTGATGGTCGATTGCAGCCATTCGAACAGCCAGAAGATGTACCAGCGCCAGATCGACGTCGCGCGCGAGGTCGCGCGCCAGGTCGCCGCCGGCGAGGACCGCATCATCGGCCTCATGGTCGAATCGCATCTCAAGGCCGGCCGCCAGGATCTCGTTCCGGGAAAGCCCCTCGTATACGGCCAGAGCATCACCGACGCGTGCATCGGCTGGGAGGACAGCGTGCCGCTGCTCAAAAATCTCGCCGAAGCGGTGCGCAAACGCCGGCTGGTCAAAGCCGAAGACTCCTAGAAAAACCGGGGACAGACCACGTTTTTTCATCGAACCAAGGAAACCGGCGACCCGGGACCGAGCAATAAACGTGGTCTGTCCCCGGTTTTCTGGGGTGCCGTGGCGCTGATTCTCGCGTTCAAGCTGTGGCTGTCCGCGGTCTTTCCCTTCACCGGCGACGAAGCGTATTTCGTCGAATGGGGCGCTTATCCGGACTACGGCTATTACGATCATCCGCCGATGATCGGCTGGCTGCTCGCCCTTCTGCTCAAGCTGTCGCGCGCAGAATGGCTGCTGCGCCTGCCGGTGACCCTGCTGCCCTTCGCGCTCGCAGCGGGAATCTACGTCGTCCTGCGCCGCGTGGACGAAACGAAGGCGGCGCTCACCGCGCTTGCCTTCATGCTGCTGCCCGCCAACTTGTGGGGCGTCTTCATCACCACCGACACGCCGCTCGTTTTCTTTTGCTTCGCCTCGGCGTTCGCCTTCTGGCTGGGGATCGTCCGGCGCTCAGCCGGCTGGTACGCGCTTGCCGGCGTATTTCTAGGTCTGGCATTTCTTTCCAAGTACTTCGCCGTCTTGCTGGGATTCGCCTACGTGGTTCATGTCGCGCTCTCCCCCCGCGGGCAGCGCGACTGGCGTGCGCTCGCGCTCGTCGTTCTGAGTTCGCTTCCGTTCGCTGCCGTCAACCTTTGGTGGAATTACGAGCATTGCTGGGCGAACCTGATGTTCAATCTCTACAACCGGCACGACACCGCCGGCTGGTCCTGGAAGACGCCGCTCGTCTATGCGGTCTCGGTGCTCTACGTGCTCAGCCCGGTCGCCCTGTGGCAGCTCGCAAGAGAGCGCCGGCGCGTGGCGGCCGCGCTCGGTGAGCCGGCGACGCGGTTTTTCGCCGTCGTCTTCGCGCTCCCCTTCGGGTTCTTCGCCGCGCTTTCGGTGGTCAAGCTGATCGGCCTGCACTGGATGCTCGCCTTCGTGCCTTTCTTTTTCGTCGCTGCGGGCGGCTTGCTGTCGCGCGAGCAGCTGCTGCGCTCGGTGCTCTATCTGGGGGCCCTGAGCGCCTTCCACGCCGCGGCGATCCTCGCCGCGGCGATGCTGCCGCTCGACACCTGGAAGAACGCGCGTTTCTACGACGGCATCGTGTACCACGCACGAATGCCTGAAATCCTCCGTGAGCTGAAGCCCTACGGGGAGGAATTCGGTTTCGCCACCGACGGGTACTCGATGTCGGCGGTCGCGTCCTTTCATGCGCGCCGGCGCGTGGCGGTATTCGGCGCCGCCTCCTCGCACGCGCGGCACGACGACATCCTGACCGATTTCAGGCGGCTCGACGGTAAGAACATTCTGGTGCTGCGCAAGGATGCGCCCGGCGATGCCGACTATCGGCCCTACTTCCGCTCCGTCGAATACAGGGAGTTCACCCTCTGGGGTGCGACCTTTCATGTGGTCCTCGGCCGCGGCTTCGATTTCGCTGCGTACCGCGAGAAGATCCTGAAACCGTTGCAACAGCGCTACTACGCTATTCCCCGGTACTTGCCGCAGGGACGCTGCTATTTCTGCGAGCGCTATCTGGGTACGCCGACCTGCCCTACAAAGGACTGACCCGATGACGAGCACCCTCATCCGCCTTTTGCGCCCACACCAGTGGATCAAGAACGGGTTTCTTTTCATGGGCGTGGTCTTCGGCCACGGATGGAACGACGCAAGGCTCGTCGCGGAAACGCTTGTCCTGTTCGCTGCCTTCTGCCTGGTCTCGAGCGCCGTGTACATCCTCAACGACATCGCCGACCGGGATGCCGACCGCCTGCATCCGCACAAGCGCGAACGGCCGCTGGCGCGAGGCGAGATCGGCGTGGGCGCCCCGATCGCGCTGTGCGTTGCCCTCGCGCTGGGCGGGCTCGCGCTCGCGGCCACCGTCTCGCTGCCGGCCCTGCTGATCGCCACCGCCTATGTCGTACTCAACATTGGATACAGCGCCGGGCTCAAGCACGTGGCGATTCTCGATGTGTTCATGATCGCCGGCGGATTCATGCTGCGCATCCTCGCAGGCACCGCGGGAGTCGGCATTGCCCCGTCGAAATGGCTGCTGCTCTGCGGGCTGATGCTCACCCTGTTTCTCGGCTTCTGCAAACGGCGGGCCGAGCTGCTCGCAGTGATCGGCCCCGCGATTTCAGGAGGCGGACATCGTGTCGCTCTCGACGGCTACAGCATGGCGCTGCTGGATTGCCTGATCGCGGTCAGCGTTGCCTGCGCCGCGCTCGGCTACGCGCTGTACACGGTGGACCCGGACACTATAGCGCTGCATGGCACCGACCGGCTCTTTCTCACGTTTCCGTTCGTGTTGTACGGCCTGTTTCGGTATCTGCAAGTCGTGTATTCGAAGGGGGGAGGCGGTGATCCCGCCTGGGAGATGCTGCGCAATCCGCATCTGATCGCGGCGACCGCGGGGTGGCTGGGCGCGACCGGATGGTTCCTAGCGGGGTGAGAGGCCGCTTGGATATTTGTGATCGGTACGGCGTTTGGGCATAATCTCGCCCGTCACCGGCGCGCGCGGCGGGAGCCGGGCCCGCGCGCGGCGGCTCACCGAGGCGAGTCCGAAGATGGCAGAAACAGCGGAAAGAGCCCGGCTGGCACAGCTGGAGTCGCTGGGCGATCCCATGCAATTCGCCAGCAGGATTCACGGCCTCATCACGTTCTCGCCCCTTTTCGAGACCTTCAACCTGACGGAAATCCGCGTGCTGAGCGAGTTCATGCAGGTCTACCGCGCCGGCCCCGGCGTGGAAATCATCCGCGAAGGCGACGCGGGGGATTTCATGGTTTTTCTCGTCGAAGGCCGGATCGAGGTGTTCAAGCAGGACCGGTCGAACGCCCCGCGCCTGATTGCGCTGATCGCGCCGGGGCAATCGTTCGGCGAGATGTCGATGATCGATGGCGAGCCGCGCTTTGCGAGCTGCATTGCGGCGGAATCCTGCATGATCGCGGTGCTATCGCGCGACAGCCTGGCGCGCATCATCCTGGAGCAGACAACGCTCGGGGCGAAAATCCTAATGGAACTGGTGCTTATGCTGTCGCAGCGGCTGCGTCACACCAGTTCCAGGCTGCTCGACTACATGGATCGCGAAAAGACTTGATCAGGGGGTCATACCGGCCAAAGAACCTGTGGCACAATACGCGGCCGGAGCGGTGGAGGGTGAAATGAAAATAACGAACGGCAAGGATTTCTGGGCCGGGGTGATGTTCATCGCGTTCGGGCTGGGTTTCATGTTCGTGGCCCAGAACTACGCCATGGGGAACGCGGTGCGCATGGGGCCGGCGTATTTTCCGACGGTGCTCGGGGGCATGCTCGCCGTGCTCGGGGCGGTCGTATTGTTCCGGGGCTTCGTGTCGAAGATATCCAATCCTCTGGCTGTCTTTCCGTTTCGTTTCTGGCTGGTCGTCGGCGGGCTGATATTGGGCGTGATCGCCTATTACACCCAGCCACAGCGCGACGCGACGATATTCGCGCAGATTGCGCACGCGTTGCTTGCGGGCGTCGCAATCCTGTTGCTCTTTGCGGCCTTCGGTGAGCGTTCGCTGTGGGTGGTCCTGTTCGCGGTCGTTCTTTTTGGCTATGTGTTGAAGCCTCTCGGACTCGTATTGGCGGTCTTCGTACTGACGATCGTTTCGGCGGTACCAGGGTTCGCGTGGACGCGCAAGGATTTCCAGATGTTGCCGGCCTACGTAGCCGTCGGAGTCCTCTTGACCTACCTTACGCTGGTCGTGTCATCGTGGATACAGCATCCAGTACTCACTGTGTTCGGCGCAGTGGGTCTAAATTTACCCCCAGTGCTGGTGCTCCTATTGGTGGAGATCGGTTTGGGCGCAGTGCTCGCGTTTTTCGCGGGTCGGTACAAGTGGCCGCAGATCACGGCGGGGCACGTCACCGTGCTCAGCTTTGCTCTTGCGGTATTCTCGGTAGCATCGTTCGTCCACGGCTTGGGGCTGCCGATGAACGTCTGGCCGAGTCTCTGGGAGTAAGGCGATGGAACTCTTTCACAATCTCGCCATCGGCTTCCAGGTTGCGCTCTCCTTCCAGAATATTTTCTACTGTTTGATGGGCTGTCTGCTCGGCACGCTGATCGGCGTGCTGCCCGGCATCGGGCCGGTGGCCACCATCGCCATGCTGCTGCCGGTCACTTTCACGCTCAACCCGACTTCCGCGCTGATCATGCTTGCCGGGATCTATTACGGCGCGCAGTACGGCGGCTCGACCACCGCTATTCTGGTCAACATTCCGGGCGAGTCGTCGTCGGTCGTGACCTGCCTCGATGGCTACCAGATGGCCCGACAGGGCCGGGCGGGGCCCGCGCTCGGCATCGCGGCGATCGGCTCGTTCTTCGCCGGATGCGTCGCCACGGTGATCATCGCGCTGTTTGCGCCTCCGCTCGCCGAAGTCGCGCTGAAGTTCGGCCCGGCGGAGTACTTTTCGCTGATGGTGCTCGGCCTGATCGCGGCGACGGTGCTCGCCCACGGCTCGCTCGTCAAGGCGATCGCGATGGTGATTCTCGGCTTGCTGCTGGGCCTCGTGGGCACCGACGTCAACTCGGGCGTCGCGCGGTTCAGCTTCGGCGTGTCGGAACTCTCCGATGGTATCGGCTTCGTCTCGGTGGCGATGGGCGTGTTCGGCTTCGCCGAGATCATCGCCAACCTCGAACAGAAGGAGCAGCGCGAAATCTTTACCAAGAAGGTGAGCAACCTGCTCCCTTCCTTGCAGGACTTCAAGGATTCGTGGGCGTCGATCCTGCGCGGGACCGCTCTCGGCTCGTTCCTCGGCATTCTGCCCGGGGGAGGAGCGCTGCTCGCCTCGTTCGCCGCCTACACGCTGGAGAAAAAGGTCTCGAAGAATTCGGCCAACTTCGGCAAGGGCGCGATCCAAGGCGTGGCGGCGCCGGAATCCGCGAACAACGCCGGCGCCCAGACCTCCTTCATCCCGCTGCTCACGCTCGGCATTCCCTCCAATCCGGTGATGGCGCTGATGATCGGGGCGATGATGATCCAGGGCATCGCACCCGGGCCGCAGGTGATGACCGAGCGGCCGCAGCTCTTCTGGGGAATGATCGCCTCGATGTGGGTAGGCAACCTGATGCTGGTGGTGCTCAACCTGCCGTTGATCGGAATGTGGATCAAGCTGCTGATGGTGCCCTACCGGATACTCTACCCTGCGATACTGGTTTTCTGCTGCATCGGCGTCTACAGCATCTCGAACAGCCCGTTCGACGTCATGCAGACGGCGGCGTTCGGCGTGGTCGGCTACATCTTCGTGAAGCTCGAATGCGAGCCTGCGCCGCTGATTCTCGGCTTCATCCTCGGGCCGCTCATGGAGGAAAACCTGCGCCGAGCGATGCTCTTGTCGCGCGGGGACCCGCTGGTGTTCTTCCAGCGACCGATCAGCCTCACCATGCTTCTCATAGCGGGTCTCCTGCTGACTGTCGTTGTCGCGCCGACCGTGCGCAAGAAGCGCGAGGAAGCCTTCGTCGAGGCGTGAGCTAGCGGTTCTTCCCCTGCTGCCACAGCACGTCGACACGGCCGCCCTCGCGGTTGAGGACGCGGGCGAGGACGAACAGCAGGTCGGACAGCCGGTTCAGGTAGATCCTCGCTGGGTCGGCGACTTTTTCCGAAGACGACAGGGTGACTATCGAGCGCTCGGCGCGCCGGCACACCGCGCGCGCGAGGTGCGCGAGGCCTGCGGCGCGCGTCCCGCCCGGGAGAATGAATTCCTTCAGCGGCGGCAACGCGGCATTGAACTCGTCGAGCAGCGCCTCGAGCCGCTTGACCTGATCTTCGGTCATCGTCGCGCGGCCGGGGATCGAGACGTCGCCACCCAGGTCGAAAAGATCGTGCTGGACGCTCTCGAGAATTGCGCGAATTTTTTCCGGCACCGGCTCGGCGAGCAGCACGCCGATCGCGGAATTCAGCTCGTCGATCTCGCCGAGAGCAACGATGCGCGGCCTGTCCTTGCGAACGCGCGAGCCATCGCCCAGACCGGTTTCGCCGCCGTCGCCGGTGCGAGTGTAGATCTTGGAGAGGCGGTGGCCCATGAGCGGGATATCGGAAAGCGGAAATGTAACATGGGGTCCTCTGGTCCGCTGCCTAGCGCGTGTCAACGCTCGGCCGGCATGCTGAAGCGCATCCGCACCACGTGGTCGAGCGACAACTTTCCCGGCCCGCGACAGAGCAGGACGAGGAGCATCGCCGCCCACTGGATGTGAGTCGGCCACGCCTGCGGATAGACGAGCACCTCGATCACCGCGGTCATGCCGAGCAGGACGAGCGACGCAGCCCGCGTGGCGAACCCCAGCACGAGGAGCACCGGCGTCGAGAGCTCGATCGAGACCGCCATGTAGGCGGCAAGCTCCGGCGGCAGGAGCGGCACCTTGTATTCTTCGACGAAGAGCTCCACTGCCGTATTCCAGTTCGCGAGCTTGGTCGTTCCCGAGTTCCAGAACACCGTCGCGATCGCGAACCGCAGCGGCGCCGCAAGGAGCCAGTACGGAACGGACTCAAGCCAGCTAAGGGTGCGTCCGATCAGGGTCAAAGTGGGCCGTTCGGCCGAAGCAGAAATGAGATTTGTCATGGAAAATTCACGGCTGTCTTGTTCAAGCTGAAGTCGATGAATCGGCCCGCCGCAAGGTGATCGGCGAGCACGACCGACGCGTCGAAATCCCGCGCGTCGTCGAGGCCGGCTGCTAGCGGCCTGCCTTCGCACAGCGCGGAGGTGAATCGCCATGCGGATTCGCTCATGCGACGGACCTCGACCCCCGTCGGTAGGCGCTCGGTGAGCAGCCACACCGGGCCCGCGCAGGGATCAATCGCCGAGAGAGCCGCGTCGTCCTCATCCAACACCGCGCGCCAGATGAGATCCGCGGGATGATCCATGCGGAGTAAGCTCACTGAAGGGTGCAGCGCAAAGCTCACGCGCGCCCGCTCGGCCTCCTCGAGCGCGACCAGGCGCTGCGCATCGAGCGGTTCCGCGTCGGGGGCGTGCAGCGCGCGGTTCACCGCCCATTCGAGCCTCGCGACGTCGGGCAGGTAGGCAAGCGATGATGCGGGCTCGAAACCGGAGAGAAAATCGGGGAACTCATGGCCGTAGTCGTCGAGACAGGCGCTCCTCGGCGGGGAGGTTTCGATGAAAACACGCGCGGCTCTCTCGAAGAACTCCGCGCCCACGAGACGGTGCACGGCGGGATACGACAGACGCAGCGCCGTCGTCAGCACGCTCGCAAAGGTGTTGCGGTAGATGTCCAGCCGCTCTCCCGCGCCGATGTCCCCGCCGACGACGTGCGCGGAGATCCCGCCGTCGTCGCGGATGACCAGGCTTGCGCGCAGCGCGCGCTGGAGCTCAAGCAGCGAGGGCGCGGCTGGTTCCACTTTCCGCCTCGTCGATCAGCGCGGCGGCATGCGCCGCCTCCTCGAGCAGCACCGCCATGGGCGGCACGTCGGTGTCCCATTCGATCAGCGTCGGCACCGGGCCGAAGCGCGCGAGCGCCTCTGCGTAGAGCGCCCACACTTCCGGCGCGACGCGCGAGCCGTGATCGTCGACGCAGATTGTTCGCGCCTCGTCGATCCTCCGGACGCTGTGACCGGCGAGATGGATCTCGCCCACCGCCTCGGGTGGCAAGGCTGCGAGGTACGCGGAGGCCCGCCAGCCGTGGTTGCACGCGCTCACGTAAATGTTGTTCACGTCGCAGAGAATCCCGCAGCCGGTACGCCTCGCCACAAGCGCGAGAAACTCCCACTCCGGTATCGTCGAGTGCCGGAACCGCAGGTAGGTCGAGGGATTCTCGACAAGGATTTGGCGCTTCAGGCAATCCTGGACCTGCTCGACGTGCCGGCAGACGACCTCGAGCGCCTCCTCGGTCAGAGGCAGCGGAAGGAGGTCCGCGAGGTAGTTTCCGGCCGCGACGCTGAAGGAGAGATGCTCCGAGACGAGACCGGGCTCGACCCTCTCCACCACCTCTCGTACCCGCGCGAGGTGCGCCGGGTCCAGCCCCTCCGCGCTGCCGAGCGAGAGGCCCGTGCCGTGAAGCGACACGGGATAGTCGCGGCGGATCGCGTCGAGATACGCAGGCGCGCTTCCCCCGCCCATGTAGTTCTCGGTATGCACCTCGAACCACGTCGCGGCGGGGTGCGAGTCGAGGACTTCCCGGTGGTGGCGAAAACGCAACCCGACCCCGGCCTGGGCCGGGATCGAGTTGCGCGCCTTTCGCAGCGGAGCGGCGTGCGAATCCAAAGCCGGCTCCTGGTCAGGAGGCCGTCGTCTTGCCGCCCTGGATCTTGGAGCAATCGCCTGCGGGGAGCATGACGAAGGACTTGGTATCGCGCGCCTTGGTCGCCTGCCCGGCGCAGGAATGCGCGCCTTCGGCGCAGTCGTTCTTGGCGACCTTGTTGATGCCGTAGCACTTCTCGAGCTTGTTTTGCTCCATTCTCATCATGTTGTCCTGCACCACCTTGGGCATCTTGCTCATATCCTTCATGCCCTGCGCCTGGCCGGGCGACGCCTGGATCGCCAAGGCAAGCCCTACCGCGGTTGATAAGGTCGAAGCAGCCAATACGTACCGGTTCATAATTGGACCTCTTTGGTTTGAGGGTCTCGGAATCGAGACCGCGACAGCAAATTCGCTCCAAACGGACAAAAGGTTACACGCAAGGTAATCTGTTCGTATAACGCAGCCCAAGGAGGAGTCATGGATCGAGTTCGCCTGCCGCTCTTTCTGCTCCGCATCGGCGTCTTCATCGTCATGCTGATGTGGACGCTCGACAAGTTCATCCGCCCCGGACACGCCGCCGGGATATTCAAGAAGTTCTACGGCGTCGACGGCCTTTCCCCGACTGTGTTCTACATCATCGGCGCCCTTGAGCTGCTGTTGCTGGTCGGTTTCGTCACCGGGACCGCGAAGCGCTACACCTACGGTCTGGTGCTGCTCCTTCACGCAATCTCGACCCTTTCGTCCTATCAGCAATATCTGGCGCCGTTCGACAATCTGCTTTTCTTCGCAGCGTGGCCGATGCTGGCCGCGTGCATCGCGCTGTACATGCTTCGGGATCTGGATACGCTCTGGGCCATGCAGAAAATGTAAACCGAGCACAGATCGAACACGAAGAAAGCTCGATGTCCCCCATCCCGCACAATCGCGGCCCCGATCTCGCTCTCGTCGGCGGCGCTGCGCCTTCGTCGGGCTCGAATTCGCGACCGGGGCCCGAGAGACCCGCCGAGCGCGAGCTCGACTGGTCCGTCTATATGGCACGCGCGCAGGCCGGCGACCGGAATGCCTACAGGCGCCTGCTCGAGGACGTTACGCCGTATCTTCGTTCGATCGCCGCACGGCACGTTCGGTCGGGGGACATCGAAGACGTGGTGCAGGAGGTGCTGCTGACGGTGCACGCGGTACGGCACACCTACGATCCGGCGCGGCCTTTCGGTCCGTGGCTCGTCGCGATCGCCAATCGCCGCGTCGTCGACGCGCTGCGCCGCCAGGGGCGCTCCGGGGCGCGGGAAGTCGTCCTCGAGACCGGGCATGAAACCTTTGCGGGGCCTCAAGCGAACTTAGCCGAGACGGCTTCGGATGGGCGGGCGCTGCGGGACGCGATCGAGCGACTGCCGGCCGGGCAACGCGAAGCCATCCGTATGCTGAAGCTCCAGGAGATGTCGCTCAAGGAAGCCGCGGCAGTGAGCGGGATGACGGTCGTCGCGCTGAAGGTGGCGACCCATCGCGCGCTGAAGAGCTTGCGGAAGATACTCGGAAGACAGGACCGAAAAGCATGATCACCACACCCGATCTCATCGAGTCGCTCGTCGCGAATGCGGCGCCAGTGCGCAGGCTGCGGCCGCCCGTCGCGCGCGCGGTGGGCTGGCTGCTGTTCGCGGCCCTGATGCTCGCGCTCCTCGCCGTCAGTCACGAAGTGCGGCCGGATCTCGCGCTGCGGCTGCGGCAGCCGGAGTTCGTGATCGGCATCGCCGCGTCGCTCGCGACTGGCGTGCTCGCCGCGATCGCGTCGTTCCTCCTGAGCATCCCGGACCGCTCTCGGGGGTGGCTGCTTCTACCGGTGCCGGCACTCTTCGTGTGGGTATCGACCATAGGCTATGGGTGTCTCATCAACTGGGTGAGCCTTCAGCCGGGCAGTCTTCCCTTCGGCGACGAGGCCGGGTGCTTCGCGCTCCTCGTTCTGACCGGAGTGCCGCTCTCGCTCGCCATGCTCATCATGCTGCGTCACGCGGCGCTCCTCGAGCCGACGCGGGTCGCGATTTCGGGCGGCCTCGCGGTCGCCGCCCTGACTGCGACGGCCCTGTCGATTTTTCACGAGCATGACGCGAGCGCAATCATCTTGATCTGGAACTTCGGCACCGCGGTGCTGCTCGTCGCGCTTGGGAGTGCGTTCGGCCGCAGGATGTTCTCGTGGGTAGCTTATGCCGGAAAGTAAATGAAAACCCATCTGGAAAAAATCGGCAGTCTGGGAGCAGTGATCGCGGCTGCCGCCTGCCCGGTCTGCTTTCCCAAGCTCGCCTTGATCGGCGCGCTCTTCGGCTTGGGTGCGCTCGGCGCGTACGAATCGCAGCTTTTCATCGCCGCTCAAATACTGGTTGTGGTCGCCGTGCTGGGCCACGCGCTCGCGTACCTGCAACAGCCGTATTCGGCGGACTGTACCTCGTGCCCTCCGAGGCGATGATCTACGCGGGGTTCGCCGGTCTGGTCGCGACGAGCGCCACGGACTACTGGGCGCGCTTTCGCGGGACGCAGGCGTCTTCCCGTCAGACCCCTCCTGCGAAAGGCGGATAGAACGAGTGGTATCGCGACCGATAATGGAGTCGGTGATAACCTGCTCGAAGTGCGGTCACAGGAAGCGGGAAAGAATGCCGACGGACACGTGCTGGTTTTTCTACGAATGCGCGGGCTGCGGTGCGCTCCTGCGCCCGAAGGCGGGCAAATGCTGCGTGTTTTGCTCCTACGGGTCGGCGAAGTGCCCGCCGAAGCAAGCCCTCGGGATCACATAGAGGAGAAGATCATGGATCAGAATGTGAGGCCGTCGCCGCGATTGACGCCGCTGCCGGTCGGCCACGCGCCCGAGCTGAAGGAGAACTTCGAGTTCTCGAAGAGAAGCCTCGGCTTCGTTCCGAACAGCATGCTGATCATGCAGAGGAAGCCCAAGCTCGTCAAAGCGTTCTCGCAGCTCTCCCAGGCGATCTGGGATCCGAACAGCGAGGTAGATCGCGGCTTCAAGCGCCTCGTCGGCCACGTCGCGAGCCGCGCGGCGGGCTGTGTGTACTGCATGGCACATACGGCGGAAGGGTCGCTGCATTACGGTATCGAGGAGCGCAAGCTCGCGGCGGTCTGGGAATACCGCACGAGCCCGCTTTTCACCGAGACCGAGCGCGTCGCGCTCGATTTCGCGCTGGCCGCTGCTTCGGTCCCGAACGGTGTGACCGACGAAATGTTTTCCGAGCTGCGCAGGCACTGGTCGGAAAACCAGATCGTCGAGATCACCGCGGTGGTCGCCTACTTCGGCTTCCTCAACCGCTGGAACGACACCATGGGAACGCTCCTCGAGCCGGGGCCCGCTGCGGCCGGCGAGAAATATCTCGCTTCGCACGGCTGGAAGGTCGGCAAGCACGCACGAGCCTGACGGAGAGCGCACCCGTGCACGCGACGCTGCCTCTCCTCGAGGTCTCCGACTTTCCGGCGATACGCCGCGAGCGTCTCGAGACGCTCCAGGTCAACCTCGGCTACAAATGCAACCAGACCTGCGTGCACTGCCACGTCAACGCCGGTCCCACGCGCACCGAGGAGATGGACCGGGAGACGATGCGCACCGTGCTGCGTTACCTCGAGGCCTCGGGCGTCGGCACGCTCGACATCACCGGCGGTGCGCCCGAGCTGAATCCGCATTTCAGGGAGCTGGTCGAGCGCGCCCGCGCGCTCGGTGCGCACGTGATCGACCGCTGCAATCTCACCGTTCTGGAAGAGCCCGGCCAGGAGGATCTCGCGGAGTTTCTCGCCGCCCAGGGCGTCGAGATCATCGCCTCGCTTCCCTGCTACACCGAAGAGCTGGTCGACAGGCAGCGCGGCAAAGGCGTGTACGAGACGAGCATTCGCGCGCTCCGGCGTCTCAACGCGCTGGGCTATGGCGAATCAGGCTCGGGTTTGCCGCTCTGTCTCGTGTACAACCCTCAAGGGGCGTCGCTGCCGCCCGCGCAGGAAAAACTCGAAGCCGACTACAAGCGGGTGCTCGGCGAGCGCTTCGGCATCCGCTTCGACCGGCTCTATACGCTCGCCAACATGCCGATTGCGCGATTCGGCTCGATGCTCATCTCCAAGGGCCAATTCAACGCCTACATGGAGCTGCTGCACGAGTCCTACCGCGAGGAGAACCTCGAGCGCGTCATGTGCAGGAGCCTCGTCTCGGTCGACTGGCAGGGCACCGTCTACGATTGCGATTTCAACCAGATGCTGGGACTGCCGCTCAGGATCGCGGGTCGGCCCCGGGTCAGGCTCGCCGATCTCATCGGGCGCGATCTCGCCGGGAATCCGATCGCGGTGAAGAACCACTGCTTCGGGTGCACCGCCGGGCAGGGCTCGAGCTGCGGCGGCGCGCTCAATGGCTAGAACGCGGCCCGGCCGGTCCTGTCCGCGCCACTACCGTTACTCGCCCGCGGTCTTCGCGCGAGCCGCGGACCTCAAGGCGCAATCGCTCTACGTCGTCGGCGGGCTCTACGGCAACCGCTTCGCGCTCGAAGCGGTCCTTGCCATGGCGCGCCGGGAAGGCGCGATGCTCGTCTTCAACGGCGATTTCAACTGGTTCAACGTCGAACCGGCGGAATTCGAAGGCGTCAATCAAACCGTTCTTGAACACGCGGCCCTGCGCGGCAACGTCGAAACCGAAGTCGCGGGCGAGGATTCCGGTGCGGGCTGCGGCTGCGGCTACCCGGATTGGGTCGGCGAAGCCGAGGTCGAGCGATCGAACGAAATCCTCAAGCGGCTTCGCGAGACCGCGCGCGGGCACCCGGGCTTGCGCGAGCGCCTGGGCGACCTGCCCATGCACCTTGTCGCTGAAGTCGGGGGCCTGCGCATCGGCATCGCGCACGGCGACGCCGAATCCCTCGCCGGCTGGCAGTTCTCGCAGGAAGCGCTGCGCGAGCGTCCCGAGCGCGTCCGGGCGCTGCTCGCGGGGGCCGCCATCGATGTGTTTGCGTGCACGCATACCTGTCTGCCGGTGATGCAGGACTTCGCCACGCCGCGCGGCACGGCGATCATCGTCAACAACGGGGCGGCCGGAATGCCGAATTTCCGCGATACGCGTTTCGGCCTCGCGACGCGCATCGCGAGCGCACCCTCGGCGCAGGCGCTTTACGGCGCGCGGCTCGGGGCGACGGTCGTTGAAGCCGTGCCGGTGCGCTACGACCACGACGCATGGATTGCGCGATTCGACCGCGTCTGGCCGGCAGGCTCGCCTGCCGCAGTCTCTTATCGCGAGCGCATCGCTTCCGGCCCGGGCTACGAGGTGGACCAGGCCGTGCGGACGGGCGCTTTCTCGCGCGCGGCCTGAAGCGGCGCGTACCATGTCGCGCCGCCGGCTGCTCGTCGCGGTCCTTCTCCTTGGCCTGATCGCGGCGTTTTTCGCGCTCGATCTCGGCCAGTATCTCCGCCTCGAATACTTCAAGTCGCAACAGTCGGCGATCGAGGAATTCCGGCGGGCGAATCCGCTGGTCGCGAGCGGGGTATTCTTCGCAATCTACGTCGCCGTTACCGGCCTGTCCGTGCCCGGGGCCGCCATCCTGTCGCTCGCGGTCGGCGCGATATTCGGGCTCTTGTGGGGCACGCTGATCGTGTCGTTCGCCTCGAGCATCGGCGCGACGCTCGCCTTTCTCTCCTCCAGGTTTCTTTTCCGTGAACTGGTGCGCAGCCGGTTCGGCGACCGGTTGCGTGCGATCGACGCCGGCCTGGACAAGGAGGGTGCGTTCTACTTGTTCGCTTTGCGGTTGGTGCCGGCGTTTCCGTTCGTCTTGGTCAATCTCCTCATGGGGCTCACGCCGATCCGCACCCGCACGTTCTACTGGGTGAGCCAGATCGGCATGCTTCCCGCCACGCTCGTCTACGTCAACGCGGGCACCCAGCTCGCTACCATCCAATCGATCTCGGGGATTCTCTCCCCGGCGCTGATCGGCTCGCTCGCGCTGCTCGGCCTGTTTCCGCTCGCCGCCAAGTACGCCGTCGAGTCCTTCAAGCGGCGCCGGAGGTTGGCGCGGTGGCCGAAGCCGGCCAAGTTCGACCGCAACCTCGTCGTGATCGGCGCAGGTTCCGCCGGGTTGGTGTCGGCCTACATCGCGGCCGCGGTCAAGGCGAAAGTGACCCTGATCGAGAAAGACAGGATGGGCGGGGACTGCCTCAACACGGGCTGCGTGCCCTCGAAGGCCCTGATCAAGTCGGCGCGGCTCGTCGCGCAGGCGAAGCGCCCGCGCGAATTCGGCTTCAAAGCCATGCAGGTCGACTTCGATTTCGCCGACGTCATGGAGCGCGTGCAGCGCGTGGTGAGAACCGTCGAGCCGCACGACTCGGTCGAGCGCTACACCCAGCTCGGCGTCGAGTGCCTTCTGGGCGAGGCAAAAATCACGTCTCCCTGGACGGTGGAGGTGAGGAGCGAAACGGGCAGGCGCGCGCTCACGACCCGCGCGGTCGTCATCGCCGCGGGCGCGCGGCCCTTCGTGCCCCCGATCCCGGGGCTCGCCGAAGCCGGCTGCCTGACCTCGGACACGGTGTGGACCTTGAGAGCGCTGCCCCCGCGGCTGGTCGTGCTCGGGGGAGGGCCGATCGGCTGCGAGCTCGCCCAGTGCTTCGCGAGGTTCGGATCGCGCGTGACGCAGGTCGAGATGCTTCCGCGCATCCTCATCCGGGAAGACCCGGAGATTTCCGAAATGGTCGCGCGGCAGTTCCGCGAGGAGCGCATCGACGTCCGCGCCGGTCACCAGGCGGTGCGCGTGCTCCGGGAAAACGGCGAGAAGGTGCTTGTGTGCGAGCACAGCGGGAAGGATATCCGCATCCCGTTCGACGAGCTGCTGTGCGCGGTCGGGCGCATCGCCAATACCGAGGGGTACGGCCTGGAGGAGCTCGGCATCGAATTGAGTCCCACGCGCACCGTGAGCACCAACGAATACCTGCAGACCCTCTATCCCAACATCTACGCCTGCGGCGACGTCGCCGGCCCGTATCAGTTTACGCATACCGCCTCGCACCAGGCCTGGTACGCGGCGGTGAACGCGCTCTTCGGGGGAGTGAAGAGATTTCGCGCCGACTACTCGGTGATTCCCTGGGCGACGTTTACCGATCCCGAGGTCGCCCGCGTAGGGCTGAACGAAACCGAGGCAATTGAGAAAAACGTCGCTTACGACGTCACGAGCTACGCGCTCGAGGACCTCGACCGCGCGATTGCCGACGGGGAGACGAAGGGCGTGGTCAAGGTCCTCACCGTGCCCGGCAGGGACAGGATCCTCGGCGCAACGATCGCCGGGGAACACGCGGCCGATCTCATCGTCGAATTCATCACGGCGATGAAGCACGGCATCGGATTGAACAAGATCCTCGGCACCATCCACATCTACCCCACGCTCGCCGAAGGCAACAAGTACGCGGCGGGCAGCTGGAAGAGAGCGCACGCCCCGCAAGGGCTGCTCAGGTGGGCGGAGAAGTTCCACGCGTGGAGGCGCGGTTGAAGATTTCGATCATCGTCCCGGCGCTGAACGAGGCGGAAGGCATTGCTGCGGCGCTCACGGGCCTCGCCTCGCTTCGCAAGCGCGGCCACGAAGTGATCGTCGTCGACGGCAGCTCGAGCGACAAGACTGCGGCTCTCTCTCGCGGCGCCGCCGACCGGGTCGTTGCGGCTCCGCGCGGTCGCGCGAGCCAAATGAACGCGGGAGCGGTGCTCGCCCAGGGCGAAGTCCTGCTTTTCCTTCACGCAGACACGCATCTTCCGGAAAACGCCGACGCGCGCATCCTGCAGGGGCTCGCGGCGAGCGGCAGGGCATGGGGGCGCTTCGACGTGCGCATCGAGGGCAAGAGCCGCCTGCTTCCCGTGATCGCGTTCTTCATGAACCTGCGCTCGCGCGCGACCGGCATTGCCACCGGCGATCAGGCCATTTTCGTCCGGCGCGAGGCGTTCGAGCGCGCTGGACGCTTCCCGCCGCTCGAGCTGATGGAGGACATCGCGCTGTCGCGCTCGCTCAAGCGAGTCTCACGGCCGCTGTGTCTTGCCGACGAGGCGGTGACATCGGGCCGACGCTGGGAGCGCCACGGGGTCCTGCGCACGGTGCTGCTGATGGGGTGGCTGCGCCTCGCGTTTTTCTTCGGCGCCGCTCCCGCGAAACTGGCGCGCCTCTATGACGGCGAGCGCGGCTGAGACCTTCTGCCGGGTGATGGTGTTCGCGAGGGCACCGGGTGAGGCCAAGACCCGGCTGATTCCCGCGCTCGGCGCGGTGGGCGCCGCGGCGCTACATCGCCGGCTCGTGACGCACTGCCTGCGCGCGGCAGGGGATTCGCGGCTCGGCCCGGTCGAGCTGTGGTGTGCTCCGGGCACCGGCGATCCTTTCTTCCTCGAATGCGAGCGCAGGCTCGGAGCGAGTCTTCATCCGCAGGGAGAGGGCGATCTGGGCGCGCGCATGCAGCGCGCGTTCGAATCGGCACTCGCGCTCAGCCCGCGCGCGATCCTCGTCGGCAGCGACATCCCCGCGCTCTCGGCGCAGTACCTTCGCGATGCCGATCAGGCGCTCCGTCGGGGCGATGACGCCGTGATCGGGCCGGCGGAAGACGGCGGTTACGCTCTGATCGGACTTTCGCGTTGCGATGCGGAGCTGTTTCGCGACATTCCCTGGGGCGGGTCTGAGGTCATGGCGGAGACCCGCCGGCGAATTGCCGCGGTCGGCTGGCGCGTGACCGAGCTTCCGGCTCTGTGGGACGTGGACCGTCCCGAGGATCTCGAGCGCCTGCCGGAAGAGATGCGCGAGAGCTTTATGCCAGCAGCAAGCGGAACCGGCGCCCGGAACGAGTCCGGTACACCTCGAAATCGCGGCGGTCTACCGTGAACATCTCGGTAATCCCGGTCTTTTCCGCGATCAGTACGAGCGTGGCGTCGGCGAAATCCATTCGCGCGTAGCGCGCGAGCAGCTCATCGAGTTGCGGCACATCTTCAACCGAAAGGGCTTCCAGACGCAATGCGCCGCGACGGACAAAAGTGAGCAGCGCGTGCCTCCCGGCCTGACTGAGAAAGTGGCAGGCCTCCGTGATTACGGGCCAGGTGCTTACCAATGCCGCCGGGTTCGATTCGAGGACGGCTTTGGCCGGCTCGTGGTGCTTGTCGCGGGCGTGAAACAGCGCAACGAGCGGCCCCGTGTCAACGATGATGTTTCGCACGGAGCTTCGCGCGGATCAGCGTCTTGACCCGCCCCGAGACGTTGCCTTGCCCTGCCGCCGAGCGGTCGGCGCCGAACAAGTCTTTGCCAAGCTCCCACGCGGAAGGCGCGCGCCGCTTGCGTTGGCGGCGGACGATATATTCCGCGAGGCTCTGGCGGATGACGGCGCTCTTCGTCTCCCCGGTCTCGGCGCAGTACCGTTCGAGCGTCTTCTCCAACTCGTTTCCCAATCGGAGGGATTTAGGCATGGCCTGGCTTCTGAGATACAAACCATTCGAAGTGTATCACGTCTGTTAGAATGACCAACACACGCTTCCAGGACTCGGTGAAACATCTTCTTCTCGTCGGGGGAGGGCACAGCCATCTCGCCGTACTGAAGAGCTTCGGCGATGCGCCGGCCGAAGGCGTTCACCTTGCCTTGCTGAGCCCGAGTCGCCACGCCTTCTACTCGGGCATGGTTCCCGGTGTCGTCGCGGGGCACTACCGGCCCGAGGATTGCCGCGTCGACCTCGGAGCGCTCGCGGCGCGCGCGGGTGCGCCCTTTCTCCTGGATTCGGCGGCCGGAGTCGATCCCGCGCGGCGCGAGGTGACCACGGCCCGGGGTGAACGCCTTCACTACGACGTCCTGTCGCTCGACACCGGGTCGAGCGCCGGCGAGCCGGCCGGCGCTGCGGAACACGCGCTTCGCGTGCGCCCCATCGAGCCGTTTCTCGCGGGCTGGGAGCGCCTGCGCGAATCGGCGAGGAGGGGCGAGGTGCGCCGCATCGCGGTGATCGGCGGCGGCGCGGCCGGAGTCGAGGTGCTGCTCGCCATGCGGCACGGGCTTGCCGGAGCCGCGGCGCAATTCGCGCTCTTCAGCGAGCTGCCCATCCTCGCCGGCCACGGCGCGCGCCGCAGAATGGCGCGCATCCTCGGTGAGCGCGGCGTCGCGGTGCGCTCTGGCAGAAAGGTCGTTGCAGCGGACGAAAACGGAATCGAGCTCGACGGCGGCGAGCGCCTCGAGGCGCAGGCAGCGGTATGGGCAACCGGAGCGTACGCGCCTTCATGGGTCGCGCAGAGCGGGCTCGCCACCGACGCGCGCGGCTTCGTCGCGGTGCGCGACACGCTGCAATCGCATTCGTGCCCCGAGATATTCGCCGCGGGAGATGTCGCGACCGTAGTCGGCGAGGCCAGGCCGAAATCCGGCGTCTTCGCAGTGAGGCAGGGGCCGGTTCTCGCGCGCAACCTGCGCCGCGCGCTCGCGGGCGAAGCCCCCGAACGGTTTCGCTCGCCCTCGCGCTCGCTTGCCCTCATCAGCTGCGGCGATCCCTACGCGGTCGCCTCCTGGGGGCGGTTTTCGCTGGAAGGCGCCTGGGTGTGGCGCTGGAAGGACCGCATCGACCGGCGCTTCGTGGAGCGATACCGGCTCGGACCGGCCGGCGGCTGAGAGTCGCGCCGCGAATTCGCTTGCCAGTTTCCCCAGGCGGTGCTATCGGTAAAGAAGCACCATCTCGAAAGGAGGAGCCATGATCCGGAAAGTCGTTTATTTTTCGATGAAAGTACCGAACCGCCCGGGTGTCGGCATGCAAATGCTGAAAACGATTGCCATGAGCAAACACAATCTGCTCGCCTTCACCGGGTTTCCCCAGGGCGGCAAGGCGCAGGTCGATTTCGTTCCTGCCAATCCGGTCGAATTCGCCAAGGGGGCGAAAAAGCACGGCGTGAATCTGGGCAAGCGGAAAACGGCGTTTCTGGTCCAGGGCGAGGACCGCGTCGGCGCGCTTCTCCGCGTCCTCGACAAGCTGGCCAAGGCGAAAATCAACATGGTTGCAATGGACGCCGTGACGGCGGGCAACCGCCGCTTCGGCGCAATTTTCTGGGTGAAGCCCAAGGACATCGTCCGGACGTCGCGCCTGCTCGGCGCGAGATAGTCGCGACCGGGCAGCCCGGAGTGCCTCAGCGCAGGCGGATGCTGGTGAGCCCGCCCCACAGGGGCGAGGCGAAATCTTCGGCGAGCAGCCAGGCGATGAGGATCACGCCGACGACCGCGACAAGGTACTCGGCGACTTCGATCCAGAGGTGGTGGTCGATGACGGGGTGATCCACGGGCAGATCCATGTGCCTGACTATGTCATCAGCATAGTACGGCGTACGCCCGGAAGATAGTCATTGTTCCGCTACAAACGGCGACAGGCGCCGCTGGCGGAGGACCCGGACATCGAGTCGGGGGTAAACCCGACAGGGAGATCCCGCAGCAGTCAGTGCGCCTTCACACCGCTCCGGTTTTCCTCAAGAGGGCGGCAATCGCTTCCGCGAGCCGCACGTAACCGGCAGCATTCGGATGAACGAGATCGGACTTCAGTCCGTTGTCGGTGAGGATTTTCTTGAGCGCCGTCTCTTCGTAGGGCAGGCGAAATTCCTTTGCGATGTCCGCGTAGAACCCCGCGGGCGAGGGGAGCAGGCCGGGCTTCGGAACGCCGATCAGCACGACCTGGGCGCCCCTGCTTCTCGCCAGGCGCACCATGGCGCGGATGTTGTTCGCCGCCTGCGCTTCGTCGAGCTTTCTCAGGAAATCGTTGCCGCCGTGACAGAGGATGACGAGCTGCGGCTTCGTTTCATCGAGCGCCGAGGGCAAGCGCGCGAGCCCCTCGG
>WNGL01004200.1_pt1 | contig 23861 bp, 21 predicted proteins | sample 5400591 | NCBI WGS metagenome assembly WNGL01 (sample SAMN13153377, study PRJNA577476) | soil metagenome | isolation source: 80 cm soil or saprolite under Garry oak tree replicate 1 | place: USA:California | collected 2016-06-15 | reverse complement strand
CGGCCGGCTTCTCCGGCGCCGATCTTGCCAATTTGCTGAACGAGGCTGCACTGCTGGCGGCACGGCGCAGCAAGGAAGTCATCCACAAAGAAGAACTCGAAGAATCAATCCTGCGCGTTATGGCCGGTCCTGAGCGCAAGAGCCGCGTGATTACCGAGGCCGAAAAATCTATTATTGCCTATCACGAAGTGGGACATGCGATAGTGATGCGCTCTACGCCCGGATCTGATCCTGTGCGGAAGGTGCAGGCGATAGCAAGAGGTATGGCGCTCGGTATCACTGTTTCGGCACCTTCTGAAGATCGTTACCTCATGCGCCGCTCTGAACTGCTGGCAAAGATGGCAGGATCAATGGGCGGGCGTGCCTCTGAGGAGATTATCTTCGGTGATATCACGACGGGTGCCAGCCAGGATATCGAGTATGTGACCAATGTAGCCCGGCGCATGGTCTGTGAGTTTGGTATGAGTCCCCTCGGTAATGTGGCGCACTCAATATCCTGCGCGAGCGCAAGGACAGACTCATTGCTATCTCCGAGCACCTCATTCAGGTCGAAACCATTGATGGCTCAGAACTCGACGCCATGCTGTTTGCAGCATGACACGCACCTTTATCGCTCTTGAGCAAGATGAATCTCTGCAGCGCTACCTGAGCAAAGTTATCCAGCGGGTGGCTCAGGAATTGCCCAACCTGAATTGGGTTGATCCTGCGGGGATTCATCTTACTCTTGCCTTCCTTGGCGAATTAACCGATGAGCAATTGGCCGCGACCATGCAGGCGGCAGAACTCGCTGCCCGCATAGTTCCTCCCTTTGACTATCATCTCTCATATCCTGGCGTCTTTGGTCCTCCTCGACAACCTCGCGTCATCTGGATAGGCATTGATGAACCAGCCGGCAAACTACTTCAACTGCACCAGGCAGTGAATAGCGAGCTTGAACAACGGAGTTTTGAGGTTGATAAGCGTCCTTTTTCGCCACACCTTACGCTGTGTCGTATCAAGACGCCACTCAAACCTGATGAACAACAACGATTACAACGTCTTATTGCTGCCAGGGATGTGATCGCGTCTGTCTCTACATATCATGTACGTCACTTAAGTGTCATGAAAAGCGAGCTCTCGCGTACGGGGGCAAGATATACAGCTTTAGAGAATTTTCCGCTCGGCGGCGAATAGAGCGAGTGATTTTAGCAGGTTTCTGTGAGGAATTAGTACTGAAAAAGAGGGAGTAACCAGCGATTGCTGATTACTCCCTCTTTCCCTTTCCTCTAGTCTAAAAAGTAGTCCTCTTGCCCAATTAGGCTGGACAAGGATTAGAAGAAAACACTTGCCGGAAATCGTTGTAGCGAGTGGTTGGTCCTCCTCCCACATTTGTGTAAGTGATATTCAGCAACGTACCGTATTCTTGGTTCTGATGGAAGTCATTGGCGCTAGCAGGCTGATGGTTGCCCAGCCTCCAGACGCAGCCCTGGCTGCCATTGCTGATGCTGAAGAATGGGTAGAAAGCAGCGGGCTCGTTGCCACTACCACCAATGGCAGGATCATCCGTACTCGGTATCAATGTGCAGCCTACACCTGTGAAGCGATCACAGACAGCTGGATCCTCAATGCGAGGCAGGTCTGCCTCGAAGGCGAACCGCTGATAGTTAACGTTGTAACCACTACCGGTCAGCGGGCTGCTGAATTTGATGGATGTTGGATGAAGAGCGGTGTTGCCATCAGGCCAGATGGGCTGGTAGGCAGCACCGTCAAAGCCGGTGTTGGTTCCAAGACATCCTGACACCTTCACGCGAGTCGATGCTGAGGCTGGGAAGCAACCGAGATCGTCACCGTCGGTCGGCTCCTGATCTCCAGTCATGCCCTCTTTGCCTGAGCAACCTCCCGAGGAGGTAACAGCGGTGCACCAGTCGAAGTGGCCGATCTCATCAGAGAAGGCAATGTTATACGAATGCGCTGCCCATGGCACGCGGGTCTTTTCTGATGAGGTGCTGTACATCGGATGGAAGTCGTATGGGATGTTTTTGCAGGTTGTCCCGCTTGGTGCAAATTTCACCTGGCCAAAACCATTAGCAGCGCTGGACGTCATCGAGCCGCTCTGACCAGTTGTCGTGTCATCCAGGACGATTTGCAGTCCATGGGCAGTGTCGTGCAAGGTGACAATAATCGTATCACCCGAATTCATGAACAGGTCCGCCGCTGGATTGGGGGTGAAGGTCTTTATGGTTGAATTAACCGGATTGGGGGGTGAGCCTGGTTGTGGATGCCCGCTCTTCGTGATGAATGCGAAGTTGACGTATTCAACGCCAGTTTTAGCAGCGCAGGTCGGATTCAGTAATTGACCTGTAACCGGGTTCTCCGAGAGGCTGTCGATGTTGAATGCAGCACACCATTGGGTTGCAGCGCAGCTGTTTCCAGCAGGCCAGGGCGCCCAACCGGGTGGATAGAACTGCATTTCCATGAAAGCTGTCCCAGGATGCCTGGGGCTGACCGCTGGATCAACGATGTTCTTATCACTATCTGGCGTGCAGGTGCTGAGAAGTTCTGGATACGACTGTGTGTCACACATCGCCATACCGAACCAGAACGCGGGGTGAAGTTCGAAGTTGAAGGACTTACCACGCTCTGTAGGAGTTGTAGGCGTTGGGTCTGTGGGAAGTGTGAGACGATATCTCATCTGGTTACCTGAGCCTGGTGTATTGGAATAGAAGAGCGTTGATGGCTCGTCATGGCCAATGTATTTGTCCTGACCAAAAACCGCCTCGGAGTCCCATACCTCCGAACAGGTGACGGCCCCTTTTGAACAGTCAATGTGTGCATGGTTAGAAGCTGCTGGAGCAGCATTAGCACGTGGTATATAACCTATACCCGCTGCCACCAGCCCGCAAATAACGACGGCAAGGGCTACGTACGAGAACCTTGACTTGAGAAAGGTCATTCATTACCTCCTTGAAGCTTTGGAGTAAAATCGAGCCACAGTGATCAGTGTAGCTAGCAACATAGATAACTACACACTGACAAAACTTTCAAGTCTGATAACCTAAATGTGTACGGGTTTGCTGTTTAGCCAATAGGTAATGTTAGGCAGATTCATTACCTAATAGACCGGAAAATGATCACTTTTTAAGGAAAGGGAAATGGCACAACCATACTGTAACCGCTCGCATTTAAAGTTGTCACATCTTCTTGAAGCATTATTCAGATTAAATGGTAGGATCAACCATATTTTCTTACCTCTAAGGCAGTGAGTGCTCGTGTTTGTCGCGGTTTGATGAAACCTTCCATGCGCATCGCCTTTGCTAAGATAGAGTCAAAGGGCAGTACATAAAGCACTGCTCCAGGCTGAAAATGATGGTTGATACATATCCTTGTGACTAATTAGTATTAAACCATATCGATGAGCATTTTTTTATTGCTAGCAGGTAGAGATTCGGTGATAAATCAGTGGAGAACTGGGCGGAGTGGTGGAGGAATTAGCGTCTTTTTCTTATTGGGCTCAACCTCTGACTAAGAGTAGCTGGGGACATTTCCTAACTCTAGAGATAGACAAATGAAAAGGAGTGGCTCATCAGAGCCACTCCCCCTCAAGAGGTTCTCAAACCCCTATTTAAGGTATGGATACTTTTGCCATGAAGATTTCCTGGTCGTTAGCCTTGAGACCATTAGGCTCAGTAAATGAGCAGACCCGCGGCGGTACTCCTGGTGCGCCCGTGCCGGGGCAGAGAACCAGGTCCTTAGCGCGGGTGTCCATCCATATTGGATAGGCAGTGTTGTTGGCCACGTCGAGTCCCGTGTAGTCACCGAAGAAGAGACTATTGCCCTGTGCATCAGGGAACTGTGTTGGGAGAGGCATGGAACTGGACGTTACCCTAAGCACCGCGGCGAAATTCATGGGGTCGTTTATCGACCCTGAAAGGCTGAAATCCATATTCCCTGTTGTCTCGTCGTTGCCATATTGGCGATCATAGTAAGAGACTGCAAGCTTTCCCGCCTTCGTGAAGGCGCTCCACTGCCACCACTGATCTGTATTCCTCTGACCAGGTGCCGAGCTTACAACCGTAAGTGTGGTCGGATCTGGGGCAGTGCTCCCGGTGAAGGTCGTACCACCGTTGTTAGAAACACTCTCGAGAATCTTATTGTTGCAGGCTCCCGGAGTCTTCACGCCGGTGTATGTAGGGTTCCCAAACGAAGAGAAGCCGGTTGGAACGCAGCCGTTCGATGGATTCGAGTACTTGTTGATGTAGGAGCCGAAGGTGACCACCACCTGATTTGCATTCTTTGGATTCACCTGACCTGACGCGTAGTTGGTGGCGCGGAAGACGGAGTTCTTGTTTGAACCCTTTTCTGGCACGCAGGAGACACCAGCGTCCTGTCCCTGGTAAGTGGCACAATCGGGAAGGTCATTGAAAGGTGCCACCAACACAGGTGGGGAGAAGCTAACGCCCCCGTCGGTAGACTTCGAGAGCAAGATCTGATACTGGTTATTGTCACTTGCCGGCTCTTTATTGTTAAAGTTGGAGTAGGTGACGTAGAGATTTCCATCCGGCCCTGTGAAAGGGTCTGAGAACTGGTTCGCGTCGCAGTTGTTTGTTGCGATAACAGAATTCGGGCATAGTGTGCTCGTCGTGCTGACGAGGACGGGTGAGCTAAAGGTCTGGCCGTAGTTGTTGGAGTGGGCCTCGTAGATGTTCGCCGTCCCGTTTGCAGCAAATAGTGTCCAGGTGACATAGATGCGGTCCTGGAAAGGACTGCCAACGTGATTGTCGACGGTCATGTACGGCTTGTCCAGCAATGGTATTATGGAAGGACCGGGGTTGAGTTGTTCAGCGGCCGGGTGGCCTGGGAAGTTCCAGGAGGCACCGTTGTTCTGAGTTGAGCGGAAGACGTAAATTCCGCTTGACGTGTCAGGGTTTGTCGCCGCTGGCATGCCGCGATCGAAGACCTGGCAGTCGAAGTATGCATTGCCCTTCGTGTCCCAGGCGACTGATGTGTCACCACCCGCTTCCCAGTACTGGCGCGCAGAGGTAGAGCTGTACGTTGGCATCGCCCGTGTGAAGCTCATGGGGATGGTGGTGTCGTTCCAGTTGCTCGCGTTGTTCAGCGTGTAGGCGCCGTAGCAGTTGCTATCGCCCCGGCGATAGTCGTTATTGCCGGCGACTAGATCATTGGGATTGTTCGGATTGACAGCGATGGCAGTCTCATTATTTGCCTGCCCGCGACCCTGGAGATCTGGATCGGACAAGTTCAAACAATTCTGGTTGACCTTGATGTTGGATCCCAGGTTCAGAGCGCACTGATCGTCGGCATGGTCAGGGAAGTAGGCTAGAGCGCTCTTCTTGGAAGCTGAAGCACTCTGGCCACTCAGCTCGGAGGCTACAAAGCCAGATATGAGCTTTTGTTGGAGCTTGGTCAGGCCGGAGGCTCCCGAGTTAGCTGCCCTTACCTGACCGGCGCTGGCACCCGAGCTAAAGTGTGCCACAGCACCTACCAATAGGGCAACGATAGCAACTGCTGGAAGCAAGATGCGTAGAGTTCGGTTCTTCATTGATACCTTCTTTCGTAGTTACTTAAAACTATAAGGTTGCATTGAGCAAAAAGATAACGTTTGAGGGGTAAAAATGTAATGCCTTGACTCTCCTTTCTCTAGAATTCAGCAGCCAATAAGGGAAAGAAGCGCTATTAATTATGAAGTAGGTAAGAACTGCCATGAATATTTAAGCATAGAAATGTATGTGTATGGTACCGTAAAATGGTCGAGAAACAGTAAAAAAGCAGTGGAGAAATGACGGGCGAGGTTAAGAAATGCGACATCCGCCAACCTGGGGCCAGGATTCGATAGCCTGGGATTGGCCCTACGGCTGTATAATCGTTTTGTCATCGAAGAGAGCGGCGATGATCCTCTTCGTCCCCCTATCGAAGTGCTGGGTGCGCCAGGAGCAAGCCTTTCCACTGGCCCGGATAACCTGTTCTTCCGTGCCTTTGCCTTGCTCTTCGAACGAAAACAGGCGCAATTGCCTGCGCTGCGTATTCGGATGATCATCGATATTCCGCCAGGATGCGGCCTGGGCAGCAGCGCTACAGCTGTCGTTGGCGGCCTGGTGGCCGCCAACGAGTTGCTTCGTGCACGAGATTTAGCCGTGTCCAAAGAGGACCTCTTAGCATTAGCCGTCGAGGTCGAAGCGGGTAACCATCCGGACAATGTTGCCCCTGCCTTGCTTGGTGGCCTGGTTGCTACAACCATTGTGGGCGGCAAGATCCGGGCGGTGAAAACACTGTTCCCAGATGCGCTCAAGGCGATCATTTTTACGCCCTCATTTCCTATGGATACCGTAGAGGGAAGGAAGTTGTTACCAGCCAGCTATTCAAAAGCTGATGTGACTTTTAATACCGGGCGCGTCGCCTTGCTTTTAACGGCATTACAGACTGGACACTACGAGTTGATCGGTGAGGCTATGCAGGATCGGCTGCATCAACCATATCGGCAGGCTCTCTTTCCCGCCATGCCGGATATTATCAATGCGGCCATTGCTGCCGGCGCCAGACAAGTACTACTGGCCGCCAGCCAGGTCAAGCGAGGAACTTCCGCTTAATGAATAATGCGCTTACGCCGGAAATTCTTGCTGCCTTGAGTGCCGTTTCGTTACAATGTGTAGAGTGCTCAGCCCTTTACCCCGGCCTGGAAGTTGGGTCTGCATTCCGTTACCGCTGCAATTGTGGCGGTACTCTGGACGTTGAAATGAAATTTGCTCTTCCTGAGGCGCAAACGGCTCCCGTACAAGCTCCCTCCGGCATTTCCTCTGCCTTGAAGTCTGATAGCGACCCCGCGCTACTTACAGGTACTCTGTTACGTCAACTTTTTGACGAGCGGGCATCTACTCTCCCCACCTGGTCCATAAGTGCCGGCAAGATGCTGCTGGACTACAGCGGTGTCTGGCGTTACCGCGAGCTCATCTTGCCTGCGCCTGAACAGTACATCATCAGCCGGCCAGAGGGAAACACCGGCCTCTACCCGGTTGGCATAGAAAACTGCAACCCTGGTCGTATCGGTCATCGTCAAATCGGCCTCTACGCTGGCTTAGAGCACCTTTTCCTCAAACACGAAGGTGAGAATCCAACGGGTAGTTTCAAAGATCGGGGTATGACCGTGGGTGTGACCATGGCCAATTTATGCGGAGCACAGGCCGTCGCCTGTGCCTCGACGGGGAATACGGCTGCCTCATTAGCCTCTTATGCAGCACAAGCAGGAATGCGTGCAATTGTCTTCTTACCTGCCGGTAATGTTGCTGGAGGCAAACTCGCACAATCACTGGCCTATGGTGCGACGACCATCCAGGTTGAGGGAAATTTTGATGACGCCATGCACCTGGTTGAACAAGTCTGTGGCGAGTTGGGTATCTACCTGCTTAACTCCCTCAATCCATTTCGCATTGAAGGACAGAAAGCTATCGGCTTTGAGATATTACAGCAACTTGCCTGGCAGGCTCCTGACTGGCTTGTCCTTCCGGCAGGCAATCTTGGCAACACCTCTGCCGTCGGTAAAGCCTTTCGCCAGGCTTATCAGCTCTCGCTTATTCAACATATGCCACGCTTTGCCGCGATCCAGGCAGAAGGAGCCAATCCATTCTATCGTAGCTTCAAACAAGGATTTGCCAGGCAGGAACCTGTCCAGGCGCAGACCGTCGCTACTGCTATAAAGATCGGCAATCCCGTGAGCTACACACGTGCGCGCCGCGTGATCGAAGAAAGCAACGGTATTGTAGAAGACGTGACCGATGAAGAAATTCTGGCAGCTAAAACCATAATCGATCGCGCTGGTCTCGGCTGCGAGCCTGCTTCCGCAGCGACGTTGGCCGGAATACGTAAACTGGTTGAACGTGGTGTAATCAAACGTGATGAGCGCGTCGTTGGCATCCTGACAGGCAACTTGCTCAAAGATAGTCAAACAGGTATTCCCCAGCAAAGTGAAGGGGTAGCTGTGGCAGCGAACATAGATGCTATTAGGAGAATACTTTGAGTCTAACGCGGTCAAAAAATGATATAATACAGGTAGACAAACGGCAGCCAACCCCGGGACAGTCCTGGTTGCTCACCTGGGAAATCTATCCCATCCTGCTGGTGACGGGCTTCCTCTGTTTATACCGCATCAACACAACGGAATTCAATACAGACCAGGCATTAATTTTCAGCATGGCTCGTGATGCTATTCGCTATGGTCTGCTGCCAATGACCAGCAATGCTTCCTCCCTGGGTATCTCAAACCCTCCCGGCGTGATCTACATCCTCTTGCTTCCGGCCTTATTCTCTGCTAATCCTGTGTGGGCAGCAGTCCAACAGGGATTATTCACGACAGTCGCAGTTTTGCTGGCTTATTTTTTCGTTCGTCGTTACTATGGCCGGCTTGCTGGCATTGTCGCGGCATTACTCTATGCTACAGCTGCCTCCACTATCCATTATGGGCGTTTCATCTGGCAACAAAACATGATGTCCCCGTTTGTTGTCTTATTCATGTTTACGCTGTTCTGGGGCGTTGTCGATAGACGCAGGGGCTGGCTTGCGCCCGCCGTTCTTCTGCTTGGCCTGCTCGTTCAACTACACGAATCCACAGCATTGTTAGTTGTACCGCTTCTGGTAGCAATTGCCCTGGCGGCAAAAACGATTCGCCGGCGTGATCTAGCCCTGAGCGCTATTCTCTTGTTCATCATCTACGCCCCATATTTACTCTGGGAGATTCATACAAATTTTGCGGATGTACACACACTTCTCGCCCCGGCAAAAGTTCATCTATCAAATAACCATGCTATCATCAGCAGCCAGGCAATTGACTTCTACAGACTTTTCCTCAGCCCCTATGGGCAGCAACCAACGATTCCAGGTTCTGTCATCAACAGGGTGATCCCATGGATTTCCAGGCTTCGAGCGATCATGCTTCTATTAGTTTTGTGCGGGGCCGCAACAGCAATACTACTTTTGTTGCGACCGCCAGCCCGTGGCAGAGTAAAGAATATAGAAGACGAGGAATCATCCAGGCGAGGTGGAATACGAAGATGGTGGGTAAATTTCCGGGCCACTCCCGCGGCGGGGGGACTGCTGCTTCTGCTGATCTGGCAGATTGTGCCTTTGCTCGTTCTTTCGCGGCCAACAATTATCCTGCAACCGCACTACCTGATTTTTCTTATGCCAGGCCCCTATATCCTCATAGGTCTCTTTATTGCTAAGGTGGTTGAATTCTTCCGGCAGTACCGGCCCCAGTGGAGCTTGCTGCGCTATGGCATCTATGCCCTCACAGGCCTTGTCATCATTGGACAGTTAGCGGGCAGTATGGCATCAGTTATTGATATCAGCAGTGGCAACTTCGATGATCGTGCTTTCTACACTCATTACCGTAACGATCTCAACTCTTTACAACACGCTCTCAGCGAGGCCGATTCTGTCGCGCAACAGCGGCACCTCAATCGTGTTTACATCACCACCGATGCATCCACGGCACTCGCTTTAAGCTACCTCTCTGAGCAGATGCGGACTCCAACCACGCTCTTTGATGCTACAAACTGTCTTGTTCTACCGAATCCTGTGGATGGACCAGCTGTCCTCCTGGTAGGGCCATATGACACTTTGACAAATGCCCTGTTGAGCCAGTTTGCCACTGCAACACTGGTGGATCAGCCTGTACGTCCGGGTGGGGCTCCCTTCCGGCTCTACATTGTCGCACCTACCACCATCCAGAGTTCTTCCAGGACAGGTATCTTTGGCACTGATCTGCAGCTTCTTAACGTACAGTCACAGGGCTTAAGTCTTGATAACTCATCATGGCTGGTTACACGCTGGAAACTGTTGCGCTCTGCCCGGCCAGATATGCGCACCGTCTATAATTATGGGGTGACAGCACAGACCAGCGGGACTGGTGATCCAGGTCAGCAGGCTCTGTGTAGTTTCACATCAATGCAGGCTGGGGATCAATTGCTGGTTGCATTTGGCCTACCCAAAGGTAAGCTAACTTCTGTAACTGTGGGCGTACAATCCTTCACCACCACTCCCTACAATCCAACTTATGGCCCGTTGCATTTCGAGACATATATTGATCGCAATACACCATCAATACCATTACATACTTCTGAAGGGGGAGATACCGTCACTATTTCAGGTTCGTAAAATGGCTCACGATTCACTTGACGAAAACACCCACTGGCGTATATGCCGCTATAGTTCCAAAAAACATAGCGTTTTGTAGCGAAATAGAGCGTTCTATTGACCTCTTGCTTTCGCTACCGAACGTTTGTCCTTTAGCTTCGTACGGTGAATGACAACCCGCACCGGATGGACTACCGGGGATGTTGCTATCCCCTTCCCATCCTCTACATCCTCCGCTGCGAAGGCATCAGGTGCTACTTTGCGCACAATATTGTACGCACCGTTCAAATCAGCGTTAATGTACCGGTTACCCGATGCTCGATACAGGCCACGCGCTACCCGTTTCCCGCTAAAGGCATACTCGGTGTTGTCGTCTGGCTTACGGATAGGTAACGGGTCACGATCAAGAAAGCTGGCTTTGCTCGTGTAGGACTCTTCGGTGAACAGAACGGCGATTCCGACCAGTTTCGCTTTGTAGCTGAGCATCTGAATAAAACGAGCATGCGGTATTTGCACAAAGTTCTGATTGTTCCGGTTGCCTATCTTGACCTCTTGCTTCCACCCGTCATTCTTGCCGATAACCAGCGTTCCTATCTTTTCCTGTACCAGCAGGTCAATAATCCACCGGCTAGCGGTGTGCAGGTAATGATCGATGCGCCGGTTGCGCTTGTTTGTCATGCGCTCCATACGCGCGGTTGTACCCGTCTGCCCAAGCTTGTGCTGTAACTCTGCCTTGCGCTTGTTGTAGTACTGATTGGTGGACTTCACCGGACGCCCGTTAACGACTACTGGACGAAAGCCAGGTTTGTTTGAGGCTAGCGCTGCCAGATTGTTCACACCAAGATCGATACCAGCATAATAGGCAGGATTGACCGGGGCTTGCTTGATGGCTTGCTCGTAGACCACTTCAACGACGTAGTAGCCTTTTTTCGGGACGATACGGACTTGATCGATGTCCTTCTGTTGGGTTTTGACACTAATCGGGAGCATCGAGGGTTGAATGAGGCCACGCTTCAAGGCTTTCTTACTAAGAGCCTGGATGGTGTAGATGAGAATGTTACGGCCCGCGATTTTGTGCTTGTACTTGGGCAAACGTGGGCGTCCTAAGAACTTGGGAGGGTCACACTCGTATCTCTTCCGTGCCTCAAAGAAGGATTTCCAGTTGCGGTCAAGTCCCATCAAGATTTGTTGACTGACCTTGGCCGGGAGCACTTTGTACGCCTCATGCGACTGCATGCGCTTGTCCATCTCGTTGTAGTTCACGTACCGCCCCTCGAAGATATATGCCTGCCGTGTCTCGTACAATGCGGCATTGTACAGGTTCTTGGACTTAAGAGCCGCTTCATCAATCGCCGCATAGCGCGGGTCATGCTTCCCGATAACGTGTTGTTCAACTAACTGCATCTGGTTCATCCACTTCCTCTGTTGTTGTCCCCGCCTCTCGAATGTGCCGCATCGTCAATCGTCTTAGATGCATGCTCACTCGTCGGTTCGTCTCATTGGAACACGTCTGTGTGTTTAAATTGCTCGTGCAGCGAGATCAAGAGCCGATAGGTCTCATTGCTGTCCAGGTGTAACCCATTCTCCGTGAGATAGGGCGTCTGCTCATCATTGTCAAGCAGATTAATGCTCCCATCACTCATGAGAAAGAGGGTATGTAGTCCTAAATCGAGTTCATGGAGGATGGAGACGCTTTCATGTGAAGGGTGCTGTCTCATTTCGTTTCTGGTCATTCTTCGTCCATCCCTTCGCTCGTCTGGGACTCGGCATTATCCCACTTGGTACGGTTGAGACTCCGCTTCGATGAAAAACCCATTGGATAGCGCCTGAATAACTTTTCCACGTTGTGTATGAGTGTTTCCGCGAGAGCGATATCAAGCGCAGTACAAAGCGTGGCAAGATACCACATCACATCGCCTATCTCGTCTTGGAGATGGGCTAGGTCTACTTCGTGTCCATGCCAGAGGTGTTTTTTCAAGGGGTCTGCTATTTCCCCTAACTCCCCCTGCAAGCCAATAAGGGCCAGTTTTATGGTGTCGTCTCGGTCGGTGGTGACACACGTTCGCTGCACTGCGTCCTGGTAGTCTGCGATGTTCATAGCTGTATTCCTTTCCTTGCTACACGTCGCCTATCAATACAAAGAGTTCTTCATGGTCGGCTATATCAAACGTATCGAGCAATTTTTCGATGGTGTCATACTCGCTGGTAAACTCCCCAATGACATACGAGCCGATACCTATCTCAAAGGTGACGGCGATAATCTCGCTCTCAAGGCTTTTTCGCACAGCCGTCACATGGAGAACAGGGTGAGCGGCAAATGCAACTTTCTCCCCCTGTGTTATGTCGGGTGCTATCTCCTGGTAGCAGTAAACCTCTTTCATGCGTGCATCTCCTGATAGAGTGAGTTGACGTGGGGAAACTCCTGAATTTGTAGGTCAGGTGGAAACTCTGACATCTCCTCACCTTTAGCGTTTTGTAAGCCGTGTTCTCTCGCGTACACACTGCCTAACTGCTTCATGAAAAACGCAACCTTATACTCCCTGCACTCGGCGAGTAACTTTCGCGCCCATGACAAGAGCATTGGTCTCTGCTGGGCTCCGCTATACCCCCCACAGATAACCCAATTGATCGTTTGAAGTTGCAACCAACGCGCAAGGGTTATCTCTTCAACGAGGGGTTCACAGGAGAGGAATGTCACAGGGGCTTGCAGATCAAGTAGATAGGGGATGCGTTGCTCTGCAGCGCGTTGGATGCCGACACTCGTTCCAATCCAGACGTTCAGAGGCCATTGCTCTACCCATGATTGGGGGACGAGTGAGCGGATAAACTTTGGCCGTTTGGTCAATAACTGCCAGTCGAGAAACGGCGTTTCTTCAATGAGTGTCCAGAGCCGTGTCCGCGCCTCTTGTACCTGAAGGTGGGGTTCAAACACATCAGATAAACTCGCACAAAACACCTTAAACCGTGTCCTCTGCGCTTGAGCTTCCCTATTCCACCTGCGCGGGTTGTCGTGGGTTTTGGTAAGATGACGGTCTGAACCGTAGAGACTCCCCCATACATCCATCCTCTGCCCAATTGCCCAACGCCAGGCGTAGCAATCCCCGCATTCCTCTTCTGTCACTTTCTGACAGCCGATCCATTCGTTATGGGTCTTATCTGTCCAGCCTATTGTGGTTGTCTCGCCCATAAGTGTTATTCCTCAACAAGCATGAGTAGGTGAATATGTGCCGGATCACTTGGTAAAGGCTGATTGTCACTGACTCCGGCAATACTCACGCTTTGCACTCCTGAGACAGTTGAGAGAATGTGTAGGGCGGTAAGTCGAGGTTTGCCCGTCACAAGGGCTTTTATACGAGCTTCATTTATCTGGTCTACCCAGGTCCCCTGGCAGGTGAAAGAAAGTAAGACGACATTTTTTTTGTCGGTTGTGGTGACCTTCGTCATGCTGACGGTGACATTTCCGTGAAGTTTGTAGCCTATGCCTAGTATCTTTGCTGCCTGGGCGGTAAGTCGAGCGGTTACAAGGGTGGTGAGTTGTTGCGTGTCGTAGGTAAGAGCCGTACAGGATTCGGAAACGGTGATATGCACCTGTAGAGCCTCATCGCCTACCTCATGATCGGCGGTTGTGGTTGGACTACAAGGCAAAGAAAGAAACTGCTCCCCTATTTTTACTTGTCCCTGTAATGCAGCCTGCATACTCTGTGCGACCTGGGCTTTAAGTGTCGCGGCAGGCTGGTCTATATCTTCCTTACTCACTGTCGTAAAGTCGCGGGCGTCCTGTCCGTTGTGAAACTGGTTGTTTCTCACCTGCAGGGCATTTGTGGTGATGCTAATATCGCCCGCCTGAATATTGCCGTTTGCGCCTGCAATAATGGCTGACGCGCTCACGGTTGCCTGTCCAACATAGGGCGGGTTTGCTGCGGGGATAGTGACGGTTTCATTTGTCGCAACCTGTACGCTGTCGCTCCCTGTATAGACCGTACCTGCGTAAATAGTTTGTGAAGAAAACGAGCCGTTATAAAAGGTCAACGTACCGGTTGCGCGGGTTGCGTCCTGGTGTCCATGCCCTGATGCGTTCACTGTCTGCATTTGGGAAAGTGTAAGAGGGGCTAATATTCTCTCGCTCACCTCTGCGCCTGCTCCCCCTACGGTGAGGGTTGCGGTAGTGCTGATGGTTTTCACTGCGGGCATGATGGTAACGGTAACTGTCGGCGCACGTTGCGCGAATACCGTATCGAGGTTATCAAGGCTAACAAACAAAAGGAGTACGAGAAGAAAATGCAGAAAGTACGGGAGGTCTTTGTGGGCTGTGGGGCGTGTGTCTCTCTCCGGCTCTTTTGCGTCAACTATTGGGGCTTCTGGCTGCTGGTCGTTTTCCTCTAGGGGGGGTTCGGTAAATACCAGTCCCCCACCTTCGAGCGGGTACACATACACAACTTTTTCCTGCTCATGCTCGTCCTGATCGGTTTGCGGTTGTTGGTTAGCGTCTCTCTCCCGCTCCTGTTCCATCTCGGCAGGTATGGCGGGGACCGTGCGTACATATTCGCTGGTCTGCATTGCTTTTTCCTCTCAAAGTGTGGGGAAAACTCCCCCTCTTACTGCGGTAAAGTAACGTGTTCTCCTGGCTTCGCTGGTCTGAATTGCGTCCCATCGTTGATGTAGACAATTCGTTGATCTTGAAGGAGCAAGACAAGATCAAGTTTCCCGTCTCCGTTCACGTCCACTGCTTTACCAGTGACGGGTGTTAAGTCCTGCCCGTCGCCAAACAGAGTCGGGCCGGAGTAGATACGGGATTTCGAGAGGTCGCCGCCTGGAAGCTCTATGATTATCACATGGCGTTTGAGGTTCACAATGATGATGTGTGTCGGGTTTGCTGTGCTATCGCTGTGACCGAATACGGCGTCAAACTGGTACGTTCTAGGGCGGCCATAGCTCACATCATCATTGTGTATCTGCCACCATGAACCGAGAGCCTGTAACCCTGTCCAGAAGGCAAGCATAGCCAACATGCCCACACCCAGGTACACGAACCAGTGTCGAGAACGGGGGCGTTTCTGCCGCTTAGGGTTCGTTTGGGGGATATCGTCGGTATACCTGGGCGCGTGGGTAGTTTCGGCGGGCGGGACCGCGCTGCGTCGGCGTTGTATGGGCTGATCTGATCTATACTCATAGCGTACCCGCTTTTTCCCTGGCACATCCACATAAGTACGGCTGCTGGTAGGGAGTCGTCCTGGGCGTGGATCGTCGTAGAGATTTTCCTTTACATCGCCGTAGTCTTCGCGGGCGGTACGGGTTGGTTGGACGATTCGCGCAAACTTCACCCAATCGGGATGATCTTTGCGTAACTGTGCCTCTGTCCCTGTCCACGTCGAACCGTCGTCAAGTGGTACTTCAACCATTGTTTGAGCGGCTAGGGCCCTCATATACTCACCTGCCTTTTTCGCGCATGAGTAGTACAGGTGAACGGCTGCGCGTCTGGCGGGGGGATAACGGCACAGTAAGGGCAATACCCCCGAATGTGACAAAGCGTACATTCTTTCTCGCCTGGAAACGTGATTTGCTGCCAGGAGTGGCCGTAGAGTTGGCAGTCTTCGGGGATGCCTGGAATAAGATCAACGTGTATCACTGTCCTGGTAGGCTGGCTCGTTTCGGTGGTGTTGCTTATGGCGTCCTCTCCGCTCTGGATGGCTGCGGTAAGCTGTGCAAGCACTAAATCACCCTCTGCAATTCTCCCGTACAGGCTTTGTGCTGCGCGTTTCCCGTGCTGGCAGAAACACCAAGGGTTTTGACAAAAGGGTGTGGGCAAGTCGTGAATGAGGTAAATAGGCACGGGGGTTCGAGGGGTCGCCGTGTCCGTATCTTGACGTAAAAATGCGTGCGGATCGTCGCGCAGTAGGCTATCTGGTATGGCTTGCATTTCTCCTCTTTCAGATTGACAGGGCAAGCCATTTGTGGCATATTACCACTAGGTCTTACCCGTCCTGACAGAGCGACAAAAGCCGCTCTGTCACTGTGGACTACAGTAAAAAGGATGTGATTTTCTGTTTTGTACTGCTAATTGCTTATCAGGCGGACAGTACAAAACAGTTCTGAGCTAAGGCCGCATGAAACGCTTGGACTACCTAACCAAGCGTTTTGTGTTTTTTGGTGTGTCCCCCCTTTCTATAGAGAATAAAAAGATATTTATCTGACTCAGACTGGAATCGTCTTCCGAGCCTTGCACCCACGCCTGCTGTCCTTGCCATCAGATACCTACTCATGGCATGTGCTGCTTTGTCATTATGTCATCGTTAGTCGATAAGCACCTTCCCTTTTCTATTCTGATGACTGCTTGATTGTTTATCGAGTCATGCGGGAAACGAAACGATGCATCTCTCTCATCTGTTAGTATATATCACATGTGAAGAGTTGTCAAGACTTATGAAGGCTAATAGTTAGTCTTGACGAGATGTGAAGTTTTCGGTAGACTTATACTAATGACTCCATATGGTCTAGGAAACTTGAATGAATGACGAAGAGCAAGAATACGTTACCCTTGATGAAGCCGCGCAGGCACTAGGGACAAAGAAAGGTTCACTCTATTATTACCTCCGTGCGCTTGCTATTGAACCGCGCAAGTTTCCGCTGAACAGGCACGCATACATTCGTAAGAGTGATGTACAGCGTATTCAGGAAGCAAAGAACAGTCCCTGGAAGATTCAAGCCACCGAGCAAAAAGGATAGCCGTTGCTCAATTGAAGTGTACACGTACAAGCGTTCAGAAATGAACATCGTTCCTATCGTTTCGACTTATCGTTCTTATCGCTTTGCTTATCGTCGGGAGATGACGATGATTAACAGAAGACTGATTGAGGCACGGAAGGCTAGGGGATGGACGCAAACATATCTAGCTTCGCAACTTGCAATGTCGGCTATAACAGTAAGTCGGTGGGAACATGGGATACAGGTTCCCCAAGCCTACGGTGTGCATCGACTTTGCCAGATTTTCGGCTTGACAGACAGAGAACTTGGTTTCGCCCTTTGTCAGGATAGCACACAACAGGAATACGGAATGGTTTACGAAGAGATGGATAGATATTTTACCTTTGGAAAGATCAAGACTGCTGAAATGATTCTCGATGGCGATGGAACCGGCGTGTACTTGCCACACCATATCCACTCGCACTACATCCCACTGGCACTAGAGCTTCCCGAAGAGTTTCAGGCGCGCAAAGAGCGTATAGCCCAGGAACAAGAAGAGCGAAAGGCTCAGGGTGACTCATATCAGTGGAACGGAGAACGCTATAACCTTGTCAAGTTTAACATTGGCCGTGATCCAGCCAACGAAGACATGAACCTAGGACTGTGGTTTAGGCCATCGGATTATTACACGTTTCTGGTGACATCCACGATTGCACAAAACCAAAAAATGCGCGAAAAGTACCTTGCTGATGTCGAATGGGACGAGGTTGTTCCTCTGTTTGCGCACTCGTTTAGCGTACTTCTCACACTTCTTACCTCTGATGGATACACCATCCTCGTACAGAGAGGTAAAAGCCTCGGATGTCGGCCAAATGTGTTTGACGTAAGTCTTGCTGAGGGTCTATCCAGGCCGGTTGATCGCAGTCCAACGAGTCAGGCACCAGATGTTTATCGCTGTGCTATTCGCGGTCTTGCAGAAGAACTGGGATTGCATGCTCCCGCTGATTTCTCTCCTTCAGATATCCTGTTCTTGAGTTTCGCCGTAGACACGGAATTTTGCATGTGGGGGTTGTTTGGAATGGTTAAACTCCAAAGGCGTCTTGAAGAAGTGCTCGAAAACCTACGGAGAAGTGTGAGAGATCGGTTTGAGAACCGGAGAGTCTTTTCGATCCCGTTTACTTCCGAAGAAGTCTGTTCATTTGTCTTCTCACACGAACCATTCTCTCCTGGCGGATTAGTTTGCCTGTATCATACTCTGGTGCATGAATTCGGAAGAGAGCAAGTGAATGGTGTCATATCCTCCTATTGAAGAGGTGTTTCAAACTTAGTAACGAGAGTCAGAACTATCCGAGTGGTGAAGACTACAAGGATGGTTCTTTCAGGCCCAAAATCCTGCGATAGAACGCTATAAATCGCTACATTTCCAGTCACTACTGTTGAATACTGCTACAATATATCTAGCTTATAACCATAGGATAGCGACAAGGAGAGGGCAAAGTGCGGAACCTCAAACATAGGAATAAACTGATACCTCCCTGGAATATGCCCTCAGATCCTGTGAAAGCCGTGTTTTGGTTCGTGCACTGGTCATTGCAGGTACTCGTACGTTTCTTCTGGATATTGATCCTGGCTGGAGTGGCCTACGAGAGTTACATGAATGGCTTCGTTGGAGGTGTCGTCACCCTGCTGGTTGGTCTGGGCGTCTGGCTTGGTCTTTGGGTTACTTTGTTCGTATTCAACATTAGCACGAACATCTCACAGACATTTTCAGAGGTCAGCCGTATGCAGCAAAACCTCCCTCCACGCCGTCCCTTTTACCCATTTCCTGAATCAGAATTCGATAATAGTAAAATTGTTGAAGGCACTGTAACCGACCTGGAGGAGGAGCGCAGGAAGCGCCGGCGGGAATAAATATACGCACTATGTTCCACTCGCTGCTCTTCTATTCTGCTTCTCCCACAAATGCCATGCCTCATCTCCCGGTGCAGGTACATACGAGCATATGAGCCTGCCTGAACCTTCGATGCAATACTTACCCAGAGCTGCCGGTAACACCATCGTCTGCCCGCGAGCCAGCTTCTCACTATAATCGAGAGAGTCTCCGTAGCGTACGTGTACTTCAGCATCTAAAGAAGAGAGGATAATACAGCTTCCTTCTGTCTCACCCTTCATATAGCCATGGGAATCTCTACCTTGCCGGAGAACTATCTCCCGAGCCAGAAAGTACCGGCAGGCAACCAGGCAGCGATCTATATGCCCCTGTTCACCTGAGAGCTGAATTGGCTTTACCTTTACCTGTGGGGATACATCATAGTGTGAGACGTCCAGTGAGCGTTCCACATGGAGTTCACGGGGAGTACCGGCAGCGGTGAGACGGCCATAGTCGTACATGCGGTAGGTGACATCTGAATATTCTTGCACTTCATAGAGTATCACCCCGCTCCCAATTGCATGCACCGTTCCGGCGGGCACGAAAATCACATCACCTGCTGCGACCATTTCTTCGTGGAGCAGCTCTTCTAACTCTACCTGTTCAATAGCGCGACGTACCTGATTAGAAGAAGTAGGCGCTTTGAAGCCATGAACGATGGTAGACCCCGGCTCGGCAGCAAGAATATACCAGAATTCGGTCTTCCCGAGTTTCCCTCCCTCATTTTGCGCCGCATAATTATCATCTGGATGAACCTGCACCGAGAGTTTCTCGCTGGCATCAATAAATTTTACTAAAAGCGGAAAACGATAACCGTAGATGGCTATAGCTTGTTTACCAAGAAGTGCTTCTCCCAACTCCTCTACCAGTATCCCCAGCGTTTTCCCTGCATAGGGCTCGTTCTGGGCAAGGATGCTTACCTCCGTCTCCCATGTCTCTCCAATTTTAGCATCCTGCGAAGGGAACTGCTTCCAGCCATCACGTACTAATCTTTGTCCTCCCCATATAGCTTCATGTAAAGATGCTTCTAACCTGATGGGATGTAAACGATCCACAAATCACTCCTATGAGCACAAAATTTTATTATTGCTGAGATTAGTCTTTTTTCTTAGCGTTACCTGCAAAGCATTAATTTGCGAGCAGAGCCCCTTCGATTTGGCGACGCAGCCTTTCGCGCATGATGATCCCTTTAATGCGGTTAATCTCCCGTCCTCCCTTGAAAAAGACGATCGTCGGTATACCTTCAATTTTCCATTGGCTGGTGGCTTTGTCGTTCTTGTCCGTGTTGATCCTGGCGAACATCACCCGTCCTTGAAACTCTTTGCTGATGGCTTCAAACTCCGGATCTTGTATCTGACATGCACCACTATTCTCCGCTGAAAAGTTCACCAGGACCATCTGCTCCGCCTGGAGTATCTTTTCCGCAAAATCCTGATCTGATACATCTATGTAAGTATCTGTCATAAAATCCTCGTCATCTCTCTAAAAATATACTCATTAATTTCCAAGAGTATCACTCGTAACTAAGAGATGTCAAGAAAAATCTCTTACGAGGCCAGCAATCTCTCTGCATCCTCTATCACGTAGCGATAGCCCTGCTCGGTCAAGAAAAGCTGGCGGTTAGCCGAGAAATCCTGGTCACGAGTATCACGAGTGACGATAGAGTAGAAGTAGGCTAAACCACCGTCGCTCTTCGGGCGCAGGATACGTCCGAGTCGTTGCGCTTCCTCCTGGCGCGAACCGAATGTGCCAGACACCTGGATAGCCACGTTGGCATCCGGCAGATCAATGGCAAAATTCGCTACCTTGCTGACCACCAATCGCTTGAGTTCGCCGCTCCGGAACTGCTCATACAACTTTTCTCTTTGCTTGACGGCAGTACGCCCGGTGAGCAACGGGGCATCTAGCTCTTCGGCCAGGGCTTTAAGCTGGTCAATATACTGCCCGATGATTAAAACCTGGTCGTCGGAGTGTCGCCTGGCCAGGTAACGGGTCACGGTCAACTTGGCAGGGCTTTCTGCCGCCAGGCGATATTTCTCCCGTTCTTCTGCGATAGCATAGTTTAATTGCTCGTCCTCGGTCATGCTCACACGAATCTCGTGACATTCAGCGGTAGCAATCCACCCCTGGCGCTCCAATTCTCGCCAGGGAACATCATATTTTTTGGGGCCAATCAGGCTGAAGACATCTGCCTCCCGTCCATCTTCTCTCACAAGCGTTGCGGTCAGACCTAAGCGTCGTCGTGCCTGGATCTCAGCCGTGATACGGAAGACGGGAGCAGGCAGCAAATGCACCTCATCATAGATAATCAACCCCCAATCAAAACTGGTGAAGAGGGAGAAATGGGGAAAATCCTCTTCTTCAGAGCGGCGGTACGTGAGAATCTGGTAGGTGCTGACCGTGATGGGACAGATATCTTTGCGCTCGCCCGAGTACTCCCCTACCATCTCGGGTGGGATATTGGTCTTATCGAGAATTTCGCTGATCCACTGGCGCACGGCTATAGTATTTGGTGAGAGGATCAAGGTGGCCCGCTGGATATCAGCTATAGCGGCTAAGCCGACGATAGTTTTACCAGCGCCGCAGGGGAGCACAACAACACCGCTACCGCCGCTGGGCGCTCCGCCGGCATAGAACGCTGCCGCGGCAGCATTCTGGTACATACGCGGTGCAAATTCTTTGCCTTGCAGCGTTGTTGATCGCAGTTGCATAGGCAGCGGCGAACCATCGGTGTAGCCAGCCAGGTCTTCAGCCGGAAAACCAATATGGATAAGCGCCTGCTTGATATGTCCCCGGCGTGACGCGTCTACCTGGATGGTATGGCTATTCAGCTGGCGCAGCACGTAAGGCTGCGTGCGCTTATGATGGAGAATCTCGGCAATAAGCGCGGCGTCGCTTGAGGTAAGTAAGAGAGCATCACCCTCGCGAATCAGCTTAATTCGTCCATAACGACTCATGTAGTCACGGATATCGGTGGCAATACTTGTTGGAATAGCATATTTGCTGTAGAGCGCCAGTAATTCGAGAACCATCTCCGCATTCATACCGCCCGCGGCAGCGTTCCAGAGCGAAAGTGGTGAAAGGCGAAAGGTATGAATATGCTCAGGTGATTTCTCTAGCTCGGCAAATTGAGCCAGAGCATCTCTGGCTTCAGCATGTTGCGGATGATCAACCTCTAATAAAATGGTTTTATCACTCTGTACGATGAGTGGATTATTTGGATTCATGTCCCGTTAAACTCCCGGCATAGCCGCCCATTTCTTCAAATATTTCATAATAGCATGAACCGTTACTTCTTCATAACCGTGCATAAGATAGCGGGCCCCCGTAATCACGTTCAAGCCTTTGGGGCCTGGTTGCTGCTCAACAAATAGCTCCAGCTTGTGGGGCGGACAAACCTGATCCTCCTCACCCGTGACAAACAATTTGTGGCGTTCAAAGGGCTTGGGAAAGCCGCTCCCCACTCGATAAAGGAGGAGGCTAATAGCAACCACTGTACGTATGCGAGGATCGTAGGGAGCATACATCAATGCAATATTTGCTCCAAACCCATGACCAATGACACAAACTTTGTTCTGGTTCACTCCTGGTTGTGCCAGTGCTGCATTGATGGCTCCGGCAAGGTCAAGTGGCTCCATCTGTCCATCTGTCTGCTGTCCCTGGCTCTTGCCCACTCCCCGAAAGTTAAAGCGCAGCGCCATCATACCTGCTTCTGCCGCCAGGCTCTCAGCCAGGGCCACAGTGAGTGGGTCATGCATATCGCTACTGACCGGTTGGGGGTGGCAGAGGACAACAACCGGCGCATGTTCCACTTTGAGAGGTTTATGTAATACACCTTGCAAGAGGAATGAGGGTTGCCCTGCGCTGTGAAACGTAATTGCCCGCTCAGCTTGTGCTGAAAGTGAGGTCATCTTCTCCCCTTCATACTATGCCTATTTCATATTGTGTATTTTCCATCTTATCGTAGGATTGACCTCAAGTCAACTACTTTCAAAGATCATCATGGGTCATAAGTAATAGGGAATGGAACTAATTGTGAGCACCTTCCAATTTCTAAGAAGGGCAGCACATTCGAGAAATTGGTACAAATTGACACTTTGCATATGCGCTCAGGGATGTTATACTGAGTATGACATATGTCTGCTTATTTTACGTAAGTCAAAATAGTACAGCAGACCGGGCAGTCAGAAGCTATTTTCCGCCAGCACTGCACATTTTTGGCAATGGTTCGTTCATTTATCACGATTGGGGAGATCGGATACTATTTTAATGGCACCTTCTCTCCGAATATTCTTCGCCTGTAGATAACCTTCAGGGGGTATGGGTCTCGACAGGCTATTGCAATGTTTGTTTGCGACCCTGCTATTGCGCTGCGGCCAGTATTCCTTAATTTCTTATGTGGATGTGCAACGACTGTTGGGCCTGGTGTATGCCATGTCAGGCTTAAGCCTGCGCTAAGGGATGAGTGGTCGGCGTACTCGAATGAACGCGAGCTGCCAGTATATTATGAGCAGGAGACGTGCGAGGCAAGTATCCTGCTCATTCAATCCACATTGAAGAAAATCACGTCATTTTTGTAGTGACAAACGTTCTCATCGTAGAGTAGACTCAACGTAGTACTTGTGAGATGTAGAGGTAGGATCACATATGGCCAACATTTTAGTCGTTGAGGACCAGCGGTTGATCGCTGGGGTACTCAAAGAAACGCTCGAGATCGAAGGATATCGAGTGACTACCATCCTTAACGGCGAAGATGCTGTACAATTTGCGCTACGTGAAACGCCCCACCTCATTATTTTGGATATCATGCTGCCGGGTATTGATGGGTATGAGGTGATCCGGCAATTGCGCAGCCATCCTAAAAGTATGCATATCCCCATTATCATCTTGAGTGCATTAGGTGAACCTGCAGATAAGATTCGGGCCTATGAATGTGACGTTGATGGGTATATCACCAAGCCCTACGACACAGATGAATTACTTGCACGTGTACACAGACAGTTGCGACGGGCACAACAGAACTATCTGTCCCCCCTTACTAATCTGCCAGGTGGTTTGCAAGTAGTGCGAGCTATCAACTACAAGCTTGGCAAAATGAAACCCTGGAGCATCCTTTATCTCGACCTGG
>WNGL01002188.1_pt1 | contig 23883 bp, 3 predicted proteins | sample 5400591 | NCBI WGS metagenome assembly WNGL01 (sample SAMN13153377, study PRJNA577476) | soil metagenome | isolation source: 80 cm soil or saprolite under Garry oak tree replicate 1 | place: USA:California | collected 2016-06-15 | reverse complement strand
CCCAGGTTTCGCCAATCCTGACCGCACCATCATCAGAGAGCGTCGCTCAGACCTCCACCCTCACATTCACAGTGACAGGCACCGACTCTTCCGTCCCAACACCAAACCTAACCCTCTCAGCCAACCAGTTACCCTCAGGGGCGAGCTTCACAACCGTCCAGGGCACATCGCCCGTCTCCAGCACGTTCAGATGGACCCCCTCGACGGCAGATGCGCCTGGAACCTACACGGTTAGCTTCACGGTCACAGACGGAGTCGCGTCAACCCAAGTGTACGTGGTCGTAACCCTCGTAGCGGCATATGTTCTTCCAGTAATCGTAGTGCCTGGTCCACAGAACGCGACCGTCGGAGGACACCTGCACTTCACCGTCTCCGCAAACGACCCTAGCGGTAATGGAGGAACAGTCATGCTGTCTACCACTGGATTGGCGTCGAACATGGCCTTTGACCAAGCTACGGGAGATTTCTCGTTCACGCCGAGCTCGACCCAGGCAGGTCAGACGTTCATAATCAACTTCACAGCCACTGACAGCAACGATCCCTCATGGACCCAGACTCAATCCGTCCCTATACATGTCCTGGGCAGTAGCGCTGGTCAGCCCTCAGGCGGGGGATTCTGCTTCAGCTGCTTACTACCGAGAGGGATGACCACAACCGCATGGCTACTAGTAATAGGCGCCTTGATAGGGATAGTATCATCGATCTCCCTACTACACATCCGAGCCAGCGCAGAACTTGCTTCTGCGAAGAAGAGAGTAAAGTCACTGAACGCGCAACCCGAGCTTAGCCGAACATACAACAGCTACCAAGCTCCAAGGAGAACGGTGCCTCAGAGGCACCGCAGACGAACATCGACTAACGATGACTAACTACATACTTGAACAGAGGAAACTTTTACTCTGCTATCGTCCTAGAGTCAGCTACGGGTTCGATCTTCTTCTGGGATTCTGGAACCGGCGCAGTAGAAAAGCTACTGAGATGACCGCTATGAATCCTACCACCCCAATTATCGAGTAGGAGACTATCGGCAGAGCGGCAGCCTTGCTTACCGGTGATACGTGAATCGTCACCTGGGAACGGGTAGCAGCATGGTTAGTATCAGTCGCGGTGAAAGTAACGGTGTAGTCCCCTGGAGCTTGAGAGTCTGTGGGAGTCCACAGAAAGACGGAGGATGCGGACGCAGCGAAACACTGGGTTGAACCGAAAGTGGCGCCCGCCGGTAGGGTACTGGATGATACCAGAGTCACACCATTGCATCCCCCAGCTCCAGTTGCGTTGACGATGAAACGGATCGTCGAACCAGCGCTTACACTCTGTGCTCCGGGTACAGACAATGTTGGTGGGGTGACAACTGTTAGGGTTTGACAGTTGCCTACTGCAGGATTATTGTTGTTGTCGCCGCTATAGCTCGCAGTCCAGCTGTAGCTTCCTGCTGTGCTGAATTTTTGAGAGGCTGAGTTCGGAACGGAGCCATTCGTGATGGCAACTGGTGAGCCGACAGTAGTCGGGGTTCCCGTACAGGCTATGCCCGAATAGAACTGATAGGTTACGCTGCCTCCGGCTTGATAGCCACCTGTCACCGTACCCGTGTCTGTTACGCTTTCACCGGTGGCAATACTGCTGGATGAGAGATTGGCAACAATTGTCGGACTTGCCCTCTTGACCATCACGGCCACACCGGCTGAACTAACGCTCTGGGAAGGCGAGCCGCTATCGCTCACTTTAAGCTCGAAGGACCAAGAGCCTGCAGTCGACAGGCCCCCACTTGGAGCAGTAGGCTTGTCTCCTGTATTGCAGGAGAACGGACCTCCAAGGTTACTGTAGCTTGCCGCTCCCGGAGCCTTTGCTAGCCACTGACAAACGTACGGAGAAGTACCTCCGCTAAACGCGGTGGTTGTCGTAAGAGTCGACGATTGTCGGAGATCAACGGCAGTCGGATTGACAGAGATCGTGGGCACTGAGAGAGCAGCGTTCACTATGACCGTGGCGGCATTGGATGTGAAGGGGGCGGGCGAACTTGAACTGTCACTCACCTCGAGCTCGAAGGACCAAGACCCGGCGGTCGGCAGAGGCCCCGTCGAAGTCGATGCGGACGACAAACATGTGAAAGGACTACCCAAGTTGATGTAGTTGCTAGTACCCGGGGCCTTCTCGAGCCACTGGCAAGTGTAAGGAGACGTGCCACCGCTGAACGTTGCGAGAACAGTTGACGACTGTGCAGAGTCGATAGCCGAGGGTGTGCTGGAAGGCGCACTTACAGCGAGACCCTGGTTGACAATTACTAAGTCGGTCACGGAAATCGCGGAAGCAGCAGGAGTACCTACGGAGGAATCGGTCAAATTATAGCAGTAGTACGTGTTGGCGGTGGGCGATACGACCTGGGTAGCAGCCGTGCCAAGCGGAGTCGTGTCTGAAGAACAGCTCGCACTGACACCAGAGTACCACTGATAACGGTATGGCACCGTTCCCCGGGACGGATTTGAGATCAAGACGATCGACTGGCCATTATCGATTGCAGCGAGAGAAGGAGCGACTGCGCCGGCTATTAGTTCACCGTTGACGGTCACTATATCGGCGGGCGAACATTTGGAGGCTGGTGGATTCGCGGAATCAGTTACGTTGTACGAGTACGTGGTGGTGGCTGTTGGTGAAGCGGGGTATATCGATGAAGTCGCACCCTCTATGGGCGTTGTACACGCTCCATCAGAGTACCATTGATACGAAAATGCAGGCGTCCCTCCCGAAGCTTGGCTTGTCAAGAAGATTAATTGGCCCCCGTCGATGATGGGATTAGAAGGTGTAATGGATCTCGCAGCAAGGGTGGGATTGACCTTCACTATGTCTCCAGACGAGCACCGTGAAACGGGCAAGTAGGCCGAGTCGGTCACTTTGTATGAGTAGGTCGTCGTAGATGCCGGAGAAGCAACTAGATTGGATGATGTCTCTCCAGAGATCAGGCTCCCACTGGGGCAGCTAGCCGCCGAATACCACTGATATGAATAGGGCGTCGTTCCACCGGAGGCCGTTGCTGTCAACGTGATCGGCTGCCCATTGTTAATTGTCGGATTCGGAGGCGTAATCGGACCCGCCGCTAATGCAAGGTTTACGATGACTGTTTCCGCTGATGAGCACGCCGTTCCTGCTGGACTGCCTTGTGACGAGTCGGTTACCCTGTATGAGAAGATAGTTGTCGACAAGAGTGAAACCGCATAGTTTGACGAAGTTGCCCCTGGGATTGGAGCTGCGCAGGTGCCATCCGAATACCACTGATACGACAGTAGGGGGCTGCCTCCGCTGGCGTGAGTCGTGAGACTGATCGACTGCCCACTGTCAATCGTAGGAGAAAATGGAGTGATAGCCCCCGCTACCAGTTCTGAATTGACTGTCACGGTGTCACTGGGCGAACAAGCTGAAGATTGAGAGTAAGCAGAGTCAGTCACTTTGTAAGAATAGCTAACTGTAGACGCGGGGAAAGCAGCGTAGCTAGGCGAAGTAGCACCTGGGATTAGTGTCGTACAGGATCCGTCTGAGTACCACTGGTAGGAGAGGGATGGTGTGCCGCCCGCTGCGTGGGACGCTAACATGACGCTTTGGCCGGCGTCTATTGTCGGGGAGGATGGGGTCGGTGCTCCGGTCACGAGTGTTGGGTGGACGCTAATAGTATTACCGACTGAACATTGCGACACGGGAGAATTCGCCGAGTCTGTTACTTTGTAGGAGTATGTCGCAGTCGCAGTAGGCGTAACGTTGAGTGTTGACGAGGTTGCAGACTGGATCGCAGTAGCGCATGTGACGTCAGAGTACCACTGGTAGGAGAAGGGCGTGGCTCCACCTGATGGATTTGCCGTCAGCGTAATGCTCTGACCATTGTCAATTGATGGGGCCGAGGGCGTGATGGTGCCTGCTACCAATTCTGGAGCAATTGTAACTGTGTCTCCGACTGAACATTGTGATGCAGGAGAGAGGGCGGAGTCTGTTACTTTGTATGAATAGGTACCAGTTGCAGTTGGCGATGTATTGTATGTTGAAAGGGTTGCGCCTTGAATAGATGCGCCACAAGTTCCATCCAAGTACCATTGATACGATAGCGACGCAGTCCCCCCTGACGTATGAGATGTCAAGGTAATCGACTGACCAGTATCAATCGTTGGATTGGATGGTGAGATTTGTCCAGCAATCAGAGTTGGGTTGACAGTAACAGTGTTTCTAGGCGAGCAGACTGAGGCTGGTGAATAGGCAGAATCTGTTACTTTGTAAGCGTATGTGGAAGTCGACGCAGGCGATACGGTGTTAGTTGACGAAGTGGCTGATGGAATTGGGGTTGTGCATGTTCCGTCTGAGTACCACTGGTAAGAATATGGGCTGACTCCGGTTGAAGGCTTGGCTGTAAGTGCAATGGATTGACCATTATCGATTGTTGGAGAGGATGGAGTCATCGCTCCGGCCACTAGTGCCGGGCTTACGACGACAAGATCGGTCACCGAAGTCGCACTGGCACCAGGGGCACCAATCGAGCTGTCGGTTACTCGGTAGCAATAATACGTCGACAAGGTTGGAGGTACCGCCTGCGTCGATGCGGTGCCGAGCAGAATAGTATCAGAGGAGCAGGTTGGACTCAATCCCGAATACCATTGATATTGGTACGGTGCGGTTCCACCCGACGGGTTAGATGTTAGCGTGATCGACTGACCGCTATCGATACTCGGGCCCAACGGTGTGATCGCACCTGCCGTGAGAGCCGGGTTTACTGTAATTAGGAATGCGGCAGAAGTTACACTTACGGTAGGATTGCCGGTCGAACTATCGGTTACAGTATAGCAATAGTAAGTGCTGATTGCGGGAGTTCCAGAGAGGGTAGCTGTTGCCGCTAAAGGTGTGCCCGACGGACATGCCGAGTTCGTGCTCGAGTACCACTGATAGTGGTACGGAGCGGTTCCCCCAGACGGATTCGCCGTCAAGGTGATCGACTGCCCACTGTCGATCGAAGGAGCGGGGGGTGTGACAGTCCCCGCTACCAAATTCGCATTGACCGATACTAGGTCTGTCGAAGATGACTGCGCCGACGAGGTCGCGTCGGTCACTGTGTAGCAGTAGTAAGTGTTCGCCGTCGGGAACACTGTTTGTGTCGCGGCGGTGCCGAGCGCAGTTGTATCGAAGGCGCATGTGGCGCTTGAACCTGAATGCCATTGGTAAGAGTATGGTGTTGCTCCACCTGATGGATGAGCTGTGAGTGTTATGCTTTGACCATTGTCGATGGACGGAGTAGGAGGCGTTATAGCGCCAACGACCAATACAGGAAAGACTGTTATCGTATTTCCAACCGAACATTGTGATACGGACGAGAAGGCAGAGTCTGCAGCCTTGTACGAGTAGGTGGTAGTTGATGTGGGGGTTACGTTGTAGGCTGACAAAGTCGCTCCAGTTATTGATGTTCCGCACGTCCCATCAGAATACCATTGATAGGATATCGGAGGACTGCCACCTGACGCATGAGATGTCAGTGTGATCGATTGACCATTGTCAATGGTCGGATTCGATGGAGTGATTGGGTTGACCACGAGAGCAGAATTGACCGTAACAATGTCGCCTGCCGAACATTGCGCGGTCGCAGGAATGCCCTGCGATGCGTCGCCCAGCCTGTACGCGTAAGTTGTGGTCACCCCAGGTGAGACTGAGAGGACTGAACCAGTCGCACCAGGAACGGCATTGGCACAACTACTGTCAGAGTACCATTGGTAAGAGTAGGGTGCAGTTCCACCCGATGGCCCGGCGGCTAAAGTGACCGACTGGCTACTATCGATCGTAGGCGCAGAAGGAGTAATCGCGCCTGCCACGAGTGCTGAGTTGACCGTCACGGTGTCGCCAGGCGAGCACTGGTGTGCTCCGTTCGAGTCAGTGACATTGTAGGAGTACGTTGCGGTCGTAGTAGGCGAGGCGATGAAAGTTGACATAGTCGCAGAGACGATGGCGGTTGTGCATGTACCGTGTGAGTACCATTGGTAGGAATAGGGCGGGACTCCACCGAATGCGTTCGCCGTCAAGGTGATCGACTGCCCAGCATCGATCGCTGCGGCACCGGGTTCTATTGCACCCGCAGACAGGGCTCCATTCACCGTAACACTAGCGGCACTCGATGTCACAGCTTGGGATGGCGAGCCACGGTCGCTTACTTGTAGTTCGAAGGACCAGATCCCTGAGGTCGACAACGGACCAGTGGAGACAGTTGGCTCGTCCCCTGCAATACAAGCGAATGAGCTTCCAAAGTTCCCAAAGCTCCCATCTAGTGGTCCCTTCTTCAACCACTGACAAGTGTAGGGAGCCGTTCCACTAGTGAAGGAAGCGGTTGTAGAAAGTGTCGAACTCCCTCCGGCGCCAATGGTTGCGGGATTTGCCGTTATTGCGGTCGGTGTGAGGGGTAAATTCACCGTTATGGTGATCGAGTTGGATGTGAGGATCACGGACGGCGACCCGTTGTCGGTGATTTGTAGCTCGAAGGACCAAGACCCTACGGTCGCGAGAACTCCTGTTGAGCTAGATGTCGGTGACGAGCATGTCGAAGAACTTCCTAGGTTGCTGTAGGTTGTCGAACCTGGGGCCTTCTGAAGCCACTGGCATGCATAGGGAAGGGTTCCCCCAGTGAAGGTTGAGGACATGGTTGACTGTTGACCGCTGTCGAGAGCTGATGATGTTGCAGTCGGATTGTTTACTAGGAGAGCTGGGTTGACGACCACGGAGCTGGGTGATGTGGTGCGAATCGTGGCCGGCGAAGAAGCACCGTCAGTGATCGAGGCGCAGTAGCTTGTTGTGGTTGTCGGTGACTGTGTGAAGGATGCAGTGGTTCCAGTTACAGCGGTGTTCTGGCCGACCTGTATTAGACCAGCACAGCTACTCGATGAACTGCTAGTGAAGAGAGTTAGAGTGTAAGGCGAAGTCCCACCAGACCATGAGACTGTGATGGAAGTTGATTGGCCAGAGTCGATCGGTGAGGTCGTTGTTAAGGGGGAAATAGCCAGGACAGGGTTGACTGTAACAAGATCGGTTGGCGAGGTCGCGCTTGTTGCAGGGTTGCCAGGCGAGCTGTCCGTTACTCTGTAACAATAGTACGCCGATGATGATGAAGAAACCACTTGCGTGGAAGATGTGCCTAAGGGTGCTGTATCCGACGAGCAGTCAGGACTGGTTCCGGAATACCACTGGTAGGAGTAAGGTACTGTGCCGCCTGATGGGTTGGCCGTTAAAGTGATGCTCTGACCAATATCAATCGCCGCCCCTAGCGGAGTGATAGGACCCGCAACCAACACCGGATCGATCGTGACCAAGTCTGTAATCGAAGACTGGCTGGCGGGCGAAAAAGCAGAGTCCGTCACATTGTAACAGTAGTATGTGTTGGCGGTGGGCAATACGACCTGAGTGGATGCGGCACCGAGTGGAGTCGTGTCCGAAGAACAGCTCGCACTCGCACCAGAGTACCACTGGTACGTGTATGGTGTAGTGCCCCCCGATGGGCTAGCGATGAGAGTGATACTCTGACCACTGTTTATTTTTGGAGAAGCAGGCGTGATAGCGCCAGCAGCCAACGCCGAATTCACTGTAACTGTGTTGCCGGACGAGCATCGTGAAACTGGCAAGGAGGCCGAGTCAGTCACTCGGTACGAGTACGTCGTTGAGGATGCGGGTGAAGCATTGTAAGTCGAAGAAGTCGCGCTGAGAATTGCTGTCGTACAAGTTCCGCCGGTAAACCACTGGTATGAATAGCTCGTCGTTCCGCCAGAAGCGGCTGATGCCAATAGGATCGACTGGCCGTTATCTATAGTTGGACCCGAGGGTGTAATGGCCCCGGCAACCAGTGAAGGACTGACGGTGACCACCTCACCAGATGAGCATGCTGACGCCGCTGGACTACCGATCGAAGAGTCCATCACTCTATAGGAATATGTGGTCGTCGATGAGGGTGAAGCAACAAGCGTCGATGATATCGCTCCAGAAACCTGGGTTCCGCTAGCGCAACTAGCGGCCGCAAACCACTGGTAACTGTAAGGTAGTGTACCAGCAGACGGGGCGGCTGATAGAGTGATCGATTGCCCGCTGTCGAGCGTAGGGGAAGTTGGTGTGATGGGGCCTGCTGCGAGTGTGGGGTTGACGGTGACAATGTCGCCGGGTGAACATTGAGATGCTGACGCGAAGTCGGTGACCTTGTAGGAGTACGTGGCCGTTGCAGTCGGTGAAGTGTTGTACGATGATGATGTCGCAGCTGAGATTGCCGTGGTACAGGTACCGTCGGAGTACCATTGGTAGGAGTAGGGTGCACTTCCACTAGATGGGCTGGCAGTAAGCGCTATCGACTGGCCGGAGTCAATTGTGGGGGCATTCGGCGATATAGCACCGGCGGACAAAACTCCATTGACAGTAACTGTATCGCCAGGCGAGCAAGAAGAAGTTACTGGACTACCCTCGGATGAGTCAGTGGTCTTGTAGGAGTATGTCGTCGTTGATGTCGGGGAAGCAGAATAGGTGGATGAAGATGCTCCGGAGATCAGACTCCCGCTCTGGCAGTTAGCTGCCGAATACCACTGGTACGTGTAGGGTGTAGTGCCACCCGATGGATTGACATTCAGAGCAATCGACTGCCCAGTGTTGATCGTGGGAGCGGAAGGAGTAACGCCCCCAGCCACTAACGCAGAATTAACAGTTACGACATTCGCACCGGAACACTGAGAATTCGGCAAGTACGCAGAATCCGTCACTAAGTACGCGTACGTGGTCGTCACAGAGGGCGTGGTCACATATGTTGACGATGTTGCTCCAGATATCGCAAGGCTGCAGGTTCCATCTGCATACCATCGATACGATATGGAAGGCGTTCCTCCAGAAGCATGAGACGTGAGAGTAATTGATTGGCCCGCGTCGATCGTAGGCGCTGAAGGTGTGACTGGTCCGGCGGTCAGCGCCGGATTGACAGTTACGGTCTCTGCAGGTGAGCATGCAGAAGCGGGTGACTGAGCCGAGTCGGTAACCTTGTACGAGTAGCTCCCGGTTGCTGAAGTTGAACTTGTGAACGTAGGTGAGGTCGCGCTAGGTATTGCAGTGCCGCATATCCCATCAGAGTACCACTGATATGAAAACGAAGGAGTTCCGCCTGATACATGCGATGTCAACACGATGGACTGGCCGTTATCGATGGTTGGATTTGGTGGCGTAATCGCTCCGGCGACAATTGCAGAATTAACCGTGACGGTATCTCCAGGTGAGCAGCGTGAAACTGGAGAGAAGGCTGCGTCGGTCACCCTGTAAGAATAGGTGGTGGTGACAGTTGGCGAGGCGGAGTAGGTTGAAGAAGTCGCCGATGCGACTAAACTGTTGCATATACCATCAGAATACCATTGGTAGTTGTAAGAGAGGGTTCCGCCCGACGGGTTAGCGGTCAAAGTAATAGACTGACCAGCGTTTATCATCGGACCAGATGGCGTAATACCCCCAGCGACCAGCGCCGGATTGACCGCTACTGTGTCGCCAGTCGAGCACTGAGATGTTGGTGAGAAAGCCGAATCGGTCACCTTGTACGAGTATATGGAAGTAGAGCCTGGAGACGCGGAGAATGTCGATGAGGTCGCGCCAGATATTGCAGTTGTACAAGCTCCATCGGAGTACCACTGGTACGAGAGAGAGGGTGTTCCTCCGGACGCGTGAGACGTAAATGTAATCGCCTGCCCACTATCGATGGTTGGAGCAAAGGGAGTAACCGCTCCAACCACAAGAGCAGGGCTGACGGTAACAAGATCTGCAGGTGAACATTGCGAGGCGCGCGGTGCGCCCTGCGACGAATCGGTCACTTTGTAGGAGTAAGATGTCGTTGATGCGGGCGTCGCCGCGTATGTGGATAATGACGCTCCCGAGATCAAACTCCCGCTAGGGCAACTCGCGGCGGAATACCACTGGTAAGAATAGGGCGCAGTCCCGCCAGATGGGTTGGACGTCAAAGTGACACTCTGGCTGCTGTCGATATTGGGACCTGAAGGTGTGATCGATCCGGATACCAGTGTAGCCTCAACCGTGACGAGGTCTGTAGCTGAAGATTGAGTAGCGGGTGCGAACGCAAAGTCGGTCACAGCGTAACAGTAGTACGTACTAACGGTCGGAGATGTGACTTGGGTGACTGATGTGCCAAGTAGACTAGTGTCCGAAATGCATGCAGCACTCGCACCCGAGTACCACTGGTAATGGTAAGGCGCGGTTCCTCCAGACGGACTCGCCGTCAGTGTAATCGACTGACCACTATCAAGCGTAGGAGCGGACGGAATAACTGCTCCTACTACGAGTGCCGGGTTGACCGTGACAGTGTCACCGGGAGAACACTGTGAAGATGACGCGGAGTCCGTCACCTTGTATGAGTATGTGGAAGTTACAGTAGGCGAAGTAGGATAGCTTGACGAGGTCGCAGATAGGATTGTGGTTGCACACGTCCCATCCGAGTACCACTGGTAAGAGTAGGGCAAAGTTCCACCAGCCGCGTTAGCGTTCAGCGTGATCGACTGACCAGCATCAATAGCCGGCGCACCTGGTGATACAGCACCTGCAGACAACGCTCCATTGACCGTGATATTGGCAGCGTTCGAAGCGACTATCTGGGACGGTAAGCCGCTGTCAGTTATCTGCAGCTCGAAGGACCAGAGCCCTGAAGTAGACAAAGTACCCGTAGATACCGTTGGTTTGTCACCGACATTGCAAGAGAGCGAGCCTCCAAAGTTAGCGTAGCTCGAATCCAAAGGACCCTTCTTTAGCCATTGGCAAGTGTAGGGAGCAGTACCGCCGCTAAACGAAGTAGATGTGGCTAGTGTTGCAATCTGGCCCGTGTTGATAACCGTGGGATTGGCGGATACTACAGCGGCGGTGAGGGGCGGGTTTACCGAAACAGTGACAGCATTAGATGTGAGAAGGACCGAAGGCGAGCCGCTGTCACTCATCTGCAATTCGAACGACCAAGTTCCGACGGTCATCATTGGACCCGATGACATGGACGCTGGTGACGTGCACAACGAAGAACTGCCTAGGCTAGTGTAACTGCTGGCTCCCGGTGTTTTTTGGAGCCACTGGCAAGTGTATGGAGAGCTACCACCGCTGAATGTGGAAGAGAGGGCTGACGACTGGCCGTTGTCGAGGCTTGAGGGTGTTGCAGACGGAGCATTCACGATAAGCATTGGATTGACGACCACGGTACGAGATGAGGTGGTCTGCAATATGACGGGCGAAAAGGCGCTGTCAGTTACCGAGGCGCAATAGCTTGTTGTAGTGGGTGGCGACACTGTGAACGAAGTTGTCGCATCGCTGACACCGGTGTTCTGTTCGACCTGGACTAGTCCCGTGCATGTGTTTGATGAGCTGCTTACGTAGAGAGTCACAGCGTAAGGCGAGGTTCCTCCCGACCACGAAACGGCGATAGATGTCGACTGACCAGAGTCTATTGGAGACGCGAGTGTGAGCGATGGAATCGCAAGAGCAGCGTTGACAGTGACAAGATCAGTAGACGAACTCGCGCTAGAGGCAGGATTGCCGCTCGAGCTATCCGTTACCTTGTAACAGTAGTATGCTGAGGATGAGGAAGACACTGTCTGAGTGGACGACGTGCCTAGTGGTGCAGTATCTGAAGAACAGCTGGGGCTTGTGCCGGAGTACCATTGGTAAGAGTAGGGTGCCGTGCCCCCCGATGGGTTGGCTGTCAAGGTGACACTCTGTCCACTATCGATGGCGGGATTGGGCGGTGTGATGATACCGGCAACCAGTGTGGGGTCAACTGTGACTAGGTCGGTAGCTGAGGACTGACTGGCGTGTGTGACCGCAGAGTCGGTAACAGTATAGCAGTAGTATGTACTAGCAGTCGGGGATGTGATTTGGGTAATCGATGTGCCAAGAAGAGTCGTATCCGAAGAGCAAGTGCCGCTAGAGCCGGAAAACCACTGGTATGTGTAGGGAGAAGTACCTGCTGATGGGCTGGCCGTCAGAGTGATGGTCTGGCCGCTGTTTATCTTGGGCGCAGGAGGCGTGATTGCTCCGGCAATCAAAGCTGAATTCACGGTCACGGTATTCCCGGACGAACATACTGAGACAGGCGAGTTGGCCGAATCCGTCACTCTGTAGGAGTAGGTCGTTGCAGATGCTGGCGAAGCAGTGTAGCTAGAAGATGCGGCGGCAGGGGTCAAGGTCGTACAAGCTCCACCCGTAAACCACTGGTACGAATAGGGCGTCGTTCCACCAGAAGCAGCTGAGGCCAAGGTGATTGACTGACCATTATCGATAGTTGGACTCGCGGGTGTAATCGCTCCTGCCACCAACGAAGGACTGACAGTTACCACGATACCGGCTGAGCATGTTGAAGCGGCTGGACTACCCTGGGAAGAGTCCGTCACTCTGTAAGAATATGTCGTCGTCGAGGTGGGTGAAGTAACAAGCGTAGATCCGGTCGCTCCAGAGATCAGATTTCCGCTCGGACAACTAGTCGCCGAATACCACTGGTAAGCGTAAGGGGTGGTACCAGCTGACGGGCTTGCGGTTAGAGTAATTGATTGACCAATATCGATAGTGGGAGAGGATGGTGTTATTGCTCCTGCTGCGAGTGCTGGGTTGACTGTGACGGTGTTGCTTGGTGAGCATTGCGACGCTGATGCGGAGTCGGTCACTTTGACAGAGTATGTGGCGGTTACGGCGGGAGAGGCGTTGTATGCTGACGAAACGGCGGATGGGATTGCCGTAGTGCATGCTCCGTCTGAATACCACTGGTAAGAATAAGGTGCGGTCCCACTAGACGGGTTAGCCGTAAGCGTGATCGACTGCCCCGAGTTAATCGTCGGCGCGCTTGGCGATATCGCCCCTGCAGACAAAGCTCCATTGACTGTAACTGTGTTACCAGGCGAACAAGACGAAGCTATGGGACTGCCCTGGGATGAGTCGGTGGCCTTGTAGGAGTACGTGGTTGTTGATGTTGGGGAAGCGGAATATGCGGCTGAGGTTATTCCAGGGATCAGGCTTCCGGTTTGACAGTTGGCCGCTGAGTACCACTGGTACGAGTATGGCGCAGTGCCGCCTGACGGGTGAGCACTGAGAATAATCGATTGACCATTATTAATTGCAGGAGCAGAAGGAGTGATGGCTCCAGCAACCAACGCAGGGCTGACAGCTATGACATCGGCGGGTGAACATTGCGAGACCGGTGAGTAGGCAGAATCCGTCACCAAGTATGCGTAGGTGGTCGTCACGGAGGGCGCGGTCGCGTATGTTGGTGAAGTCGCTCCCGTTATCGCCAGGCTACAGGTTCCATCTGAGTACCATTGATACGAAATAGAGGGGGTCCCGCCTGAAGCATGAGACGTTAGGGTAATTGATTGACCAGCGTCGATAGTAGGTGCCGAGGGTGTGACTGGTCCCGTGATCAGCGCTGGATCGACGGTGACCGTGTCTACGGGCGAACATGCTGAAGCTGGTGATTGGGCCGAGTCGGTAACCTTGTACGAATAGTTGGTGGTTGCGGAGGATGAAAACGTGAAGGTAGGTGAGGCAGCCCCAGATATTGCCGTCCCGCATATCCCATCAGAGTACCACTGATACGAAAACGAAGGCGTGCCCCCCGATACGTGTGACGTCAACGTAATGGCTTGGCCGCTATCGATAGTCGGGTTGGGTGGCGTAATCGCACCCGCGACAATGGCAGAATTGACCGTGACGGTATCTCCGGACGCGCACTGCGAAACTGTGGAGAAGGCCGAGTCGGTCACCTTGTAAGAATACGTCGTGGTGACACTGGGTGAGGCTGAGTAAGTTGAAGAAGTCGCTGATGAGATTGGATTGCTGCAAGTGCCATCGGAGTACCATCGGTAGTTGTACGGTGTGGTTCCGCCCGATGGGTTAGCGGTCAATGTAATGGTCTGACCACCGTTTATCGCTGGACCGGCCGGAGTAATAGCCCCAGCAACGAGCACAGAACTGACTGCGACTGTGTCCCCAGTCGAGCACTGGGAAGTCGGTGAAAAAGCGGAATCAGTTACCTTGTATGAGTATGTGGAAGAGGAAGTCGGAGACGGAGAATATGTCGGTGAGGTTGCGCCGGATATAGCAGTTGTACAACTTCCATCGGAGTACCATTGGTATGAGACTGAAAGTGTGCCACCTGATGTGTGAGATGTAAGAGTAATCGACTGCCCACTATCGATCGTCGGATTAGAGGGAGTAATCGCTCCAACAACTAGAGCAGGGTTGACCGTGACAAGATCCCCTGGTGAACATTGCGAGGCGCTAGGTGAGCCCTGCGACGAATCAGTAACTTTGTAGAAGTAGTTCGTCGTCGATGGAGGCGACGCAGTGTATGCGGATGATATCGCTCCCGAGATTAAACTTCCACTCGTACAGCTGGCAGCCGCATACCACTGGTAAGAGTAAGGCGAAGTCCCGCCAGATGGGTTCGATATCAAAGCGACGCTCTGGCCGCTGTCGATAGTGGGACCCAAGGGTGAAATCGGTCCAGCGACGAGTGTGGGGTCAACCGTGACGAGGTCTGCCGCTGAAGATTGAGTAGCAGGTGCGAACGCGGAGTCAGTTACAATGTAGCAGAAGTATGTGTTTGCGGCGGGCGATACGACTTGCGTAGCTGTCGTGCCAAGCAAAGTCGTGTCTGAAGAACAACTCACACTCGCACCAGAGTACCACTGGTAATGATAAGGCGCGGTTCCCCCTGACGAATTCGCGCCCAAGGTGATCGACTGGCCGGTATCGATTGTAGGAGCTGAGGGACTAACAGCACCTTGCAAGAGAGCCGGGTTGACTGTGACAGTGTCGCTAGCAGAACACTGCGAGGATGATGCTGAGTCCGCCACCTTGACAGAGTAAATTGAGGTTACACTAGGCGAAGCGGTGAAGGTTGACGTGGTGGCGGTTGCGATGACAGTTATACATGCTCCATCCGAGTACCATTGGTACGAATATGGTGCAGTTCCACCCGACGGGTTAGAGGTAAGAGTGATTGATTGGCCAGCATCTATTGTAGGAGTGCTGGGCGATATTGCGCCCGAAGAGAGCACGCCGTTCACAGTAACTGCGGCTGCATTCGAACTAACGAGCTCAAAGGGGGAGCCGCTGTCATTAACCTGTAGCTCGAACGACCAAGCTCCGGTTGTGGATAAGACACCGGTCGAGGTAGATGGTTTGTCACCTGCGCTGCAGGCGAACGAGGTTCCCAGATTGGCATAGGTGCTAGCGCCTGGAGCCTTTTGGAGCCAGTGGCATACGTACGTCGGAGTACCCGAACCGAATGAGGTCGGGGTTGACAGAGTCACGCTCTGGCCCGCGTTGACTGTCAGAGGATTGGCTGATATCACAGGAGGAGTAAGCGTAGGATTGACGGTTACGGAGACTGCGGCAGACGAAACGAGCTCAGAAGGCGAGCCTGCATCAGTCACTCTAAACTCAAACGACCATGAGCCTGCAGTAGACAGGACTCCCGTCGAAGCGGTCGGTTTGTCGCCTACGATGCATGAGAACGAACTTCCTAGGCTAGTGTAGCTCGTGGCACCCGGAGACTTCTCAAGCCATTGGCAAACGTAGGGAGCCGTACCTCCGCTAAACGAAGTTGTAGTGGCAACTGTCGAGGACTGACCTAGGTCCAACGCGATCGGGCTAGCCGAGATCGTAGGCAATGATAGAGCAGCGTTCACGGCAACGCCGACAGGTCCTGATGTGAGTGAGGATGGCGAACTTGAGCTATCGGTGACTTGGAGCTCGAACGACCAAGACCCTACAGTTGTCAATATTCCTGAGGATATCGACACAGGGGAGGTACAAGGCGAAGAACTGTCTAAGCCAGAGTAGCTGCTAGCACCAGGGGCCTTCTGGAGCCACTGGCATACAAATGGAGAAGTCCCGCCGCTAAAGGTAGTGGAAAGCGTTACTGATTGGCCGCTGTCGATCGCCGAGGGTGTTGCGAATGGAACACTCACAGTAATCAGTTGATTGACTGCGACTTGAGCCGGAGAGCCGCCGTTGCTGCTACCGCTGTGCGTAGAGTCTCCGCTGTACGAGCCGACCATGCTCGCGGTGCCAGGGGCGGAAGGAGTGAATTTCACTCCGCAGCTGACAGTAGAACCCGTTCCGATCAAAGTGCAGGTCGTGACGTTGAAGTTGCCAGTCACCCCGGTCTCCGTGAAACTCACAGAACCGCTTGGTGTCGTCGCGCCGAGCGTGGAAGTATCAGTTACAGTTGCCGTGCAAGTGGAATCTTGATTCACAAGGATCGGACTCGAGCATGAGATACTTGTACTGGTCGAGTGTTTGCCCGGCGATAGTACTACGAAGCCGGCGCTGGTCCCATGCTTATTGTCGCCCGTGTAGGTAGCGGTGATGTTGTGGGCACCGAGAACAAGGGGCGTGTAAGTTACAGTGCAGCTTGCGGAGCTTGTAGTGCCTGAGAGGGTGCACGGGGAGGGCGGGCTGAACGTGCCTGAGCTGTTGGTAGATAGATTAACCGTGCCGGTAGGAGTGAGAGTTCCGGGCGCAACGTCTGACACTATAATAGTGCATGAAGTTGGTACGCCAACTGTGACAGACGAACCGCAAACAATTATTGTGGTAGTTGAAACCAAATTGACAGTCAACAACTCACAACTGCTTGTGACCTGGTTGTTGTTTGAGTCTCCACTGTAAGTTGCGTTGAAGCTGTACTGACCAGCTGCGCTAGGACTCTGTGGATTAGAAGGTGACACTGAGTTTCCGGCGCCGACATTCACCACGTGACTGGACACTGGTGTTCCACTGCAGACACCGTTGCCTGGTCCGAAGAAGCGATACGTGACAGTTCCGCTCACACCCGTTGATGGAAATCCGCCTGTGATTGTAGCCTGATCAGTAGCCGTCGCGCCGACGACTATGCTTGAGGACGGGTTGATTGTTGTGGTTATTGTTGGGGTCTGGTTGTTCACTGTCAGAGGTTCGCAATTGCCAGTGGCAGCAGTATTGTTCCCGTTTCCGTTGTAAACGGCTGAGAAGCCGTAGAAACCAGGTGATTGGGGAGTAATCGGATTGCTAGCAGGGACGGAGTTACCGACGTTCACGTTTACAGTCTGAGGGGTCCCGACTATTGTTCCCCCGGAGCATGGCGCGGTTGCAGAAGGTAGTATTGAGAAGCTGAAGAGGGCATAGGTGACGGTACCGGTCACGCCCGTTGATGGGAATCCGCCGGTAAGAGTAGCTTGATCGGTGATTGAAGCCCCGACGATGATCGTCGAGGACGGGTTGACGGTCGTCGAAATATTCAGAAAGGCCTTGTTTACCGTGAGCGGCTCACAACTGCTCGTCCCGCCGTTGTTGTTATTGTCGCCGGAGTAGATCGCGTTGAAGCTGAATGTGCCACTACTGTTGAAAGTTACGGTTCTAGAATTCGGTACGACTCCGTTACTGACTGTAACAATAGAAACCACTGTTGCTGATGCAGCACAATTACTATTTACGAAGACATTGTACGTGACGGTGCCACCCGCAGCGGACGTCTGGCCGTGAAGTATCGAAGTGTCAGTGACAGTTCCGCCAACAGTAATCGTCGGGGCCGAAAGGCTTGTAGTGATTGTTACGCCGACTGGGGTGACGGCGAGAGGCTCACAGCTACTCGTAACTCCGATATTGTTGGTGTCGCCGGAATAGCTGGCCTGGAAGCTGTAGCCGCCAGGGTTTGTTGAGTTGAAGGTCACGCTCCTCGAGCTAGGAATAGCGCCATTGCTGATCGTCACCGTGGACACTGTAAAACTCGACCCTGCACAAATGCTTGAGCCAACGAAGAGGTTGTAGTTGACTATCCCGCTGGCTTGGAAGAAGCTCGATAGTATTGCGGAGTCAATTACGGATTGGCCTACTTGGATAGAAGTAAGTGAGAGAGAGGTAGCGATCGTCGGGTTGTCCTTCTGGACAACAAGGGGCTCGCATGGCGACGAAGCAGGTTCGTTGTTATTGTCTCCAGAGTAGGTTGCATTGAAACTGTAGGAGCCTGTAGCGTTGAGAACAACTGCTCTAGAGTTTGGAATCAAATTATTTGTTACTGTTACGATGGATATTATGTTTCCCGGAGCAGTGCAAGCTCCGTTCGCAAACAGCAAGTAAGTTACAGTTCCGCTGGCGGTGCTCGTCGCTCCGGTCATGCTTGATGAATCTGTAACAGAAGCCCCGGCGACGATGGTTGTTGAAGAAAGATTGGTTGTAATGCTCGGGTTGTCCTTCGTTACAGTTAGATTAATGATCACCCAATGGGTTAGCGCCGCGTTCGTACCGGTCACATTCAATGTGTAGAGGCCTGCCGTCAGCCCAGCGTTGATGCCCAAGATCGAAGAACCGCACGCGCAACCCGTAGACTTTAGCGTGACACTGCTGGGAGAAAATGTCGCGGATGGCGACGAAGGTGCGATTAACACATTGAGGTTCACGTTTCCGACAAAGCGGTTCGAACCCACCAAGCTGACCGTGGTTTGCTGGCTTTGACCAACAACCAGCGACAATGATGACAAACTCGGTGTGATGGTGAAGTCTACAATGTGGAATAGTATGTTTGCAGTCGTGTGAGAGAGGGTACCATTTGTTCCTGTTACAGTTACTGTATAGTCGTTTGGCGTGGAAGAAAGACAGGAGAGAATCGATGTCGCTGGTGAGGGAGGGAGGTTAAGCTTGGTTGGCGATAACGAGCAAGCGATCTCTGACGGAGCAGAGACACTCAAGTTCACAATCTTGGCGTAGCCGTTGAGTCCAGTTATCGTGATCGTTGAGTTGCCAGTGGAACCGGCGTTGATCGATGTCGGCGTTACCGAGCTAGCCGCTATTGTGAAATCGACGACATTCACGGTTATGTGAATCGTGTGAACGAGTGTGCCACTTGTGCCAGTGATTGTAAGGGTGTAATTTGTTACTGTCGTGCTGAAGACGGTCAGGATGACAGAGGTTGATCCGTTAGGAGAAAGCAAAACGCTGCGCGAAGTGAGAGACGCAATGATCCCAGAGGGGATAGTCGAGTTTGTCAGACTGACAGTGCCAGCGAAACCGTTCAAGCTCGCCAGGTTTATCGTCGTCGAGCCTGAGGATCCAACATTGACCTGGATAGACGCTGCCGACGCGATGCTGAAATCTACGACCTTTACTGTGATTGTGATCTTGTGCGTTAGAGAACCACTCGTTGCCGTGATTGTTATTAGATAGTTTCCAGTCTTGGTGCCGTTGACGGTCACAACGACAGAGGCCGTTGATCCTGGCCCGCTTGCTTGTAACGTTACGGACGGCGCACTCAGGCTACTGCTCAGGTTGGTCGAATTACTCGTGGCTGTTAGTGCAACCGTTCCACTGAATCCATTTACACTGCCCAACGTAATGCTTGTAGCGTTTGAGAATCCAGCATTCAGAGTTAGAACCGACTTGGCGGCATTGGCGGCGAAGTCGACGCTGGTGACCGAGATGGTTGTCGAAGCCGAGAAAGAGATGGTTGGGGCCGTGCCAGTTACGGTAATGACCTCATTACCTGTGGTAGAAGTGGCGTTGACCGTGAGAGCGACGGTCTTCGTTCCCCCGGAGGGGACCACGACGCTGGTGGAGTTCAGCTGACTAGTAAAGCAGCCGCAGCCGCTAACCGCGTTTGCCAAATTCACTGTACCGCTGAAACCGCTAACACTGGTTAGTGTAATGATGGACGCGCTGGTGGAGCCTGCCTGGATTGAAAGGGATGCGGGGCTCGCTGAGATTGTGAATCCCTCGACCAGTGCCGTGACATTTACTGACCTCGCGGCGGCGCCAGTACCTCCGGTAACCGTCACGATGTAGGTCCCAGAATCTGCCTGCGTTGTTGTTATGTTCAATATAGAGAATGCAATCGAGCATTGGTTGCACGACGGAACAGTTGCTGTAGCAGGCGTCATAGTCAGGGTTGGACCCGCAGGGAATACCTTAGCCGTCATGCTAAGCGGAAAACTCTGCCACACGTTGGAGGCGTTTATGGTGATGTTCGATTTGGATGATCCGCCAGGGATAATCGTCAATTTAGCAGGGTTTGCGCTGAGGGTGAAAAATGACGATACCCCGTGCAATCTCCAGCCTGCGAGCGGGTGCAGCTCCCAACCTGAATAGCCATGACTCGCGTCATCCGCGTGTTCAGGGTCCCAGTAGATGAATCCCTGAACATCAAGTAATGTCTTGCCGACAGCACTCTGTGCTGCCATCTGGTAGGGGTCGCATACCGTATTCGGCCCGCAGTACCCTGCTGCCTTCCAATCGTGATCAAACTCTAGGTGAATAGTGTGCATGCAACCTGTGGCGTTGATGTTGGAGCAGCCATGACCGGACGCATCGTTATAACCGGGCGTGAAAATGTTGAAGGTGGTATCTGACGTGTTCATGCCGTTCGGGTAAGGTCCTCCACCGTTTACAGGGTCAAAGTGTACGGAATAGTCCTCGTTGAGGAGAAAACCTCTCTGGACGCCAACGATCTCTACGAACGCGGATACGACTTGTCCGTCCGCGTTAGTCATAGCACACGGAGGCGCAAGCCAGCGCTTTGCGTCTCCAGGGCTTTTGGCCAGAATCCCCGGATTGAAGATGCTACCACTCTCCGTCGCGCCCCCAAAAGAATTGTTTTGATTTCCCAGGATCTGCTCAATAGTCACGACCGACGCAGTGCAGCTCACCCTCGGATTCCAAGAACTGTCGGTCGTTGGAGAACTGAGTGGCCCTACGGTCTCAAGTCCGAAGTTCAGGTTGTACGGGGAGCCAGTCCCATCTATCCACATTATGCCGAACGCGTTCTTGCCGCCAACCGACGTTGAATAGTGATAGCTTCCGATAGTAGACCCCGAGGCTGAGGAATGCGTCGAAAAAGCCCCTTCGGTCTTGAGCCAAGTGGTGTCGGCACCTGAAAATTCATCAATAGTGTTGTTCGCCTGATTATACCAGAACACGTAGAATCGGGAATCGCCTTGGTCATAGGCGGCTGTGAAAGGCAGGGAATAACGTCCGAGGGTGCCCGCTGATTTTGCATCTCCCGGGCTTATGACATTCGATCCCCATCCGCCGAAGGTACCTCTAGAAGAGGAATACAATTTTCCAACGTTTGTATCGTAGTATATCGCCGAGACACCGGATCCGGTTGCGAAGATGAACGAGTTCACATCTGTCGAGGGAGGAGATGACGGCCCCCAAAGGTCCTCCTCCACGCCCCAAACCGTGTTGCTAAATAGTCTACCGAAGATGGGGTTGCCTTCGACCCAATACGCAGCATATACTTGACCTCCGGTTGCGAGAGTCGCAATGTCGACGTGCCAATTGCCTTTGTTGCCCGAAGTCGAGAGGAGAGAGTCTCCGGACCATGAGGGTGAAACATAGATCAAAACCTGTTTCATCACAGACAAGGTAGCGTTGTCTGTTGCGGTGAACGAGATAGGCCAGAACTGGTTCGATTGGTCAGGAGTTGGCGTCCAAGTGAAGAGTCCAGTTCCAGGGTTGAAACTCGCTCCGACGGGTAACGAACTTGAGGAGAGAGTGACTGTGTCTCCGTCATTGTCAGATGATGTGACCGTAAAGGATACAAACGTTCCAGTCTTGATACTCCTCGACACTGGCACCTGAAGTGCAGGAGGCGTGTTCGTCGAAGGAAGTAGCAGCCCCACTGGAACCGTCTGAGCTGAAATGGCTGTCTGCTGTGGGTTGCCACTATCAGCAGTATTGAGAGTCACACTGTAGTTTCCGGGGAAAGTGTATTGATGTGTGACGATTTGGCCGGTGGCGGTTGAACCGTCACCAAAGTTCCAGCTGAACGCGTAACTGGACGTACCTCCCCAGTTCCCACCTGTAGCTGTCGCATTGAACATTACATTCTGAAAAATTGTCGGGTCAGACGCGTTGACGGCCAAGCCAGTGCTGAGCGGCTGCGGAGGCAAAGTACTGTTAGAGTGAACGATGTGCGGAGTCTTTGTTCCCGAGTTATCCTGCTGATAACCTACCCAGACCTGCCCATTCGAGTCAACTCCTATAACATCGTTTGGAAATTTCATTGCAGAACCTGCGCTCAAAACTACCTGCTCAGGCTGCCAGTTGATCACTCCAGTATTGCCCAGCTGCCCCATTCCGAATAGCAGTGCCCGATTAGCAGTAGAGTCGAACGAGGTCTCATTGTATCGAGCATAGTAGGCAGACGTCCCGTCTGTAACAACGGACCAATCGTTATCCGTAACGTGAACTCCCACATTGACAGGGGTTGACCAGAGAGTGGCACCATTCACACTCCACACGTAGAACAAGCATCCAGCCTGATGCTCACATGTGGATGACGAATCCTCGTAGAAAACCCAATATCGTCCTTGCGCATAGAACCCGGGGTTCTGGTAGGATGATTGGTACACACTGTTATCGCCAGTTCTAGCTATCGTTGGTGGGTTGGAATTGCTTGTCACCGCATTTGCTGGTCTCGCCATTTCCGATGCGGCGAGAAGGCTTACAGACAGCGAGAGGAAAAGTAGAGTCACGGATAATCTCTGGCGACGCAAACTTTGGCCTTGTGGTCCAATCTGGTATACCGATAATTAACCATTGACCGCCATGGGATAGCCTAGGATATCCAAGACATCAACAGGCTATCATTTCGAAGAGTTTTCTTACCTAATTCCGGAAAATATCGAAAATTGGCTCCGTATCGTCCGGTGCGGCCCCGCGCGAGGATAAGGGCAAACTTTCAATGATGGGAAGAACCGGGCGACTTCGATGAAGACCGCAGGGCCAACCAGTGTAGGTCGGCGTCAGCCCTCCATAACCCTTGAGTATGTAATAGACGAGATCAAGCGAAGAGGCAGTCCCAAAGCGGTTGCCGGAATGGCACGCTTTGGAATACAGACAGGCACTGCTTTCGGGGTCTCGATTCCACAACTCCGTGATCTAGCGAAGAGAGCGGGAACCGACCATGAGCTTGCTCAAAAACTCTGGAAAACTGGAATCCATGAAGCACGAATACTCGCAAGTATGATCGACGATTCCACGAGAGTATCCGAGGCTCAAATGGAAAAATGGGCTGCAGACTTCGACTCGTGGGACGTGGTGGATGGTTGCTGCGGAAACCTGTTCGATAAGACGAAATTTGCAAACAGAAAAGCAAACGAATGGTCCGCCAGAAAAGAGGAGTTCGTTAAGAGAGCAGGCTTTGTCCTTATGGCTGAACTGGCTGTTCATAACAAAGAGGCTTCGAACAAAACCTTTCTGGATTTTCTTCCCCTGATAATACGAGAAGCATCTGACGAACGTAACTTCGTCAAGAAAGCTGTAAACTGGGCACTAAGACAGATCGGAAAACGCAATACAGTCTTGAATGCAGCAGCGATCAAAACCTGCATAGAGATAAGAGATTCTGATTCTAAGTCGGCGAAATGGATTGCTGCCGATGCTCTTCGTGAACTCGCAAGCGACCCTGTAAGAAAGAAACTTGCGAGGACGGAGGCGTATATGTCCAGTTGATAATATTACGTGGGCTCAGACGCTACAGTTGCCGAATCTTGTCGTAAAAATCCATTAGGTTGTGGGCCGCAGGTTCCTCTTTGTTTAGGGCAAAGATTTTCATTCCTTGTTCATATCTCTCGAACATCAATACTCGACACTTGACTAGTGGTTCTGCGATCCGCGCGACGGTTGAGGGGGACACGTCCAAGACTCGCGCGAGACCGGCCTGGTTGAAGACCTTGTCCCGGTTCTGCAGCAAGTGTTCTACAAGTCTGACCTGGGCTTTAGATTGAAATAGGTCTAAGAGTTTCATCGAGCAGGCCTCTCACGAATAAGATACGAGGGTTCCAATGTCTCTGCCTCGCAAAGCACTCGTTACGTTCGACGGATCTTCCAATGAGACGA
>WNGL01002682.1_pt1 | contig 23902 bp, 18 predicted proteins | sample 5400591 | NCBI WGS metagenome assembly WNGL01 (sample SAMN13153377, study PRJNA577476) | soil metagenome | isolation source: 80 cm soil or saprolite under Garry oak tree replicate 1 | place: USA:California | collected 2016-06-15 | reverse complement strand
GTATGTATTTGACCCCTACTATAGCATTGTTTCTTATTTCAGGATAGATAGTCTTGCGAAATATTGCCGTCTTCTCTACAATGGGCATCGTACTTGTCTTATCAGTAGTTTACGATACCAATGCGGAGTATAGCATGCAGCCTCAGCAAGCTAAAGAACAGCAGCGAGGGCCATATCTTGGAATTGATATCGGCGGTAGCAATACACGCGTTGGCTTCTTTCCATCCCTTGCTTCGCCTGATTTTACGCTCATTGCGAAATTCCCCACGCGACAGAACTACGAACTTCAACTCCAGAACCTCGTCTCTTTATTACAAGAACGCAACATGTCCCCTGTTATAGGTATTGGACTTTCCATCGCGGCGCGCATCGCAAAAGATGGACGATCTGTTATTTTTGGCCCTAATCTCCCGGAATATATAGGCAAGCCATTTGCGCAAGACCTGTCTGATCGCTTTGCCTGTCCTGTGCGGCTTGCGCATGACACCGTCTGTGGATTACTGGCTGAAACGCGCTTCGGCTCGCTGCAAGCGGTTGAACGATGCGCCTATTTGACCGTTTCCACAGGCACGGGAGCCGCGTTACAACTGGGCAAGGGCTCAACCCGGCTCATTTCCTCGATTGAGATTGGACACCAGGTACTCGACGGCAATTCGTTACAATGCCTGTGTGGTATGGTGGGATGCCTGGAGACCTATACAGGTGGCAGGCAGCTTGAGCTGCGTTACGGACGGCCTGTTGAGCACATTACGGATATAGCATTCTGGGATAGCTTTACTGACAAGCTTGCCATTGGACTGGTCAATCTCGCGCAACTCACTCGCATCGATGTAGTGGCAGTAAGCGGAGCTATCGCGCTCAATCAAGTGTTTCTCTTACCATTGTTGCAACAAAAAGTAACAGCCATCCTGAAGCAACCCTCTCTCTCATTACGCCCGGCCGCGCTAGGTGAAATTGCTCCACTGGTAGGGGCGGCTGCGCTGCTCGATGTTCCAGAAAACGTCATTTTGCATTAGTTGCCTGGACAGGCATGTCTGGTTGAAACGGCGGTTGGTGTGGACGTTCCTCCGTATTTGTGGCCGCAATAAGTCCCTAACCTCACTGAAGACAATGGTTTACCCGATATCTCTTTATATAGGTATGCAGAGATTGGAAGCGCCAATCATATTTATCGCAAAGTGAGGAGTATTGTCATGAGCCAGCTTGATCGTTATACTGAAGAGGGATGGCGGGCGTTGCTTGCATCTCGTGAAGAGGCTCTGCAACTCAGGCATAGAGTGATTGGCCCGGAACACCTGGCGTTGGGTATTCTGAAAATCGCCGATCCCATTATCGAATGCACACTATTACGGCTGCAGGTCGATGCTGTCCGCCTGAGGGAAGCATTAACCTTTGTGGTAGGTCGTGGTAACAAAGCCATCCTCGGTCAGCCCACCATTGGGCAATCGGCGCGGACCATTCTGTTGCGCGCGGAGGCAATGGCCACACAAGCAGGACAAGAACTGATCGGTATAGAACATCTTCTGCTGGGTGTGCTGGATGATGGAGAGGGAGTAGCTGTTGGGGTTTTAGAGAGTTTTGGTCTTTCCCTGAATGCGGTGCGTAAAGAAATCGAGACGCTACTGAGCTATGGGCGCGACCATGCGACATCAACCGCTCAATACTATATACGCTGCAATGAGACCCCCATCCTTAACCAGGTCAGTCGCGATCTGACGCTGGCGGCCCTGCATGGCACGCTTGATCCCATGATTGACCGCGAGAATGAACTTGAACGCACCATACAGATACTCTCGCGTCGCTCTAAAAATAATCCCGTCTTGATTGGACCGGCGGGAGTGGGGAAAACAGCCATCGCCGAAGGGCTTGCAATGCGCATTTTACAAGGAAGTGTCCCCGAGGATTTGCAGCATTGCCGCGTCGTGGCCTTAGAAGTGGGCCTGCTGACCGTTGGCACCAAGTTCCGGGGCGATTTTGAGGAGCGCTTGAAACGTATCATGCAGGAAATTGTGAGCGCCAAAGATATCATTATCGTCATCGATGAACTGCACGCGCTCACCGGTACCGGTGTTGCCGAGGGTTCAATTGATGCCGCCAATCTCTTCAAACCAATGTTAGCGCGAGGAGAATTTCGCTGTATCGGAGCGACCACGCTGGATGACTATCGCAAAACCATCGAGGCCGACCCGGCGTTGGAACGGCGCTTCCAGCCGGTTATGATCAATGAGACGAATCCGCAGCAGACGATGGAAATATTGCGCGGCCTGCGCTCCCATTATGCCGATTATCACCATGTGACCATCAATGACGAAGCGCTGGTGGCCGCCGTGCAGATGTCCTCGCGCTACATACAGAACCGCTATCAGCCGGACAAAGCTATTGACCTGATTGATGAAGCGGCTGCGCGTGTCTGTGTGCATCGCACGGTTGCGCCCAGCGATGTACGCTCACTACGCCTCAGCGTACCATTGCCGAGGTTGTCTCAATGTGGACAGCCATCCCCGTAACCCAGATTGCTGCTGGGGAGGCGCAGCGATTGCTCAAACTGGAAGATGAACTACACCGGCGCGTAATTGGTCAACATGAGGCAGTGCAGGCTGTCGCCAGGGCCGTGCGCCGTGCGCGTACTAATGTGCGAGACGGTCGCCGCCCGATAGGCTCGTTCCTCTTCGTAGGCCCAACAGGTGTCGGCAAGACCGAGTTGGCGCGCGCGCTGGCCGAAACGCTTTTTGGAGATGAAGATGCCATACTTAAGCTCGATATGTCCGAGCTCATGGAAAGCCATAATGCCTCGCGGCTGATAGGTTCTCCTCCGGGATATGTCGGCTATGACCAGGCTGGACAATTGACGGAAGCTGTACATCGCCGCCCCTACAGGGTCATCTTATTCGACGAGATTGAGAAGGCGCATCCCAGCGTCATTGATCTGCTCCTACAAATCCTCGACGATGGCTGTCTGACCGATGCGCATGGCCACAGTGTGGATTTCAAAAATACCATTATCATCATCACCTCGAACGTTGGTACGGCCAATCTCAAACACACCGAAATGTCGTTCACTTCCGCTCGAAAGAACAGGCAGGAACAGCAGGCCAGCGTGCATGCACGTATGCGTTCGCAGATTCTGCCCGCCCTGAAGGATATTTTCCGCCCCGAACTGCTCAACCGCATCGACGAGGTAGTTGTGTTCCACACGCTGGAGCAAGAACACCTGCGCAAAATCGTTGATCTGATGATTGAGAAGACCCGGCAACGTATGGCGGAACTGTCGATCTCCCTGCAAGTGAGTGACGCAACCTGTCGCATGCTCGTCGAACACGGCTATGATCCAGCCTATGGAGCGCGCCCCCTACGCCGCACCGTGCAGAGCATGCTCGATGACATGCTGGCCGAAGCGCTCTTGCGTGGAGATTGCAAAGCAGGGGATACGGTAGTGGTGGATGTGGAGGATGGAATGATGGCGGTGCAAGTGTTAGTAGGAGTTGAGAGTAGTAAGCAGGTAGCGGCTTAATAACTGTTCCACGTGGGTGGTTGTTACATCACCCATGTGGAATTATATATTGCTCTCCATCATAGTGAATCATATGCTCGGGTATGTCCGCTAGCCAGACATGAGATTCCCATGCAATAAGATGGCAATATCTCCCAAACTCGGCATGATTGAGGAAAGCTGAAATATAAATGCGAGTCGCGCTACATTCTTTCATCGGCTGCTCTAATGCTTGTCTTCGTCTACGTGTTATAGCTCTGTGAGATATTCCCACCTCTATAAGATAAAGCCGGTGCTTAGCCTCACTATAAAGGATGATATCGGATAGCTCGTTAAGTGTGGAAGTTACTATACCTAATTGCCCTAATCTATCTTTTTCATAAATTGTAGCCCTAGCGAGGATATCACTCAAATAAAGTACCGTAGCTCCTGTAGCGAAGCGAGGACCAAATTTCTCGACGATGGCAATTTGTAATGCAGAATGCTTTCCAGGTATAAGCAGACATGCTCTACCATCTGCCAGTTGAAGTGGTTGATTTGCCAGGTTCATAATAGAAAAAATCCTGACAGCGTTGCTGGAACGAACGCAGCGCTTGAATAACCAGAACGCGTCCCTGTTGACGTAGTTGAGATGAAGCAAGTATACTTGTACTAACGTAAAATGTAAAGCGAGAGACGAATGTGAGAATAGCTAACCGAGAAGGACGACGATCTATGACTACGACTTCACGCAATGCGGATATTCTTATAAAGGACGCTAAGGGTAACACAATAGCTGTCGTAGAAGTTAAAAATATACAAAATTTGTCTCGTGATGAGGCAACGCAGTTCCGTCGTAACCTGGCGGATTTCGGCATCCCTGTTCAGGCACCTTTTTACTTGCTTCTTTCCCAGGATATAGGATTTCTGTGGAAAGACTCATCATATGAGAATCTGGATGTGCCTCCAATGTACGAGTTTCCTATGGACAATGTAGTTGCTCGCTACTCACATGGAAAAGCGGGAGAAAGATTGTATGGGGCAGTGTTTGAAATGCTTGCACTCCTTTGGCTAAATAATCTGGCATTACAGCCGTCAGATATGGGCAAAGAACCAGAGAAAACTCTCGCTCTATCAGGATTTATAAATGCAATTCGAGGGGCTGATGTGCTATTAGAGGCTGAATAATGATTGTTTATGTAGAGACGAATTTTGTTTTAGAAATTGCCTGTGAGCAACAACAAGTTGTATCGGCTAATGAGATTCTGAATGAAAAGGGAAGGCCAAGTGGGTTTGATATTTACTCGGCCTTCCGTAGTTACATATTTACTTCTTCGTCACAACCTTCACCGTGCGCGCCTTCACATGCTCGGCCTTGGGCAGATTCAGCGTCAGTATGCCATCGGCATAGCTGGCCTCGGCGCGTTCTGGATTGATCGCGGCAGGGAGGATGTAAGAATTGTGTTAGAAAACTTGATAACATCATTATCAAACTCCTCCTCTCGACGGGTGCCCTCGATTCTGCTACAATGCAGGAAGATTGAGAAACTCATCAGGATATAATCAGGGAGGAAGCTGTAGTGACGGTACAACAGAAGGCAACCGGTGAAGCGATAGAGCGCCTGTTGAAACGAGGCGTCGCCCAGATCGAGAAAGAAGCAGACCTGCGCCGCCTGCTGTTAGAAGGTAACAAAGGTCAACCACTGCGCGTCAAGCTTGGCGTGGATCCGAGCCATTACGATTTGACCATCGGCCATGCCGTCGTCTTCCACAAACTGCGCCAGTTCCAGCAACTGGGGCATAAGACCATCGTCGTCATCGGCGACTGGACAGCGCGCCTGGGCGACCCAAGTGGACGTGAAGACGCGCGTAAGCCCTTGTCCTCCGAACAGGTCAAAGCCAACGCGGAAACCTACCTCTCGCAATTCTTCAGGATTGTAGACCCACAGCTAACCGAAGTACACTGGCAGAGCGAATGGTTTGACGGGTTCAATCTCAGCGACGCGCTGAAATTGCTCAGTTATAAGACGGTGGCGCAGATGTTGGAGCGCGACGATTTCTCGAAACGCTACAAAGAAGGCGTTGAAATCTACCTCTCCGAATTTATGTACCCCCTATTGCAAGGGTACGATTCCGTCATGCTGAACTCAGATGTCGAGATTGGCGGTACCGACCAGACATTCAATGTACTGGTTGGGCGCGAATTGCAGCCCATCTTTGGACAGCCTCCCCAGCAGATAATGACGATGCAACTGATCGTTGGCCTCGACGGGTACAAGAAGATGGGCAAGTCGTTGAACAACTACATCGCCATGACCGCGCCTGCCAACGATATGTACGGCAAGCTCATGTCGCTGCCCGACCACGCGATGATGAGCTTCTTTGAAACGTTGACCGACGTTCCGCAGATCGTGCTTGAGGAGTTTTCGCTCAAGATGGCGGAAGGAACGCTCAATCCCAGGGATGTCAAGATGCGTATGGCTCGCGAAATCGTAACCGGTTTCCATAATGCCGTCGCCGCCCAGGAGGCCGAGGAAGCCTTCATTCGGCAATTCTCGGAGCGCAAACTACCCACCGGCATTCCCGACTATCAACTGCCAGAGCCGGTCGATATATTGACTCTAATGGTGGATGCCAATCTCTCAAAGAGTAAAGGCGAGGCTCGTCGTCTCGTTCAGCAGGGAGGCGTTGCATTTTTTCCTGAAGGAGAAGAAGGTAAGCCCGAGCGTATTAGCGATATCGATTTTATCGTGCCTGCCCTGGATGGCGCCATCCTCAAGGTGGGCAAGCTGCACTATATCCGCATCAAAACGTAAAGTGTAGCAAGTGTAGTGGGTGTGGTGGGCAAGCTACAGTGTATCCGCATCAAATCGTAAAAATATCTCAAAGATTTACCCATTTTGCACTCAGGAGGTTTTCACTCATGCCACAGGCAACCATTGGTGTTATCGGCGGTAGCGGACTCTATCGCATGGAAGGAATGACCGATGTTGAGGAGGTAGCAGTCCAGACGCCCTTCGGCAATCCAAGCGATGTGATCACCGTTGGCAAAGTCGAAGGCGTCTCAATGGCCTTCATCCCGCGACATGGGCGAGGACACCGTATTTCCCCAACTGAGGTTCCGTCGCGGGCCAACATCTGGGCGCTGAAAAGCCTGGGCGTCGAATGGATAATTTCGGTTAGCGCCGTTGGCAGTTTGCGTGAGCATATCGCGCCCCGTGACCTGATCATTCCCAACCAGTTATTTGACCGAACGAAGAGCCGCGTGAACACCTTCTACGAAGGCGGCATCGTCGTACACTGCACCTTTGCCGAGCCGTTCTGTTCTACACTCAGCAAACTCCTGCTGGAATCGGCCCGTGAAGTGGGTGATGTGAAGGTACACGAGGGTGGTACCTACGTATGCATGGAAGGCCCACTCTTCTCAACGAAGGCCGAATCGCATACCTATCGCAGTTGGGGCATGGATATCATCGGCATGACCGCGCTGCCAGAAGCGAAACTGGCCCGCGAAGCCGAATTATGCTACGCCACCATCGCCAGCGCCACCGATTACGACAGCTGGCACGAATCGGAAGCATCCGTCACCGTCGAAATGGTCATTGGGAACCTCAGCGCCAACGTCGCCAATGCCCAGCGCATCCTGCGCAGCGTAGCAAAGAAGATTCCAGCTGATCGCAGCGCCAACACCTGCGAATGCCCATCAGCACTGGCAGCGGCGATTCTGACGGACCGCAGCAAGATCCCGCCAGAAGTAAAAGAGAAGTACAATTTGTTGATCGGAAAATACCTGTAGGGGCGCGATTTATCGCGCCCTCCGGTGGATTGGGGATACCTGTAGGGGCGGATTATGGTTTTTGGGGATATATTTCGATGGCACAGCGGGCGACGCAAGCGTCCCCTCCCCACATCCACATCCACTCCCGCCCCTACAGAAATGCGGAACGATGGCGATACGGCCAATAAAAATGATTGACATCTGTCCGCCGAAGGAGTAAAATAGAGGCGTTCCAAGAGATAATCGGAACAGACCGGTTTTCTTCCGGTCCTGCCGATCGGCGTAATCGGGTCCTGCGCGGCAGATGTCTATGAACCCCGCTAGGTCCGTGAGGAAGCAACGGTAAATGGACCTCTCTGGGTGCCGTAGGGCAGCCTGATTGCGCCGATCGGCAGGACCGGGCGAAAATCGGTTTTCTGTCTTCAACTGCTTATAACTCCGGCGGGGGTTTTGTGGCCCGTCAATTGGCATGCAGGCGGGAGTCGAATCATGGCCTCACAATCACTCTACCGTAAATGGCGCTCACAGACGTTTGATGACCTCGTTGGTCAGGAAGAGATCGTCCGCACGCTCAAAAACGCTCTGAAAAGCGGCAACCTCGGTCATGCCTACCTGTTTACCGGACCGCGTGGCACCGGCAAGACCAGCACCGCCCGTTTGCTCGCCAAGACCGTCAATTGTGAACACCCTCGCGATGGCGAACCGTGTAATGAGTGCCTGCAATGCCGCGAAATCACAGCAGGCAACTCATTCAATGTCATCGAGATCGACGCCGCCTCCAATCGCGGTATTGATAACATCCGCGAACTGCGCGAAAGGATCATGGTGCCTCCCTCCACCGGGAAGTACAAGGTCTATGTGCTTGACGAAGCCCATATGCTGACCACCGAGGCCTTTAACGCGCTGCTCAAAACTTTGGAAGAGCCGCCCGACTATGCCATCTTCGTCATGGCGACGACCGACGTACATAAAATGCTGCCCACTGTTCTATCGCGCTGCCAGCGTTTCGACTTTAAGCGCATTACAACGCGGCAGATTGTAGCGCGTCTGAACTTTGTGGCGGAGCAGGAGCAGGTCAAACTCGAACGCACCGCGGCTGAGCTGATCGCCAGAGCTGCCGCCGGGGGTATGCGCGACGCTTTGAGCTTGCTGGATCAGGCCATTGCTTACGCGGGCAATGAAATCTCGCTCGCCCAGATACAGTCCATGCTGGGTGTGGCCGACCCGCGCGCCATTGTCAAATTCATCACATCTATTGCCGACCTCGATAGTTCCGCGGTGCTGCACCTCATTAACGAACTATCGGAGGCGGGCGCCGACCTGCGCCAGGTCAACTCGCAGGTCATGGAGTACTGGCGCGCCCTGATGCTGACCAGGGCCGGTGCGGATGCCGCCGCTATCCTCGATCTGACAGAGGATGAGATGCGTGACATCAAGCAGCTTTCGCAGCGCTTTGCGTTGGAGGAACTGACCGAGTGCGCGCGTGTCTTCGCGCAGAATGAACTTATGCAGAAGAACCAGGGAACCCCGCAGCTTGGCCTGGAACTGGCAGCCCTGGAATGCATCGATGTGCATCGCCGCGCGCAAGCAGGTCAACTCTCTACCGGCGTAGCTCTTACACAAACTCAAGCTGCCCGTCCTGTCATCTCGCCTCCTCTTACCCAGGCTGACATACCAACCCGTGTCACGCAACCCATGCAAGCTCCGCGAAATACAGCTTCGAGACAGGCCGAGATGAATAATGCCCCGGTAGAGAAGGGGCGTCATAGGCAAGAAGAAATACAGCCTTCACCGCTTCCCCAGGACGCGGCCGTGGCACAGAGTGGAGTGCAGCCATCACTCACAGTGCAACAGATTATCAACGCCTGGGAAAACGTGAGGAAGCGTACCAGGCAGAAGAGTAAGAGCGGCATGCTCGCGGCTTACCTGGGCTATTATAAAGTAGTGGGTGTTGAGGGAAGCACTGAACAACCTGTTGTAGTCATCCAGGCCGAGAAGTTGGCGCACTTCAAATATGTCAGGGATGAGAATCGCTATAAAGACCTGGAGTGGGCGTTGGAGATGGAATTAAGTCTGCCGTGCCAGGTGCGCCTGGTACCGCCGGATCAATCTCCATCGGTAGCCCCCACGCGGGATTCGGCTGTGTATTCAATCAGTGCGGCATTGACTCCACAACCTTCAGCATACCGCGAGCCGCCTGTGTCCCCTATTCCTTCTTCATCGCCGGCACCGCGGGTTGAACAGGACGACGCAAGCATTGAGGACAATGGGAATGTACCACCCCTGAAAAATGCGCCTCCCATTGATCTTTATGCCGATACTCCTGCCACATCCGATTCACCTGCACTTGCCAGAACGAACGTAGTGAGAGAGAATATGCAAGGAGCATCACAAGAGACGCTTGAGCAGAAAGTTCGTCGTGATCCCGTTGTGCAGGAGATCATACGAACATTTACAGCCAGAATTGTCGACATCTATCCCAAGTAAGGAGCGAATTTTTACCATGAACATGCGTGATATCCAGAAAATGCAGCAGAGACTCGTCAAATTGCAGGAAGAACTGGAAGCAAGCCAGTTTACCGGCACCGCTGGCGGCGGCGCAGTGACGATCACCATGAGCGGTAAGTTTGAGATCACTGCCGTCAAAATCGATCCCGAAGCCTTTAACGCGGAAGATATTGCCGAACTCGAGGTAATGGTCCTGGCTGCTTCCAAAGCCGCTTTTGACAAGGTCGCGGAAGCGCAGCAGAAAATGACCAGCAGCCTGACAGGAGGCATGCGCATCCCAGGAATGTTCTAACGTATGAGTAACATTGCACCACCCGTGGCAGCGCTGATCGAGGAATTCTCGAAATTGCCGGGTGTTGGCGTCAAAACGGCGCAGCGCCTGACATTCTTCGTCCTACGCAGCCCGACCGACCAGGCACGCCGCCTGGCTGAAGCGATCATGCGCGTCAAAGAGAGCATTATCTATTGCTCGCGCTGCTTCAACATCACCGAAACCGATCCCTGTATGATCTGTAGTAACCCTAATCGGGACCAGGAAGTGATCTGCGTAGTCGAGGAGCCACTCGATGTACTGGCTCTGGACAAAACGGGTGTCTACAAGGGCTTGTACCACGTGTTGCATGGAGCGCTCTCGCCTATTGAGGGCATCGGAGTGAAAGATCTGCGTATCGAAGAACTTATAGAACGTGTGCACAAAGGGAACGTGCGTGAGGTCATTCTCGCCACCAATCCCAATTTTGAAGGCGAATATACCGCCAATCACATCCAGAAGGAACTGAAACCTTTCAACGTGCGCGTCACCGGCCTTGCGCGCGGCCTCCCGATGGGAGGTGACCTGGAATATGCCGACGAAGGCACCCTTGGCCGCGCTATCGAAGGACGGCGCGACCTGTAGGGGCGCAATGAATCGCGCCCTCGTGGGATGCCAAAAACTGCTTGACATATACTTGTGGCTATGGTACACTCGTTCTACATTGTACAGGTACAGGCATGGAGAGAGGCCTGTTTCCGCTTTCGCGACTCTGCCAGAGAATAAGTAACAGGGAACTGTGTACCTTGTGGTAGCAACCACACAATTGGTATTTCTTGCCACAATGAGGCGATGGGAGATTCCCCTCCCCTTGAGGGGATTGGCAGCATAAAAAATAAGGAGGAACGCAGGGAAGCGGAACAGCGCAATCTCTGTATCCAAAACCCTGTAATTGAGAGAGCCAATGAGTAAGAAGGATAAGTCTATGGTGGATCGAAGCAGTACAATTGTGTCTGCTGCCACAAGCGAGCGTGAAAAGGCAATCGAGCAAGCGCTTACCCAGATTGAACGTCGCTTTGGCAAAGGAGCGATAATGAAATTGGGCGATGTCTCCAAAATTCATGTTGAAGTCATCCCGACCGGGTCAATCGCGCTGGACCTTGCCCTGGGTGTCGGTGGTATTCCACGCGGGCGTGTCACAGAAATCTATGGCCCGGAGGCATCCGGCAAAACCACGCTGTGCCAGCACATTATCGCGAGCGCGCAGCGAGCAGGCGGTTATGCAGCCTTTGTAGACGCCGAACACGCGCTTGACCGCACCTATGCAGCTCGTTGCGGCGTTGACACCACTAACCTGTTGATCTCGCAGCCCGATACCGGTGAGCAGGCGCTTGAAATCGTGGATGCCCTGGTGCGCAGCAATGCCATCGACGTGGTGGTCATCGACTCGGTAGCCGCGCTGACCCCACGTGCCGAAATCGAGGGCGAAATGGGTGACTCGCACGTGGGTCTGCAAGCTCGCCTGATGAGCCAGGCCATGCGTAAACTCACCTCAGCCATAAGCAGCAGCAATACCGCTGTTGTCTTCACCAACCAGCTGCGTGAAAAGGTTGGCGTAATGTTCGGCAATCCAGAGGTAACTTCTGGTGGCAAGGCGCTCAAATTCTATGCCTCGGTCCGGCTCGATATTCGTCGTACCGATACCATCAAACAGGGTACGGATGTGATGGGCAACCGAACCCGTGTGCGCGTGGTCAAAAACAAAGTTGCGCCTCCATTCCGCGTCGCCGAGTTCGATATTATGTACAGCGAAGGTATTTCACGCGAAGGCGGCCTGATCGACCTCGGCTTAGAGATGGGCCTGGTCAAGAAGAGCGGCGCGTGGTTCAACGTCGGGGAGATCCGTCTCGGTCAGGGACGCGAGAACGCCAAAGAATTTCTACGCCAGAACAGCGACGTTGCCTCCGCCCTCGAAGAGCAGATTCGCGGCAATATGACCGCCTTCAAAGCCGCCGAAATCGAAGGCGAAGAGGAAGACGACGACACTTTAGAAGAAGAGTAGTCTCTTCCCAGGAATAAAAGGGTGATTGCGAGGGTTGCCTCATTAGCGTCAAGTTAAGGGTCATCGACCCGCTTCCAGGGCGACCGCGAGGGTCGCCCGTACCCTATACGGGTGAGCGATCCGTTCGTGTAGGGTGGGGGCGACCCTCGCGGTCGGCTTTTGATGAGCTCATATGCCTGACTACGCAGATTTGTGATATGATCATCTCAAAACTGCAATAGGAGGGCATCAATGGGTACAGTAAGCTTCGATTTTAAGGGTGAAGTCGTAGTCGTGACAGGCGGCTCGCGCGGATTAGGACTGGAAATCGCGCACGCCTTCGGCTATGCGGGCGCCCAGGTAGTAATTACCGCCCGCCGTGAACAGTGGCTGACTGAGGCCGAAAAATTCCTGAAAGAGCGCGCCATCTCCGCCTATGCCATGACCTGCGATGTTGCAGATGCCTCCTCAGTTGAACAAACCGTGCAGCAAATTCTGGAAAAGTGCGGCAAGATTGATGTGCTGGTCAACAATGCTGGACTGACATGGGGCGCACCCGCCGAAAACCATCCCCTGGATCGCTGGCAACAGGTCATCAACGCCAACATTACCGGCACTTTCCTCATGTCTCAAGTCGTGGGACGACACATGTTGGAGCGCAACAAAGGCGCAATCGTCAACGTCGCCTCAATCGCGGGCTTCGGCGGTGGCCAGTTGAACACTGTTGGCTATAATGCCAGCAAAGCTGCCGTAATCAATCTGACCCGTGCGCTTGCTGTAGAATGGGCCAAGCGCGGCATTCGTGTGAATGCTATCGCCCCAGGTATGTTTAGAACCCGCATGACCGAGGCCATCATTGAGCGAGCCGAGGCAATATATAATGCGACAACACCGATGGGACGTATCGGCCAACCTGGCGAAATCGCTCCTGCTGTGCTGTTTCTGGCGTCTGAGGGGGCGAGTTATATTACGGGGCAGGTGATTGCCATTGATGGGGGGAGGACGGCGCAGTAGCAGTTGTATAACGCTGGGATAACCATAGGCCCCAGGTGGAGAACATCAGCGTACCCTAAGACAGTTGAGATATGACACGATAACGCGAACAACACTTGCTCTTATTGCGAAGGGCAAGTGTTGTTTATACAACCGAGTGATAGGTATCATGCCACCTGGAAAGCTGCCGTGGCCTGGGTGAACGGTGTAGACGATGTATTCAACAGCATCAATGAATATGAGGTGTTGCCCTCTGGCACAGCGAAGATCAAAGTTCCTGTTGTGCCTGTTGAGTTAGCACTAAAGCCGGTTGGAAAATTCGAGTCGGATGTTGGTGAGCTGGTGGCGCTACCAGCTGTTAAACGTATGTAGTCACCGTCAAATGCACTAAAATCATTCGACGAAGAATTATCCACCTTCAAGATCAGTGTGACGAAACGCATTCCCTTATCAGCTTGTTGAGACCCGGCACTCAATGCCAGGGTTGCAGACGTTATCGTCCAGGTCAACCCGGCGTATTGGGTTGTAACATTGGGGTTGACCGTCTTTGGCTGATACTGCGCCAGGTCGGCTTTCCCCGTCAAAGGAACCACTACTTGTGCCTGATTGGGCTGGCCTATTTGCAAGGTAAGCTGGTTGAGGCTGATACTCCTGGCTACAGGGAAATCCAACCAGTTCATTTGTGTCGTTCCTGTGTCGGGATTGATCGCATGTTGTTCATTGACAGGACTAACAATAGTTTTATCCGGCAAAATCAATCGGGCGGTGTCACCCCAACCAAATCCTCCTACCGAGGAGGAACCAATCTCTCGCAGGTTCACGCGCACCATACCATCCTGGCTCGATGCGTTGTCGTCGAGAAAAGCGAGCGATTGCTGGGCATTTATGATCGTAATATCAATGCCAACATACATCACCTTCCCATTGATTGGTATGGTTGTTATTGGCGGCTGGGTAGTCAGCGTGCCATTGCCTGTATTAGGGCCACCACTAGTATTGGTCCTTCCAATGGAAGGTCCAATCGATTTGAAAATTGCGAAGCCCACGCCTACAAGTATAGCCAGTACGAGAAGCCCCGCTATTACTCCACAAAGCCCACCTCCCGACCTTCGTCGCCCCCGCCTCAACAAGAACAGAGCTGCTAGCGCAGCAAAAGCGCCTCTCGTATTATTTTGCTGTGGTTGTGCCTGGGCATATGACGGGTTTTGCTGAGGCTGTCCATACGAGGGCATTTGCTGGTTGCCTTGCGGGGATGGTGGGTAATTCGGTGGTGGTGGAGCAGTAGGAATAGGCGCTTGAAAGGATGGTTGCGCAACATCCATTCCCGCTCCACAGTTTGAACAAAAACGCTGATTCGCAGCGACAAGGGTACTACATTTGGGACAGGGGCGATTCGACATCTCTCTCTCCTTTTGAGCAGGTTGCTCAATCTGAAAATTCATTAAAACCTATTAACTGGTATTTCAACTAGACCTTTTGATAGACCACTTGCATGACCGCCGCGTAGTCAGGCGAGCGCATCTGATCGGCCACGTACTCGCTGTAGACGATGCGATTGTCACAATCAATCACAAAGACGGCTCGCTGGAGCAGACCCCATTCCTTGAGCCACACTCCGTAGTCCTGCCCGAACTGCTCGCCACGATGGGCAGAAAGCGTTTGATGAAGAATCCCCTCGATAGACTGCCAGTGAGCCTGAGCATCAGGAGGATCCATACTGACGGTGTAGATGTAGGCACCTGGTGGGAGACTAGTACGTAACTTCTCCCACTGCACCGTTATGTGGTGACAGATGGGCCTGGCGAGTGAGTTCACTACATTGAACAGGCGTATTCTACCTGCAACATCTGCCATTCGAGCACACTGGACCGTCATATCCGTGAGGTCAAGGTAATCCAGGAAGAAGTCGGGAGCTGTCGCACCTGGCAGCAATTTGCTACCGACGACCGTGAGCATCTCATCGAGTGCGAAGGCATCACCGATTCGTTCTTCCATTACGCTGTTTCCTCTTTGATACTTTTGTAGGGATCACCATACGAAATTCTGTTTTAAGTTTACCCTGATTAAGTTGAAAGTGCGTCCCAAGAACTGGGTATTTCTCAATTGCTATTGGGAGCATCGGTATGCTGAATGCCATACCTAGAAGTGGGGAGTTGATGCTTGTAGAGGATAAAATAGATGCAACAGTGCTAATAGTTTCTGTAAGATAAGCCGGGATCTCGCATTAGCATTACAAGGGCACCTGGCTTCACACCAGCTTATGCTCAATGGCATAGCGAGTTGCAGCACTGCGTGAAGTCACGCCCAGTTTGCTATAGATCGAGCGCACATGCGTATTCACAGTGAGCAGGCTGATGATGAGCTGTTCCGCAATCTGGGCACTGGTCAGACCTGTCGCTAACAGTTGCAGCACCTCGACTTCGCGTGCCGTAAGGTCGTTGGGGTAGGTAGGCGAAAGCGGCGGTTTCATAGGGGCAGTGGTTTGTAGAACAGCAGGAATCGACGCAACAGGCATGGTAATGCGCTCTATCGTGACAAAGATTTGCTCAGGCGTCATAGCATGTCCCTCGGCCCACGCGTGGGCAAAGGCCTTTTCACCGAGACGGACGCGCGTAGCAGTAACCAGGCGTTCATAGTTAGTCTGCTCAACTGGCGGGATGCGCACACCAACGGCGCTGCGTAGCGCTTCCGCCGCTCCCCACATCTGTGCTGCCCGCACAGGCTCGCCCTGCACCGTGGCCACACCTGCCAGTCCGTTCAGACACGCGATCACCCCTACAATGTTGCTTTCCCCCCGATACAACGCCATGCTTTCCTTATAGAGCGCCTTCGCACGTTCGAGTTCACCCAGCTCAAGTGCCACATCACCCAGGTTGCCGAGTGCGAGAGCTATACCCCACTTATTGCCAAGTTCGTGGTACAAGGCTAAGCTCTTCTCCAACGCTTCGGCAGCCTGGGAATAATTGCCCTGATCACGTACTACTTCCCCTAGATTGTTGAGTGCAAGCGCAATCCCGCGCGTATCCTCCATCTCACGGAAGAGTTGGAGACTCTCTTCCGCGAGCAATGACGCTCGTGCAGCGTCCCCCTGCTTGTGAGCTATGTCGCCCAGGTTCACGAGGGATTGCGCGATGCCATGTTTGTTGCCAAGCTCGCGCTTGATTGCCAGGCTTTCCTCGCACAGCTCCAGTGCTCGCCTGTAGTCACCCTGCTCTACTGCGATAGCTCCCAGGTTATTGAGTGCCACTGCGATGCCTCTTTTATTACCCAGTTCCCTTTGCAAGCTCAGGCACTCCTCATGTAGCGCGACCGCGGACATATAATCACTCTGGTATTTGGCGACGTTTCCCCGCAGGTTGAGGGCTGTCGCTCTCCCTTGTTTGTCTCCCAGTTTCTGGAACAACGCCATGCTCTCCTCAGCCAGCAGCGCGGCTCGTCCATGGTCACCTTGCTCCGCTACCAGCATACACAGGCTGTTGAGGGCCTTTGCCCGTACAGCTGTCGATACGGCGCTGCTGCTCGTTTCGTCCTGCGATAGCAGTTCTTCTAACCAGGCACGACCCTCGCTCAGGTAGCCGCGCATGTACCAAAATATCCCCAGCGCACCCGCTAAGCGCAATCCCAACTCAATCTCCTGGTTGTGCTGAGCCCATTTGAGTGCCGCTCGCAGGTTCTCGTGCTCTCGTTCCAATCGCTCCCGCCGCTCCCGCTGTTGGGCACTTCGGAGTTCAGGCTCGGATGTCTCTGCTAGCGTCAAATAATACGCCAGGTGTGCCCGTTGGGTTTCCTCCATCTCCCCAATCGTAGCGAGAGCCTCCAGGCCATATTCATGGATCGTCTCAAGCATCATCAGGCGGGATTCGCCATCTGATTGCTCGTACTGGTACAGCAAATGGTTGTTGAGCAGCGACATCACTCCGTCCATGACCTGTGTTGTCTGATCGCCAAGGGTACGTGAGATCGTTTCAATGGCCTCGAGCGTACAACCGCCTACGAAGAGGGAGAGTCGACGAAAGATGCGCTGTTCATGTGCATGCAGCAAGTCGTAGCTCCACTGAATGGTGTTGCGTAAGGTCTGCTGCCGTTCGGGCAGGTCGTCTGCCCCTCCGGTCAACACCTGGAGCCGGTGCTCCAATCGCTCCAGCAGTTTCTGTGGGGAGAACAGCCGGATGCGTGCCGCCGCCAGTTCGATGGCTAGCGGCAATCCATCCAGTTGTACACAGGCCTGCGCGATGAAGCGAGCATTGATGTCGTTGATCTCAAAGTCATTCTTGATGGCCTGCGCTCGTTGGACGAAGAGGGCTACCGCCTCATTTTGTAACAAGACCTCACTGTCTGGAAGGCTTTTGAGGTCAGGCAGTGCCAGAGGAGGTACGTAGAACTCATATGCGCCACGAACATGCAAGAGAGCGCGGCTCGTGACGAGCGCCTTCAGATGTGGACACGTTTGCAACAGTTCAACCAGGGATGTAGCAGCCTCCGCCACCTGCTCGAAATTATCGAGGAAGAGCAGTATATGTTTGTCTTGCAGGTATATTTTCAGTTGTTCGAGAGGGGATTGATCTACCTTTTCAGCCAGCCCAAGCGTCTGGGCAATGGCAGACATGACAAGGTTGGGGTCGCTGAGGGGAGCCAGCGAGACGAAACAGATGCCATTGGCAAAGTTCCCACTCAGTTCGTGTGCCATCTTCAAACCCAGGCGCGTTTTGCCAACGCCTCCCGGGCCTGTAAGTGTAAGCAGGTACACACCTGGGCGCTGTATGAGCGTACAGGCGACCTCGGCCTCACGCTCTCGCCCAACGAGCGATGTAAGTTGTATGGGGAGATTAAAGAAATGGACTTTCGCGCCCGCCGGTGCTGGCTCATGCCGGGTTGATGGTGTGAGGGCAACAGAGGTCATCGGAGGAACTATATCACCTCTAACAGCAGCCTCCGCATCCCCCTCCAGATCGCTGGCAAGGTTACTCTTGCCCGTTAGTACCGCGGCTGCTGCTTGGAGATGCTCGATGGTCAATGTCTCCGACTTGCCCAGATAGGCCTTATGCAACTTCCCCTCATATTTACGATAGGCATACCAATACCAGCCCTGCCGCTGTCGCTCACGCCGAGCAGTAAATGTGCCTAAATCGTTTCTGAACGAAAAGGATTGGTTTTGCTGATCTGCCAACCAGGTATACCAGGCAACTGAGCCAACAACCACAGGAGACGGCCTACTCTCTGCCCCATCGAGCAAGAGTAAACCGCCATCAGATACCAACGGAATTTGAGTACGTGTCATCGTGTAGCCTTTGAGTAGGGGACGCATCAGGCAAAACGAGTTACCTAACTCATCTGAGTGTACCACGCGTTAGGTAACTTGTCGAGTTGACTCGTTGTCAGACTCAAAATGCCTGGCTCAACCACCTTAAACCAGCCTACATACCCAACAGGTTCAAGGTATTCAAATTGTCATCCGTAAAGAAGACCTCGAGGTTGCCCATGCTGTCTTTTGCGGCTGCTACGCCGAACAACGCGGATCCATTGCCTGATTGAGCATCGACCGGCACGATGTCGAGCACGCGCGTACCCACAGCCTTGCCTTGCGAAAGGTTCAGTTCCACCAGGTTGTTGTCATTCATGTTGACCACCAGCAGGTCTCCATTGAGTGGGTTGACCGTCAGTCCGGCGGGCATATTCAAAGGCTTGCCCTGGAAGGCGGCCATACCTTTGGATGTCGAGCGCATGGCTGTCGTGTTGAGGGTGGTGCTGTTTGGATAGGCGGCTACGCGATTATTTGCCAGGTCAAGCGCGAGCAGCACATCCGAGTATTGATGCCCACCGATTTGCAGCGACGGAACCCAGGTCGCGTTGATCTTCGTACCGCCGTTGATCTGAGTAAGCTGACCAATCTGGAAGACGCGGAAGGTCGTCCCATTATTGGAAGGGATCACATCGATACGGTCGATAGTCGCGTCGCCGGTGTTCGTTGTGAAGAACGAGCCGGTCGCTCCATCCATCGGATTGTGCATACCATGATTGGACACCAGCGCCCAGGGCTTATTGAAGAGCGGATTGGTAATCGTCGCCTTGATTGTGCCATCGGGCTTGAACACCTGGACATTGTTTGCAGAGAAGTTCGCTACCCAGTCTGTGCCCGTCACCGTATTGAAATCCTCGAACGCTGGCCCTTTGGTGCCGGGGTTATTCATGGCGTTGAAGAGCAGACCGGGGCCTTTTCCAGCAGGGAAACGCACAAGCGTTGTTCCAGTCGAATTCGCGCCAAAGTTCGTCACCAGGATATCGCCCGGCTTGAGAGAACCGGGTGTGGTGGATGCGGTCATGCTGGTGGGAGCAATCACCACGCCATAGGGATTGGGATCAACGGAGATTGTTTTCCCATGCCCATCCACAATAAAGGCCGTGCTACCTACAACTGAGATTCTATTCAGGCCGTTAATCGTAGTAACGGGTTTATTGTTCCCGTTCCCATTCATTGATTGGGATTGATAGTTCATGTTGCTCGGGTTGTTGTGGTAGACCGCGTTGCCGACCAGCGTTCCTTTGAACTTGAGAAGAGCAAAGGCAGACGCGGCAGTAACTATCAGGCAAAGTAATAGGGCAATGGAAACTATTACTATAAGGTTTCGCCTCTTCATGCGCCTGGCTTTCTTTTTCGGGCCTGGGGGAATGAAATCGGTGTCCCATCCACCGGGTAGAACCATTTTTTGCAACTTCGTATCCTTTCTTTTCGGGTGAAGCTTATCCACAAAAGCTCTCGCAGAAATCGCCTTGTTACACTGTGATACATCTTGAATTATTTTGAGTACAGGTAACTCAAGAAGGATATTACCCTAATGGAAAGGTGCGCATGCATTGATCCGTGATTTATTGACATAAAAGTACCTGTCGAGCATTGAGAAATCTTAACCAGCGATTTTGCTGGTATGACGAAATGTTCCCAGTTTGGAGGCGTTGCGTAAAAAATGCGCAGGTTATTCGTAGAGGGATGTTGGCAAGTTCTAAGCCAGGGGAATCTTCACCAAAAATGTACTCCCTTTCCCAGGCGTACTCTCAACCTCAATCGAGCCCGCGTGTTCTTCGACGATACTCTTTGCAATGGCCAATCCTAGCCCACTACCGCCGCGATCGCGCGTGCGCGCGGGGTCTGCGCGGTAGAAACGCTCGAAAATATACGGCAAATCCTCATCCAGAATGCCAATACCGGTATCGCTCACTCGTAAAAGCGCAGATGAATTGTCAGTGCTGAGAGAGAGTGCAACCGATCCTTCGTAAGGAGTATATTTTATAGCATTATCCAGCAGAGCTACCAGCGCCTGCTTCAGCTTGTCGGCATCTCCATATACCTGCGCGGGCGTAATATCTTGCAGGAAGATACGCGGCCCGTTCTGTTTACGCGCATCCTGTCCATCCTCATCAACTGATCGGTATTGTCGATACACTTCAAGCAACAGGCTATCCAGGTCTACTTTTTCGCTGTATGCCTGGGATTTCTTATAGCCATCAACTATCGATACCTGCGATGTATTGTCAGAGCGCGCCAGCGTAAGCAGGTCATTGACCAGGCGGCCCATACGGTCTGCTTCTGCGCGCGCATCGGTCAACGCGGCTTCTACCTCGTTGGGAGCGAGGTCGGGAGCCTTTGCCAGGAGATCTAGATTGCAACGAATGGAGGTGATCGGCGCGCGCAGTTCGTGCGAGGCATCGGCCACAAAGCGCTGCTGGTATTTATAGGCTTTTTCCAGGTTGGTGAGCATGCTATTAAAAGTGCCTGCCAGGCGCGTAAGCTCGTTCTTGCCCAGCCGTGATCGCTCAGGTACGCGCTGGCTGAAATCCTGGGATGCGCCGATTTTTTGCGCTGTTCTGCTCATGCGTTGCACTGCCGCCAGTACGCTCCAGGTGATGAGCCATCCTCCCAGTAGAGCCAGTACCATCACGAGCGCGCCGCCCCGCCAGAGCAACGCTTGCAGGTCCTTCAATGATTGCTCGATGTCTTGTTCTGAGCGAGCCGTCTGGATGATATTATTCAGGCCGAGGCCGCTATTGATGGTGGTGTAGACGCGCACGTGCTGACCCTGGTAGGTGATAGTGCTGTAGATGCTGTTGGGGGATCCATCAGGGGCATTGGGATGGGCCTCTATCCATTGCGCAGCCTGTTTGTCCCAGGGAATGGGACTGGTGTCGAAGCCCGCTACACTGGATTGCAATCCATCCTGGAAAGTGGAGGTGGTCGTAGCAAGCAGATGTAACTGGCTATCCAGTACCTCAATTGCAACATCACCGGCACCCAGACCGTTAATGCTGTTCGATAGATAAAGAGGAAGATTACCGGATTGTTGAGCTATAGACAAGTCTTTGCCAATTCTGACGCTGGTTGCTCGACTACTCAGGGTGTTATCCAGGTCATGGTACGCGCGTTGTTCCGCCTGGGTGTAGACGGCGCTGCCAAAGAACCAGAGCGCAAGCCCCAGCAGGAGCGCGTAGAAAAATGTCAGTCGGAGCTGTAGTGGAAGGTACATAACGTCTCCTTCCTATTCAGGAGTACGCAGGACATAGCCAGCCCCGCGTATGGTTTGTATGAGCCGTTTCTCGCCGTTTTGCTCTAACTTGCTGCGCAGGTGGCCGATGTAGACCTCCAGCACGTTCGGGCCTCCCTCAAAATCATTGCCCCAGATGCGATCCATCAGCAGCGAGCGCGTCAAGACGATGCGCGGGTTGCGCAGGAACAGGGCCAGTAGTTCAAATTCGGTCGTACTGAGATCAATTCGGCGGTCGCCCCGTCTGGCCTGGCGGGTGGCCATATCCAGTTCCAGGTCCTCAAACAGCAGCACTTCACGGGCGATATCGGAGGGGTTGTGCCTGCGCAGTAATGCTTTCACACGCGCCAGCAATTCTTCAAGGGCGAACGGCTTGACCAGGTAATCGTCCGCCCCCGTTTCAAGTCCCGCTACGCGGTCTACCACCGCGTCACGCGCTGTCAGCATCAGTACGGCTATGCTATCTCCCGCGCTGCGCAGGCGGCGACAGACCTCGAGTCCATCAATACCAGGGAGCATAAGGTCGAGAATCACCAGGTCGGGCGGCTTCGTGCGAGCCAACGTTAAGGCCTGTTCGCCATTCCCGGCCACCGAGACCTGGTAACCTTCGTAGGCAAGCGTGCGGCGCAACGCACCCGTCACGCGGCTATCGTCATCGACAATCAAAATGTGGGCGTTCATAAACAGAGTATCATTAGTTGACTATCCATTCTATGCCCCAGGGAGCATGGGCAGGCCCCTGGAGTACCTGTTCAGGTTGGCCTGTGGCGGCATCGAGCAGGGTAATACCACTCGTGGGATTAACGGCATACAACGTTCGGTTATCCGCGCTCAGCGCTATCCCGGTAAAGGATTGCTGCGGCAGGAAGTGTTTGAACATCCCGCGCTTCGCAGACAGGTCAAGCGTGTTCACCGACCAGATACCATTCACTCCAACAAAGTAGAGCGTAGACTGGTCGGGCGAGAGTACTGCTCCATTGCGCAGCACGCGAGCCTTATCGTCGCTGCTAATACTGCTGACATTGGGATTAAAATGCTGCGTAGCGACGACCTGGTCGCTATAGATATTACTTGTGCCTGCGTTATTCAAGTCGATTTCACTGGCTACACCTAACGCGCCGTTGGCAGCATAGAGTTTTGTGCCATCAGCTGAGAGGGTCAGTGTGTAATAGTGCAGCAGATCAGCAGATTTTCCTACGGGCAAGTTGATGCAACGTGCAAACGGGAAGCCTGGATCGAGCGGCAGGATATGTACGAAGGCGATGTTATGGTCTGTATCAATGTACAGCGTGTAAAATGTCGAACCGTCACTTGATACCTGCCGCGCTACTGACGTACCTGTCATATTGGGGTCGTTGAGTTCTGACTTGTCAACGATCGGGCTTTGATACAGCTCGTTTTCCGGCACATTGTACAGTTCAACATAGTAGAGGCCCGTTCCATTGTTCAGGCGCTGCAGCAAATAGAGCGCGTTGCCATCTGGGCTGATCGCATCCAGGTCGAAATCGCCATTCAAGTGAATGGTTTTGGTGAGCTTGCCAGCTTGCGTGTCAACGAGCGCAATTGTTGTCGCGCTGGTTGACGAACTGAACTGACGCAGAGCCAACCAGTGTCCATCGAACGACAGCACGGCGTTGTCAAAACCTGGCTCGGCTGTCGAATAGGCCCCGTTGATGACCAGTGAACGTATGATCGTGCCGTTCTGCGTGTTGACAACAGAGATAGTGGTTTGGTTTTTCTGCACCTGCGTTGCAAACAGTCGTTGATGATCCATCGAAGTGAGACCGAGTGGCAGCGTCATCGCCGGGTTGGTGCTACCGGGATGAAATACGATGATGTGCTGCTCAACACTGTTGGAAGATTGGACTGTAGGCGTATAACCATCCAGCACGTAGAGGTTTTCCCCACCAGGAGGCGTCGTGGCGTGTGAAGTGTTAGTACTCGTCGAGGGAGTGGAGCCACAGGCGGCAACGAGAGGAAGTAGCATACTCAGCATCACAGTAAGCCAGACAAAAGGTTTTTTAGGCATGACCTCAGTCTCCTTTGCTCACGAGAGTACGTACAGCATGCACATACTCATCATATCATATTCGGAAAGAGAATTTGTCGTCGTAGATGGTATAGTATAGGCAACTGAAATACAGATAACATCTTCCTGAATTGAAGCTGAATTACTCGAAATCTGAAAAGGTTTGGAAAGGACATCACGATGAAGGCAATCCGTATCAACGAGATCGGTGGCCCAGAGGTCATGCAGCTAGAGGAGGTCGAGACGCCAACACCGCAAGAGGGCGAGGTACTCATCAAGGTAGCAGCAGCAGGGGTCACG
>WNGL01002524.1_pt1 | contig 23902 bp, 21 predicted proteins | sample 5400591 | NCBI WGS metagenome assembly WNGL01 (sample SAMN13153377, study PRJNA577476) | soil metagenome | isolation source: 80 cm soil or saprolite under Garry oak tree replicate 1 | place: USA:California | collected 2016-06-15 | reverse complement strand
TGATCGGCGCGGCGATCTCCCTCGGCGTCTGTACGGTCACCCTGTGGACGCCGTTCCCCGTGGTCGTGCCCCTGGCCCCAGGGGGGCCAGGGGGGTCTGGGGGGATGGAATCCCCCCAGTCGCGGGGGGGTCTGGGGGGGTCGTCCCCCCGGGAGGAACCGTCCCCCCGGGGAGAGATTTTCACCGATGAGATGATCGCCAGTTTCCTCGCCGAGCCCGCCCCGGGCCGGCGGGCGCCCCGGGTTCAATTGGTCTCGCTCATCCCTGTGATTCACGGGTTCGGCGCCCTGACCACGTTCATGCTGGCGGTGCTCGCCGCGATCGGCGCGCGATTAGGTATATCCCGAACCCAATGAGGACGTTAGGGGCACACCCCGATTGGGAGAATGGCCGGCTCGTCAGGCAGTCTGGAATCATGGCAGAAACGCTGACGATGATGGCCGTACACGCGCATCCCGACGACGAAGCGTCGAGCACGGGCGGTGTGCTGGCGGCCTACTCCGCCCAAGGCATCAGGACCGTGGTCGTGACGTGCACCAACGGCGAGTTCGGGGACGCGCCCGGCGGGGTCAAGCCCGGGCAGAATGGACACGACGAGCAGGCGGTAGCCCGCCAGCGCCTGGCTGAGCTGCGCGAATCGTGCGCGATCCTGGGCGTGACCAACCTGGAACTACTCGGATACCACGATTCCGGCATGCCGGATTGGGACTACAAGGACCGGCCGGACGCGTTCTGCAACGTGCCCGAGGCCGACGTGGCGGCGCGCATCTGTCGGCTGATCGACCGGTACCGGCCGCAGGTGCTGATCACCTACGACGACCAGGGCCCGTACCAGCATCCCGATCACGTGCACGCGAGCCGTTCGGCGCAGGCCGCGTTCGCGGCCAGCAGAAAAGCGGACGGCGGCGGCGGCGTGGCCAAGCTCTACCTCAGCGCGATGCGCGGCAGCGACTGGCGCAAGATCTGGGAGGCGCTGCGCGAACTCGGCGCCGAGGTGCCCGACTTCGATGACCCCGACTCCGAGCGGCAGCGGGAGGCGCTCGCGTCCGAGCAGCGCATCACCACCACCGTCGACATCCGGGACGTCCTGCCGCGCAAGCGCGAGGCCCTGTTCGCGCACGGCAGCCAGATCGGCGGCGGGTCGTGGTTCAGCAAGATCCCGCAGGATCTCGCCGAAGCCACCTTCGGCCGCGAGCACTTCATCCGGGTCAGCGACACCACCGGCGCCCCGCTGCCGGAGAACGACCTGTTCGCCGGGCTGCGGCCATGACCGCGCCGAAGGGGCGCGGCGCCGAGCCTTTCGCCGCCGCGGCCGGCCTGGTCGAGCGGTCGGCGGCGGCCTACGCCGCCGCCGTGCCCGTCGCGCCGCAGGACGACGGGTTCTTCGGGCCCGCGAGCGTGACCTGGCGGGTCAGCGCGGACCTGTCGGCACCGGTCGCGGGCCTGCGTGCGCTGATGGTGCAGGCACTGCACCCGCTGGCGATGGCCGGCGTCGACCAGCACAGCGACTGGCGGACCGATCCGGTCGGCCGGCTCGCGGCCACCTCCGCCTACGAGGTCACGGTCACGTTCGGGGACCGGGCGAGCGCCCGGCGGGTCGCGGCGCGGGTGCAAGCCATTCACGAGCACGTCCGCGGCGTCGACACGGTGACCGGCCAGCCCTACGCGGCCGGCGACCCCGCGCTGCTGCTGTGGGTGCACGCAGGCCTGGTGGACTCTGGCCTCGCCGCGAGCGCCCTGTTCGGCACGCCGCTGACGGACGCCGACGCCGACGCCTACGTGGCCGAGATGACTCCTCCCCGAGCTGCGCTGCACTCCCGCGGCCGTGCAATCGATGAGCTACCTGCTCGACCCGCCCGGCCTGGACGAGGACATCGCGGAGCTGTGGCAGGACATCAGGGACGCCGTGGTCACCGCGCTGCCGGAGTGGGCCAGGGACATGTACGGCTACCCCGCGCCGCCGCCGCTGACGGCCGAGCGCCGCACCGAGATCCGCCAGGCCCTCGGCGTCCTCGACGCGGTCTTCCTGGGCGAGGCCGGCGTGCTGGAGGCGCGGCAGCGGCTCGCGGTGCGGACGCGTTCGGCGGGGAAGAAGTGAAAGCGAGGACGAAAAGGCTCGCGGTGGTTCTGGGACCGGTCGGCGTATCGATCGCGGCGCTGACGCTGCTGCGCGGCCGGGCGCGGAAGAGGGGGCAGGAAGGCGGCCGGAAGCTGCGGGTCGAGCGCGGGATGGCGGCGCTGCGGCTGGCGGCGCGCGGGGGCGCGCGGTACGCGACCAGCGCGCCCCGGCTGTTCGCCAGCGCGGGCGAGCACAGGGAAGCGCTGCGGAACGACCTGGCGCTGCAGACCGCCGAGGACGTCGCCGCCACCCTGGGCACGATGAAGGGCGTGCTGATGAAGCTGGGCCAGATGGCCAGCTACGTCAACGACGGCTTGTCCCCCGCCGCCCGCAGGACGCTGAGCCGGCTGCAGGACAGCGTGCCGCCGATGAGCCAGGAACTGGCCGCGCTGGTGATCACGGAAGAACTCGGCCGGCCGCCCGAGCGGGCGTTCGCGACCTGGGACCCCGAGCCCATCGCCGCCGCGTCGATCGGGCAGGTGCACCGCGCGATCACCCACGACGGGCGCGCGGTCGCGGTGAAGGTGCAGTACCCGGGCATCGCCGAGACCATCGAGGCCGACCTGGGCAACATGGCGCTGCTGCGCCGGATGCTGAAGATCACCGCGCCGAGGCAGGACGTCGACGCGCTGCTCGCCGAGCTGAGGGAGCGGGTCACCGAGGAGCTCGACTACCGCCGGGAGGCCCGCAACCAGCAGATGTTCGCCCGGTTCTACGCGGGCCACCCCACCATTGGTATTCCCGGGATCGTCGCCGGGCTGTCCACCCGGCGGGTGGTGACCAGCGACCTGGCCGACGGCGCGCGATTCGCCGAGCTCGCCGGCTGGTCGCAGGCCGAGCGCGACCTGGCCGCGGAGACGATCTACCGGTTCGTGTTCCGCAGCCTGTACCAGGCGCACGCCTTCAACGGGGACCCGCACCCGGGCAACTACCTGTTCCACGGCGGCGGCCGGGTCACCTTCCTGGATTTCGGCCTGGTCAAGCACTTCACCGCCGACGAACTCGGGCCGCTGGTGGCGATGGTCAAGCACCTGTGCGTGGACGACGATCCCGAGGGCTTCCGCCGGGCCATGGAGGACGCCGGGTTCTTGATGCGGGACACGCCGCTGCCCACCGACATGATCGTCGAGCACATGGCGGTCTTCTACGACACGGTGCGCGAGCGCGGCCCCCGGACCATGACCGGGACCTACGCCTCGGAGGTCATCAGGCGCTTCTTCGACTTCCGCAGCCCGCTGGCCGCCTACGTGGAGATCCCCCGGTCCTACGTGATCCTGCAGCGCATCAACCTGGGCCTGTTCGCGCTCCTCGGCGAGCTGTCCGCGACCGCGGACTGGCGCGGCATCGCCGAGGAGATCTGGCCATTTGTCCAGGGGCCGCCGTGCACCCCCATGGGAGAGGCCGAGGCCGCCTGGCGGGCCGGGCGGACCGGGGCGGTCAGGGGAAGCTGGGAGCCAGGTCGAAGGGCCGCAGGTACTGGGCCGGGCGGAAGCTGATGAACGCCGGCGGGACCACGTTGTCGGTGGTGCCGAGGGATAGCGCCTGGAGGTTCATCGCCGCCGGGCTCGGCACGTGCCACTGCCCGGTAGTCAGCCGGTTCTCCAGCGTCTGGACGGCGGTGATGGTCTCGGCCGGGGTGAAGGTGCAGTGCCCGGCGCGGTGCACGAAGACCTGGCGGAGCAGGCTGCCGTGGCCGGCCCGGTCGACGGCGCTGAGGTAGGCCTGCTCGTTCTCCGGCACGACCAGGCCGTCACCCGTGGTGTGCATGGTGAGCACCGGGACCGAGATGTCGCCGTTGAAGACGATGTTCTTGATCAGGTAGGCCTCTGCGTTCGGGTTGGCCGCGATCCGCGGGGAGGCGTCCAGCCGGGTCACGTCGAGGCTCAGGCCCAGCCCGGCCCGCTGGTACAGCGCCGCGACCTCCCGGAAGTCGACGGACTTGGCCAGGTCGGTGAAGTAGTTCACGCCGGTGTTCCAGGACGGGTTGCCGCCGGCCCTGGCCTCGAGTTCGGCGCGGAAGGCGAAGACGAACGGGAAGGTCACGTCCGAGCCCCAGAGGAACTGGTTCTGTTCCTGGGCGGCGAAGTCGTTGGCGGCGGGTTCGGGCGAGGCGGGATCGAACCAGCCGGGGGTGTCGGCCAGCGCCGAGACCAGGGCGAGCCGGGCCCGGCCCCGCGGGGTCTGCTGCGCCTTGGCCGCCGCGGCCTCGGCATTGGCCAGGTTGGCCGCGGGGTTGGTGATGTTGACGATCTGGACGGAGGGGTCGATCAGCTTCTGGAACGCGAACTCCGCGTCGAGCGCGGTGTTCCAGGTGGCCACGCCGCCGGACAGCACACCGCACATGGGCAGGGCGGCGTTGAACCTGCTCGGGAAGTCCTGGATCAGCCCGGCGGTGATGATGCCGCCCAGCGAGTGGCCCCAGGCGACCGTCGTCTTGGGCTGCCCGTACAGGCTGTCGAAGACGTTCAGCGTGCCGATCTGGTCGGTGAGCGCGTCGGCGATGGCCCACCCGGTGCCGGCGTAGGACGAGCCCGCCAGCGCGAAGCCGTGGCCGAGCATGTAGGCAGCGGTGAGCGGGTCGCCGACATCCTGGGCCGGGTTATTGCCACCTGGCCGCACGTATCCGTGGCTGTACAGGTACAGCGTCCCGTTCCAGGCGCCCTGCGGGCACTGGATAAGGTACGTCGCCCCGTCGGGCAGCGACCCGGTGGTCGTGGTCACCGCGTTACCGCCGCAGATCGCAGTCGGCGCCGCGACGGCCGTGCTCGCGGTGAGTCCGGCGGCCGCCAGGCCCACGGCGAGCGCCAGCCCGGCTATTTTCCCCGACCGCGCCATTTTCTTTGCCCGCACCATGAACCCACACTCCCAGGCGTCCGCTGAACGACCTTCCGGACGGAAAGTAACTTACCGGTAGGTCAGGCGTTTCGGAATATGAGCCTTCACGTTGGCTGAAATTAGACGGAAACTAGGCTGAATCGCATCCTTAACCTGGGCGCTTGGGCCTTTACGATCCCGCCGGTTTCCTGTATGCGCGCTGGAGGTCGCCGGCCTGCGCCGCGGGCAGCCGGCGGACAGCCTCGCGGAAGGTCACGCCGGACAGCTGGCCCAGGTGGCCGCGCGTCCAGGCGGCGACGTAGGCCGGATCCTTCTTGGCGGTCTCGCGCAGCACCCAGCCGATGGCCTTCCTGACGAAGAACTCCTTCTCGGCCAGCATCGGGGTGGCGTAACGCTCGAAGCGCTCGTGATCGGGCCGGCCGTGCCCGGGGTGCGGGAGATCGACGCGCGGCTGCACGCCGACCGGCTCGTGTCGCCGGGCGCACGGCGTACCTACCGGGCGCCGCTGGCCGGGCTCCCTTCCGGCGCCATGGCGGAGATCGGCGGGACGCCCTGGCTCGTCCACGGCGGCAGGCTGCTGGCCTGGACACCCGGCGGTTACCTGGAGCGGCCGGTCGAGGCGCCGGACGGGCCGGTGACCGTGATCACGCCGCGGGCCACCGTGGCCGTGCTGGCGGCGGGCTACCAGCCGACCGTTCACCCGAGCGCCGTCTAGGTCCCGAACCAGCCAGGAACGTCGAGGCGGAACGTATCGCCGGGAACCATGGTCCGCAGGTCCGCCTCCAGGCCGGACAGGCGCTCCGCGCCGAGGGTGCCCGCCCAGCGGGACCGGATGTCGTCGAAGATCATCGCGGACAAGGCCAGCACCTCGGCCCCTCGCGGGGTGAGCCGGGCCAGCTTGCGCCGCCGGTCCGCGTCATCGCCTGACCGGTGCACGTAGCCGAGTTCTTCCAGCCGGTCGATCGTCTTGCCCGCCGCCTGCTTGGAGACGCCGAGCCGTCGGCCCGCCTCGGTGGCCGTGGCCCCGCCCAAGCCGATCGCCTGCAGCGCGAAGCCGTGCGCCGGACGCACGCCCGGGTGGCCGCGGCGGGCCAGTTCGGCGTGCAACTCGTCGATGATCGACCGGAAGCCGGCGAACAGCAGGATGGGCAGCTCGAAGCCGTAGGTGCGCGACTCGTCGTTTGACATAGATGGACAACCTTGTTTACTGTTTTAGACAACCTAGTTGTCTAGTTTAGCCGAAGAAGCCGAGAAACCCGAGGAAGATCATCATGTCCGTTGACGCCACGCCTGACTCCCTGTTCACCGAGCACACCATCGAGTCCGCGCCTCCGGCCGCCCGCCGGTTCCTGACGGCGACCAGGGATCACCTGGGCTACCTCCCGGCCGGGATGGCCAGGATGGCGGCCTCGCCCCAGCTGATCGACGGTTTCCTGAAGCTCACCGCGATCTTTGAGACCACCGCGCTCGACCCGGTGGCGCGCGAGGTGGTGGTCATGACCGTCGCGACCAGGAACGGCTGCCACATCTGCGTGGCCATGCACACGGCCAGGCTGGCTGCACTGGCCGGTTGGTCCGGGTGATCGAGGGGGTTGGCTCGGGTGCTCGAGGGGCGGGAGAGGACCATGGTGCGGCAGGTGAGCGCCGGCGGGGCGGGTATTGGGCCGCGGGGCCATTGGCCCCATCTTGCGGGGCCGGGGGGCCATGGGCGGCCCGGTGAGGAAGCGGTCAGCCGACGTAGAAGATGCCGAGGCCCAGGGCCACGCAGATGCCGGCGATGATCCAGAAGCGGACGACGATGGTGGTTTCGGCCCAGCCGGCCAGCTCGAAGTGATGCTGCAGCGGGGCCATCCGGAAGACCCGCTTGCCGGTCAGCTTGAACGAGCCGACCTGGATCAGCACCGACATCGTGATGATCACGAACAGGCCGCCGAGCAGGAACAGCAGCAGCTCGGTCCGGGTGGTGATGGCCAGCCCGGCGATCGCGCCGCCGAGGGCCAGTGACCCGGTGTCGCCCATGAAGATCTTGGCGGGCGGCGCGTTCCACCACAGGAACCCCGTGCAGGCGCCCATCACGGTGGCGGCCACGATGGCCAGGTCCTGCGGGTCGCGGACGGCGTAGCACGCCTGGGCGAGGAAGACCGTGCAGTCGTTCCGCAGCTGCCAGATGCCGATGATCATGTAGGCGGCGAGGACCAGAATGGCCGCGCCGGTGGCCAGGCCGTCCAGTCCGTCGGTGAGGTTCACGCCGTTGGAGGTCCCGGCCACCATGAGGATGACCCAGACCACGAACAGCACCGGCCCGATGGAGACGCCGAAGTCCGCGTAGAAGGACAGGTGGGTGGACGCCGGGGTGAGGTCGTACCCGTCCGGGAACCTGATCGCGAGCAGCGCGAACACCCCGCCGACGATGGCCTGGCCGGCCAGCTTGGCCCCGCTGCGCAGGCCCAGGCTGCGCTGCATGTACAGCTTGATGAAGTCGTCGGCGAACCCGACCAGGCCCAGGCCGGTCATCAGGAACAGCACCAGCAGCCCGGACGCGGACATGGCGTTGCCGGTGACCAGGTGGCCGACCAGGTACCCGGTCAGCGACGCGGTGATGATTACCGTGCCGCCCATGGTCGGCGTGCCGCGCTTGGACAGGTGCCCGGCCGGGCCGTCCGCACGGATCTCCTGGCCGTAGCCGCGCCTGCTGAACGTCTTGATGGCCAGCGGGGTGCCGAACAGCGCGCAGAACAGCGAGACCGCCGCGGACAACAAGACGGTTTTCACCGGTCCGCCTCCTCGAGCAACTGAGCCGCCACGCCTTCTAGATGAGCCGCGCGGGACGCCTTCACCAGTACGACGTCTCCGGGCTTCAACCGGTTCGCAAGCAAGCCGAGCGCGGCCTTCCCGTCCGGCACCGCGAGCGCCTCGCCGGGCCAGGACCGGACCCGCGCCGCGCCGTCGAGCAGCGGCGCGGCCTCCTGCCCGACCGCGATCAGCCCGGCCAGGCCGGAATCGCCGACGAGGGCGGCGAACTCCCCGATGTCCTCGTGGCTGGCCCGCGAGGAGTCGCCGAGCTCGGCCATGTGACCGAGGACGGCGAACCCGCGGCCACCCCGATCCAACTGACTCTGCATCAGGTGGGCGAGGGCCTCGAGCGCGGCGCGGACGGACTCGGGGTTGGCGTTGTAGGCGTCGTTGATGACCGTCACCCCATCGGCGCGCCGGTGGACCTCCATCCGCCACCGGCTGCGGGCGGCCGCCGCGGACAGCCCGTCCGCGATGTCGTCGGGGCCCAGGCCGAGCTCGGCCGCGAGGGCCGCCGCGGCCAGCGCGTTCGGCACGTTATGCGCGCCGTGCAAGCGCAAGGTGACCAGCGCGGAACCGGCGGGCGTCAGCAGCGTGAAGCTCGGCCGCCCGAGCTCGTCGAGGCGCACGTCCGCGGCCCGGACCGCGGCGCCGGGGTCGCTGAGCCCGAACGTCACCACGCGGGCCTGGGTGCGGGCGGCCATGGCCAGGACGCGGGGGTCGTCGGCGTTCAGGATGGCGACGCCGTCGGAGGGCAGCGCCTCCACCAGCTCGCCCTTGGCCCGCGCCACCTGGTCCAGGCCGCCGAACTCCCCCGCGTGCGCGTGCCCGACGTTCAGCACCACGCCGTAGCGGGGCGGCGCGACGCGACACAGGTAGGCGATGTGCCCAAGGCCCCGGGCGGACAGCTCGAGGACCAGGAACCTGGTCGAGGCGTCCGCGCGCAGCACGGTCAGCGGGTGGCCGAACTCGTTGTTGAACGAGCCGGCCGGGGCGACCGTCGGCCCGAGGCGCTCCGCCAGCTGGGCGGCCAGATCCTTGGTCGAGGTCTTCCCCGACGACCCGGTGATGCCCGCGACCCGCGCGTCGGGCAGGGCGTCCACCACGAACCTGGCCAGCGCGGCCAGCGCGGCCGGGACGTCCGCGACCAGCACCGAGGGCACCGGGACCGGCCGGGTGGCCAGCACCGCGACGGCGCCCGCGGCCACCGCCGCGGCGGCGAAGTCGTGCCCGTCGGCGTGCTCCCCCGCGACCGCCGCGAACAGGCCGCCGGGCGAGACCCGGCGGGAGTCGATGACGACCTCGCCGTCCACCACGGCCGCCCCCCTCATAGGCGGCAGAGTACCGCGCAGCTCGCCGCCGCATATCTGCGCGATCCGCGCCAGCGACAGGGGGATCACCAGTTCACCGCGAGCTCGTGCCCGGCGGCACGGCCGAGCGCCGCCGCGGTGACCTGGCGGTCGTCGAACGGCAGCACCGCGCCCGCCACGTACTGGCCGGTCTCGTGGCCCTTGCCCGCCACCACCACCACGTCACCGGGCGACGCCAGCGTGACGGCCTGCCCGATGGCGGCGGCGCGGTCCGGCTCGATGATCACCCGGGCCCGTTCCTCCTGCGGCACGCTCAGCACACCCTCCAGCATCGCCGCGAGGATCGCCAGGGGATCCTCCGAGCGCGGGTTGTCGCTGGTGAGGATGGCCACGTCGGCCAGGGACGCGGCGGCCGCGCCCATCAGCGGGCGCTTGGCCTTGTCCCGGTCGCCGCCGCAGCCGAGCACGATGATCAGGTTCCCCTGGGTGACCGGGCGAAGCGAGCGCAGCACCGCCTCCACCGCGCCCGGCTTGTGCGAGTAGTCGACGAACGTGGTCAGCCCGAGCCCGGGCGCGGGCACCCGTTCGAGCCGGCCGGGCACGCCCGGGCAGGCGGCCGCGCCCGCCACCGCGTCCTCCAGCCTGATGCCCGCCTCGACCAGCGCGACCAGGGCGCCGACCGCGTTGGCCACGTTGAACACCCCGGCCAGCCCGACCGACACGTCCGCCTCGACCCCGCCCGGACCGATCAGGCGGAAGGTGCTGCCGTCCGCGCCAGACCTGACGTCGGCCGCGCGCCAGTCCGCGTGTTCCGCGCCCAGGGCCGAGAACGTGGTCACCGGCACCGGCACGGAGGCGGCGAGCCTGCGCCCGTACTTGTCGTCGACGTTCACCACGCCCATGACGGGCGGCATGAACAGCGACGCCTTGGCCCGGAAGTAATCCTCGAGGTCGGCGTGGAAGTCCAGGTGGTCCTGCGACAGGTTGGTGAACACGGCCACGTCGAACCCGGTGCCGGCCACCCGGCCCAGGGCCAGCGAGTGGCTGGACACCTCCATGGCGGCGGCGGTCACCCCGCGCTCGGCCATGACCGCGAACAGCGCCTGCAGGTCGGGGGCTTCCGGCGTGGTCAGCGAGCTGGCCAGCCGCTCGTTGCCGACCCGGATCTCCACCCCGCCGACCAGCCCGGTCAGGTGCCCGGCCGCGCGCAGCCCGGACTCGATCAGGTAGGTGCTCGTGGTCTTGCCGCTGGTCCCGGTGACGCCGATGAGCCGCAGCCGGCTCGACGGGTTCCCGTACACCCAGCAGGCGATCTCGCCAAGACGGGCGCGCGGGTCCGCGAGCACGAACACCGGCACCCCGCTGGCCGCGGCCCTGGCCCGGCCGCCCGGGTCGGTGAGCACCGCGACGGCGCCGGCCGCCACCGCGTCCGCGCAGAACGCCGCCCCGTGCACGCGCGCCCCGGGCAGGGCGACGTACAGGTCACCGGGTTCCACCGACCGGGAGTCGAGGGTAAGGCCGGACAGAAAACCCAGCTCGTTCGGCCCCAATGAATGTCCTACGGCGGCCAGCCTGACCCCGAGCAGCGTGCTGAGCTCGGACAGCGGCCGCTGCTCGGGGTGTGCGGGACGGATCGCCACGGGCTGAGGGTACCTCCATCACGGCGCGGTCAGGCGCACCTTCGCCGGGGTGGCCCCGTCCGGCGGGATCTGCAGCGTGGCGAGCGCGTTCTTCATGACCTGGTAGAACACAGGCCCGGCGACGACGGCCCCGAAGTGGCCGCCCTTGCGCGGGTTCTGCACGTTGACCGCGACGACGAGCTGCGGATTGTCCCCCGGGGCCATGCCGATCCAGCTCGATCCGTAGACGCACAGGGCGCATTTTCCGTTGGATTCCTGCGAGGTTCCGGTCTTGGCGGCGACCGCGTAACCGGGGATGATGCCCCACGGCTGGTTGCCCGCCGCGTCGACGGCCGGCACCTGCTGCAGGATCTGGAGCAGTTCGCGCGCCGTCGTGGCCTGGATGACCCGGCGCGACCGCGGCGCCGGGGCCGCGGTGTACTTCCCGGCCGGGCTGGTGGTGCCCGCGATCAGGGTCGGCTGGACCCGGACGCCGCCGTTGGCGATCGTCGCGTAGACCTCGGCCATCTGCATCGCGGTCACGGCCACGCCCTGCCCGAACGACAGCGTGTACCTGGTGTCCCCGTACCACTGCGACACCGGAGGCAGGTCACCGCCGGCCTCGTTCGGCAGGCCGATGCCGGTGGGCTGGCCGAGGCCGAACGCCCGCAGGTAGCCGTACTGGGTCTGCTCGCTGATGTGCCTCGCGACCTGGGACATGCCGACGTTGGAGGAGTGCGCGATGATGCCCGCGATCGTGTACCGCTCCCCCGGCGCCCACTCCGCGTCGTGGATGTACTGCCCGCCCTCGCGGATCTGGTACGGGATGTTATAGGCACTCATCGGCGTCTGACCGCCGCGCTCGAGCGCGGCCGAGGCGGTCATCACCTTGGCCGTGGACCCCGGCTGGAACTGGGCCTGCACCGCGAGGTTGGTGGTCTGGCCGACGTTGGTGACGCTGGACGGGTTGTAGGTCGGGTACTGCGCCATGGCCAGCACGGCGCCGGTCTTCGGCTGGATGATCACCACCGTGCAGTTGTCCGCCTTGGTCTTCTTGACCTGGGCGGCGCACGCCTGCTCGGCGGAGTACTGCAGCGCCGGGACGATGGTGAGCCGCAGGCTGCTGCCGTTCACCACCGGCTGGGCGCTGCCGCCCGCGAGCGGGATCTGCTGGCCGTTCGCGCCGAACTGCACCTGCTCGCGGCCCTGCTTGCCGGCCAGCAGCGCGTTGTCCTGGAGTTCGAGGCCAGCCCCGCCGGTGATCACGCCGTGGCTGTCGGTGCCGGTGAAGCCGATGATTGTGGCCGCGACGCTGCCCTCGGGGTAGGACCGCGCGTAGCTGGCGGTCTGGCTGATGCCGGCCAGGGCCATCGCGGTGATCTGCGTGCTGGCCTGCGCGGACACGCCCTTGGCCAGCACCACGAAATCCCGCGAGGTCGGGTGCAGGAGCTTGTCGAGGACCGCGGCCTGCGTCAGGCCGAGCGGGCCGGCCAGCGCCGCGGCGACCTGCGGCCGCTTGGCCGCCGGGATCAGCGGCGGGTCGGCGGTCACCTGGTAGGTGGCCACGGTCATGGCCAGCACCTGCCCGTTCGAGCCGGTGATGTTGCCGCGCACCGCGGGCAGCACGATCGGCCGGTCCCGCTCCTGCGACGCCAGCTTGCGGTAGTTACCCGACTCGATGCCCTGCAGCTGGATCAGGCGGCCGACGAACAGCGACAGCACGAAGATGATCGCGAGCAAGGTGACGCCCAGCCGCCGCACCGGGTCGCCGCGGGGCGCCTGCCGGCGGGCCGGGTTCTTGGGCCTGGGCCGTGACGGCCGGACCCACCTGGGGTCCGCGGGCCGGGCCGGGCGCCGTTCGCGGTTTACTTGGGCCGAACGGGCCGGGGGGGTACGGGGGGGCGGGTAGCCCCCCCGTGATCGGGGGGTTCCCAAGGGGGGTCCGGGGGGATGGGTCCCCCCGGGAGAGATGCGTCGCCCCCCCGGGCCAGCACTGGGGCGCCGGTCGTCCCGGCGGCCGGTCTGCGGCCTGCGGGTGGGGTCCTGCGGGGTCACGGGGTGAACCCGGGAACGTTGATCGCGGCCTCGGCCCTGGACGGCTTGCCGGTGACGATCTTCCCGGTTTTCAGGTCGATGAAGCCCAGGTGGGGATTCGCGCGCATGCCGAGCTGCTCGGCTTCCTTCGCGATCACGGCCGGGTTGGACGCCTGCGCGACCTCGTTGCTGAGGATCTGCTCCTGGCGGGCCAGGTTGGCGTTCTGCTGCTGCAGGTTCGTGATCCGGAACGCCCCCTGGGCGAGGGTGGTGCTGATCACCAGCAGCGAGACCAGGGCGCCGCCGAGCAGCCCGACGAGCAGCACGATGAACGGCATCCGCGGCGAGCGGGACCGCGGCCTGGCGCCGGCCGGCCGGGGCGCGGGTCTGGCGCCCGGCGCCTGGACCGGCCTGGTGTGGCGGGGAGCGGTGACCTGGCCGGCCCGGGGAGCCTTCGGGCCGGGACGGCGGCCAGGGGCTTGCCGGGGGGAGCCGGGGGTCCGCGTCTGGGTGTCGATGGCCATGTCTGTGCCCCCTCGGGTCATGCTGCTTGCCTGACACGCTCCGCGGCCCGCAGCCGGGCGGAGGCCGCGCGCGGATTGCCGGTGACTTCTTCGCTGCCGGGGCGCTCGGCGCCCCTGGTGAGCAGGCGGAACTGCGGCGTGGCCGCGCTGGCCTGCACGGGCAGGCCGGGCGGCGTCTGGTCGGTGGACAGCCGGACGAGCTCGGACTTGACGATGCGGTCCTCGAGCGAGTGGTAGGCCAGCACGACGACGCGGCCGCCGACGGCCAGCACGTCCAGGGCGGCGGGCAGCGCCCGGCGCAGCGTGCCGAGTTCGTCGTTCACCTCGATCCGCAGGGCCTGGAAGGTGCGCTTGGCCGGGTTGCCGCCGGTGCGCCGGGTGGCGGCCGGGATCGCGTCCTTGACGATCGCGCTCAGCCGCTGCGTCGAGGTGATCGGGGCGCGGGCGCGCTCGCGGACCACCGCGTCGGCGATCCGGCGGGCGAAGCGCTCCTCGCCGTAATCGCGCAGGACCCGGGCGAGTTCGGCGGCGGGGTAGCCGTTGACCACGTCGGCGGCGGTGCGCTCGGCGGTGCGGTCCATCCGCATGTCCAGTGGCGCGTCCTGGGCGTAGGCGAAGCCGCGCCCGGGGTCGTCGAGCTGCGGCGAGGACACGCCCAGATCGAACAGCAGGCCCAGCACGCGGTCCGGGGCGATGGTCCCGGCGTCGCTGGCGGCGGCCAGGATGGCGGGAATCTCGTCGTACCTGGCGTGCCTGAGGGTGACCCGGTCGGCGTACGGAGCGAGCAGGTCGCCGGCCGCCTCGATCGCGGCGACGTCGGCGTCGATGCCGACCAGGAGCAGGCCGGGGCAGGCCTCGAGCAGGGCGCGGGCGTGGCCGGCGCGGCCGAGCGTGGCGTCCACGAGCACGGCGCCCTCGGCGGCCAGGGCGGGCGCGAGCAGGGCGGTGACACGGCCGGCCAGCACCGGTACGTGCCTGTCCCTGTCCATGCGTCCCCCTCCCCTGGTCGTTGCGGCGGTTGTTGCTAGCTCGTTCCGGTCCCCCCGGCCGGCCCCGTCCGCTCGCGCTGCCGGCTGGCACCGGGGAAGTGATGCCAGCAGGGAGCGGCGGATGGGGGCCGGCGCGCGAGAGCTACAGGATTCCGGGGAGCACCTCCTCCGCGGCGTCGGCGAACGAGTCCTCCTGCGCGGCGAGATAGGTCTCCCACGCTTGCGTGTCCCAGATCTCCAGCCTGGTGTTCGCGCCGATCACCACGCAGTCCCGCTGCAGCCCGGCGTAGGCGCGCAGGGCGGGCGGAACGGTGATCCTGCCCTGCTTGTCCGGCAGTTCGTCCGACGCGCTGGCGAAGAACACCCGGCTGTAGTCGCGGACTGCCTTGGCCGTCACCGGCGCGGTGCGCAGCGCCTCGGTGATCCGGGCGAACTCCTCCGGCGGGAAGACGTACAGGCAGCGCTCCTGCCCCTTGGTGATCACCAGTCCCCCAGCGAGCTCTTCTCGGTACTTCGCGGGCAGGATCAGCCGGCCCTTCTCGTCCAGCCGCGGGGCGTGAGTACCGAGGAACATCGGCCCTCACCTCCCAGCGCCTATCCTCCACCGCGCTCCACTGTACCCCACATTTCCCCACCGTCAACGCCTGGAATGCCGCGATCGCCCCCTCTCCCCCACTGAAGTGGCTGCTCGCAGCGGTGGAGAGGAGTGGAGGAAGAGGTGGGGCGAAGTGGAGGGCAGCGGCCAGGGCGGGGCCTGCGCGGGGAAAAGATCGTGGTGAAACCGGGCTTGGCGGTGGATCCGGTGCACGATGGCCCCGCCCGTTCGGAATCAATGGGTTTGATGTGATCTGGCAGGCCGGACGAGACGCTTCGGGCCAGGCCGAAAGGAGCGGGAGTTTACGCCCACGTCGCGCGTTTGGCGAAGAAAGACGTACTGTAGCCCTACGACAGCTTGGCGGGAGTGGTCCAGGACGGGGATGCCCGGCCGGCTGGTTTGGTGCGCGCCAGCGGCTTCGAGGAGGCCAAGTGGTACTGGACACCGGGCGGCAGACGGGGAGCCCGATCGATGATCTAGTCCCGGCCGCCCGCCGGATCGGCAAGGCGATCGAGTCCGTGATCGAGGGCAAGCGGGACGCGATCCAGCTCACCCTGGCCGTGCTGCTCGCCGAGGGGCACCTGCTCATCGAGGACGTGCCAGGCGTCGGCAAGACGATGCTGGCCAAGGCGCTGGCCCGGGCCATCGACGGCACCGTGCGGCGGGTGCAGTTCACGCCCGACCTGCTGCCGAGCGACATCACCGGGGTGAGCGCCTACAACCAGGAGCGGCGCGAGTTCGAGTTCAAGCCGGGACCGGTGTTCGCCAACATCGTGCTCGGCGACGAGATCAACCGGGCCTCGCCCAAGACGCAGTCCGCGCTGCTCGAAAGCATGGAGGAGCGCCAGGTCACGGTCGACGGCACCACGTACGCGCTGCAAGAGCCCTTCATGGTGATCGCCACCCAGAACCCGGTGGAGATGGAGGGCACGTACCCGCTGCCCGAAGCGCAGCGGGACCGGTTCACCGCGCGCATCTCCCTGGGCTACCCGCCGCCCCTGGCCGAGCGGGAGATGCTCGATACGCACGGCTCCGCCTCCCCGCTGAACCAGCTGCAGCCGGTCGCGCGGGCGAGCGACGTGCAGGATCTGGTCGTCGCGGTGCGCAAGGTGCTCGTGTCCGTCCAGGTCAAGGACTACATCATCAGCCTGGCCAACGCGACGAGGACCTCGCCCGAGCTGCGGCTCGGCGCCTCGCCGCGGGCCTCCCTGCACCTGCTGCGGGCCAGCCGGGCCTGGGCCGCGCTGGACGGCCGGGACTACGTGATCCCCGACGACGTGCAGCGGCTGGCCAGGCCGGTGCTTGCGCACCGGCTGCTGCCCACGGCGGAGGCCATCGTGGAGCGGCACCTGCCCGAGCAGGTGGTAGACCGGATCGTCGCCCAGCTTGCCCTGCCGCGACGGTGAGCTTACGGGAGGAGAGCCATGCGCGGGCTGTTGAGCTCACTGACCACGCGTGGCCGGTCGTTCATGGCCGCGGGCGGGGCGGCCATGGTCTGCGGGCTGGGGATACCAGAGCCCGACCTGGTCCGGGTCGGCGCCCTGCTCGTGGTCCTGCCCGCGGTGTCGTCGCTGACCGCCCGCCGGGCCAGGTACCGGCTGTCCTGCGTCCGCAGGCTCGATCCGCCCCGGGTCCCGGCCGGCCAGTCCGCCACGGTGACCGCGCGGATGGAGAACGTCTCGCGGCTGCGCACCGGCGTGCTGCTGGCCGAGGACGTCACCCCGTACACGCTGGGCAGCAGGCCGAGGTTCGTGCTGGACGAGATCGAGCCAGGCGGGCACAGGGAGCTCAGCTACCAGATCCGTTCGGACACCCGGGGCAAGTTCACCATCGGCCCGCTCCGGGTCCGCGTTGCGGACGCTTTCGGGCTGGTGGAGATCAGCCGGTCGTTCAGCGCCACCAGCACCCTCGTGGTCACGCCGAAGATCTACCCGCTGCCGCGGGCCAGCGCGCCGAGCAGCTGGCTCGGCGAGGGCGACGGCGGGATGCGGACGATCTCGGCCATCGGCGAGGACGACGCGGCGCCGCGCCAATACCAGGACGGGGACAGCCTGCACCGGGTGCACTGGCGGTCCACCGCGCGGTACGGCCAGCTGATGGTCCGGCGCGAGGAACACCAGTGGCGCAACAGCGCGTCGGTGTTCCTGGACACCCGGCGCCTGGCGCACGCGGGCAGCGGGCCCGCCTCGACGTTCGAGTTCGCGGTCAGCGCGGTCGCCTCGATCGGCGCGCACCTGGCCGGCGAGGGCTTCCGGGCCAGGCTCATCACCGACGCCGGCGAGATCGCCCCCCGTGGCACCTTCCAGGACACCCTGCTCGACATGCTCGCGGTCATCACCCCGTCGCACGCCCTCACGTTCCGGACCGGCACGTCGGCGCTGGCCAGCGTGGGCGGCCAGCTGATCGCGGTGGTCGGGCGGCTGTCCGCGGCGGACGCCAGCCAGCTGGCCGCGAGCAGGCGCGGGAACGCCCCGGCGATGGCGCTGCTGCTCGCCGTCTCCGCGTGGGCGACGGACGGGATCGGCGAGGACACGGCGCGGACGGCGGAGATCCTGTCGGCCGCGGGCTGGCGGGTCGCGGTGGCCAGCACCAGCACGCCGCTCGAGGCCGCCTGGCAGCAGATGCACCGGCCCGCGGACCGGCCGCTGTCGGTCGGCGGCATCGGCTCGGGAGGCATCGGCTCGGGAGGCATCGGCTCGGGAGGTGAGCTGCCATGACGCAGAACGCCCGGATGACAGTGACGACCGCGGTGGCCTGCGTGCTCACTTCCACCGCGCTGCTTCCGCTCTACCAGAACGCCCTGTGGTTCTTCATCGCGGCCGGCGCGGTGATCACCGTCGCCTCGGCCGGGGCGCTGACCCGGCTGCGCACGCTGCCCGCGGCGGTCTGCGTGGCGGGCGGCGTGGTGGGCCTGGTGCTGTACCTGAACCTGATCTTCGAGGCCAGGCACTCGTGGCTGCTCGTGATCCCCACGCCGAACTCGCTGGTCCGGCTGTGGGACCTGGCGGGCACCGGGATATACAAGGCCAACCAGTACGCCCCGCCGGCGCCGAACCTGCCCGGCCTGCTGCTGCTGGCGGCCGGCGGGGTGGGCATCACCGCGGTGCTGGCCGACCTGATCGCGGTGCGGCTGCGGTCCACCGCGCTGGCCGGGCTGCCGCTGCTCGTGCTGTTCACCGTGCCGGTCATGATGAACGCGCAGCACGACCAGTTCGAGGCCGCCCTGGTGTTCTGCGTGGGCGGGGCGGGGTACCTGGCCATGCTCAGCGCCGACGGCCGGGAACGGATCCGGGTCTGGGGCCGGCTGGTCTCGCTGTGGCGGTCGGGACCGCGGTACTCCGCCCCGTTCGACACCGACCCGCACTCGGGCGCGCCGATCCGGGTGCGCGGGCGGGGGCATGGCCCGGACACCCGCGGGCTGGCCGCCGCGGGGCGCCGGATCGGGCTCGCCTCCGTCGTGCTGGCGCTGTGCGCGCCGCTGCTCGTGCCCGGCCTGCACGCGAGCAAGCTGTTCTCGTCGGGGCCGGGCATCGGCGGCACCGGCGGAAACGCCGGCGTATCCCTGTCGCTGTCCAGTGCCCTGGCGCAGGCCGTGCAACAGTTGCACGAGGGCCGCCCGGCCACGATGTTCACGTACACGACCAGCGCCTCGGCCGTCCAGCAGCAGAACGACGCCGAGTACTTCAGGCAGTACGTGTTCGACACCCTGGGGGACGATGGCTGGCGGGTCAAGGACTACACGGCCGGCTCGGCGCCGATCGCGAAGATCGGCGAACCCGACGGCCTGATCGGCATCACGTCGGCGCCGACGGTGACCACAACGGTCAACGTGAGCCGGGACTTCCCCACCGCCCCTGACGGGCAGCCGACGTTCATGCCGCTGCCCTATCCGGCCATCCACATCTCCGCGCCTGGCACATGGCAGTCCGACCCCGACCTCATGGTCTACTCCACCAGTGACACCCTCGCCGGCCGGTCTTACTCGGTGGCGAGCGTCCTGGTGGACCCGACTCAGCAGCAGCTGAACGCCGTGCCCGGGCTGGTGAAGACGCAGGCCCTGCAGACGGACCTCTTGCTTCCCCAGTCGTACCAGACGACGGCGCTGAAGAGGCTGGCGGAGCGCAACACGGCCGGCCAGACCACCGAGTTCGGCAAGGTGGACGCGCTGGCGAACTGGCTCTCCAGCCCGCAGTTCGGCTACAGCCTCAGCGTGCCGACGTTCAGCAGCGCGTCGAGCCTGCTGAACTTCCTGACCAAGGGCAAGAGCGGCTTCTGCGTGCAGTACGCCTACGCGATGACCGTGCTGACCCGGCTGCTCGGCATCCCGGCCAGGTTCGTGCTGGGCTACACGGCGGGCACCCGGCTCAAGACCGGCAGCTACGAGGTCAAGAACCTCGACGCGCACGCGTGGTCCGAGGTGTTCTTTCCGGGCCTCGGCTGGATCCGCTTCGAGCCCACCCCGGCCGGCCAGGGCACCGCGGCCCCGCCGAACTACATGCTCAGCGGGTCGGGACACGGCTCGAACCCCGGGACCGAACCGGTCGTCAAGGGCACGCAGAGGCCGCAGATCGGCCTGCCGGGCGCCTCGCCCAGGAACACGCACATCCCCGGCGCCGTCGCGCCGTCGGGGGGCGCGGCCGGAGGGCAGCACGGGACGCCGTGGACCGCGCTGGCGCTGGCGGTGATCGCGGCGATCGTGCTCGGCTTCGGCCTGGTCGCGGTCGTGGCCCCGCCCACCCGGCGGGCGCTGTCCGCCCACCCGGCCGAGGCCACCCGCCGCCGCATGCCGCTGAGCTCGGCCGTCGCCATCTTCGCCGCCGCGGGCGCGCTGACCGCCCTGGCCCTGTACCGGCTGCTGTCGCGGACGGCCGGCCTGAACCTCACGTCCGGCTGGGCCACCGTGGGCATCGTGTTCGGCGCCACCGCGGCCGCCGCCCTGGTCGTACCGGCCACGTTCCGTTTCATCGTGCGCCGCTGGCGCTGGATGCGGGCCCGCGACGACGCTGGCCGCGCCCACGCCGCCTGGCGTGAGTTCCACGACGACCTCGCCGACTTCGGCATCGCGAGCCGTGCCAGCGAACCGCCCCGCACCCTGGCCGCCCGGGTCACCACCACGCTGCCCGAGCCGGCCGCCGCCGCCGTCACCCGGCTGGCTCGGGCCGAGGAGCGGGCCTGCTACGCCGCCAGCCCGACCGAGTCCGTGCACCTGCGCCGTGACGGCACCACGGCACGTCGCGGGCTCGCCGCCACCGCCCGCCGCACCACCCGCGTCCGCGCGACCGTGTTCCCCGCCTCGATGATGACCACCCTGGCCGAGACCGCGGCCCGCATCCCCGAAGGCAGGCTGCGCCGGAGGCGCTGACGCTGCCGTCAGCTCCTGCGGGTACGTGCTGCGCGCGTGGTGTCGTGGGCCGGCCGCTACATCCTGCGGTTGCCCTCCTGCCGGCGGCGCCAGCGCTCTTCCATCCGCTCCATCATGCGGGCGCGCCTGGTCCGTCCCGAACGGCTCTGTCCAGAACGGCTCTGTGCCGAACCACCGGGGCCCGAACCACCGGGGCCGGACCTGGCCTTCGGCTTCGGGCGCGCGGGCCGGACCCTGGCCAGGTGCCGCCGCCAGCTCACCACCGCCCAGGCCACCGACAGCACCAGGATCGCCGCCCCGGCTGGCTCGAGGTACACACGGCGGGTGACCACCCCGGCCGCGAGCAGGCCAGCACCGACGACGATGCCGACGAGGGCCTGTGCCAGCTTGCGCTTATAGTGCACACGCGGATCGCTGGAGCGCACGAGACGCCCGAACTTCGGATCCTCCCGGTAGAGCGCTTGCTCGATCTGCTCTAGCTGGCGCTGCTCGTGTTCAGAGAGCGGCACGACGCCTCCCATTTAAAACCCTTGCGCCCGGCACGTGTGTGGTGACCCCTTCACCTCACATACCCGGTTCAATTTCCAGGATACGAGCGTTGACACGCACCTTGGAAGGGCGGACCCCCCAGCGGGTCAGAAACCGCCCTCAGCTGGGCGGTCCGGCTCCTCTACCAGGGCCGCCGGAAGGACCGCGGCGGCGCCGAACCGGCTGACGATCTTGTCGAGCGCCTGTTCGGCCTCCCGCCAGCCCACCGGCCGGTCGTCGAAGGTCAGCTGGGAGTTCGCGCTGGCCGCCGGGACCAGGCCGGATACCCGGACGCCGACGAGCCGCAGCCGTGCGCCAGGGTCGAGACCGGCCGATTCGTACAAGGCGCAGGCTGTGGCGTAAATCTCACGGGCGAGGTCGGTCGGGTAGGCCAGGGTCCGGGACCGCGTCATCGTCTTGAAGCTGGCCAGCCGGAGCTTGACCGAGACCGTCCGGGCCGCGTAGCCGCCCGCTCGCAGGCTGTGCGCCGTCCGCCCGGACAGTTTCAGCAGCTCCCGCCTGATCTGCTCCGGGTCGTCGATGTCGGCGGCGAAGGTCTCCTCGGCACCGATGCTCTTCTCCGCCACGTGCGGCGTCACCCGGCGCTCGTCACGGCCCCAGGCCAGGGCGGCCAGGTGCGATCCCTGCGCGGCCCCGAGTTCGTGCTGCAGCGTGGCCAGCGGGGTGGACGCGATGTCCGCCACCGTGTTCAGGCCCAGCCGGGCCAGCAGCTCCCCGGTCCGCTCCCCGACGCCCCACAGCGCCGAGGCCGGCAGCGCGTGCAGGAAGTCGAGCACGCCCGCGCGCGGCACCACCAGGAGCCCGTCCGGCTTGCAGCGGGCGGACGCGATCTTGGCCACGAACTTGGTCGGCGCGACCCCGACCGAGCAGGTGAGGCCCTGCTGCCGGGCGACCTCGCCTCGCAGGTGCGCGGCGATCGCGGCGGGCGGCCCGAGGCGCCGCAGCGCGCCGGAGACGTCGAGGAAGGCCTCGTCGAGCGCGAGCGGCTCCACCTCCGGCGTGACCGTGCCGAAGATCGCCATGACCTCCCTGGACACGGCGGCGTACAGCCGGTGCCTGGGCGGCACGAACACCGCCCGCGGGCACATCCGCTGGGCCCGGCCCACCGGCATCGCCGAGCGCACCCCGAACGCGCGGGCCTGGTAGGACGCCGACAGCACCACGCCCCGGCCGCCGGTCCCGCCCACGATGACCGGCCGGCCCGCCAGCTCGGGCCGGTCCCTGATCTCCACGCTCGCGTAGAACGCGTCCATGTCCACGTGCAGGATGTGGCAGCCGGTGTCGTCGGGATCTGGGGCCTGGTCGCGGGGGCCCTGGGGTCCCCGGGGGCCTGCGCCGGCGCCCATGACGGTCAGCGGTGGCCGAGCACGTGCAACTGCGCGGCGATGTCGCGCAGAGGCGGGGTGGCGGCGGCCGCCGCCTCGAGCGCGCGCAGCGCCTCGGTCCCGCCGGCCCCGCCCGCGTCCCCGTCGAGCAGCGCGCCGGGCACAAGCCCGCTGAAGATCCGCAGGCCGTGCGCCTCCCCCGGGCGCAGCCCGGCCGCCCCGATCAGCGCGGTGAGCGCGGGCAGCGTGAACCGCCGGGGCGGCTCGGCCGGCGTGTGGCCCTCGAGAAGCTGCCGGGCCTCGGCGAACCGGCCGGCCAGCGCCCGGTGCAGGACCGCGGCCACCCTGTTGGCGGCGAGCACGCTGACCGTGGCCGACGGCCGCAGCACCGCGGCGATCGCGGTCATCGCGTCGGCCGGCGAGTCGACGTACTCGAGCACGTTGTGGCAGATGACGAGGTCCGCCGCCTTCGCGCCGACCACGCCGTCCAGGCTGGCCGCCTCGCCCTGCACCGCGGTCAGCCGCGCGCCCGCCTCGGCGGCCCGCCGCTGCGCGGCCGCCAGCGCGTCCGGGCTCGGGTCGACCACGGTGACGTTGTGCCCCAGGGCGGCGAACGGCACCGCCAGCCCGCCGGTTCCGCCGCCCACGTCGACGATGTCCAGCGCCTCCCGGCCGGTTTCGGCCACCCGGGTGGCGGCGATATCCCGCAGCACGTCCCAGACCAGTGAGAAGCGGACGCCGTCACGCCTGAAGTCTGCCGCCACGCCAGCCTCCTTCCAGGAGTCCACTGTAGTGCCGGTGACGGACATTCCAGCTGGCCTTGGGCCGCGGTTACGTTCCGTCCCCGAACGGTGAACTTACGTGACCAGGCCTACGTTATACAGCCGTGCGGAACTCTCAGATTCTTCTTTACGCCACCTGCCGGCAATTCCAGCGCGCCTGCAGCCGGCCACCGTATGCTCTTCGCCATGGCTGAGCACCTCGAGTTGCCACGCCCCTGGCGGCTGATGCTGACCGCAGGATGGAATCTGGCCGAGTCCCTGGGCCTTCCCGTCGCCGGGTACTTCGTGGGCGTCAGGCTCGGCGGCCGGGACGCGGGCATGCTGGCCGCGACCGGCGTGGTCTGGCTCACCGTGATCGGCCGCAAGGTCTTCACCCGCAGCGTCCCCGGCCTGCTCACCATCTCGGCCCTGGTGCTCACCCTGCAGACGGCCGTGGTGATCGTCACCGGCAGCGTGCTGTTCTTCCTGCTCCAGTTCCCGCTGGCCAACCTCGGCCTGTGCGTGCTGTTCGCGCGCACCGCGCCGACCCGCAAGCCGCTGGTCGCCCAGCTGGCCGCCGAGGTTGTCGCGCTGCGCCAGCCGTCGGCCCATCACCCCGGGCTGCACCGGTTCTTCCAGGGCGCGACCTGGCTGTGGGCCGGGATCTTCTTCGCGTCCACCGTGGGCCTGGCCGTGCTGATGGCCTTCGAGACGGTCAAGGTGTTCCTCCTCCTCACCACCGCGGTCACCATCGGCGGCGTGGTCGCGGGCACCTGCCTGTCGGCGTTCTGGTTCGTCCGGGTGCTGCGCCGCTTCGGCCTGCACGTCCGCTTCGCCCAGCCCTAACCCGCGACACGGGGACGGGGGGAGGCTGGAGTGGTTAGTGTGGCTCGCTGGCGGAGGTGGGGTCGGGCTGCGAGGGCGGATCGGGCGCGGGGGGCGGATCCGGGACGGGCGCGGGCTGCAGGGAGGGCTTGAGGTCGGCGATGCGGGCCAGGAGGCCGTTGACGAACGCGGGCGAGGCGTCGGTGGACAGGTCCTGGGCCAGCAGGACCGCCTCGCTGAGCGCCACGGCGTCGGGCACATC
>WNGL01002182.1_pt1 | contig 23906 bp, 19 predicted proteins | sample 5400591 | NCBI WGS metagenome assembly WNGL01 (sample SAMN13153377, study PRJNA577476) | soil metagenome | isolation source: 80 cm soil or saprolite under Garry oak tree replicate 1 | place: USA:California | collected 2016-06-15 | reverse complement strand
GAACCTGAAACACGTTCTTGGCGATATCCAAACCGATCGTGGTAACTTGCATCTGGACGGCTCCCCTCATGTGATTCGTCTGCGACGATCACTCTATGGCACTTCAATGCCGGGAGCGGGCGCCGTCCACCACATCAAAAACCGGTAAGGCTCAGAATGAGCAAATGTTTTCCGGTGTGCCCCCGAAAGCGGACCTCCGCGCCATTAATGAATACACACCCTAGTGCACCGGCTCGAGGACCTCGCCGTTCTGCTGTGGTTCGAAACCCCCGTTTCGCCCGATACGGAACACCAGCTGGTGCTCGAGCTCGGCCGGTTACGAGCCCTTGAAGCCGCATCGGCAATTGCCACCCTGGCAGAACAACTCGCCCGGCGCCCGGTCAGCGCCGCCGCGTAAATCACCACGGAGAAGCCCCAGAGCCTGCCCCGGGCTTGACCCGGGGACGGCCACCAAGGCTGTGGGCCTTCTATCGAAGCTTGGCGGGGCATCCTGGCGTTACCCTAGATGTTACCCTGCACCCCATGGCAATCTGCGCCGGTGCTGCTCTTAGACGGTATAATGGGAATCTACCCGGCCGCATCAGGAAGCCTATCGGACCCACATAAAAGCCCTATGGAACAGGCCACCCCGCTGCAGGCTAAAACACAAGCTATTGCAGGAAGTTCATTGTTCTTCCGTGTCTTTCCCTCGATCATGCTGCCGATGTTCCTGGCGGTGATCGATCAGACCATCGTCGCCACGGCGCTGCCGGCGATCGCCGCATCGCTCGGCGGAGTCGAGCGCGTCTCCTGGGTGGTGATTAGCTATCTGGTCGCGGGCACGGTGGCGGCTCCGGTCTACGGCCAGCTCGGCGACGTTTTCGGCCGTCGCCGGCTGATGTTCATCGGCCTCGCGATCTTCCTCGCCGCCTCGGTGTTTTGCGCCTTCGCCAACAGCATCGAGATGCTGACGCTCGGCCGCGTGCTGCAGGGCCTGGGCGGCGGCGGTCTGATGACATTGTCGCAGGCGCTGATCGGAGAAACCGTGCCGCCGCGCGAACGAGGTCGTTATCAGGGCTATCTCGCCGCGGTGGTGGTAACGTCGAATACGTTCGGCCCCGTCGCCGGCGGCTATCTCACCCAGCACCTGGGCTGGCGCTCGATCTTCCTGATCAACCTGCCGCTCGGCGTCATTGCCGTGGTGCTGACCTTGCGTCTCAAGGCCAAACCGGGCTTTCGCAGCGAGCACCGCTTCGATTCGACGGGCCTGCTGCTGTTCGTGCTGTTCATCGCCCCAACGCTACTCGCGCTCCAGCAGATCCAGCACGCCGAAATCGGCGCGCTGCCGGCGATCGCGGCTCTGGCCCTGCTGGGCCTGGCCTCGCTTGCGCTGCTGGTGCGCCAGGAGCGACGGGCGCCCTTCCCGCTGCTGCCGATCGGCTTGTTGCGCCAGCCCGCGATCTGGCGCAGCGACGCGCTCGCCGCCTGTCATGGTGCGGCGCTGGTCTCGCTGATCACCCTGCTGCCCATCTACCTGCGCGTCGCGCGGGGCGCGTCGGCGTCGGAAACCGGTCTCCTCCTGGTGCCGCTGACGATCGGGATCGGCATCGGCTCGATGATCACGGGACGCGTCATCAGCAGGACCGGACGCACTTCGATCTTTCCGTCCTACGGCCTGATCTTTGTCACGATCACGTTGCTGTTTCTGGCGTTCTGGATCCCGCGTCTCAGCGCTTGGGCGCTGGCCTGGGTGCTGTTGTGGAACGGGCTGTTCATGGGAACCGTCATGGGCGTCGTGCAGGTCAACGTGCAGAGCGTGGCCGGGCCGCAGATGCTCGGCGCCGCAGCTGCCTCGGTGCAATTCTCCCGATCGGTCGGCGCGGCATTCGGGACGGCCCTGGTCGCCGCGGTACTGTTCGCGACCCTGGCATGGACCGATCCGGAGGCTGCGCACCTGTTCGGAACGATGGTGCAACACGGCGCCGACGTGCTGTCAGCGCTGCCCGCTGCGCGTCAGACGGTCCTGCGGAGCGCATTCGACGAGGCGTTCCGCGCCGCGTTCCTGACGATCGCGGCTTTCTCGGCACTGGGGCTGGTGCTGGCCTGGTACACGCCGGTGCGGCGGATCTGAACCGCCGGAGAAGGCGAACATCCTCGGCGGCGGCCGAGAACGGCCAGCCCGCACGATCGACGCGCCTATTGCGGCTGGTCGGGCTGTCCGAGGAATTGCAGCTCGTATTTGTGCTTGAAAACTTCGATGTTGTAGACGACGTAGATCGCGGCCGCCGCGCAGATCAGTGCGCACGCCACCAGAATGACGTCCCGAAAACTGCGCGACATGGCAAGGCACATAGGTATCGCGCCGACGTCCGGCAATGCGCGTACCGCAAGGCAGACGCCTGCAATTTGCTGCATGGTCGAGGCCGGGGCCGCCGGCGGGTTCGAATTTCGAGAAAAGGAACATTCAGCGACAATCCGCATTGAAATTCGCTTCTGTTGCCGCCGGAGACCCTCTCCGTGGCGGGGCCGTTTGCGGCGGACCTGACGTGGAGCTCATTCTTTCATTGCTCTGGCTGATCGCCGTCGGCTGGCTGCTGCTGCGCGCTTTGCGCCAGCGTGGTGCATTGCGGTCGGTGCTCCCCGCGACCCCTTCCGGGCAGGCGCCGAGCGTCGCCGTCATCGTTCCGGCGCGCGATGAAGCCGCCAATATCGCCCGCTCGCTCTCGGCGTTGACGGCGCAGAACTTCCCGGCCTTGCACATCGTGGTCGTCGACGACCAGTCCGCCGACGCGACGGCGGCGATCGTCGCCTCGTTTGCCGAACGCGACCCGCGAATCCGGCTGCTCCAGGCATCAGCGCTGCCGCCGGGCTGGGTCGGAAAATGCCACGCCTGTTGGACCGGGGCCCGCGCCGCGCTTGCGGCCGAATGGCTGTGCTTCATGGATGCCGACGTCGAAGCCGAGCCCATGCTCATCGCGAGCGCGGTCGCGACCGCCGAAACCGAGGCGCTCGATCTGCTGTCGCTGGCGCCGCGGCACGAGCTAAAGTCCTTCGCCGAGCGGCTGATCCTGCCGTGCGGCTTCTACTTGCTCGCATTCATCCGCGACCTGAACCGGATCCCCGCGCCAGATCAACCCGAGGTTCATGTCACGGGACAATTCATGCTCGTCCGCCGCGCCGCCTATGACGCGGTCGGCGGGCATCGGGCGGTGCGCAATGCGATCTGCGAGGACGCGGCGCTCGCCGGATTGATCAAGCGCTCCGGCCGCAGGATCGCGCTCTACGGCGGCGAGCGCCTGCTCTCGACCCGCATGTACACCGGATGGCGGAACTTGTGGCCCGGCCTTGCCAAGAACCTGGTCGAGATGCTCGGCGGCACGCAATCGACGATGTTCACCGCGCTTCTCGGAGTGGTCCTTGCCTGGGCTGCCGTGCTCGTCCCGCTGATCGATGCCTTTGGCTGCAGTGACGGCGCGCCGCGCGGGTGCGCGGCGCTCGCCGTGGCGCTGCCCGCGAGCGCCGCCGCCTTCGGCTTGCATCTCGCGGGAACGCAGTTTTTTCAGATCCCGTTCTGGTATGGGCTTATTTTCCCGCTGGGCTACACCGCCGGCGCGCTGATCGCGCTCGACAGTGTGCGGCGGCGGCTGCGCGGGCGCGTCACGTGGAAAGGGCGCACCTACCCATGAACGAACTCCCCGATGCCGGCCGAGCGCGTCCGCAGATGCCGCATCGCGAACTCTCGGAGCACGTGCGCCGGGCCTCGGGCCGGGCGACGACCGTCGTTCTCGTCGTGATCGTACTGTTCCTCTACGGGATCCGGCACGTGCTGCTGCCGTTCGTGCTTGCGGGCGCGGCGGCCTATGCGTGCACGCCGGTGGTGAATTGGCTCACGGCCCGAACCCGGCTGCCCCGCCTCGTGTGGGCGATAGCGGTATTCTGCCTGCTCGCCGGCATGCTCGCCCTCATCGGGGAGCGCGGGCTTCCGGTCCTGTTCGCGGAGCTCGCCAATTTTGCCACCGATACCGAGCGCATCATCGAGGATGCCATCCGCGGCGTGATCGGCGATCGCACCGTGCTGTTGCTCGGTCGGCCCATGAACGCCTCGCAGCTCGCCAAGCAGGCCGTCGAGGGCGTCCGCGGCTGGGCGGCGCAAACCACGGAAGTCGTCACCCTTGCCGCCTATAGCTTCGCCTTCGTGTTCGGCACGTTCATGACGCTCGTGATCCTGTTCTATTTCCTGACCGGGGGACCGCAGCTGGCACGGGGCGCCATCCGGCTGATCCCACCGCAGCAACGCGCGCTCATCGCCCATATCGGCTCGAAGATCGATCCGGTGCTCAAGCGCTACATCATCGGCGTCGTCCTGGTGGTCATTTACGCGGCGGTCGCGGCCTATATCGGGCTCGGCCTCATCCTCGGGCTCAAGCATGCGGTGTTTCTAGCGGTTTTGACCGGCCTGCTGGAAATGATCCCGGTGATCGGGCCGTTGATGGCGGCCGTGATCGCCGGAATCGTCGCCTTGCAGGCCGCGACGGGGGTGTGGAACATCATCGCCTACGTGATCTACGCAGCCGCGCTGCGGCTGTCGATCGACCAGCTGTTCGGCCCGATCGTCCTGGGCCACGCCGCGCGCATGCATCCGGTGCTGGTGATTTTCTGCTTCCTTTCCGGCGGGCTATTGTTCGGGGTAGCCGGCGTGCTGATCGCGGTGCCGGTGGCCCTGACGATCCGAATCGTGCTCGCCACGCTTTACGACGAGCCGCTTCCCTACGAGCGGCCCGGCGGCCCCGATCCATGAAACGCCGGTGTTCCCGCAAAAATTCGACGCGGTGGGGAATTCGGCTTGCGGAGATCGCGTTTCAATGCCTGAATCGGCGGCCCCCTCCCCTCGCTTGCGTCCGATTGCGGCGATCCGGTCACCTTTGCCCAGAGAAACCGGCGCGAAACTCCAGAACTACCGAAGCCGCACTGAGTTGGCACATCAGCCCTGCGTGGTAACTTTATGATTGTTCAATGGACGTCGGATCTTTTGTTCGTGACGGCCTGTCTCGGCTGCCTTTACCTTGCAACCGCAGCCGCCATGACGTTGCGCTTCCGCGGCCACCAGCCGCCATCCACGCACGGCAAGCCGGTGCCGGTGACCATCCTCAAGCCCCTGCACCGGGAAGGCCCTCGCATCTTCCGGTGCCTCGCCTCGTTCTGCAGGCAGCGGTACCCTGCGCCGGTGCAGATCGTGTTCGGCGTAGAAGAGCCAACCGATCCCGCGGTCGCTCTCGTGAAGCAGCTTCAGGCGGCATTTCCCGACGGCGCCATCGAACTGCGGATCGGCGCGCGCGGGCACGGCGGGAATCGCAAGATTTCGAACCTGGCAAACATCGCCGGCGGGGCCGACCATGACGTTCTGGTCCTCGCCGACAGCGACATCGAGGTCGATCCCGATTATCTCGCGCGGGTCGTCGGCGAACTGCGAGAGCCCGGCGTCGGCGCCGTGACCTGCCTTTACCACGGAGTGTCCGGGACGAGCGTCTCGGCTCGGCTCTCCGCCTTGACGATCAACGCCCAATTCCTTCCCAACGTGATCCTCGCCGTGACTTGCACGTTTGCGCAGCCGTGCTTCGGCGCCACCATCGCGCTGCGGCGGGAGATGCTGGCCAAGATCGGCGGGCTCGAGCAATTCGGCGATTCGCTCGCCGATGATTATTCGGTCGGGGAGGCAGTGCGCTCGAAGGGGGACGAGGTGGTGATCTCGCCGGTCTCGGTCGGCCATCTTTGCAAGGACCAAACCGCGCAGGAGCTCTGCTCGCAGGAATTGCGATGGGCTCGGACGATCCGGGCGATCGATCCCCTCGGCTATTTCGGCTCGATCATCACCCACCCGTTCCCGCTGGCGGTGCTGGCGGCGCTGACCGGGAGCGGCGGGGCCGTGGCGCTGGCGGCCATTGCCGTGCTGTGCCGGATCATCTTGTTGAAATGCGTCGAGCGGCGCTTCGGGCTGGAGCGGCAGCCCTACTGGCTGGTGCCGTTTCGCGACCTGATGTCGTTTGCGATCTTCGTGTGGAGCTTGTTCGGCACCAGCGTCAACTGGAACGGCGAGACCTATCGGGTGACGCCGCAGGGGACCCTGGTGCGCAGGACGGTGTCGTGATGCGGACGCTGTTCCTGCAGGCGCCCTCGTTCGAGGGCTTCGACGGCGGCGCGGGCTCGCGCTACCAGGCCCGCCGTGAAATTCGCTCATTCTGGTATCCGACCTGGCTGGCGCAGCCCGCAGCCCTCGTGCCCGACAGCAAGCTCATCGATGCGCCATCGCACGGCGTGTCGATGGCTGAAATCCTGGCCCAGGCCGATCAATTCGATCTCGCGGTGTTGCACACTTCGGCGCCCTCCTTCGCGTCCGATCTGACCGCGATCGAAGCCTTGAAAGGCGCCAATCCGCGGCTCAAGGCCGGCTTGATCGGCGCCAAGGTCGCGGTCGAGCCGGAAGCGAGCCTGAAGGCTTCCGCGGCGATCGATTTCGTCGCGCGGGAGGAATTCGATTTCGCCATCAAGGAAGTGGCCGAAGGCCGCGACTGGGGTGGCGTCGCCGGCCTCTCCTTCCGCAACGCCCAAGGCGCGATCGTGCACAACGAGGACCGCGCGATTCTCGAGGACATGGATCTGCTGCCCTTCGTCACCCCGGTGTACAAACGCGACCTGAACATCGACAAGTATTTCATCGGCTATCTCCAGCACCCCTATCTGTCGTTCTATACCGGGCGGGGCTGCAAATCGCGTTGCACGTTCTGCCTGTGGCCGCAGACGGTGGGCGGGCATCGCTATCGCACGCGCAGCGTCGGGCACGTCGTCGACGAGGTGCGGTGGGCGCGGCACGCGTTCCCCGAGGTCAAGGAATTGTTTTTCGACGACGATACGTTCACCGACGACGTGCGGCGGACCGAAGCGATCGCCCGCGAGCTCGGCAAGCTCGGCGTGACCTGGTCGTGCAACGCCAAGGCCAACGTGCCGCGCGAGACCTTGCGCGTGATGCGGGACAACGGCTTGCGGCTGCTGCTGGTCGGCTACGAGACCGGCAATCAGCAGATCCTGTACAACATCAAGAAAGGCATGCGCATCGACGTCGCCAGGCGCTTCACCAAGGATTGCCACGAGTTCGGCATCACGATCCACGGCACCTTCATTCTCGGCCTGCCGGGCGAGACCAAGGAGACCATCCAGGAAACCATCCGGTTCGCCACCGAGATCAACCCGCACACCATCCAGGTGTCGCTCGCGGCGCCGTATCCGGGAACCTATCTCCACCGCCAGGCGCTCGAAAACGGTTGGCTCGACGACGCCAATGCCGAGCTGGTGGACGAGCGCGGCGTGCAGATCGCGCCCCTGCACTACCCCCATCTCAGCCATTCGGAGATTTTCCACTCCGTCGAGGAATTCTATCGGCGCTTCTATTTCCGCGCGCCGAAGATCGCTTCGATCGTCTCGGAGATGGCGCTCAGCCCCCAGATGATGAAACGCCGATTGCGGGAAGGGCTCGAATTCTTCCGCTTCCTGCGCGAGCGCCGCGAAGCCGCGCACTAGGAGCCTATCGCGCGGCCGGTGCTGGCCCGCGGCTCCGCGCCGCCGGTCGATCAGCGCAAATAGCCGGCCTTGCGGAACCAGGCGATGGCGTCGGCGAGCCCTTGCTGGTAGGGCCGCGGCCCGTAGCCGAGCTCGCGCCGCGCCTTCTCGTGCGTGAAGAACATGCGATGGCGCGCCATGTGCAGGCTGTCGCGGGTGACGAACGGGTTTCCGCCGGTCAGCCGCGCCACGGTTTCGCTGCCCCAGGCCAATGGGAACATCAGGGCGAGCGGCAGCTTGAGCCGCGGCGGGCGGCGACCGATCTGCTGCGCGATCTCCGCCAGCATCTGGCGAAGCAGCACATCCTCCCCGCCGAGAATATATTGCTCCCCGATCCGCCCGCGTTCGAGCGCGGCGAGATGGCCCGCCGCGATGTCGTCGACATGCGCAAGATTGAGGCCGGTGTCGACGAACCCCGGCATGCGCCCCGATGCGGCCTGCACGATGATCCGGCCGGTCGGCGTCGGCTTGATGTCGCGCGGCCCGATCGGGGCCGTGGGATGGACGATTACCGCCGGAAGCCGGCGGGTCTCGACCAGATCCCGCACCACGCGTTCGGCGAGCACCTTGCTGCGCTTGTAGGCGCCGATCGCTTGCTCGGCCGCCAGCGCGCGGCTCTCGTCCGCGGGCGAGCCGTCGCCGCGGAGCGCGAGCGTCGCCACGCTGCTGGTATAGACGACGCGCTCGATGCCGGCCCGGAGCGCCGCTTCCATGACGATGCGGGTGCCTTCCACGTTGACCTGCAGCAAGTCGTCGACAGAAGGCGCCCACAGCCGGTAATCGGCGGCCGCATGGACGAGGTAGCGGACATCTTTGAGCGCCGCGGTGATCGCTTCCCGGTCCCGCACGTCGCCTTCCACGATCTCGCAACCGGAGTCGATGAGATTCGTGCGCGGACTGGAGCGCCTTACCAGCGCCCGCACCGGATAACCCGCACGCCCGAACGCCTGCACGATGGCGGATCCGATGAATCCGCTTGCGCCCGTGACCAGGACGGGCCCGGCGTGCGAATCGGCAGGCTGGACCATATGCGACCGCCCGGATCGGCTCGGTGGATACGGGCTCATACCACCAAAGCAACGATGCTGCATCAACTCCAGCGTGGCGCGGGCCACTCGCATCCGGCTGGGCTCGGACTGGCGCGACGCCTTCGCTCGCACCTAGTGCCGAGTAATTCACGGAACGCGCCGCGAGCCGCAATGCTTAAATTTTTTGCCGCGATCGGTGCTGCGTCTGCCGGAACTCGGCATGTGCGCCCGAGTTCTGCCGATGGGAAGCTACTTTCCCGGGCGCCGAAGAGCCGCGTGAAGACTCCCGACGCGTGTCCGGAGCGATGGGCATTCGGCGAGGCCCATCGCCGAGGTGGGAAGGATGGCCTCATCGATTCCGAGCCGAGTGATCCGGGTCGTTCGCCTTGCCCGCCGATGGGGCAACGGCCCCTTGCGTTGAGGAGGTTGGAAAATGGCTTACCTGGACGTCAACCCTATGATCGTGGCGTTGCGGACCAGCCCCAGCGATTTCGAGCTGAAGCGCGGCTGGCTTCGTCACTTCCCCAGCCGGCATGAATTCAAGTTCGACAGCGAGGGCAATGTCCGGCTGCATGCCCGCTGCGACTGCGCCATGCTTGCGGTTCGCCGCGAGCAGGGCCTCGAGCTTTGGCAGACGTTTCAGCAATGGCACGTCAGCTATTGGCGGCCGCTGGAAATCAACAAGGAATTCGCCTCGCATTTCCGGAAACCCAATCCGCTTACGCGCGCGTTCCGGAATATGATCGCGAAAATCCGGCGTGCCGTGCTCCTGCGCAGCGAGGACAGGGCCGCCGCTCGAGCGCCCTCGATCGTGCCTGCCGAGTAGAGCAGCCGGCGCCCAACCGGGTCACCGGGCCAGCGCGGATCTGGGCGGCCTCCCTGGCCGCTCGCAGCTATCTTGCGCGCCGGAACCGCGCCGCAAAACCGCCCTGCCCGCGCGCCTCGCGCAATGTGAGCCATTTCACATCGGCCGTCCCGGTCCCGTGCGATGCTGCGCAACGCGCTGGCAGTCGGCCTTTCCCCATCTTCACGGCTGCCGGTCGGACTGGCCCCGGCCCGGTCTCGAGCCGGGGTCTCTTTTTGCCCGGACGATTCCGCCCCAAACCGATCGCATGCACGAAGATTGCGGCACTGCCTCAGTGCGAATTTGCCAGATAGGACAAGGCGTCGTCGACGAGCCGAATTGGGTCCCGTTCGCCATTGCGAGCCATCTCGATGATGCGCTTGGCGAGCAATTCACGCGTGGAGACAGAGCGGTAATCGGCAGCCAGAACGTTGCCCGATGTCTTCAACATCTGCCACGCGGTGTCGAACGCCGCCGTCAAGACTTTCGTCGCCTCGGGATCGAAGAAGCCATCGCTTACGAGCAGCGGGGTTATTGGCATGGTGGCGCTTCCCTCCTGGGCGGGAGCGCGACTGGTCTCTCGGTCACCGGGAGTGCCCCTTCTTCGTTCTTTTCCCGATGATGCAGATATTATCCGCCGATTTGCATCATCTAGCGAGTCTTGGTTTTCCCCATCCACAAGCGTTTGGACCATATCATTAATTTGCCAAATCCGATCCGGCACCCCGGCAGCCGTTGCCGAGGAATATGTCCGGGCCCCCAACGACCTCGATCCTTTTCGCGGCTCTAGCAACGATCTCGAGAGGCCCTCCGCAGGCCAGGAGTGAGGCGCCGGGGGCATCGAGGGGGCCGGCCCGGGTGTGGTATGTTGAGGCGGATCTATGGGTACCAAGCCTCCACAATCCGTTGGGCACCAACACGTGGATCGAATGAGGCGGCGGGAGTTCATCGCATTGCTCGGCGGCGCGGTCGCGTGGCCGCTCGGTGCGGGCGCGCAGCAGCCGGCGGTGCCGGTGATCGGATTTCTCAGCAGCCGCTCGCCCGTCGAGTCCGCTGCCGTGGTCGCAGCGTTCGGCCGAGGGCTGCGCGAAGCCGGATTTGTCGAGGGGCAGAATGTTGCGATCGCGTTCCGCTGGGCGGAAGGCCGTTACGACCAGTTGCCCGCGCTGGCGGCTGATCTCGTCGGCCTGCGGGTCGACCTGCTGTTCGCTGCGGGGGGCCCTCCCTCGGCACTCGCGGCCAAGTCGGCGACTGCAACCATCCCCATCGTCTTCTCGGCGGCCAACGACCCGGTCCGCCTCGGTCTGGTCGCCAGCCTCAATCGACCGGGCGGCAACATCACGGGCATGAGCACGTTCACGACGCCGCTTGCGCCGAAAACTATCGAGCTACTGAAAGAGCTGGTGCCGAAGGCCGCCGTGATGGCTTACCTCGTGAATCCATCCAATCCGAGCACGGAATTCGCGTCGAAAGAAGCGCTGGCGGCCGCGAGCGCGCTGGGGATAGAGCTTCATGTGCTCAAGGCCAGCACGGAGCACGACCTCGATGAAGCTTTTGCAGCTCTGATAAAACTGCATCCCGATGGGCTGCTTGTCGCCGGCGAACCGTTCTTCGACAGCCGGCGTGACAGGATCGTGGCGTTGTCCGCGCGACACGCGATTGCTACGGGCTATGCTTGGCGCGAGAACGTCGTGGCCGGCGGCCTGATGAGTTACGGAACCAGCTTGACGAACTCGTATCGCCTAGCGGGCGTTTATGCCGGCCGGATTCTCAAGGGCGAAAAGCCGGCCGACCTGCCGGTCATGCAGCCGACCCAATTCGAGCTGGTTATCAATCTGAAAACAGCCAAGACGCTCGGCCTCACCGTGCCGCCTTCGTTGCTCGCCCGCGCCGACGAGGTGATCGAATGAGGCGCAAGGTAGCGGCGGCCGTTTTGGAGACAGGCTCGCAGCCAAACTCGAACCGAGGCGCGCGGGCAATTGACTTTCGCGAAAGCCGGTGCGCTTCCTGCCGGCAATGGCCGATTTTCAGGCCGCTGGAGAGGCTCACGGCAATCGGGCCCGCGCAGGTGGAGGAGAGCATGGCTGTCACGGACTCCGCTTCGCAACGAAGAGGAATTGCCGACGTCGCCGGCAAGGCTGCGGCACCGCGGTCATCGGGGGTGTCCGAGATCGTGATGATGGATGCCGTCGAGCTCGCCCGCGCCATCCAATCGAGGCGAATATCCTGTGCCGAGGTGATGAGCGCCTACCTCCAGCACATCGACCGCATCAACCCCCATGTGAACGCGATCGTGTCGCTGCAGAATCCCGATGACCTGATGCAGCAGGCAAGAGAACGCGACGATGCGCTCGCGCAGGGCCGGTGCATGGGTTGGATGCACGGCTTTCCGCAGGCGATCAAGGATTTGGCCGCCACCAAGGGCATCCGCACCACGCAAGGGTCCCCGATCCTCGAGGACTTCGTTCCGCAGGAGGACGCCCTCTACGTGGAGCGGATCAAGCGAGCCGGCGGCATCATCATCGGCAAGACCAATACGCCGGAGTTCGGCTTGGGCTCGCAGACGTACAATCCGGTGTTCGGCACCACGCTCAATGCGCACGATCCGTCCAAGACCTCGGGCGGCAGCAGCGGCGGCGCCGCGGTGGCGCTCGCGCTTCGCATGCTGCCGGTCGCCGACGGCAGCGATCATGGCGGCTCGCTGCGCAACCCGGCCGCCTTCAACAACGTGCTCGGGTTCCGTACTTCCTATGGCCGCGTCCCGGCGGCGGTGCCCGATGTTTTCAATTCTTCGCTTTCGGTCGCGGGGCCGATGGCCCGCACCGTGCCGGATCTCGCCATGCTGCTCGCGATCCTCGCCGGATACGACCCGCGCGCGCCCTTGTCCAACCGGCAGGATCCCGCGCAATTCAGCGAGCCGCTGCGGCGCGATTTCCGCGGCACTCGCGTGGCGTGGGCAGGAAATTTCGGCGGTTATTTGCGCTTCGAGCCGGGCGTGCTCGATCTTTGCAAGCGCGCCGTCGGCGTCTTCGAGACGCTCGGCTGCACCGTCGAGGAGGCGTGGCCGGATTACCCGATCGAGCAAGTCTGGGAGAACTGGCAAACCCTGCGCGCCTGGCAGACGGGCTGCAAGCTCAAGGAGTTTCATGCCGACCCGGCAAAACGCGCGTTGATGAAGCCGGAAGCGCGCTGGGAGGTCGAAAACGGGCTGCGGCTGAGCGCATTCGAGGTCTTCGACGCTTCGGTCGCGCGCTCGTCCTGGTACCAGGCAGTGCGAAGCTTCTTCGAGCAATTCGATTATCTGATCCTGCCGAGCGCGCAGGTTTTCCCGTTCGATTCCCGAATCCATTGGCCGGGCGAGATCGACGGCAGGAAGATGGACACCTATCATCGCTGGATGGAGGTCATGATCCCGGTCACGATGTCGGGCTGTCCCGCCCTCGCCGTCCCCGCCGGTTTCAATGACGCCGGCCTGCCGACCGGGTTGCAGATCGTCGCCCCCAATCATGGCGAGCTCGCCTGCCTGCAGCTCGCGTCTGCGTACGACGAAGCCACCGGCTGGATCAGCAAACGAACGCCGGCGCTGCTCGACAAAATGTGAGCGGTGGCGGCTCGGCGTTGCGGCAAGGCCGCGTTGCGATCCGACCAGACGGTTTCGGAATTACTCGACCAACATCGCCAGTGCCGAGCCCAGCGGCTTCGTGCCAACGCCCTGACAATTGATCGCGAAGTTCGAGTTGCCGACGAACGTGATGGTGTCCGCAATGAGCTGCGTGCATCCCGTCGTGGTGTTTGCACCCCCGGCAAAGCTGACGGCACCCTCCGGCAAGTAAACCGCGCCCTTCAGGATCTGGGTTGCGCCGCCTTCGAATTTGAACGACGTCCCCGCCGTCATGCTCGCGTCGCCGAACATCACGATCCCGGCGGTAGGACCCGAACTCGGCGCGCTCAAGTCGATCGTCGCGCCGCCATTGATGGTCGCGTCCGCATAGTTATGGCCATTGCTGGAAGTGAACACGAGGGTGACGCCGCTGCCCGACATGCTGGCGCCGCCGTTCACCTGCAGATTCCCCTGATCCAAATAGTAAATACCCGGATTGAGCGTGACGTTCGCCCCGGCGTTGAGCGTCATGCCCCCGCAATAGACCCCGGGATCTATCGTCACCGCCGCCCTGGCGCTGAAATTGTGTTGGCCGCAGCCGGAAAACGACGGATACGAGGTGCCGGAATAAGGATCGTTGAGCGGCGGTTGCCAGGTTGCGATCCCGTTCGTGGTGGTGATATTCGTCGTCCCCGAGACCCCGCCCGACGTCGAAACCGAAAGCGCCGAGAGCGTAGCCGACCCGCCAACGTTGAGCGACGTGCCGTCATTGGAATCGTCGATCAGACTGCATCCGTGCAGGGCGACGTCCGCGGTTCCTTGCAGATCGGCGGCCTTGGACGTCGAGCGGTTGAGGGCGAACACGCAACCGGATCCTCCCGTGCCCATGGCAACCGCGCGCGCCGAGATGGTGACGGATTGCGAGTGCCATAGCGCCGACAGCAGCCCGGCCTGCGGTTGGCTCACGATCACCTCGACCGCGCCGGCCGTGCCGGTATAGCTGCCGGAGCTCGGCGGGCGGTTTACGGTGACCGTCACGCCGTTGGCGCCGTCGATGAACCCATAACGAGCTATGACGGATTGCGCCTGGACCTTGAGAACACCATCGTTGCTTTCCAGGTAATAATAATCCACGGCGGCAGCGAGCGCACCGGAATCCGCCGCGCTCTGCATCGCCTGATGCTTGTAGTACCACAGACCCGCCTCGGTCCCGAGACTGACGAATCCGAGCACCACCGGCAGTGTCAGCCCGGCGACGATGAGATACCCGCCCGACTGATCGCTCCAGAATTCGCCGAGCAGGTCTCGCCACACGGCAACGGTGGATCGTCGCTCGTCGGCGGCAATGCCACGCATCAAGGCGCCATCCCTTTCGGTGCCGGCCAAGGAACAATGCCCGGGAAGTCGAGATCATGAACCCCGACAGAACATTGTAACGCTACTGCCTGTTTGCGTTCGCTGAATCCGATGCTTCATTTTTGATTAGTTTTGACTCGCTTTTGTACCGAGCTGAGCGCGAGCGCCTCACAGCCGGACCCGGGCCTGTGGCTTTCCGGCCGGCTCGGATCCGGCATGCTTAACCGACGGTTGACGCGCGGGCGTGCATGTGGATCGCGGTCTTCACGGAAAGAAAGCAGTCCTCTGACATATTTCTTGCATCGGAACTGCTGAGAAGCTCCGGGCCGCGATTGCGGGCAACTATGGCGTTTCCCAATCCGCTCTGCCACGCACCGCGGAAACAGAATTTCGGCCGATGCACCTACGACCAGGCTCTCGATCGCAATTTACATTTGGTAGGCGAGGATGGTGCGGCGGAGCGCCTTCCGGTTCAGTCATGCGCATGACGCGAAAATCGCCACGGATGCGATCGGCCGCGCTGGCATTCTCCCGATTTGGAGCTGACGTCAGGGGCGTTGCCGCCATCGAGCTCTCCATCATCGCGCCCACGCTGGCGCTCGCCCTCATCTGCACCGCGGATCTGGGGCTCGGAATCTATCGCAACATGCAGGTCCAGAATGCCGCGCAGGCAGGCGCCGAATACGCGGTCGCCCACGGATTTGTCGCCGAGTCCATCACCACCGCCGTGCAGGCCGCAACCGCGCTTTCCGGCATCAGCGCGTCGCCGGCCCCGAGCCAGTTCTGCGGCTGCCCATCCGCCACGGGAATTGCGGTTGCGACGTGCGGCGCGACCTGTCCGGGAGGATCAACCGTAGGAACCTACGTCACGGTATCGGCGCTTGCGACCTATCGGACGTTGTTGCCGTATCCGGTGCTGCCTTCCAGCTTCGCGCTCACGGCGCAATCCACCGTTCGCATTCAATGACACTCACTCGCTGGCGCAGCAACGAATCGGGAGCGGGCGCCGTCGAATTCGCGCTCACGGCCCCCGTGTTCTTTGCGATGCTGATCGGCATCATCGAATTCGGTCTTCTGATGTGGACCCAGACCGGCCTGCAGCACGGCGTAGAAATGGCTGCGCGCTGCGCCAGCATCAATTCCGCCGTTTGCGGATCCGTGACTGCGATCCAGCAATACGCAGCACAGCAAAGCTTCGGCCTCAATCCGCCCGCATCGTCGTTCTCCGTCAGCACGCCGGCATGCGGCAAGCAAGTCAGCGCCAGCTACGAATTCCGATACGTAGCGGGATATTTCGGCAGTCCCGCCATTACGGTCACCGCACAGTCCTGCTTTCCAAAATAGTGCCGGAATTCGTCCGGTCCGATTCGCCACGCGCTATGCATTCCCGTTTTTTTCGCGGTCCTGCGGTCGTCCAACGCGTGTGTTCCGAGCCGTGCGCGATCTACCAACCGTGCAGGAACAGGGCGTCGGGCGGCGGCGCGGGACCGGCCGGCTCGACGCTCAGCTTGCCGTAACGGCCGCGGAAAAACACCAGCGGGCGCGGCATGGCGGCGTGCAGCGGCGAAATCGCCACCACCCTGCCGATGAAGATTTCGTGATCGCCGCCGTCGTGGCGGGCATGGGCGACGCACTCCAGCGACACCAGCACATTGGGCAGCACCGGAACCCCGGTCTCGCCCGGCAGCACGCTCACGCCTTCCCACTTTTCGCCCAACGCGCGGGCGAAGCGGTTGGACATGATCTCCTGATCCTCGTTCAGGACGTTGACCGCATAGCGGTCGACCTGCTGCCACGCCGCAAAGCTGTACGCCGCGCGCGACACGCTGAACAGCACCAATGGCGGCGACAGCGACACCGAATTGAACGAGCTGACCGTCAGCCCCAGACGCTCTCCGGCATCCGAGAATGCCGTCACCACGGCGACGCCGGTCGGAAACACCCCCAGCGCATCACGGAAAGCGCGCTCGTCGAAGCTCACGATCGATGACTCCCATTTCGCATGCCGCCCATTTAATGCACTCAACGGCAATGCCGGCGCAACTTTCAATCGCGCGGCCGAGCGAAACCTCCTCCGCAACCAGGCTCGCCGGGGAGCGCCTGATCTCCGCCGGCGACGGCGACCCCGGACCGTCCGGCCAAGCCCGGTGGAATTCGGTTGCGCGCAGCTTGCCACGGGCGGCGGTCGGCCCGTATGCTCGTGCACAACTTTTCGGGGGGAAACACCATGTCTCGCACCGTGAACGCCGGGGCGCGTTTGGACCGGCTGCCGCTTTCGTCGTTTCACCGGCGCATTTTCTTTCTCATCGGCGCCGGCATGTTCTTCGACGGCTACGACCTTTATGTCGGCACGACGGTGCTCGGCTCGACCATCCAAAGCGGCTTCTCGACGCTCAACCAGAACGCTCAGTTCGTGTCGGCGACGTTTTTCGGCATGACGCTCGGCTCGCTCGTGACCGGGTTCCTCGGCGACCGCTACGGACGACGCTTCACCTACCAGATCAACCTGCTGATCTTCGGCATCGCTTCCTTCGTCGCCGCCTTCGCGCCGAACATGGACACGCTCAATCTCCTGCGGTTCGTCATGGGACTGGGGTTGGGCGCCGAGATCGTGGTCGGCTATTCGACGCTGACCGAGTTCGTTCCGCCGCGGCTGCGCGGACGCATGCTCGCGAGCATGGCGCTGCTGGTCGTGTCGGGCCTGCCGGCTACGGCGTTGATCGGCACGCTGGTGATCCCGACGTTCGGCTGGCGACCGATGTTCGTGGTCGCCGGAATCGGCGCGCTCATCGTCTGGTATCTGCGCAAGGCGCTTCCCGAATCGCCGCGCTGGCTCGAAGCGCAGGGCAGGACCGAGGAGGCCGAGGCGCTGATGCAATCGATCGAGCGCGAAGCGGCCGCGGCCGGTCCGCTTCCGGCGCCCGCGCCGGCCGCGCCGACCGCCGAGTTCAACCTCGGCTCGCTGATCAAGCCGCCGATCCTGCAGCGCATGATCGTCGGCTGCGTGGTGCTGATCTCGATCAACACCCTGATCTTCGGCTTCGTGACCTGGCTGCCGACCTTCTTCGTGCAACAAGGGCTCACGGTCGCGCGTTCGTTCGCCTATACGCTGGTGATCATCCTGGGTTCGCCGGTGGGTTGCCTGATCGGCGCGTTCGGCGCCGATTATTTCGGACGCAGGCGCTCGATCATCGGCGCCTCGGTTCTGACCATCGTGTTCGGCGGCATCTATCCGTTCGTGTCCACCCCGGCGCTGCTGCTCACGGTCGGGTTCCTGTTGATCGTCGCCATCTACATCCAGGTCGCCATCCTGTTCGGCGTCTACACCCCGGAGCTGTTTCCGACCGAAATCCGGCTGCGCGCCAACGGCATTTGCAACACCTTCGGGCGGGCCGCGACGATCGTCACGCCCTTCATCGTCGTCACGCTGTTCAGGGGATACGGCGTCGGCGGCGTGCTGGCGCTGATGATCGGGCTGCTCGTCGTGCAGATCGCGATCGTCTACGCCTGGGGCGTCGAGCCCAACCAGCGCCCGCTCGAGGAGATGGAGGCCGACGCCGGGGAGCCGACCGGAGGCGCGCCGCGCCCGGCGACCGCGTGATTCATCAAGCAGGAGCGTCCACCCGATCGCGGGCGAACGCCTGCTCGCGCGTGAGCCGGTGAGCCGGTGAGCCGGTGAGCCGAGGAACATGGTTTCGGCGTCCTCGTTGCTGGTGCAGGGCCTGCTCTGGCGGAGCGTGAGGAGCGGATAGACCGGAACGCGATGGAACAGCTCGCGCTCGCCGACGGCGATCTCACGGCGGCACGCGCCGGCAGCGGACGCGATCTCGTGATTCTGCATTCGCTGCTGACCGATCGGCGCGCGTTCGACAGCGTGCTGCCGGAGCTTGCGTCCGGGTTCCGCGTCACCTTGCTCAATCTGCCGGGATTTCACGGCTCTGCCCCGGTCGAGGGCAGCCTCGAGGCCTATGTCGGCTGGCTTGCGCGGGCCTTCGATAGGTTCGGCATCGGTGCCGAGCCGATCCTGATGGGAAACGGGTTCGGCGGCACCGTCGCGCTTGCCTTCGCGCTGACGCACCGCGATCGCGTCGGCAGACTCCTGCTCTGCGACGTCGCGCCGGGTTTTCCGGAAGCCGGCAAGCAGGCGTTCCGCATCATGGCGGCAACCGCCGCGGAAGGCGGCATGGGCGCCATCGCCGAAATCGCCGCAAAGCGGGTGTTTCACACCGTGTATCTCGGCAAATATCCCGAGGCGGTCGAGGAGCGCCGAGCCGTGCTGCTGGAGATCGATCCGATCGGATTTCGCGCCGCCTGCATGGCTCTGATCGATGCCGATCTCGTGGCGGACCTGCCGAGGCTCGCGGTGCCGACCCTGGTGATCTGCGGCGAGCTCGACCAGGCCACGCCGCCCGAGCTCAACCGACTGATCGCCGCCAAGGTCGCCGGCGCCCGCTATGCCGAGCTGCCGCGCTGCGGCCATTGCCCACCGCTCGAGCAGCCGGAGGTTTTTCTGAGGGCGGTCGGCGATTTTCTGGCCGCTTAGCGTCAACGCGGTCAAGCTCGATCAGTAGCCGCGGATCGTTCCGGTGCAGAACTGTCTGGCGACGGCAAACCGACCAAGCGGCGGATTATTGGCACATCGCGGCCTGATTAATTCTGGGTTCGGCACAGCAGGCTGAGCTTATCGCGGTCTCCGGGTCTCCCCGCGACGCGCTTGGCCAGCTCGGCACGGTCGAAGCTCATCTTCGCTATTGCAATCTTTGCTGTCACTTGCTCATGGTCGACCGAGCACCCCACCCCGCACCTGGCCGCAAGTCTCGTCCACGCGGCTTGCCGACCGCCCTCGCCGGTGCCTTCTGCCTTATCTGCGGCACCTCTTATGATTTGCGACCCGAATTCTGCCACCTCGCTTCTCACCAAAGTTTCGGCGTCTATATCTGACGACCGAGTCGTGCTACCATCGAATCCGCCAACGGACGCAGACTTATGAGCGCAGTCAGTAGATGGATCGAGCGCGTAGGCTTTGCGCAATACGCCTATGCTTTCGAAAGCCGGAATATCAATTTTGAACTGCTGATAAGCTTTACCGAACGGGATCTGGAGAAATTGGGGCTCCCGTTTGAACCCAGGCAAGCTATCCTCCGCGAGATAGAACGCCTGGCGCGCTCCCCGCTAGCTGATTTTGACCTGGGCAAGCCCTCTCGCGATGCGGAGCGGCGACAGCTTACGTTGATGTTTTGCGACTTGGTCAATTCCGTAGGGTTGTCAACGCGCCTGGACCCTGAGGACCTTCGCGATGTAATCAACAGTTATCAGCAGACCTGCCTTCAACCAATACGTCAGTACAGCGGCTATGTGGCTCGATACATCGGCGACGGCATTCTTGTTTTCTTTGGCTATCCGGCAGCGCATGAGGATGATGCCGAAAGGGCGATCCGCGCTGGTCTCGAAATCGTCCATGCCCTCGGCGAGCTAAATCAAAGAATCCGGCACTTGGGAAATCCCGAGCTGCAGGTGCGGATCGGTATTGCAACCGGTTTGGTAGTGGTTGGAGACGTCATAGTAGAAGGGTTGGCAGAAAGGGACGCAGTTACGGGTGAGGCACCCAACCTCGCTGCCCGCCTGCAAGGACTGGCATCTCCCAACACCGTAGTAGTGTCGGCGATGACGCGAAAACTTGCGGCGGAACGCTTCGAATATCGCGATCTTGGCACGCGAACTGTCCAGGGCTTCGAAGATCCCATCGCCGTATACCAGGTCGTCGCAGAGCGACCGGTAAGTCGCTTGGAAGCGCGAAGCGTCAGCCTAATTCCCTTTGTAGGTCGCGAGAAGGAACTGCAAATCCTGCTTCAGCGCTGGCAATCCGCCGCGTCAGGAAATGGCCAGGTCGTGATCCTATGTGGCGAAGCCGGCATCGGAAAATCTCGCATCGCCGCCGAAGCGCGTGCCCGAATCGGCGGTATGGAAGCCGCTTCCAGCCTCGGCCCATCACTTGTTTTCCAATGTTCGCCGCACCACGCCAATGCAGCATTGTATCCGATCATCCGCCAGCTGGAAGTGATGGCACGGATAAGTTCTTCCGATACGGACCCGGAGAAAATCGACAAGCTATACAGCTTACTACAGGGCTATGATCCGCAGACGATTACGCTATTCTCCGATCTGCTCGGCATCAAGCCGAGCGCCCGCTGTCCGCCTCTCAACATAGGAGCAACCGAGAGGCGGCACCTTACCATAAATGCGTTGAAAGCCTGGTGCGCGTCGTATAGCAAAGATGCCGTGCTTGTGCTCTGCTTCGAAGATATTCAGTGGATTGACCCCACGTCGAAGCTTCTTCTGACGCAGCTGATGGAGTGGGTGAAAACAGCGCGCGTCCTTATGGTCATTACCATCCGCGCCGCAAGCGGTTCGACAGCGGACAATTTATTGCAGGACGCTGGAGTTATCACTACCAGTCCCCGAATAGCGCCTTACATCACGGTTTGTGAAATTCACGAGCTTTCCGAGCGCGAAACCAAAGAGTTGATGGTTTCGGTAGCGGAAGGCGATGCGATGTCCCAATCGGAAATCGACGTCGTAGCGAATAAATCCGAAGGCATTCCATTATTTGTGGAGGAGTTGACCAAGGCGCTATTGAAGGCGCGAGAGAGTCATTCAGAAGCGTTGCCAGCTGCACCCATACTCGTCCCGGACACGATCAGCGATGCTCTGATGGCGCAGCTGGACCGACTGGGCCGGGCAAAGGACATTGCGCAGTACGCGTCCGTCATAGGCCACGAGTTCTCATTAGATCTATTGGCCCAAGTCACGGAGAAATCCACACACGAGTTGCTCCCGGATCTCGACCGCCTCATCGAGTCGAGACACGTGATCGCGAGCGAATCCTCGAACATGTACCTTTTCAAGCATGCTCTGATCCGAGACAGCGCCTATCGGTCATTGCTCAGAAAACGCCGGCAGGCGATTCATCTTAAGATTGCGCGAGAGCTGACGCAGCGGGCTTCCGACACGACCGACGATTTAATCGCACAGCACTATGCAATGGGTGAAGCGCACAGCGAAGCCGTTGTTTTTTGGCAACGTGCTGCGCGCAACGCGATCGCCCGCTCGGCTCACGAAGAGGCCCTAAGAATGCTCGATGCCGCCATCGAGCACTTGCCAAAGCTGCGCGGATGGGCGTCGCTGGCATTGGAGCTTGATCTGGTGTTGGCACAGGCGATGGCACTACGTTCGACGCGCGGGTATTCGGCCCCGGAGGTGGAAAAACGACTATTGAAGGCCCGCGAACTCTGCGCAAAGTGCGAGGACAGCAGCAGTCGCTTTAATGTCGAGTGGGGTTTGTTTCAGTGCACGATTGTCAAAGGCGACATCACCAGCGCACGAGACATAGCCGGAAATCTTTTCAACCATGCTGCGAGCCACCCAGATCGACCCTTCGTGGACGCGCATCTCGGCAATGGAATGGTGGCCTTCCATTTAGGTGAGTTCCAAAGCGCACAGAAACATTTTGAAAACGGGGTTGGGTTGAGTCGTCCAGAAATAGATCGACCGCACTTTTTCACTCATGGACAAAATCCAGGGATATTCTGCCTCTCCTACCTGGCTCGTACCGAATTATTTCTCGGATACCCGGATCGAGCAAGGAGTACGATCCAGCGCGGCCTCGCTGTTGCAAGCGCCCGAGCCAGCGATCCGGGACACATTTATACCTACGTCAACGCGCTTACGTTCGCCGTGCGGGTATATCAACTCTGCGGTGATATTCTTTTCGAGAAACAACTGGCAAATGAGATCATCAGCATTGCCCAACGCAACCACTACGCCTATTATGAAGCCTTAGGCCTTTGTCACCTTGGCTGGGCGATCGGCGCGGAGGGTAGCTGGTCGGAAGGGATCGAGAAGATGGTCGCCGGTATCGCTGCCGTGGAACAAACCGGCACTTCATTGGCGCTCCCGGGATTTTACACGTATCTGTCGCAGCTATATATTCGCGCCGGCCAGTTCGACGATGCGAGCCGGGTCCTGGAGAATGCCATCGACCCAAAGCACTCCCGAACTTGCGCTTGGGATTCGGAGATCGAGAGGGTGCGCGGCGACATTTTGGCATCGCGACCAAGTCCCGACCTGGAGCAAGCCGAATCCGCTTACTGCCGGAGTGTGGCCGTGGCGCGGAATCAGGGCGCGCGATGGCTTGGGTTGAGGGCAAGTTCGAATTTAGCCCGGCTCTTGCAGCGCAAGGGCCGGCGACACGAAGCCTACGCGGCTCTCAAGGCGGGCCTGGAGGGGATATCAGAGGGGTTTGACACAGACGAAGTGCGAACGGCTAATATAGCTTTGCGGCAGTTGATTCAGCACATTGCGGTACCCCGAACCAGCTCGCCGCGTTAGATTAGGCCGGCAATTCTCATTAACAGCGAGAGGACAGCATGGGCTTCGTTCCAGATCCGAAAGTTCCGTGTCTCAAGGGCCCGATCCCGTATTGTCTGGAGCAATGCTCTAAAGGCCAGGGCGCGGGCGATCGCCTGAAACGACTAAGCGCCGCCATTCGAGCAATCGCTCCTCACTTTCGAGGTCTGGAAACCGTATTCGATGAGCATCTGCTGCCCTTGGTATTCAACGAGGCGCGCAGAAGAGCCATCACCACCCACTTGAAGACGTACTGGTTCGATGACAGCTCGCCTGAGGCGTTTTTCCCCCACCAAAGAGTCGCGCAAATATACGCTAGGGGAGTTCTCAAGGCACTCGACGTCTCCCTGAAAGGGCGACGCACGGTTCCCCTAAACGTTTGGTGGATCGTAGATTCGGAAAAGGTTCGCTTGCTGACGTTGGCCGAAGTGGAAAAGGGAACAACCATAAGCAGCACCGTCACGCTGCTGATTCTTACTCCGAGACCAAGCGGCACTCCCAGCAGTGCCCACGCGATCATGGGTAAGCTGGCGAAGGCCTGGACGAGCAGTGATCAGGGTGGGCAAGTTATCACGACTGCGATCCGCTGATCTCCTGGTCACCGAGAATATTCGGAAGGCAACTTTCCAATCGGACCAACGAAAAGATGCGGCTTCCCGGCTGACCGCGTCCAGTCGACTTCGTGCTTTCCGAACCGGCCGGCGGCAAACGCGTTTGCTGACCAGCAAGCGAGTTCCTGAACCAAGGTCACGAACCAGAGTCACGACTGGCCCGGACTCAATGCGTCCCTGGCTTCGGCGCGTCCGGCTGGCGGAGCGGATGCGCCCGCGCGAAGGCGTCGATCGCCATGCAGTGCTCGACGATGCGCGACACGGGCGGGAACGGCGCGAGGTCGCAATCGTAATATTGCGCGCCCGTCGCGTGGCTCACCAGCCGGCAAGCAGGCGTTCCGCATCGTGGCGGCAACCGCCGCGGAAGGCGGCATGGGCGCCATCGCCGAAATCGCCGCAAAGCGGGTGTTTCACACCGTGTATCTCGGCAAATATCCCGAGGCGGTCGAGGAGCGCCGAGCCGTGCTGCT
>WNGL01005672.1_pt1 | contig 23910 bp, 19 predicted proteins | sample 5400591 | NCBI WGS metagenome assembly WNGL01 (sample SAMN13153377, study PRJNA577476) | soil metagenome | isolation source: 80 cm soil or saprolite under Garry oak tree replicate 1 | place: USA:California | collected 2016-06-15 | reverse complement strand
TTTTCATGTGACTGATCTTGGCGATCCGTCCCATGTATTTGGGGTCAATTCGAAAAGGAAGTACCGCATATAATTTTACCGCTCGATACGAGACAGGTGCAATACTCGAAGGGGCTGATTCCATCATTTCTTGTCGAGATGGACGCTCAACTTATCTCGAAATGAAATAAGCCAAGTCATTGAATTTAATTGTGGTTTCAGGAAAAAGGAACAACTTAGGAACTCCGGAAATCCGAACCGATTACGATGGTTCAGTTCTTCTTCTCCTTCGCCAGCAAACCAAAGCATCCAAAAGTCGGGTACTACGGTTTGGCTGACGCTGGGATTTGCCCCGAATGGAGAACAGAACTCGATATAAACACTTAAGAGAACTCGTAAAAAGCGACAGCCGACGGAACAGCCTCCGCGCTCTGACTACGGGAAATTCACAAGGCCGGCAAACGCAATGAAAAAGGCGCGCACGAATGGCTGCTATTGAAGTCATGGACAGTCAGGCAAGAGTCAAAAGAGGAGTCAGGTTGAAGCCCTTTAGTACGGATGGCACTTTTGTGCCTCCTTTTGAACCCGGATATGGAAAGCTGCGCCGACTTGCCGTTCGTGGTGCGGGCGCAACGCTGTTCGCCGGAATGGTTACGCTGGCGGTCCAGGTTTTTGCCACGATGGTATTGGCGCGTCTGCTGACACCCAAGGACTTCGGCCTGGTTGCCATGGTCACGACCTTCAGCCTTCTGTTTGCCAACTTCGGTTTCAATGGAATCACTGAAGCGATTATCCAGCAGGAAGAGATGGATCATGCCTTAGCAAGTTCTCTCTTTTGGATATGCATGGGCTGCGGCATCCTGCTGACAATAGGCTTCGCAGAGGCTGGGTCGCTATTGGCGAGGTTTTATCACGATGCGCTGGTTGAGCGCGTCGCTGTCGGAATCTCTTTCACAATCTTCGCCACCAGCTTATCGACAGTGCATCTGGCTCTGCTTAAGCGGGCAATGCATTTCACGCATGTTTCGATTAATGACATTTGTGCCCGTTGTGTCTCCGTAATTGTGTCCATATTGCTTGGGTGGCTTGGATGGGGATATTGGGCATTGGTGGCGGGAGTCGTAGCCCTGCCAGTAAGCACGAGTATTGGGGCTTTCATCCTCTGTCGGTGGAGACCGGGCCTTCCGCGGGTCGTCGAGGGTACAGGTCCAATGTTGCGGTTCGCGTTGAACACTTATGGCAACTTCGGCGTGAATTACCTGTCACGCAATACCGATAACCTGCTCGTCGGTTGGCGCTTCGACGCTCAGTCTCTTGGTTTCTACAAGAAGGCTTATGATCTGTTCGCGCTCTCTGCCAACCAACTGGTCGCTTCCATTGCGGTCGTGGTAGTCGCAGCTCTCAGTCGCGTTCGGAAGGATCCCCAGCTATACAAACGTTATCTTCTCGACACGCTGGCGGTCATGGCGTTCGTAGGCATGGGAATCGGATCCGGTCTGACGCTCGCAGGCAAAGACCTCATCTTTGTGTTGCTGGGACCGAAGTGGGGACCGGCAGGCCGTATCTTCACCTACTTCGGGCCTGGTATTGGCATCATGGTCCTGTACTGCACCCACGGCTGGATCCATCTCTCGGTCGGAAGAGCGGATCGGTGGTTTCGGTGGGCGATTGTCGAGTTTGTTGCGACCTGTCTACTCTTCATCGGCTGCCTGCGATGGGGGCCGGTGGGAATTGCGACTGCATGGAGCGCGTCTTTCTGGATTCTTACGATTCCGGCGATCTGGTATGCGGGAAGACCCGTTCGCCTGGATATATTTGCTGTTCTCTCTGCGGTGTGGAGGTACGTTGCTGCATCACTCGTCACAGTTGCCGGTATCGCACTCTTGCTGGGGCGGATTCCACTTCTTACCGAGATGACTGGTGTTGCTGGAGCTTTGATTCGAATTGGAGTTGTCTTGACCTTCGTATCGATTTCATATCTTGGCTTGGTGGTGATACTTCATGGTGGCTTTGCTCCGCTCCTTCAAATCGCGGGACTCTTGGGCGAGATGACACGATCGGGCAAGCAAACTTCCGTTGGCGTGCCCGAGGACATCGATACTGCACCTGCAAAGGAATCTCCATCTTGTGAGCCGGAGTTCTCCGGCGATCTTCCATTGGTGTCAATACTCATACCGGCATACAACGCTCAGGAATGGATTAGAGGCACAATTCGCTCGGCAATTGCGCAAACATACCCGCGAACCGAGATCATCGTTGTCGATGATGGATCGCGCGATTCAACGGTGGCGGTTGCTCGGGAGTTTGAATCCAAAGGCGTGCGCGTGATCGTGCAAAAGAATCAAGGAGCTTCTGCCGCACGGAACAGTGCATTCTCCCATTGTCATGGTGACTACATCCAGTGGCTTGACGCGGACGACCTCCTGGATCCCGACAAGATTGCCAAGCAGATGGAACTCGTGCTGCAGGGCCTGAGCCCCCGAGCACTCTTGTCCTCGCCATGGGCGCACTTCATGTACCGGCCTCTCACTGCGAAGTTCGCTCCGTCTGCATTATGGAGCGATTTGTCTCCCAAAGAATGGCTCTTGCGCAAGATGGAGCAGAACGTCTACATGCAGACTGCAACATGGCTCGTAAGCCGCGAGTTGACAGAAGCGGCTGGGCTTTGGGACGTGCGCTTGCTTGGCGACGATGATGGCGAATATTTCTGCCGGGTCCTGCTCGCCAGTAACGGCGTCCGTTTTGTTGGAGACGCAAAAGTCTATTACCGTTCCTTCCGGTTCGACAGCTTGAGCTACGTGGGTCGATTCCCGGAAAAGATCGAGGCCCATTGGCGCTCGATGCTGCTGCATATTCGGTATCTGCGTTCGTTGGGAGAAGATGCGAGGGTCCGAGCTGCCTGTCTGCGGTTTCTGCGAGATTCTTTGTTCTACTTCTATCCGGAAACATCGCACATCGTGAAAGAAGCTAGTCTTCTTGCTGAAGAACTTGGAGAACCGCTGGGGACACCTGAGCTTTCCTGGAAATACACCTGGATTGAGAAATGTTTCGGCTGGATAGCAGTCAAGCCAGTGCAGCACGTGCTACGAAAAATCAGATGGCGCTTTGCAAAGAAGCTGGACCACGTCCTGTTTCGGCTTGACGCGCGAAAGCCAGTGCTGTTCTCACAAACTGAATACGAGGGTGATGCTGACGAAATTGGAATGATGCCGCTCGCGGTAAAGGAGTCGAGTCCAGTGCAAAAGTGAATCTCTGTTTGACAAAGGAGAGGCAAGTTATCATTGCAGGGGATTTTCAAAGAATTGATTCGGAAAGGGATTTCAGGAACTTGTCGACTGCATTCGGGCTGAACAAAGAGCTGCCGACAGCGGGATCGGAACCACCTCATTGAACGAAGGCCCTCGCGACCCCCTTAGGGGAAGATTTGGGCGACAAGCTTCCAAACCAAGGTTGCAGATTTACGCCGATGGCGGCCAGGGAACAATGCCCTTGTAGGATCGATCGGATTTGCTGCAGCCAGGAGAAATAGCACCTTGAAAATCAGCATTTTTGGCTTAGGCTATGTCGGCACCGTGTCAGCGGGCTGCCTCGCAAATGATGGTCATCAGATATTAGGGGTCGATCCGGTTCCAACGAAAGTGGACCTGATCAACCGTGGCCAATCTCCCATCGTCGAGGCAGACATAAGCGAAATCATTGCCGAATGTGTTCAAGCCGGTCGTCTTCGCGCTACATCGGATTCCAGCCAAGCGATTCATGAGACAGATTTGTCTTTCGTCTGCGTTGGAACACCCAGCCAAGTCAACGGCAATCTTGATCTGAGATACATTCGACGGATCTGCGAACAGATCGGCGAGGCGCTGAGAGATAAAGCCGCACGCCACACCGTCGTTATTCGCAGTACGATCCTGCCTGGCACAATGAAAAAAATCGTGATTCCCGTCCTGGAGCAATCGTCAGGGAAAAAAGCCGGCGTCGACTTTGGCGTCTGCAATAATCCGGAGTTCCTGCGGGAAGGGTCGGCCGTGAAGGACTTCCGTTCTCCACCGAAGACCGTCATCGGAGAGTTTGATCGAGAGAGCGGCGAGATGCTGGCTGAGCTCTACGGTAAACTCGATGCGCCGCTGGTCAGAACAGATCTAGAGACGGCGGAAATGATCAAGTACGTCGACAACTGCTGGCATGCGCTGAAGATTGGATTTGCCAACGAAATAGGCAATCTATGCAAGTCCTTTTCGATTGATGCTCACGAAGTGATGGATATCTTCTGTCAGGATCGGAAGCTCAACATCTCTTCCGCATATCTAAAGCCGGGTTTCGCATTCGGTGGTTCATGTTTGCCCAAGGATTTGCGAGCCCTGTCCTATCAGGCCAAGGTCTACGATCTGCAGCTGCCGATTCTCACTTCCATATTGCCAAGCAATGATTTGCAGATCGCGCGAGGCCTGCAGATGATAATGGACAAGGGTCACAACCAGGTTGGCGTGCTTGGTTTCAGTTTCAAAGCAGGCACAGACGATCTTAGAGAAAGTCCGGTGATCGAAGTGATAGAACGACTCGTTGGCAAGGGTTATGACCTGCGTATTTATGACAAGAACGTGAATATCGCCAGCCTGGTCGGCGCGAATCGGGATTTTATCCTCAATCATATTCCGCATATTGCAAGGCTCATGGTCAGCGATGCAGAGTCCGTTTTGAAGCACGGCCAAACAATCGTTATCGGCAACAATGACCCTGAGTTCAAGCGTGTGCCTGAACAACTGCGAGAGGAGCAGCAACTCGTGGATTTCGTTCGAGTCATCGAAGGAAGGAGTGGGAATGGGAAGTACGAAGGCATCTGTTGGTGAACTGAGCGAGGTTTCGGACGCGACCTCCGCGTTCAAAGACAGCCTCCTCGAGTCCATTCTGCGGCTTTCTCGCTGGCTGGAAGAAAATGACTACCGAGGGTACGACACCTTCGACGGACTCAGCGCCTTTGTGCGTCCGTTGACATTCGAAACGAGGTTTCTAAGGACAGTTCTCCAGCAGGGAGTGAGACGGTTTCCTTTGAATCTACGTCCGGTGCTTGGAATCCCCGCGGCGCATTCGTCCAAAGGGATGGCGTTTCTGGCGCGCGGATTCATGCGTCTCCATGACGCAACCGACGACGAAGTATGGGCTGACAAGGCGAGATTTGCGCTTCAGTGGCTGTTCGATCACAAATCCAAAGGCTACAACGGGGCTTGCTGGGGAAATCACTTCGATTACCAATCCCGCGGGTTCTACCTGCCCAAGGGCGTGCCCACTGTCGTTTGGACTTCGTTGATTGGGCATGCATTTCTGGATGCTTACGAACACTTCCATGACGAGAGCTACCTGCAGGTCGCGGCAAGTGCGTGTGAGCATATTGTTCGGGATCTTCACGCATTTCCTGACGGCGAGAGTGCTTGCATTACCTATGTTCCAGGATTGGACTGCCAGGTTCACAACGCCAATACGCTGGGAGCGAGCTTGCTGGTCCGGACCTATGCAATTACCCGCAACGACGCTTTTCTTTCCTTAGCACGAAAGGCAATTCAATACACCGCTCAGCATCAAAGGCCAGATTGTTCGTGGTACTACGGAGAAAAGGAAAACCTGCATTGGGTCGATAACTTCCATTCGGCATATGTTCTGGATTGCTTCAAATATTTCGAGGAAAACTCTGGAGACAAGACCTTTCACGGAAACATGACCCGCGGATACGAGTACTGGAAAACTACTTTTTTTCTATCTGATGGAGCGCCGAGATATTACGACCATAAGACCTTGCCCTTCGATATCCAATGCAGCTCGCAGGCTATCGACACACTTGTCTTCTTCCAGGATCAAGATGCTGCGAGCCTTCCGTTGGCGATGAAGATCGCGCAGTGGACCATCGACAACATGCAGGACAAGACCGGCTATTTCTACTACCGCCGCTATTCGGGTTTGATTGTCAACAAAACCCCAACACTGCACTGGGGCCAGGCGACAATGCTTTGCGCGCTTGCAGGACTGTACAAGTCACTTTGAAATGAGAGAAGTCGTGGAAAAGAAGATTCTGATCATCGTTGAAAACCTCCCCGTGCCCTTTGATAGCCGCGTGTGGAAAGAGGCATGTGCATTGAGGGATGCCGGCTACGAGGTTGCGGTGCTCTCTCCGCGGGGCAAGGGCTACACGCGGAACCATGAGGTGTTGGAAGGTGTTCATATCTACCGGCATCCCATGCCCAAGGAGGGGAATACTCCGTTCGGCTATCTGAGGGAATATGGGTGGGCTCTCTTTTGGGAGTGCCTGTACTCGTGGTGGATATTCCTTACGCGCGGCTTCCACGTAATACAAGGATGCAATCCTCCCGATAACATCTTTCTGGTCGCACTCCTATTCAAGCTCTTCGGAGTGAAGTACATTTTTGATCACCACGATGCTAATCCGGAACTCTATCTTTCGAAATATGAGAGACGCGATGCCTTCTACAAGATCCAAGTGTGGCTTGAAAAGATGACCTTTCGTGTAGCCGACGTGGCCATGGCTACCAACGAGAGCTACAAGGCACTTGCGGTGGGCCGTGGCGGCCTCGCTGCCGAAGATGTGTTTGTGGTTCGGAATGGCCCCGATCTTTCGACTTTCAAACTGGTCCCGACGGTGCCATCGCTCAAATACGGGAAGCAATATCTCGTTGGGTATGTGGGAACAATGAGCGTTCAGGAAGGCCTTGATATTCTGCTCGATGTTGCTCTGACCATCAAGAAGCGTGGCCGCACGGATGTTCACTTTACTTGTGTCGGCGGTGGCCCTGGGTTAGCGAGCTTGCGCCAGATGGCGAAAGAGATGCAGCTTGAAGAGACTGTCAACTTTACGGGCCGTGTACCTGACAAGGAATTGCTTGAAGTGCTCTCCACATCGGATGTTTGCGTCAATCCGGATAAGCCATGCGCGATGAATGACATCTCGACGATGATCAAGATCATGGAGTATATGGCGCTGGGAAAGCCGATCGTGCAGTTCGATCTGAAAGAGGGGCGTTTCAGTGCTGGGGATGCGGCTGTTTACTGTGATAACCAGAACCAAATTCCAGACTTTTCTGACAAGGTTCTTTGGTTGCTCGATCGACCAGATGAGAGACGCAGAATGGGAGAATTCGGTCGCAGCCGAGTTGAGCAGCACCTCGCCTGGGAATACTCGGTAGCGGGGTTGCTGGCAGCATACCAACGCGCGTTTGACAAGCGGTCTCGACAGGGACTTCGAAAAGCATACGCTGAGCTTTAATAATTCAGACGAGGAACTGGAATGAAGAATTGTGACGTCGCTATCGTAGGAGCTGGACCTTATGGCCTCTCCATCGCTGCTCATCTGAAAGCGGCTGGAGTTGACTTTCGGATCTTTGGCAGCCCGATGGAATTTTGGCGGCAGCATATGCCCGGGGGAATGCGCTTGAAATCCGAAGGATTTGCTTCCTCACTTTACGACCCCGGTTCGTTCTTCACACTGAAAGCCTATTGCCTGGAGCGAGGGATTCCCTATGCCGACATCGGTTTGCCGGTTCCACTCGAGGTGTTCTCCGCTTACGGTGTGGAGTTCCAAAAGAGATTCGTGCCGGAACTCGAACAAAATCGGGTTACTCGTGTTCAGCGCGCGCAATCAGGATTTCAGACCACCCTGGATAGCGGAGAAGTCTTTTCCGCCCGGCGTGTTGTGGTCGCAGTCGGCCTTACCTATTTTGCCCATATACCAACCGAACTGGCTGAACTACCAAAGAATCGTTTGTCGCATAGTTCGCAGCACGGCCCCGTTGATCAATTCAGAGGACGCGATGTGACCGTCGTGGGAGCAGGCGCGTCGGCAATCGATTTGGCGGCATTGCTTCATCAAGCCGATTCTTCTGTCCAGGTTGTTGCGCGCGTACCCAGGATCCGCTTTCACGACCCGCCCGACAACCTCAATCCATCCTGGCTCGACCGTCTGCGAACTCCGGTTACAGGCATAGGCCCAGGATGGAAGTTGTTTTGGTGCACAAGGCTTCCCCTCGTTTTTCGGATGATGCCGGAGGAATTTCGCCTGGATAAAGTGCGCATCTGTGGAGAGCGGAAGAATCTCCATCCACCTGACGGACAACACAGGCGCCAGGAAGACGCTCAACACCGATCACGTCATCGCGGCAACTGGCTACAAGGCCGATTTGAATCGAATTACTTTTCTTGATTCCGACATTGCTTCTCAAATTCGCTGTGTAGATAAGACACCGGCCCTGTCGGCAAATTTTGAGTCTTCAGTTCCGAATCTATATTTTGTTGGTGTGACAGCGGCAAACACTTTCGGACCTATGCTTCGTTTTGCATACGGAGCGGAGTTTGCGGCGTCTCGGCTTTCCAAGCACTTGACTCGCACCACATCGCGCAGGTTTGCGGTGCGCAAGGATGCATCTCCCACTGAAACTGAAGCGCGGCAGGAAAAACCGGAAACTGTCGCACGTTAATTTCATCGGGCCCATTACCGCGTCACCGCATTTTAAAAATGCGAAATCGCGCGCGACACGGACGAAATGAGTTGTACAGCACCATGAACGAGACCAAATCGGAAGCCCTTGGGGCTGCGCGTACAAAGGTTCTGCTGACCGATACTCATCGGTGGGCACTGGCGTCGCGACTTGCAATCAGCCTCGCGGATGCGGGTTGTCAGGTATCTGCCGTTTGTCCTATGCCTGGCCATTCTCTGGCGAAGACGCACGCCGTAAATCGAACATTTCGCTACAGCGGACTAGGACCTCTGGAGTCGATTGCCGCTGCAATTGAGGCAGTGGACCCGGACATGATCATTCCCGCATGCGACCGGAGCGTCGGCCATCTCCACGAGTTGTACGCGCTGTCGGAATCGCGCGGAAGTGCGGGGACCCGGATGATGGCGCTCATCGAGCGGTCATTGGGGTCGCCCACCAGCTATCCCCTTGTTTCTTCGCGCTACGAACTGCTCGCTCTGGCTCGTGAAGAGGGTGTGCGCGTGCCGAGTATGAGTCGCATTAACGCTGCGGAGGATATCGATTCCTGGTGGAAGCTGCATTTGTCAGCCAGTGTTCTGAAGGTAGATGGAACCTGGGGTGGCGGCGCCTGGTGGAATCGTTCGAAGCATGCGGTCATGGCGCAGTCTTACATTCATGGGCGCCCGTCGAATTGCGCAGCGGTCTGCTGGAAAGGTCATGTGCTTGCGTCCATTGGGGTCGAAGTGATCAGCTCTGAAGGGTTGACCGGCCCCGCGAGCGTTGTTCGCCTTGTCGACAATGCCGAAATGACCTACGCAGCAGAGAGAATTGCGTTACGACTAGGGCTCTCTGGATTCTTCGGGCTCGATTTCGTGATTGAAGAAGGAAGCAATGCAGCATACCTGATCGAGATGAATCCGCGTTCCGCGCCACCTTGTCACCTCCGACTCGGCAAAGGGCACGATTTGGCGGGCGCTCTCGCGGCGCAACTTTCAGGCCAAGAATTAGCGGAAAGACCACCGGTAACGCAGCATCAATTAATTGCCTACTTTCCACAAGCGTTTGAAAGCCGCGAAGATCTACAGAACTGCTTTCTTGACGCTCCTCAAGGTGAACCGGAGCTGGTTGAAGAAATGCTCAATCCTTACCCTAACCGCACTTTGTTGTATCGCCTGGTCCAAAGGCTTTCACGAAAGTCGTCACCAAACGCGGATGCTGCGGCCCAGAAGACTTATCAGAGTTCGCAGGTGCATTCTGAGCTGAATGGCGAAGCGGCATTAGCCGACGCTCCGCCGACCCCTTCGATCGAGAAAGCGCGAGCGCAATCTAGATGATTTTTATTGAAACGAAACTGCCGGGCGTCTTCGAGATTCATCTGGAGCCAATGCGGGACGAGCGCGGATTCTTTGCCAGGTCATGGTGTCAGCACGAGTTTGAGCAACATGGGCTGAAGGCAGTGACGGTGCAGTGTAACATCGCATTCAATGAGAAGAAAGGAACGTTGCGCGGTGTGCATCACCAGGCCGAGCCTCATCCGGAAGGAAAGCTGGTTCGCTGCACGCAAGGAGCAATTTACGACGTGGTCGTGGATCTGCGGCCAAAGTCACCGACGTTCAAGCAATGGATTGGTGTGGAACTCACTGCGGCCAACCGCCACATGCTGTACGTGGCGGAGGGTTGCGGACACGGCCTCATTACACTTGAAGACCAGACGGAAGTCTTTTACCAGATGACTGATTTCTACTTTCCAGAATTCTCTCGCGGGGTTCGCTGGAATGATCCGGCATTTCAGATCAAGTGGCCGGCGCAGCCTGTAGTAATGTCCGAACGCGACCGAAACTATCCCGATTTCGAATGACGCGACAGACCCCGAGGGCTTCGAAAAACGCATGGGCATACTGAAAGAATTCGAAAGTCGCGATCGGGAAAGGATCGGCGAGGATCTGCACCGCTTCGCGACGGAGCTTTACCCAATTTGCCGCAGTATCACGGGAGACGGTATTCGGCAGACGCTGGAGCGGATTCATCGGCGAATCCCGATTCAATTCAGTGACGTTCCAACTGGCATGGAAGTCTTTGATTGGACCGTTCCAAAAGAGTGGAATATCTCCGACGCCTATATCAAGGATTCGAATGGGACACGGATCCTGGACTTTCAGTGTTCCAATCTTCACGTGGTGAACTACAGCATTCCAGTGCACGCCACAATTTCACTGGCCGAACTCAAGCCACACTTGTTCACGATTCCTGAGCGCCCGGATTGGATTCCCTATCGCACCTCTTACTACAAGGAGACATGGGGATTCTGCATGTCACACAACCAGATGTTGGCGCTGCAGGATGGAGACTACGAGGTATGCATTGATTCCAGGCTCGCAGACGGTAACCTGACTTATGCCGAATGCTATCTACCCGGTGTTTCGGCCGATGAAGTACTGATTTCGACTCACGCATGCCATCCTTCTCTGGCCAATGACAACCTATCCGGGCTGGCCGTGGCCACGGCTCTGGCAGAGATTCTTGCCGAACGCGAACACCACTATTCGTATCGCTTTCTTTTTCTTCCCGGAACAATCGGCGCGATCACGTGGCTATCTCGCAACCGGGATATGGTCGGGCGGATTCGAAACGGGCTCGTTCTCACGGGATTAGGAGACGCCGGCGGATTTCACTACAAGAAAAGCCGACAAGGCAATGCGGAAGTGGATAAAGCGATGGCCCATATCCTTCGTCAACAAAACGGGCCCTTCGATATTTTGGAGTTTTCACCCTATGGCTACGACGAGCGACAGTACTGCTCGCCCGGATTCAATCTTCCTGTTGGCTGCCTGATGCGTAGTGTTTGGGGAACCTTTCCGGAGTACCATACTTCCGCTGATAATCTCGATTTCATCCGCCCCGCACAATTGGCGGCGTCTCTTCGCACATGCGTTGCTCTCATTGACGTGCTGGAGAACAATCGCACCTACCAGAACCTCAATCCATTTTGCGAACCTCAGCTCGGCAAGCGGAACCTCTATCGATCTGGTGGAGGCGTGGCGATTGGCCCGGAGATTAACGCGCGCCTTTGGGTCTTGAATTGTTCTGACGGAAAACACTCGCTTCTGGATATCGCCGAGTTATCTGGAATATCCTTCTCGTCCATCTCTGCCGCTGCCGACATCCTTTGTGAGAGCGGGCTGCTAGTCGCCGCCGCGGGTGATCGGGTTGTTACGAAAGCATCTTAGCGCCATCCCTAGTTGCACTTTGAGTTTCTCAATGAGGCTTGCTTTTCTATGGTGACAGCAGCGCTCTCTGCCAATCCAGAAACGACTGCAGCAAAGCGGTCCTTCTACCGACCCGAACTTGACGTACTGCGGTTCTTCGCCTTCTTCGGGGTCTTTCTTTTCCACTTTAATCATCCTATGGACTTCTATGTGCAGCATGGAATTCCAAAGGCGGTTGCGCTCGCTGCAACCGGTCTCATTGAGGGTGGAGTCTTTGGCGTTGATCTGTTCTTTGTCCTCAGCGCGTATCTCATCACTGAGCTGTTACTGCGGGAAAAAGAAGTTACCGGCGCGCTGGATGTCAAAGGTTTCTACCTTCGTCGCATTTTGCGCATCTGGCCTCTCTACTTCTTCTATATAGGACTGGCTCTTATTCCCGTATTCAACCCGGATCATGCTTTCACCTGGCGTCAGGCGACAGCATTTGTGTTCTTAGCGGGAAACTGGAGCGTAATTGCATGGGGTTGGCCAATCCATTCGATCATAGGACCGCTCTGGACGGTCTCGATCGAAGAACAGTTCTATCTCGTTTGGCCGCCCGTCGTGCGCAATCTGTCTCGTGGCAGTCTGGCATCTGCGGCCATCGGGATGCTCGCTATTTCGAACCTGACGCGGATCACGATGATTGCTCTTCATGGTGGCATGAATTCTGTCTGGTGCAACACCCTGGGAAGACTCGATCCAATCGCCGCAGGAATTCTCGTCGCCGTCATGTTGCATGGCACCCTGCCTAAACTCAGCATTGGTCGGCGCATTGGCATGCTTTTAGTGGGCAGCCTGCCTCTCGCACTAGTTGCGAACTACTGGAAGATCCACGAACCCGAGCGGCTGGAATGGGCTCCTACACTTTTAGGTTTCCCGGTTGTGGCAATCAGCTGCACGATCCTCATGATCGCGATGCTTGGCATCGGTCTCAGGATGCCGCGACCATTGTGTTATCTGGGTAAGATTTCTTACGGCCTGTACGTCTATCATGCGCTGGGGAACGTCTTGTCGAACATATTGATTCCGGTCCACAGTGCTTTTATTCAACTGGCGCTACGGCCGATCATGGCCCTGGCGATCACAGTGATCCTGGCGTCCACTTCCTACGTGGTCTTGGAGTCTCCCTTCCTCAGGCTTAAGAGAAGATTTGCGCACATCGAGTCCCGGCCGATATAGCCGGCAGCAAGAGTACCGAATGCAACGTAACGTTAGTGTAGGTAATTCGTGTGGAAGCCTCTTCCATTGGCTGCCGGCAATTTATGATTAGGCTTTCTCCACGAAAGATGTTGGTTGGCGAAGGCTGCAAACGGAAATTGCCGGCGGCTTCAGGCGATTTCACAAAGAGATGAGAGTTGAGTTATGAAGGTTCTTCTAACTGGTCATAGAGGTTACATCGGCGCGGTGGCAGGGCCGGTTCTAAGCGTCGCAGGCCATGAGGTTGTTGGCCTCGACACGGAACTCTTTTCGAACTGCGGCTTTGGTGATGACGCGCCGAGCCTTCCCGAAGTTCGGAAGGACCTCCGCGACCTCACAACGAGCGATCTCGCAGGCTTCGACGCGGTCGTGCATATGGCTGCATTGTCCAACGATCCGCTGGGAAATCTGAACCGCCAACTCACCTACGACATCAACCACCTCGCGTCTGTGCAACTCGCCAAACTCGCCAAGCAGAGTGGTGTGGGTCGCTTCGTCTTCGCATCATCGTGCAGCACGTACGGTGCGGCCGGCGATGACTTCCTCGATGAGACTTCCGAACTGAATCCTGTCACTCCGTACGGCGAATCGAAAGTTCTTGCTGAGCGGGACATCGCGCTTCTCGCAAGCGACGGGTTCTCGCCCACATTCATGAGAAACGCCACCGCATACGGCGTGTCACCGCGACTACGACTCGACATCGTCCTTAATCAGACATTCAACGTGGGACGCAACGATGAGAATTTCCGTATTCGCGAGATCGCAGGGTTTGTTGCTGAAGTCGTACCGGGTTGCCGTGTTGAGTACGCCCCCGGAGGCGGGCCGGACCTTCGCTGCTACCGAGTCAACTTCGACAAGATCAACCGACTCGTTCCGGCATTCCGTCCCCAATGGACTGCGCGCAAAGGCGCTCAGGAGCTCTACGAAGCCTACCGGAACATCGGCCTAACGACTGCGGATATCGAGCAGGGACGCTATATTCGACTCCGCGAGATTCGCCGCTTGCAGGAAGCTCGAAAGCTTGACGGCGACTTGCATTGGGCTGGCAGACGTGCCGAGTCGAAGGTAGGCGCCTGAAATGAACAGCAACCAGATCATGACTACGACAACAACTCTTAAGGAAATAGAATCTAAAACGGCGAGCAGGACGTGCCGTTTTTGCGGCGCAGGCCTACATTGGACGTTCGTCAACCTCGGCCTGTCACCGTTGTGCGAGACGTATCCTTCCTCGGCTCAGCTGAATCAAGGCGAGATGTACTATCCTTTGCATGTTTACATCTGTGAAAACTGCTGGTTGGTGCAGTTGGACGAGTACGAAAGCGCAGAGAACATTTTCAGCGATTACGCTTACTTTGCTTCGTTTTCAGACTCATGGCTAAAGCATTGCGAAAAATACTGTAAAGAGATGCAGGTACGCCTTGGCCTTGGTCCGCAGAGCTTTGTGGCGGAAGTGGCCAGCAACGACGGCTACTTGCTGCAGTATTTTGTGCGCATGGGCATACCGGTGTTGGGAATCGAGCCAGCGGCCAACGTAGCTAAAGCCGCAGTCGAGAAGGGCGTTCCCACGAGAGTCAGCTTCTTCGGAACAAAGGTGGCGAAAGAACTCGTCGCCGAAGGACGCAGTGCAGACCTTGTTCTTGGGAACAATGTGCTGGCACAGGTGCCGGACATCAACGACTTCGTCGGCGGTTTGGCGATCCTTCTCAAACCTGAAGGCGTTCTGACGCTCGAATTTCCGCATCTGCTCCGTCTGATCGAGTTCAACGAATTCGACACCATTTACCACGAGCACTTCTCTTATTTTTCTCTGATTTGCACCATGAAGATCATGGAGGCACACGGGCTGCGCGTCTTTGACGTGGAAGAGCTGAAGTCGCACGGCGGCTCGCTCCGTGTTTTTGCGTGCCGTGCGGGCAGTCGGACTCACGCTGTTATGCCCGCGGTGCAAAAAGTCGTGAAGGACGAAGTCGTTATGAAACTCGACATGGTCGAGGGCTACACGGGCTTCGCACAGCAGGTCAAAGAGACAAAACTGGAGCTAGTTGAGTTTCTTGTCTCGGCTGCAAAGCAGGGAAAGCGCGTCGCAGGCTACGGGGCGCCCGGCAAGAGCGCCACGCTGCTGCATTACTGTGGGATCGACAAGGACTTGATCGAGTTTACGGTGGATCGCAGCCCGTACAAGCAGGGACGATTTCTTCCGGGAAGCCGCATTCCGATTTTTCATCCTGATCGCATACGTGAGGAAAAACCAGATTACATCGTCATCCTGCCCTGGAACTTGAAGGACGAGATCATGCAACAGTTGAGCTACATTCGCGAATGGGGCGGACAATTTGTGGTGCCAATTCCCAAAGTGTCGGTGAACTAGGTGAGGGGATCGGGAGGTAAATAGTGAAAGTCGTTCTGTTTTGTGGCGGCGCCGGAATGCGGCTTAGAGGGTACGCTGACGACGTGCCCAAGCCGATGGTGACAATCGGGCCAAGGCCGATTCTCTGGCATCTGATGAAGTATTATGCCCATTTTGGCCACAAGGACTTTATCTTGTGCCTCGGATACATGGGCAACGTTATCAAGGACTACTTTCTGCACTACGATGAATCTGCATCGAACGACTTTGTATGGTCAAAAGGCGGAACACAGCTGCAGTTTCTGAACCGAGACATTGATGACTGGACGATTACATTCGTAGAAACTGGCGTTGCAAGTAACATCGGACAGCGATTAAAAGCGGTGGAATCGCATTTGGACGGGGAAGAGATGTTTCTCGCGAACTATGGAGACGGCTTGAGCGATGCGCCGCTTCCCACGGTGATTGAAACGTTCAAACAAAGCAATGCTGTGGCCTCTTTGCTTTTGGTGCAGCCCACAGCCAGTTTCGATCTTGTAAGGACGAGTGAGAGTGGAATGGTCGAAGAAATCTGCCCGTTGACGAGAAGCGACACTTGGATCAACGGTGGATTCTTCGTCATGCGTAAGGAGATTTTTGGCGAGATTCGTCCGGGCGAAGAACTCGTGCGAGAGCCTTTCCATCGCCTTGTTCAGAAGCGGTCGTTGCTTGCATACAAGTACACGGGCTTTTGGCAGTGCATGGACACGTTCAAGGACAAGCAACGCCTCGAAGAGTTGAACCAGGCCGAAGCGCCTTGGAAAGTGTGGAATCATAAGGACCCATGCCAGAATGATGCAAAGGTGGCTGGCGCATGATGCGGCTGATGCTGGATTCGGAACCCACCCGGCCGCTAGAGATCCTTTGTTTGGGCTCGCATTCTGACGACATTGAAATTGGTTGTGGCGGCACGATTTTGAATTTGGCCGGCAAATACCCCAGAAGCCGGTTTCACTGGGTTGTTTTCAGCGCTACAGGAGTGCGAGAATCCGAGGCGCGCAAGTCGGCGGAGATGTTTGCCGGCCCCATGTTGAGAGGTCCTCTCTTAAAGACCTTTCAGGACGGGTTCATGCCCTATGTGGGCGCTGACATCAAAAACGTTTTTGAAAAAGAGCTAAAGCAAATATCACCCAACTTAATTTTCACTCACAACGGAAAAGATGCCCATCAGGATCATCGCCTGATTTCGGAATTGACTCGAAATACATTTCGCGATCATCTGATTCTGGAATACGAGATTCCAAAGTACGATGGCGACTTGGGACAACCCAGCGTATATGTTCCTCTTACAGTCGATACCTGTCGAAAGAAGGTAAGCATCATCATGGACGCTTTCCAATCTCAGCGCTCGAAGCGTTGGTTTGAAGAAAGCACCTTCACGTCGCTGATGCGTTTGCGGGGGATGGAAAGCAATGCCCCCGGTGGCTACGCCGAAGCATTTTATTGTCGCAAGCTCGTCTTCGGAACCGATGGCAGAAACCCAACAATTCCCAACAACGAATAGTTGATCGAGAGAGGCTGGATGGACGCACCACTCGTTTCGGTTTGCCTTCCAAGCCTCAATACGCGCCCATTTCTCCAAGAGCGGGTGGACACGATCATTGGGCAAACGCACAGGAATTGGGAGTTGATTGTTATTGACAGCTTTTCGGAGGACGGTTCATGGGAGTTCTTCGAGAAGCTGGAACAAGCGGATCGGAGAGTCTCGATTGCGCAGGTTCCGCGCGGGCTCTACGCTGCCTGGAATAGATGTATTGAGCGGGCAAAAGGGAAGTATGTCTACATTGCAACCAGCGATGACACAATGGCGTTGGACTGCCTCGAAAACATGGTCGCAGCGCTCGAAGAGCATGAAGAGTGCGATCTTGCCCATTGCCCTCTCGTGATTCTCGACAAAAATGGAGCAAAGGTCGACGCACCAGAGTGGCGAGACAATGCCATATTTGCGTTTGGCATGCCCAAGTTGATGACTCAAATGCATGTACGGCGAGCTCCGATTGACGGCTTGTTGCATCTCGCTGGGCGCATGGTCTATCAGTCGATCACGGAATTACTGATCCGTCGTTCATTGTTTGATCGGATCGGCGGCTTTCGCGATACCTGGGGAGCGATTGGTGACCTGTACTGGGATATGAAGGCTGGCTTGGTCGCGAACACCGTTCACGTTCCGGACACCTGGGCGTCGTGGCGAATGTACGACACTCAAGGTACGGCCTCAGTGAACTATTATTCGGTTGAACACGAACAAAAGGTTGCAGAGATGATTCGGGAAGCAGTGCAAGAATGCGCACTATATCTAGCCCCGGAGATCCTAGCTGGCCTGAAGAATCACTGGCTGGAACTGAGCTCTGAGATGCGCGCTTACTACAGCGGTCTTAGAAATCGTCCGGGCTTCCTGGAGAGACGGCTGTTTCAAGCTTCACAAATTAGGAAGAAGGCTGTTTGCGCCGAATTACTTGGAAGGGTCAACGGCAAACCAAAATGGCCGGAGCGTGCCCCGGCGGAAATACGACATTGGGTTGAATCTCTAGGCCTCGGCGCTCCCTTTACCCCGGTGCTGTGAAGCGACTATGAGCATAAGAAGCGACTCGCCGCGGATTCTGTATGTCTCACCGTTCTGGCCTTACGGAGAGGAGATCGGATCACGTGTGCGTTCGGTGAATATACTGCGCGCTTTGCGTGAAATAGGAAACGTCGAACAGGTTGTCCTGGACGACGGAGGAATGAGTAGCAGCGAAAACACGGAGCCGGATCGAGAGTTAAATGTCGCTTACAGCATCGAGGTGAAGCAGAGACCTAACAAGGGAGCGGGGCAAAAGTTGAGATGGACATTGGATCCGAGATGTCCGTATCCCAACGGCTGTTGCTTGGCCGATGACGGAATTCGCCGGCTGCACTCTAGCCTCGACTCATTTGATATGGTCTGGTTCTTCAAGCTACGTACACCGGATATGTTTCCTCCCGCAGTCTGGAAGGACTCTGTAGTCGACATTGACGACGTGCCAAGCACTTATGAGCGCGCTCGAACGCACACCGAAGGCAACGTGCGGGAACGCCTTTTGGCTCGTCGAAATCTGTTCACTTGGAAGCGCAGGGAGAGGCTTCTTGGGGAACGGTTCACGGTTCTATCCGTTTGCAGCCAGGAGGACAAGCAGTACCTGCAAAGCATGGGCGTGAAGACGACAATTCACGTGATTCCCAACGGCTATCAAAAACCGAGCGTTGAGCCCGTGCGCTGTCCGTCGGATCCGCCGCGAATAGGATTCATCGGACTGTTTGAGTACCTTCCGAATCGTGAAGGACTCCAGTGGTTCGTCCAAAACTGTTGGCCACGCATCCGATCCGAGGTGCCCCGTGTGCGATTGCGGCTGGTTGGTCCTGGAAGCGACGGCCCATATAAGACGGCTCTTCCGGAAGCGGACGGGTTGGGCTGGCTTCCGGACCCAGGGAAAGAGATCTGTACGTGGTCTGCTATGGTAGCTCCTATACGGATGGGAGCAGGTACACGGGTCAAAGTTGCCCAGGCTTTCAGCCTGAAATGTCCGTTGGTGTCAACGTCGCTAGGTGCTTTTGGATATCGACCAGTGGACGGGCACAATATGTATCTTGCCGATTCTGCCGGCGCTTTCGCCGATGCGTGTGTCCGGGCCATTCGGGAGCCGGAAAACGCATCGCAAATGGCGCAGAGAGCGTGGCACGAATTCCTGGAGAATTGGACATGGGATGCCATTCGTCCCAAGGTTTGGGCCGCGGCCGAAGATTGCCTCCGCATGAAGAGCCGGGGCTAGAGGAATCATGGAAGAATTGGTAATTGAAGCCGGTCGAATGGAGAGCCAGTATTGGAAGGATCTTTGGAGATACCGCGAGCTATTTTATTTTCTCGCGTGGCGCGATCTTCTTGTTCGATACAAACAGACCGTGATCGGTGTGGCGTGGGCAGTTGTACGCCCAGTGCTAACAATGGTTGTCTTCACCGTAGTTTTTGGAAGGCTTGCAAAGCTGCCGTCAGTCGGGACTGCTCCTTACAGTATTCTTGTTTACGCTGCGATGCTGCCTTGGCAATTCTTCGCAACCTCGCTTACCGAGGCCAGCAACAGCCTGATCGCAAATCCGAATCTGATTTCCAAGATCTATTTCCCTCGTTTGATTGTGCCCGCGAGTTCAGTGATCACAAGCTTTGTCGACTTTCTTATAGCCTTCGGCATACTCGGAGTGATGATGGGCTGGTATTGGTATTGGCCGGATTGGCGTGTCCTCTTCCTGCCATTGTTCATCGCCCTGGCATTTGGCGCATCTATCGGCGCGGGTCTCTGGCTCTGCGCCTTGAACGTTGAATATCGTGACTTTCGGTATATTGTGCCGTTCGTGGTCCAGGTGGGAGTGTATATCTCTCCAGTGGGATTTAGCAGCTCAGTTGTCCCTGCCAAATGGCAACTCTTGTATTCCTTGAACCCGATGGTTGGAGTGATTGACGGATTTCGATGGTCGTTGTTGCGAGGTCAGTCACAGCTGCACTGGATCGGCATGTCGGCGTCAACATCAGTAACTGCGGTTCTCCTTATTTCAGGCATCTGGTACTTCCGAAGGATGGAGCGTTCGTTCGCAGACGTAATCTAGCGGCGCGTTTAACAAGCTTCCTCTGAGAGGTCTAAATTGGGTCGTTGTTCTTCCACCGAGAGATTGGTATTCCATGGCTGATTGGGTCATCAAGGTAGATGGAATCAGCAAGCGCTACCGTCTTGGTGCGGTACAGGGCGGGCGTAATCGTGTCACCTTTCGAGAAATGTTGATTGACCGCTGCAAAGGCGTCTTTCAGGCCTCGAGTCGAGTGCATCCCAGCTCCGAAGAATTCTGGGCTCTGAGAGATGTTTCCTTTGAGGTGAAGCAAGGTGAAGCGTGCGCGATCATTGGTCGAAACGGGGCCGGCAAGTCCACAATGCTGAAGATACTCAGTCGAATTACAGATCCTACCAAGGGCAAGATCAGACTCAAAGGACGAGTAGCAAGCCTGTTAGAGGTAGGCACTGGCTTCCATACGGAGTTGACGGGCAGAGAGAATATTTACCTCAATGGCATCATCCTAGGAATGACCAAGAAGGAAATCGATCGAAAACTTGACGCGATCATTGACTTCTCCGGGGTGGAGCAGTTTATCGACACTCCTGTCAAGCGGTTCTCGTCTGGCATGCAGGTGAGATTGGCGTTCGCCGTCGCTGCCCATTTGGAACCTGAGATTCTGATCATCGATGAGGTTCTGGCGGTTGGTGACGCTTCATTTCAGAAGAAATGCTTGGGGAAGATGCAGGAGGTTGCCACCGACGGCCGCACTGTGCTTTTCGTAAGTCACGATTTGGCGGCAGTTGAAAAACTCTGCACGCGTGCCATTCTGCTTGATGGAGGCCGCTGCGAGGCAGACGGCCCTACATCGCATACGATCGCACACTATCAAGCCGGCTTGGTCGGGTCTGCTTCTTCAGATCTGACTACTCGAGTTGACCGCAAAGGGGCCGGCAACGTTCGATTTACCAAGATTCAGTTGCTGGATGGGAACGGAACCGAGCAAAGCATTTTTTTCTCGGGCAAACCACTTCGAGTTCGGATGCACTATCAGTCGAGTCGTGAAGGGGTTCTTCCGAACTCTCGGGTCAGTCTTACTTTCAACGGCTGGGGAACGACTTATTTTCTTGCTTCAACTGAGTTGCATGGCAACGACAGTTTGAACCTTGCACCCGAAGGGTTCATCGATTGCGTTGTCAACGAACTTCCGCTCAGTCTTGGGACCTATTATCTCGGGTCATTTCTTGAAGTGAACGGCGTCATTGAGGACTGGCTCGACTCTACCGCCGCACTTCACGTAGAAGACGGAAATTTCTACGGCACCGGCAAAGACTATCCCATCGGATGGGAAGGGAAGACAGTTCTCGTGAAACACCGTTGGGATGTACCATCGGAAGTGTCGAATTCCTCCGACGGCCGAGCGAACGTTGGGATGACCCGCGGGGAATAAGGCATTGCGCGACGAAGAATGCTGCACGCTGATTCATAAGTTGAGCTACGAGCAGCGTTGGTTTCTTGCAAGGTGAGATACGCTGCTCGTGAAATGAGTCTGACGGGGCACGCGCAGGATCAAGTGTTCCTGATTTCAGTCCAAGAATGTCACTGAGCATGAACAATCGACTGCTGCACGCGGATCACGCGGAGCTTCTCTATCCAGAGAGTTTCGCCCGAAGGGCTTTGCCACTCAACTTCGAGGAATCTGATCGCGGATTATTTGAACACGAACTGTGCAAGCCGATCCCCGCCACTGAACGACTGCAGTTTAACAAGTGCAGGGTGGCCGGCAACGGGATGTTCTTTCGAGATCTTCGCGTTTGCGCGGAATCCTTCGGCTACAAAAGTATGTTGGAGGAATGGGCCACGCCAGGGAATATGCTCCGATTCTTTGTCTCCAACTATGCACTCAAAAAGACACGACCTGTCGATGAAGATGCTTTGTTGTTTATCGACAATTGGAGTGGCGCCTATTTTCATTGGATTACGGATACGCTGAGCCGTTTATACGCAGTGCGCGACATGGCAAAGGGCGTTCCCATTCTGTTGCCTGCGAGTTATGCGCAATGTGAATACACCGTTCCTTCTCTTGAACCTTTTCGGGTCAGGGCTATTCGGTATCTCGAAAAAAATCAAGTGCTGCAGTGCAGACGCTTGGTTGTACCCACGCACACAGCTCCGAGCGGAAATTACAACGAAGAAGTTGTTCGCGGTATGCGAGACCTGTTCCGGAATCACTTTGGAGGCAGCGATGCGTCGCAAACTGGTGAGCGAGTTTATGTTAGCCGGCGAAAGGCAAAAGTTAGACGCATCGTGAACGAAGCCGAAGTTGAGACGCTATTGACACAGTATGGATTCGAGACCGTGTGCTTTGAAGATTTTGCGTTTGAGAAGCAGGTCGCAATCGCATCGAAAGCGTGTTACCTGATCTCGAATCACGGGGCGGGCATGACGAACATGCTGTTTATGCCGATGGGAGCCAAGGTGCTGGAGTTGCGAAAGAAAGGGGACGGCCACAACAACTGCTACTTCGCATTAGCATCTGGTCTTGGTTTGCCCTATCTTTACCAGCTTTGCGAATCGTCTGTTCCAGATGAAGCCGCCTATTCGGCTGATCTCGTCGTGAACATCGAGCTACTCAGGAAGAATGTCGAAAAGATGATTGTCGGCAATTTGTGAACAGACCCAAATGAACGGCTCCGGGATAGATCGCGGGCAGGAAGGAACTAATGAACGAAACTCGCCTCGCCCCCGTGGCGCTCTTTATCTTTAATCGTCCGCAACTCACTGCGCAAGTATATGAGCGCATCCGTGCTGCGCGCCCGTCGCGGCTTCTGATCGTTGCCGACGGTCCTCGAGCCGATAGACACGATGAGGCCGATTTGTGCATGGCAACTCGCATCATCGTCACCTCACCAGATTGGCCTTGTGAACTTCAGACTAATTTCGCGAAGCAGAATCTAGGATGCCGTGCACGAATGTCCTCCGGCATCGACTGGGTATTCGAGCAGTGTCCCGAGGCAATCATTCTTGAAGACGACTGCCTTCCGGGCCCCTCCTTTCTTCCATTTTGCACTGAGATGCTGACCCGCTTTCGAGATGACGATCGAATCATGCATGTAAGCGGCGATAACTTTCAGGACGGAAATCGCCGTGGTACCGCGAGCTATTTTTTTTCGCGTTATTCACTCAGTTGGGGCTGGGCAAGTTGGAGGCGGGCATGGAAGCATTACGACGTAAATATTTCGACCTGGCCGCAGGCATTCTGCGCCAAATGGCTCGAGTCCATCATGGACGATCCAGAAGAAGTTCGCTATTGGGATTCTATTTTCGATCGCCAATATCTCGGGAAGATCGACACTTGGGATTACCAATGGCTCTACGCATGCTGGCGACATGGCGGTCTCGCAATCCAGCCGAATGTGAACTTGGTATCAAACATCGGCGCAGGGCCAGACGCTACCCACTTCAAAGACGGACATACAACAATTGGTATTCCAACGGGCGAACTTGAACGGCTCGTGCATCCGGAGGTGGTCATACGAGATCGGGCGGCGGATCAATACACGTTTAAGGAGCACATTGCCATGCTTCAATCGAGTCAGCCCGGATTTGTACTCAAGTTGAAGCAACGCCTTGGACTACGCGCGAGGATCAAAAGCATGTTGCCCCGTTCGCGGAGATATCAGTAAATTAAATCTTTGAAGTGCACGAATTTGTGGGAAATGGGACGGATGAGAATCAATTCCGCAAGCGTATATTTCACGTTGAGCGTCGGTGTGCTTGCGTTCAGTCTATTTGCGATAAACCGCCTGATACCAGAGAAGACCAGCTTGCCTTACGACAATGCAAATCCCGTGATTTACGACAATGACGGATCATTCGATATGTACACCGATGAGTATCTTCTGGCGCTTTCTTCGCTCGGCAAGATCCAGTTGAAGGGAATGATCACTTCCAGCCCGATCGCGCCCTTTGATCGCTATGTTACGGCGGGAGACTTCGAGCAGGGAGTCGCCGACCGGGAACTGCTGGTGGCGACCGCGAAAGCGAGCGGGTTTGCGAATATCCC
>WNGL01004075.1_pt1 | contig 23912 bp, 23 predicted proteins | sample 5400591 | NCBI WGS metagenome assembly WNGL01 (sample SAMN13153377, study PRJNA577476) | soil metagenome | isolation source: 80 cm soil or saprolite under Garry oak tree replicate 1 | place: USA:California | collected 2016-06-15 | reverse complement strand
ACCTTAGAATTATCCTTTCGGGGAAGCACTACGTTTCCTTCATTATCTTCTGTTTAGATCTGTCCGATCCAGGTGTGCGGCGCGTATTCTTCCCAGCGATGTCGAATCGCATGAAACTTCGCTTCGCTCAACGGTCCCGCCTCAAGCAGCTGGGCGTTTTCCCGCCCGCGCTCCGGTTTGGTCGTGCCGACGATGGCAGTGTGCACGCCGGGCACGCTCAGCGTGAAACGCAGTGCGATGCCGATCGTTTTTGGTAAATCGGAATGTCGCAGGAATTCGTAATTCAGCTTCCGCAGACGTTCCCAATACGTGTGATGATATCCTTCGACCGGTTTGTGTCCCGTTTTCCAGGCCGCGTTCGCGATCGGGCGTTTTACAATCACGCCTATCTGTTTTTCGCGCGCCAGCGGCAGGGTTAAATCAATCGCTTCCTGATCGGCGATGCTGATGGAAGTTTGCAAAGTGTCGAACGCGCCGCATTCGACCGCATAACGGGCGGCACGACTGTCCCCGCTGTAACCGATGTAGCGGGTGTGACCGTGTTCGCGCGCCGCGCGCAGCGCCTCGATCGCTTCACCTTTGCGCAGCTCTGCTTCGGAACAGCTGTGCAGTTGAACAAGATCGACATGATCGGTCTGCAATCGGCGCAAGCTGCGCTCGATGGTTTGCAAAATGGAATCGCGCGACCAATTCGCGCCACTCTCCATGCCGTGCGGATGCCCGCATTTTGTGAAGAGGAAAAATTCATTGCGGCGCTTGCTTACGGCGCGCCCGATCATCTCCTCGCTATCGGGATAGCACTCAGCGGTATCGATAACATTCAGGCCGGCATCGAGTGCGCCGTTCAAAAGCTGATCGACTGCGTCCTGCGAAGTGCGTTCGTAACCGATCTCGGAACCGCCGAAACCGAGCACGGATACATTCATATTTGTTTTGCCGAGGCGGCGCTTTTCCATTGTCGTGAATTATTCTCACGCTTTGTTGTAGCGGCGGTTGTGTCAACCGCCGAGACCAAAACGGCAGGCGCTTGACACAACCGCCTCTACAACTTCAACCGCGTTTTGCCCGAACCGCGTTCGATGAAACCGATACGTTTCGCGTGCAAGATCGACATCGTCCTGGTGGCATCGCGCTCGGCGAGAATCGCCACCATTCCAATTCCCATGTTGAAAACCTGATACATTTCCGCAAGATCGACATCTCCATTTCGCTGCAAGATTTGGAAGATGCGCGGCACGCGCCAACTCTTCGTCTCGATCATGGCGTCGCAATTTTTCGGCAGGATGCGCGGCAGATTATCGATTAAACCGCCGCCCGTGATGTGGGCGAGGCCTTTGATCATGCCGCTCGGAACTTTTGCGAGCAGCGACTGATAATTTTTGTGCACGCGCAAAAGCTCTGCGCCAATCGTCCCGGCGAGATTGTCGATCTTAGACGACGGTCGGAGTCGCATTTTCTCGAACAAAATTTTCCGTGCGAGCGAGTAGCCGTTCGTGTGCAGACCGTTCGAGGCGAGACCGAGGATCGTGTCGCCCGGTTTAATTTTGCTGCCGTCAATGATCTGGGCGCGATCAACCACGCCGACGATGCAGCCGGCGAGATCGTATTCGCCTTTCCGATACATCCCGGGCATTTGTGCGGTCTCGCCGCCAATCAGCGCGCAGCCGGCAGCTCGGCACGCGCGGGAAAAACCGCGGATGAGTTGATCGAAAAGGCGCGGTTCAAGTTTTCCGCATCCGATGTAATCGAGAAAAAAAAGCGGACGCGCGCCGAGCACGGCGATGTCGTTGACGCAATGGTTCACGAGATCGGTGCCAATCGTGTCGTGTTTGTTCATCGCGAAGGCGATCTTCAATTTCGTGCCGACACTATCGATGCTCGCGACCAGAACCGGGTCGCGCAGATCGGGGAAATTCGCGCGAAATAAACCGCCAAAGCCGCCAATTTTGCCGAGCACGGACGGGCCTTGCGTTTGCCTGACGACTCGCTGAATGCTGCGCTTGAGGCGATTGGCAAGATCGACATCGACGCCCGCGCGTGCGTAAGCCTTTCGTTTTGTTTCCGCCGATTTCACGGGATGCTTTGCAGATTATCCCGAGCCAAGTCTGCGGGCGAAATGACGAAATCCGAATGTCGAATGACGAAATAAACCCGAAGCACCAATGACGGGAACATCAACGCACGAGTTGCAGTTTAGGCTTCGTCATTCATTCGTCATTTGTCATTCGTGCTTCGTCATTGCAATCATTTCAGATCCGCAAACAATGTCGGGTGTGTTTCCTGATCGGCGAGGGCTTTGGAGCGATTTTCGCGTTTCTCCATGATGAATTTGTCGAGTGCGGGATCGACGGGCAGGGGATAATCCCCAGTAAAACAGGCGAGGCAAAATTTGTTCACCGGTTGCCCGGTTGCCCGCACCATGCCTTCAACATCGAGATAACCGAGACTGTCCACGCCGAGATATTCACAGATTTCTTCCATCGACATCTTGTTCGCGATCAACTTTTCCGGGTCAGGAAAATCGATGCCGTAATGGCAGGCGAAGCGATGCGGCGGACAACTCACGCGCATGTGCACTTCCTTAGCGCCGGCTTCGCGCAAATTCACCACCCGGGCGCGCGCAGTCGTTCCGCGTACGATTGAATCGTCGACCACCACCACGCGTTTGTCCGCCACCATTTCCTTGATCAAGTTTAGTTTCACGCGCACGTCGAAATCGCGGATAAGCTGGCTCGGCTGCAAGAAGCTGCGGCCGATGTAGTGATTGCGCACGAAAGCGTGCGAGTAAGGAATGTTCAATTCCTGGGCGAAACCGAGCGCAGCGTAATTGCCTGAGTCCGGCACCGGGATGACGATGTCCGCTTCGACCGGAAATTTTCGCGCCAGCTCGCGTCCCATTTCGGTGCGCACTTTCCCAACGTTCACACCACCGATCATGCTGTCGGGTCGCGCGAAATAAACGTACTCGAACATGCAAAAGGCCGGCTGTTGCGGCTGAAACGGAAATTCCGAGCGCAATCCGTCTTCATCGATAATCAAGACTTCGCCGGGCTCGATTTCGCGAATAAACTCGGCGTGGATGAGATCGAAGGCGCAGGTTTCGGAGGCGAGCACATAAGCGCCATCGAGTTTGCCGAGCGAGAGTGGCCGCCAGCCGAACGGATCGCGCACGGCGATGAGCTCGCGCTCACTCATGATGATAAGCGAAAATGCGCCTTCGATTCTGCGCAGCGCTGACAACACGCTGGCGCCGTTGTCGGCCGGCCGCGCCAGCAGGTGCAAAATGATCTCGCTGTCGGCAGTCGTTTGAAAAATGGAACCTTTGCGCTCCAGCTCATCGCGCAAAAGATCGGCGTTGATCAAGTTGCCGTTGTGCGCGATCGCCATCTGGCCGCGCACGCAATCGACCACAAACGGTTGCGCGTTTTTGATCGTGCTCGTGCCGGTGGTCGAGTAGCGTGTGTGCCCGATCGCACGCGTGCCTTTCAATTTTTCCAGCTCAGCCTGACCAAAAACTTGCGAGACCAGGCCCATGTCTTTGTGCACGAGGAACGACGTCCCTGGGCCGTTGCTCGTGACAATTCCGGCGCTTTCCTGGCCGCGATGCTGCAAAGCGAAAAGCCCGTAGTAAGTCAGGACGGCCGCGTTCGGATGGCCGAACACACCGAAAAGCCCACACTCATGCCGCGGGTAAGCCTCGGTCTCGGTTGGCTCGACGATGTCGATCTTGTCTGGAGAGGTCACACCAAATGATCCACTAAATCGCGCGACGTTCAACGAATCGTTGCGGACTAATTGCACAAAAATGCAGGGCCGCGGCCAGAATTCATTGATGCACAGCCCGCCACACAAACCCTTGCATCGTGCTTTCTGCTGGAGCTGAGCCGCAGTGCTCAGCGATTTTCTGCGAAACGGCGCGTATCACCTTGTCGACGTCTACGCCGCGTTCTTCGATTGCGGTTGACACAGGATTTCCTCGCACCAAGCCAATCGCCAGGTCCGCCGCTGACGAGCTGCGGCACGGTAGCGTGACGAGCGATGCCTCGATTGCTTTGAATCCTGCTCTTTGTAACAGCCCTCGAATCCGATCCGCTTCGTAGAAGCCAAAGGGCAACTCGTAAAAATTTGGTGGATCGCGCTCGAAAAATGAGGCGATCGTTTGATAAGCGATTTGGCCGATCGGATTGCGTTCGATGGAATCCCACACGTTGAAAAGAAAAACGCCGCGAGGACTGAGGACTCGATAGCATTCGCGCATTGCCGTTTGCTTGTCGGGAACGAACATTAAGCCGAATTGGCAGACGACCGCATCGAATGAACCGTCGGGAAACGGAAGCGCGACCACGTCGGCTTGTTGCCATTTTATATTTTGCTTCGCGCTGAATTTGCCCTGGGCGAAGGCAAACATTGCGGGGTTGAGATCGGTGGCTACAAGTTCAACCGCTGGAGCGAGGCTGTCGCGCAGCCGGGACGTGAGGATGCCTGTCCCGCAGGCTAATTCCAGGACATTTCTGGGTCGCTCTCGCTGCAAACGCGCGGCCATGTCATTCGCGAATGGCTCGAAAAGAGCCGGACCCAAATAGCGATCGTAGTTTTCGGGAATCGAACCCTCAAAAATGACGTTTGGATCGCGCTTCACAAACTCGGGATGCGTTCAGCCGACGAATCGCTTTCCACCGCACGGCCGATCGAGTTCCACCAGTCGTCGTAAAGATCGGCGATCGGCCAGCGGAAGGTTTCGTTGTTCGCGCGGATTTGAAGCTCGCCGCCACCAACTTTTCCAAGCTGCCGAAAGGGAACGTCGCGCTCGCGCAAGATCGACATCGTCTTTCCGAGATTCGCGGGGGCGGTCGAAATTACGATCCGCGATTGCGACTCGTTAAAGAGAACTGTAGCCACGTGCCTGCGGCACGTTTCTTCCGCACTTTTGACCAGACCTTCCCGAATCAAATCGCGCACCGCGTTTTGAATTTTGATTTCGTGGGCAAGATCGACATGTGGCGGCGGACCTTCTTTGCGGCCATGGCAAACTTTCAAGAATTGCGAACCGCCCAAGTCGTCGCCGATTTCGCCGGCGAGAATGATCGCGTCACCGTCATTCTTGAACCATTGCGTTGTGATGTGCCGCTCGTGGTCGATCAAGCCGACCATCGCGATCGTCGGCGTTGGATCGACCACGCCGGCCGGGCTCTCATTATATAGAGAGACGTTGCCACCGGTGACCGGCGTGCCGAAGGCGCGGCAAGCTTCGGCGATGCCTTCCACGGCTTCGCGCAGTTGCCAGAAATTTTGCGGTTTGTAGGGATTGCCGAAGTTCAAATTGTCGGTGACGGCGAGCGGCTTCGCGCCGGAACATGTGAGATTGCGCGCGGCTTCGGCAACGGCTGCTTTGCCACCCTCGCGCGGATCCAGCGCGCAATAGAGCGAATTGCAATCGGTGGTCGCGGCTAGAATTTTATTCGCGTAACGAACAAAAAATACGGCTGCATCCGAGCCGGGCTTCACGATTGTACCGGTGCGCACGGTGTGATCGTATTGGTGATAGACCCAGTTTTTTGACGCGATGGTCGGATCGCGGAGCAATTGACGGAGCGCTTGGTGATTGTCGATCTTGGGCAGGTCCTGTGGCCACAGCCCTGTCGGCCGTCCACCCGAGACGCGCCACGGGCGTGTGCCTACAGGTGCTTTTGCCTCCCGTTCATAAAGCGGCGCTTCTTCGGCGAGCGGCTTGGCCGGAATTTCCGCGGCGATCGTGCCGTTATTGCGGACGCGCATCATGCCGTCGTCGGTGACGCGGCCGATTTCGGCGCAAGGCACGTCCCATTTGTCGAAGATTTCGCGGACGACGCTCTCCTGCCCGCGTTTGGCGATGATCAACATGCGCTCCTGCGACTCGCTCAGTAAAATTTCATACGGGGTCATGCCCGGCTCGCGCTTGGGAACTTTGGCCAGATCGATTTCGATGCCGCTGCCGCCGCGGCTTGCGGTCTCGCACGTCGAACAAGTGAGACCGGCGGCGCCCATGTCTTGAACGCCGGCAACGGCATCGCGCGCGAGAAGTTCAAGACATGCTTCGAGTAAAAGCTTTTCCTTAAACGGATCGCCCACTTGCACGGCCGGGCGATCTTCGCGCGATTCTTCAGTCAGCTCACGCGAGGCAAATGTCGCACCGGCCAAACCATCGCGTCCGGTCTCCGCGCCAACATAAAAAACGGGATTGCCAATTCCTTTGGCGGCCCCCCGCGCCAGTTGTTCATATCGCAGCACGCCGAGGCAAAAAACATTTACGAGCGGATTGCCCTCGAAGCTTTCGTCGAAATAAATTTCGCCGCCGATTGTCGGGATGCCGATACAATTTCCATAGTGCGCAATACCGGAAACAACGCCGGTGAAAAGGCGGCGGTTAGTTGCTATCGTGGTGGAAGTTTTCAACTTGCGATCTTTATTGGCGGGCAAGTTACAAACTTGCCCCACTATCGGCCCAAAGCGCAGCGAGTTCAGACAAAACTCGGGACGCGCGCCCATCGTAAAAATGTCGCGAATGATTCCGCCGACGCCGGTGGCCGCGCCTTGAAACGGTTCGATTGCGCTCGGGTGATTGTGGCTCTCGATCTTGAACGCGATTGCCCAGCCATCGCCAATATCGACGACCCCGGCATTTTCCTCGCCGGCTTTGACAAGAATGTTCGGGCCGGTTGTCGGGAATTTCTTCAGCTCCCGCCGCGAGTTCTTGTAGGAGCAATGCTCGCTCCACATCACCGAGAAAATTCCGAGTTCGGTGAAATTCGGCTCGCGGCCGAGTATTTTTTTGATGCGCTCGAATTCTTCCGGGGTTAGTCCGTGCTCTACCACGAGTTCAGGCGTGACGGTTGGATCGACAACCCCGAAATTATCGGGGCTCGCGAAATCTTTCGGAATCGAAGGAGTCATCGACACGGGCACGTTAGCGAATCTGCGCGCGCTCTCAATCGCGCAAAATGCCGAAAATTGGTCGAATAGCGACACACCGGGAGCAGTCTAATTGGGAAAGGCCGCATTTCGTAAGACGGCCGTGCCTCGGTCTATGGCCGAGGCCTTAACACAAACGGAGGATACGAATGAAAAAGAGTATGATTACGCTCGCCTGTGCGATGGTCGCGCCGATCGCATTCGCGCAAACGAGCACAACGACAACGGAACAGACAACCACAGCCGCGGCGCCGGCCACTACGACCGAAACCACAACGACCTACTCGGCAGGCACGGTGACTACCTACGAACCCGGGAAGACGATCGTGGTCAAGAGCGACGCAGGTCCTGTGAGCTTCGCGCTCGGAACCGCGGCACGAATCGTCGATGGCGCGGGCAAGATTGTGACCGCTCCGCTGCGGGCCGGCCAGAAAGTGCGTGTTTATTACACCGGTACAGGCGAGAAGCGCGTGGTTGAGCGCGTTCTGGTGGAAGATTAACATCCACCACGTCGTTTAATTCGAAAGCCGCAGGGTTCTCTGAATCCTGCGGCTTTTTTGTAATGTCAGTTGCTTCGAACAAGGCTATTGCGTGGTGGACCAAAGGGAGCGAGCGAGAAATGTGCTTAGAGCCGTCCGCCGAATGCGCGAGCCGCGAAGCTTCAATGGAACATCAACAATTAAAAAAGGGGGTCACCGTGAAGAAGACAATTATCGCTTTTGCTTGCGCACTGGTTGCGCCACTGGCGTTCGCGCAAACAAGCAGGACGACAACGGAAACCACCACGCAAGGCACAGTAACTACTTACGAGCCTGGTAAAAGAATCGTCGTTCGTACGGAAAGGGAGAGCAATCCGATCAGTTACGTGCTCGGCAAGACAGCACATTACGTCAATAAGGCCGGCAGGAAAATCGACGAACATCTGATCAAGCCCGGAAGCCGGGTGATTGTTTACACTTCGAGAGGCGAGGTGCACGCTGCCAAGCGTGTGGTGCTTGACGAAGATTAAACGAGACCGGTTTGGGTAAATCGAAGCCGCAGGGTTTAAGTGGACCCTGCGGCTTTTCATTTCCGGTATCTGGGAGAAGAATACAGACGTGGAACTCAGTACGATTGCCAATGTGGCGACCGCTCTCACCGTAATCACGGGGGTCGCTTTCGGCCTGGTCGAAGCACAGCGATCACGGCGGGCGCGGCAAGAACGTGCTGCTTACGCTGCCGTCCAGGCGATTTTGTCGCCAGAGTGGATGAAGTCGATGATTGTGGTGCACAGTATCCCGGACGGTTCGAACGCTTCGGCGATCGAAGCCGATGCGGGTGTGCTGAACGCCGCGCACTCAGTTGGCGTAATTCTGGAGGGACTTGGATATTCGGTTTATGCCCGAATTGTTCCATTACGGGTGGTAGCGGATCTGGTGGGTGGCACAGTTCGTCTCGCTTGGCGTAAATTGCAGCCCTATGTTGAAGAAGAACGCCGGCGCAGCGGTTCACAGAAAACTTTTGAGTGGTTCCAATGGCTGGCCACGCAGCTGGAACGACATTCACCAGGAAAGACCAACTTGGAGATGGGCGCTCACCAAGCTTATCAGGATTGGGACCCGTAACAGTTGCGTTTCGTGCTGATATCGCAGACCATTTCGTATGGCTTTTGACCTGAAAGAAATGGTCGCCGCGCGGCTGGGCGAAAATTATCAGCTGCACGAAAGGCACATCAACCGCACGCTCGTCGCCGCGCAGCGCGTCATCGGTTTCGATAAAGTCTACGCGCGAGCGGAAGGCGCCTATCTCTATGACATGGATAACGCCGCGTATCTCGATTTCCTGAGCGGCTACAGCGTTTTTAACATCGGGCGCAATCATCCCGTGGTGAAACAGGCGATCCGCGACGTGCTCGATCTCGATCTTCCAAACATGGTGCAAATGGATTGCTCTCTGCTGAGCGGTTTGCTGGCGGAAGCGATCACAAAACGCACGCCGCCGCATCTCGATGCGGTTTTCTTTTGCAACTCGGGAACGGAGGCGATGGAAGGCGCTCTGAAATTTGCCCGTGCCGCGACCGAAAGAAAACGCGTCATCTCGCTGGAAAGCGCGTTTCACGGGCTGAGCCTCGGCTCGCTTTCGTTGATGGGCTGCGAAAGTTTCACCGAAGGTTTCGGGCCGTTGATGGAAGGATTCGACGCGCGCGTGCCGCTCGATGATCTGGACGTGCTAGATCGACAATTGCGCTCGCGCGACGTGGCGGCATTCGTCATTGAGACTGTTCAGGGCAAAGGCTGTAAATCGCCTAAGAGCGATTTCTTCGTTCGCGCGCAGGAACTTTGCCGCAAATACGGGACGCTGCTCATCTCCGATGAAGTGCAGACCGGACTTGGCCGCACCGGGAAAATGTTTGGCTTTCAACATTGGAACCTCGAGCCGGACATTATCACCCTGGCCAAGACGCTGAGCGGCGGCTATGTTCCGTGCGGCGCGATTGTGACGCGGCGCGAGATTTATCAAAAGACTTTCAGCCGCATGGATCGTTGCGTGGTGCATTCGACTACGTTTGGTCGCAACAATTTGGCGATGGCGTGCGGACTGGCTTCACTCGAAGTGATCGATTCCGAAAATCTGATCGAAAATTCGGCGAAAATGGGCGCGCTGCTCATGGGCACGATCGACATGTTGCGAGAAAAGCATTCCTTCATCAAAGAAGTGCGCGGCAAAGGGCTCATGATTGCGATCGAATTTCATGAGCCCCAGGAATTCAAGTTGAAGATGGCGTGGAAGTTTTTGCACAAGATCGACAAGGTGCTTTTCGCGCAAATGGTCGTGACGCAAATGCTGAGCAAGCATCGCATTCTCACGCAAGTGGCGGGACACGCGATGGACGTTCTGAAAATTCTGCCCCCACTCATCATTGGCGAGCGCGAGATCGACTTGTTTGTCAGCGCGCTCGACGACGTGTTGACCGATTGCCGCAAGTTCCCAGGTCCGATGTGGGAGCTGGGAAATAATTTCGTGCGCGCCGCGCTCGGCTCAAAGCGCACGGTTGAATCGCGCCCGGCCGTTTCGGCTTAACTCTTGTCTATCTAGCCGGCCATTTTTGGTTGTCGATCCAGCTTCGCGGGCTTACGCTGAGAGTGCGTCGAGCGGCAGGCGCTCGATCACAACGGAGGAGCAAAAATCATGAGCACCGCTGTCGCTGAAGAGAAGAAAACGAAGCTGAACCAACTCGAACAGCTCAAAAAATTTACCAAGGTCGTGGCTGATACGGCTGATTTTGAATCGATCAAGGAATTCAAACCTCAGGACGCGACGACGAATCCGAGTCTGGTTTATGCCGCGACCCAAAAACAGCAATACAGTCATTTGCTCGAGGAAGTTTTGGCTGATCGCAAGAAGTCAGGCTTGAGCGGCGCCGCACAGGTCGAAGACATCGTCGATCATCTGCTCGTGCAATTTGGCTGCGACATTTTGGAAATTGTCCCAGGTCGCATCTCGACCGAGACAGACGCGCGTCTATCTTTCGACTTCGAAGGTTCGATTAAAAAAGCGCGCCAGCTGGTGAAGCTTTACGAGGAGCGTAAGATTTCACGTGAACGCGTGCTGATCAAAATCGCATCGACCTGGGAAGGCATTAACGCGGCGGAGCAACTGCAAAAGGAGGGAATCAAGTGCAACCTGACGCTGATGTTTTCGCTGCCGCAGGCGGTGCGGTGCGCTGAGGCGAAGGTCCAGTTGATCTCGCCGTTTGTGGGGCGGATTTACGATTGGTACAAAAAAGAAAACAAACGCGACTACGCGGGGCCGGAAGATCCAGGCGTGCAATCCGTTCAGGAAATTTACAACTATTACAAAAAGTTCGGTTATGCGACCGAAGTGATGGGTGCGAGTTTCCGTAACGTCGGTCAGATTCTCGAACTGGCCGGTTGCGACGCGCTCACCATTAGTCCGGAATTGATGAAGGAGCTTTCCGAGTCGCACGAGCCGGTGGAGCGCAAGCTTGATCCGGAAAAGGCGAAGAAAGCTGACGTGCAGCGACTCGAACTGGACGAGAAAAAATTCCGCTATCTCGTGAATGACAACGCGATGGCGACGGAAAAAACGGCCGAAGGCATTCGCAAATTTGCAGCCGACGTCGTGAAGCTGGAGAAATTCGTCGCGAGCAAAATTAAATAGGTGGATCGAGCAGTCCCTTGCTCGATGGTAAATTCAGGCGGCAAAGCCGCGTTTGTTTAAGATCGCCGCGGAGCGGCCGATCCACCAATGTTTAACGTCGTTCTAATTGAGCCGGAGATTCCGCCGAACACCGGGAACGTGGGACGGCTTTGTCTTGCGACAGATTCCACTTTGCATCTGGTAAAGCCGCTCGGCTTTTCGTTGGAAGATCGACAATTGAAGCGCGCGGGCCTCGATTATTGGGATGAGGTCGATGTGCGGACCTGGAATTCGTTTGAGGAATTGCAATGCGCGCAACCACGGGGTGTCCGCTATTTTTTTCTAACGACGAAGGCCGGCTGTAGTTATTACGACGTCAAATTTCATCGTGGTGATTTCCTCGTTTTCGGCCGCGAAACAAAGGGTCTGCCGGAACCGTTGCTGGGCGCGAACATCGACAATTGCATTACCATCCCGATGCATGGGACGCGAAGCCTGAACCTCGCCACTGCTGTCGCGGTTGTGCTTTTTGAGGCAGTTCGACAGCAACGACTCGAGAAAAATGGGGTTGAATAATTAAGAAGCTCCAAATGTCAAAGAGCGCAGGAGGCAGATAATTATGAAAATGTTTTTTGTTTTGGCCAGCTGTCTGGCGTTGACTTTCGTTGCGTATGACGCGCAAGGGCAAGGGCAGCAAGGCAGCCCGGCGCCAAAGAAAAAGCCGACCAAATCGGTGCAAACCTTGCAACATGGAACTGCTCCGGGCGGGCACGCGATAAGCGGCGGGGGCAGCCCACAGCAGCACGGGTTTGCGCCAACGGGAGGCCCGACGGGCGTGGGTCGGCCGACAGAAGTTGGCAAACCAACTGGAGCTGGCAGACCGACCGGTGTCGGTAAGCCAACAGGCGTCGGTAAAGCAGCGGGAGGAGGCAAGCCGACAGGCGTGGGTAAGCCAGCGGTGGCAGGTGGTGCTGGCAAGCCGTTCAAGCCGCAGCACTTCAATTTGCCAACGAAGTCGAGTCAGGCAGTAACAGGCGTGACGTTCAAACAAGGCAGTCACATTGCGGGAAGCCAAAACTGGCAAGGTTCAAGTTATACGGCCTTTCGAAACTACACGCCACAATGGCACGACGCGAATTGGTGGAGACGGCACCACAATCGAATCGTCGTAATCGTAGTCAATAATGTTAATAGCTTTTTCTTTTTTGACGCTGGTTTTTGGTTCCCGGCCTGGGGCTATGATCCAAACAGCATCTACCCTTACGATGGGCCGATCTACGGCTATAACGACTTGCCGCCCGATCAGGTAATTGCCAACGTGCAAGCCGCGCTCCAAGCGCAAGGTTATTACCAAGGGGAAGTGGACGGTGTTCTCGGACCACTTACTCGTGCCGCGATCGCTAATTATCAGCGCGATCAAGGCCTCTACATCACCTCCGCAATCGATGAGCCAACACTGGCTTCGTTAGGCATGGTGTAAATTAAATTCCGATAACATCAGAGCGCCGGGGCGATTTCCTTGGCTGGCGGAGTTTGCGAATCCGCAAAGCCTTGCAGAACGTCGAATAAATATGGACCTCGAAATGTCTAACAACCCAGAAGGAAAAAACTTATGAGAACGTTTCTTGTTTTAATTTGCAGTCTTGCACTCGCGTGCGTCGCGCTTGGTGAGGAACAAGGGAAAAAGAAGGAGCAAAAATCGAAGAAAAAGGCTGCGCACGCTGGGCAAGTTTCGCAACCGGCCGGAAAAGGAGCTGGCAAACCGACGACGGTGGGTGGTCCATCGGGAGCAGGCAAGGCAAAGATAACGGGCCAGCCGTCGGGAGCAGGCAAGCCCTCGGGAATGGGCAAGGCAAAGATAGCGGGCAAGCCGACGGGAGCGGGTAAACCAGCTGTGGCAGGTGGTCCGGCAGGCAAGAAGTTCCAAGCCCAGCACTTCAACCTGCCAACGAAGCCGAGCGCGACAATTGCAAGTACCAAGTTTCAAGCGAACCGCCGCATTCAAGGGAGCCAAAGTTGGCAAGGCTCAAATTACACGGTGTTTCGAAATTATACGTCCCAATGGCACGACCGGATTTGGTGGTCGAGCCACTACAGCCGCATCGTTTTCGTATTCGGTGGCTGGTATTACTGGGACACTGGCTACTGGTATCCTGCTTGGGGCTACGATCCCGGCTACTCGTATTATCCGTATGACGGACCGATCTACGGTTATCACAATTTGCCACCCGATCAGGTGATCGCCAACGCGCAGGCCGCCCTGCAACAGCAAGGTTATTATCGCGGCCAGGTGGATGGTCTGCTTGGGCCGCTTACGCGTGCCGCCGTTGCGGATTATCAACGCGATCACGGACTCTATATAACTTCGGCAATTGATCGGCCGACACTGTCATCGTTGGGATTAGCCTGAGCAGATTCTGACCTTGAAAGCCGCCGCAGCAATCCGCGGCGGCTTTTTACGTATCGAAAGATGCGCATGCACCAGCATCGCGCCAGATACCACTCTTGTGCTCGCGTCGCGTTTGCGGCAGATAGAACGCGAGCAATACTTGACCGATGCAGGCAGTGACTCCGCAATTGATCGCGCGCGATTTGTTCCAGTCTTTCCGAATGGGCCCGCGGCGGATTGAAGTGCTGCGCGGCATTTCGATGGAGATTGCGCATGGCGAGGCGGTTTTCCTTTGCGGTGCTTCCGGGGCGGGCAAAACGACATTGCTTTACACGCTCGCCGGTTTGGAACGCCCGGAATCTGGCACGGTGGAATTCGAAGGACGCTTGCTTTATAACGGGAGCTCGGCCTCGCAGGCGCGCCTGCGCAATAGAAAAATGGGTTTCGTTTTCCAGGGATATTTTTTGCTGCCGGAACTGACTGCGCTGGAAAATGTTTCGCTGCCTGCAATGATCGGAGCAAGATCGAGAAGCGACGCGGCGAAGGAAAGTTTGAAAGCGGTTGGTCTTGCCGAGCGAATGCAGCATTTACCGGCGGAACTCTCCGGCGGTGAACAACAGCGCGTGGCCATCGCGCGCGCGTTGACGAACGATCCGGACATCATTTTTGCGGACGAACCAACCGGGAACCTCGATTCAAAAACTGGCGATGCGATTGTCGATCTTTTGTTGAGCGTGGCGCGTGAACGAAACAAAACGCTGCTCGTGGTGACGCACGACACGCGTCTGGCCGCGCGCGGCGATCGCCAGTTGCAGATCAAAGACGGCGTTTTGCAGTAAATCATTTGCCGCTTGAATTGCGCAGTGAACCACCGAGATTTTTCTGTGACTATGAAAACTGCAACTGCTGACGGGATGGTGATTGACGAACCACAAACAGAGGAAACGACCGCAAAGCCCGCGGTCAAACTGGCGGTTGAGACGCACGCGCGTGCAACGTCCGCCGCGAAAGAATCCAAAATTTACATTGACGGGAAATTTTATCCGGAGAAAGACGCGAAGGTTTCCGTGTTCGATCACGGTCTCCTTTATGGCGATGGAATTTTCGAGGGCATTCGTTTTTACAACGGCCGCGTCTTTCGGCTGGAAGAGCATCTCGCGCGGCTTTGGGATTCGGCGCGCTCGATTTGCCTCGAAATTCCGATGTCGATGCGGGAAATGACGGATGCGCTCCTCGAAACGATCCGGCAGAACGATTTGCGCGAAGGTTATATTCGTTTGCTGGTCACGCGCGGCGTTGGCAATCTCGGCTTGAATCCGGAGCAATGTAAACGGCCGAGCGTAATTATCATCGCGACGACGGTTACACTTTATCCCGAGTCTGTTTATCAGAGCGGATTGACGGTGGTGACGTGCGCGACGCGGCGCACGAATCCCGGCGCGCTCAATCCGGCGGTCAAGTCGCTCAATTATTTGAACAACGTAATGGCGCGGATCGAGGGGAGCCTCGCTGGCGCGGATGAAGCGCTGATGTTGAATGACGCGGGAAACGTGGCCGAGTGCACCGCGGACAATGTTTTCATCATTAAGCGCGGCCAGATTTTCACACCGCCGATTACAGCGGGAGCCTTGCGCGGAATTACGCGCTCAGTCATTTTCGAGATTGGGGCGGAACTCGGGATGAAAGTTGCGGAAGCCGATATTACGCGGCACGATGTTTTCATTGCGGACGAATGTTTCCTCACCGGAACTGCGGCGGAAGTAATCCCTGTAATCAAGGCCGACGGGCGGCCGATTGGAAATGGAAAGCCGGGCCCGATCAGCGCGCGCATTATCGCTCGGTTCCGGCAATTAACGCGCGAAACCGGCACGCCAATTTATCATTGAATTCCCGGCGTGATCGATTCGGCGCGAAAGGTGCTCAACGAGACTCAGGGTTGAATTTTTCACGCGATTTAGGTCTAATTTAGAGAAATGCTGTGCGACGTTTGCAAATGCAATGATGCGACCGTCTTCCTGACCCAAATTCTGGAAGGCAAGATGCAGAAAGTGAATCTGTGCGACGCTTGCTCGAAAGAAAAAGGCGTGCAGGACCCGACTGGCTTCGCACTCGCCGATTTGCTGCTTGGCATTGGCGCCGCGGAAGAAATCGAGAAGGGTGCGCCGACGCAAAAATGTCCGGTATGCGGTTTCACGCAGGCGGATTTCAAGAAGACCGGGCGGCTTGGATGCAGCGCATGCTACATCACCTTCGCGGAAGGCTTGAACACGTTGCTCAAAGCGATGCACAAAGGCACGGAGCACGTCGGCAAATTACCGCAACGCGCGCATCGCGTCATGGAATTGAGCGATCGTATGCGCACATTGACCAAGAGTCTGGAAAAAGCTGTCGCCGACGAGAATTACGAGACCGCCGCTTCGCTGCGCGACCAAATCAAACAACTCGAGCACCAGCTCACCAATTCGCCGTGAAATTCGCCAATGTCATGTCGACCGGCGGAGAATGGCTCCGTGGCGAAGGTCCGCATCACCAAACTGTGATCAGCAGCCGCGTGCGGATCGCACGCAACCTGCGCGATCGCGCTTTTCCCGGCTGGGCAAAAAAAGCCGAGCGCATGGCGATTCTCGATCTGATCAAGCCGCGGGTGGAAGAGCTTGCCGAAATGCAGGATTCATTTGCGGAATCGCTGCAAGACCTCTCCGCGCTGGAAAAGCAGGTTTTGGTCGAGCGCCATCTGATTAGCCGCGAGCACGCCGCCAAAGGCGTTGGGAGCGCGGTAGTGATGAATCGCCGCCAGACGCTCAGCATCATGATCAACGAAGAAGATCATTTGCGGATGCAATCGATCCGCTCCGGCTTGCAACTCAAAGCTGCGTTCAAACTTGTCGATAAAGTGGACAGCACGCTCGAGCACAAATTGGAGTTCGCCTACGACCAGCGCCTTGGATATCTAACGGCGTGCCCAACGAATGTCGGCACCGGCATGCGCGCTTCCGCGATGTTGCATCTGCCCGGTCTCGTCTTAAGCGAATTGATTAATCAAGTTATTCAAGCGGTGAGCAAAATCGGTCTCGCCGTGCGCGGTCTTTATGGCGAAGGCACGGAGGCGATGGGCAACCTTTTCCAAATTTCAAACCAGACGACCCTCGGCGAAAAGGAAGACGAAATCATCGGTCGCCTGAGTAAAGTGATCGAGACGATCATCGAAAAGGAACACGATGCGCGCCAGATCTTGATCCAGAAAAAATCGAACACGCTTTGGGACCAGATTGGCCGCGCTTATGGCGTCTTGACTTACGCGCACGCCATGAGTTCGAAAGAAGCGCTCAATTTATTGTCGATCATCAAACTCGGTGTCGATCTTGGCGCGTTTCCGGAAGATCGACGTCTGCCGATCGACGAACTGTTTATCGATACGCAGCCGGCGCATTTGCAAAAAAGCTCGCAGCAAAAATTGAACGCGGAAGAACGCGATCATCTTCGCGCGCAAATTATCCGGGAGCGTTTGAAAGTCTTCCCCAAACCTGATATCAGTAAAATGGCGAGGGAGTCGGGCAATGGTTCGACTGCCGGGCCATCGAACAATGAATAATTTTACGCCACGCGCTCAACAGGTCCTGGCGCTTGCTCGCAAGGAAGCCGACCGGTTCAATCACAATTACGTCGGCACCGAGCATCTGCTTCTTGGTCTAATCAAACTGGGGCAGGGCGTGGCGGTGAACGTTTTGCAGAAAATGGGGCTCGATCTTGAGACTGTGCGCATGGAAGTGGAGAAGCAGGTTGGCTCCGGACCCGAAACCAAGATGGTCGGCAACATCCCCTACACTCCGCGGGTGAAAAAAGTGCTCGCCCTTGCTGGTAAGGAAGCCAAAGCGCTCAATCATTCCTATGTTGGCACCGAACACATTTTGCTCGGCCTTTTGCGCGAAGGTGAAGGCGTCGCGGCCCGGGTGCTCAAGAGTCTTGAAGTCGACATCGAGCGCACGCGGAACGAGATTCTTAAAGAGCTCGATCCTAATTACACTCCGCCCGAATCCGAGCAGGAAGGCGGCGAGCCGACGAAGAAAGACGTCAAGACTCCCGCGCTCCGGGCATTTGGCCGCGATCTCACCGACCTGGCGAAAAAAGACGAGCTTGACCCGGTAATCGGGCGCCACAATGAAATCGAGCGCGTCATTCAAGTGCTTTGCCGGCGGACAAAGAACAATCCAGTCCTGATCGGTGAAGCCGGTGTCGGCAAGACCGCGATCGCGGAAGGTCTCGCCCAGGAGATTGCGAATGGCAATGTGCCGGAACTATTGCGCGACAAACGAGTGGTCACGCTCGATCTCGCGCTGATGGTCGCCGGAACCAAATATCGCGGCCAGTTCGAAGAGCGCATCAAGGCGGTGATGGATGAAATCCGTCGCTCCAAGAACGTCATTCTCTTTATCGACGAGCTACATACCATCGTCGGTGCGGGCTCGGCCGAAGGCGCGATGGACGCTTCCAACATTATCAAGCCGGCTTTGAGCCGCGGTGAACTGCAGTGCGTCGGCGCGACGACGATGAACGAATATCGCAAGTACATCGAGAAAGATGCCGCGCTCGAGCGTCGTTTTCAGACGGTGAAGGTCGATGCGCCTACCGTCGATGAAGCAATCGAGATTTTGAAAGGCTTGCGGCCAAAATATGAAGCGCATCACAAAGCCAAGCTGACCGACGAAGCGCTCGAGACGGCAGTCAAATTTTCCGAGCGATATATCACCGGCCGTTTTCTGCCCGACAAAGCCATCGACGTCATGGACGAAGCGGGCGCGCGCGCACGCATCAATGCGATGACGCGGCCGCCTGATGTTAAGGAAATCGAGAAGGAAATCGAAGAGATCCGGCTCGAAAAGGAAGCGTCCATCAAAGCGCAGGATTTTGAAAAAGCGGCCGCCCTTCGCGACAGAGAGAAGCGAACCAAGGAAAAGCTCGATACAATTTTGACCAAGTGGCGCGAGGAGCGCGAAGAAAAACAGGTCGTCGTCACGGCCGACGATATGATGCATATCATCTCGAAAGTCACCGGCGTGCCGCTCCAGCGAATGGAGCAGGAGGAAATGCAAAAGTTGCTCAAGATGGAGTCGGAGCTCAAACTGCGGGTTATCGGTCAAGACGAAGCGGTCACCGCCATCAGCAAAGCTTTGCGCCGCTCCCGCGCCGACCTGAAAGATCCGAAACGCCCGATCGGTTCGTTTGTCTTTCTCGGCCCGACTGGCGTCGGCAAAACCTATCTGGCGCGCACGCTGGCGGAATTCATGTTCGGCGATTCCGATGCGCTCATTCAGATCGACATGTCGGAATACATGGAAAAATTCACTGCGTCGCGGCTAATCGGCTCGCCACCGGGCTACGTTGGCTATGAGGAGGGCGGCCAACTTTCCGAAGCCGTGCGGCGCCGGCCGTACTCGGTTGTTCTCTTCGACGAAATCGAAAAGGCGCATCCGGACGTGATGCATTTGCTTCTCCAGATTCTCGAAGACGGGAAAATTACCGATTCGTTAGGCCGAAAGATCGATTTTCGAAACACGATTATCATCATGACTTCCAACGTGGGTGCCGAGTTGCTCAAGAAGCAAACGGTTATGGGTTTCGGCGCGCCGCGCGAAGGACACGATTACGATTCGATGCGCGACAAGATTATGGAAGAAACCAAGCGCGTCTTTAAACCCGAGTTTCTCAACCGGCTCGACGAAATCATCGTCTTCCACTCGCTCGGCAAGCCGGACTTGATGCGCATTGTCGATCTTGAGGTGGCGAAAGTGAAGGGCCGGCTCAAGCTGAAAGAGATCGAGATCATGCTCGACACCGCCGCGCACGAGTTCGTGATCGAAAAAGGTTACGATCCAAACTACGGCGCGCGTCCGATGCGCCGCGCAGTGGAACGTTACCTCGAGGACCCGCTCGCGGAAGAATTGCTCAGAGGCAACATTAAAGCGGGCGACCGCGTCGAGGTCACGGCGGCCGAAGGAAAACTGGCCTTCCACGTGGCCGAGCCACACGGCGCTGCCGCCAGTGCGAGCTGACCTAACACAGGTTTTCAGCCTGTAATCTGAAATTCAGGCGAGACGCCTGAGTTACATGTCGATCTTACGCCCGCGGATGCGCGTCCGCGTAGGCTTTCTTTAGCCGCTCGACGGTGACATGCGTGTAAATTTGCGTCGTGGAAAGACTCGCGTGGCCGAGCAACGCTTGCACGCTGCGCAGATCGGCGCCGCGATCCAGCATGTGCGTCGCAAAACTGTGACGCAATTTGTGCGGACTGATCGAAATCGGAATCGATGTGTGCCGCAGGTAGCGTTTGAGCACGAGCCAGATGGAGCGCGTGGATATTCGTTTGCGAAATTTATTTATAAAGAGCGGCCCGGAATGCACGTTCGCCATCGCGCGATAACGCGAGATCGCTTCGAGCGCCGGAAAACCAACCGGACAAATGCGTTCTTTACGGCCTTTGCCGAAGACCCGTACCGACTCGGTGTAAAGATCGACATCGGCAACATCGAGATCCGTCAGTTCGCTCAAGCGCAAACCGCTGCTGTAAAAAAGCTCCATAATCGCGACGTCGCGCAACGGCATCCAAACCGGTGCAGCGCGATTCTTTGCGATCTTGAGCGGCGCAGCCAGCAGCTCCTCGATTTGCTGTTTCGTGAGCACGAGCGGAAGTTTCTTGCCGATCTTCGGCAGTTGCAGCTCGCGCACTGGATCGTGCCGCAATTTTTTTCGCTCGGTTAAAAATCGATAGAAGCTTCGCAGCGCGGAAAACTGCAAGCGAACGTATGACCGCGCTTGTGCGCGCTTCATCAGTGCAAACAAATAGTCACGAAAATCGTCCGCCCTGCATTTTTTCCAGGGCGTTTTGTTTTTAGCGCGAAAGGCGTCCAGTGCCTGCCGGTATGCCTTGAGCGTGCGCGGCGATGCGTTTCTCTCTACCGCGAGATAACGCAAAAATTCCCCAGCGAGCGTGTCTTTTTGTTTCGAGGCGCTCGCAGCTTTTGTCATGTCGAACGGAGTCGAGACATCTCTTGCTGTTTAAAAATCATACGGCGCGCCGGACTAATACAGAAGAGATTCCTCGATTTCGCTCGGAATGACAAATTCGCTACTCCGGTTTCTCGATTTGATAGCGACTTTCCGCCGCCTGGGCACGGCCGCTATACTGACTTTTAAAAATTGGCGTTGGATTCGTCGAGATCAATTCGTAACCCTTCAAAATAAACTCCGGATAGATGGTGTTGCTGGCGGGCTCGTAAACTTTGTCGCCGCTGAAGTCGCCGTAGAGTTTGTATTCGTAATTGTCGTCGCTGCCGAACTTCAATTGTTCGCGATCGGGCGCGATTTTTTGTTTTTCATTTAACATCACCAACTGCGCCGTGCTCCACGGCTGACCCGGCCGGCGCACGTAACCCCAAAATTTGAAATCGGGTTTGTAATAACGGCGGCCGATAAAATAATCTCCAAGCGGCTCGGCCTGGATTTTTTGCGCCATCGCGATCTTCGCCTGCTGAATTCCTTCCGGCACAGTTTCGCAACCTGTAAAAAAAAGAGCGCCGAGAAAAACCTCGATCCAAAAAAAGAATTTAACCGCGCGTTTCATTCGTAAGATCGACAATCACGGGATCGACATCTTTTTATCGCAGCTTTGCGCGATGCGCAAACATTGAGCGTTCCGCGTAAAAGTCTTTGATTATCGGGCGGCGCTTTTCGCCGCCGATTATATAAATTCGGCAGTCAAAGTGACCGCCCTACAACTGTTGCAGAGGCGCGTGTCCTCACGCGCAGGCGCGGCTGGGGACAGCCGCCGCTACCACCGATGAGAAAAATGTTTTCTCGTTTTGCATGATTGCGGCGGATTCGTAAACTCTCTGTGGAAATGATCGAATTGGAAGTTTATGCGACTGGACTGCGGGACTTGGACAAGGTCCTGGGGTTGGATCATCAGCTCGAAGCTATTCCCGGCCTGCGCTACAAAGTGGACAGCAACCACGATCTCGTTTATCTCGAGCTCGACGAACCAACGGTTACCGCCAGAGAAATTCGCGCCATCTTCAAGAAACTCGACCTCGACCCGCGCTTTATCGGCGCCATTCCGTCGGAGTTGCGCCCAAAATCAAAAACGCAGCCGCTGAGCGTTTGAACCAAGCCCGACGCATCCTCACCGTGCGTTCGTCCAGATGATCGTCCGTCTTTTCAACGCGTTTGGGCGCGCGTTTCTGTCGTTTCTTCAATATCTCGGCGAAGTCGTGCTTCTCGCGGCGGACACATTGCGTTCGATTTTCACGCACAAGTTCCGTTGGAAGTTGTTTCTCAATCAAATCGTCGAGATCGGCTTGCTCTCGCAGATCGTTGTTGTGATCACGGGCGGCTTCACTGGCGCGGTTTTTTCGGCGCAGACATTCTTCCAATTCAACAAACTCGGCATGGGATCCGCCACTGGCGCAGTGGTTTCAGTTGCGATTTGCCGCGAACTTGGGCCGGTCCTCACGGCGTTGATGGTGGCGGGTCGGGTCGGCGCAGCTATGTCGGCCGAGATTGGCACGATGAAAGTGACCGAGCAGATCGACGCGTTGCGCGCGCTCGCGGTTTATCCGACCGATTATCTCGTCGTGCCACGCGCTCTCGCCATGATGATTTCAATGCCGCTACTGGTGGCCGAGTGTATCGCCGTCGGCATTGCCGCCGGATATTTTATTGCAATTTTTCTGCTCGAGATTAACGGCACCTACTACATGGCCAACATGGTGCGCTGGACCCGGAACCGCGACATCATCATGGGCTTGTCGAAAGCGTTCTGTTTCGGAATTCTGATTGTCTTCATTAGTTGGTGGGTCGCGCCACGACTGAGGCGGTGGTGAACAGCTCGCTCGCAGTCCTGATTTGCAATTTCTTTCTCACGATGCTGCTCAACATTATTTACCCGGCGGGCTATCAATGATGCGGAGGGTTGTAGCTGCCGCCGTCTCGGCGGCAGATTAAGGAAATATTGAGTTCTTACCTATGACTCTCAGTCAACCGTCAAGATTGACGCGCATTTTCCAAAAAGATGATCCACCGTTGTACTTCATGACTTTGTGCACAGACAATCGGCGAAATATTCTCGAGAATAAAAAAGTTCACGCTGCGTTACTCGAATATGCACAAGCCGGGGTAGCACGTGGAGTAGCGTTAGGTCGTTACGTCATTATGACGGATCACATCCATCTGTTTGTGCAAGGAAGTCATAATTTCGATCATGTAATTCGAAATACAGAGAGTTACTCACAAAAATGGGATTACGTGCGCGAAAATCCTGTGCGAGCAGGCCTGGCCTCAGCGGCTGACGAATGGTCACTTCAAGGCGAGATTGTTCGCATCGAACACCGATGAGCGATTTAGTTACGAGTTCAGTTCAAAGCGGTCCGCTGCCAGAGACGGCGGCAGCTACGACGTCGTCGCAAGATCGACAGGTTGGTTCAATGATCGCGGTGCGCGGCCTCGTGAAGCGCATTGGTCAGCAGGATATTCTGCGCGGAGTCGATCTCGATGTGACGCGCGGCGAAACGCTGGCCATCATCGGCCGCAGCGGCGGCGGAAAAAGCGTCTTGCTCAAACATCTGGTTGGATTGATGAAACCAAACGCGGGACAAATCTGGGTCGAAGGGCAAAACATCATTGCCCTGAACGAGCGACAACTGGCCATGATTCGCCCGAAGATCGGCATTCTTTTTCAGGGGGCGGCTCTTTTCGATTCGATGACCGTGGAAGAAAACATTGCTTTTCCGTTGCGCGAAGCGGGCGAGCGCGACCCGAAAGTGCTCCGCGAAAAAGTGCGTCAAATGCTCGAAACAATGGAGCTGGAAGGCCAGGAAGAGAAAATGCCGGTGAATTTGAGCGGAGGAATGAAAAAGCGCGTCGGCCTGGCTCGCGCCATCGTTCGGCGCCCATCCTGCATTCTTTACGACGAGCCAACTTCGGGGCTCGATCCTGTGGTGTCGGACAGCATCAACCGATTAATCCGGCGGTTGCAGCAACGTTTTGGTGTGACGAGCATTGTCGTGACGCACGACATGAAGAGCGCATTCGACGTAGCCAATCACATTGCTTACTTGCACGAAGGCCTGATTTATTTCAGCGGCACACCCGGCGAGCTTCAGCAAACATCCGATCCGATTCTGCAGGATTTCTTGCTCGGACGTTCGGAAGAGCAGCGATAATGCAATTGTCGATCTTGCGCGCGGATGTAATTTGAAACAAATGAATCGGCACGAGCGAGGTTTGGAATTCAAAGTCGGCGCATTCGTTTTTGTCGGGTTGGCCATGCTGGGCGCGCTGGTCGTGCAATTTGGCCGGCTCGGCGAAGGCTTTAAAACTTATTATCCGCTCACCATTCGCTTTACCGATGCGAGCGGACTCCTAAAAGGCTCCGATGTTTTGC
>WNGL01006703.1_pt1 | contig 23914 bp, 16 predicted proteins | sample 5400591 | NCBI WGS metagenome assembly WNGL01 (sample SAMN13153377, study PRJNA577476) | soil metagenome | isolation source: 80 cm soil or saprolite under Garry oak tree replicate 1 | place: USA:California | collected 2016-06-15 | reverse complement strand
GGATTGAACCGGACATCGCGCTGGTAAAATACAAGCTGCTTGCGGGCGGCGGCATGCTCAAAATTGTCAATCAAACCGTCAAGCCGGCGCTGGAGAAACTCGGTTACAACGCCGAGGAGATCGAACGCATCATCGCGCATATCGATGCGTTCGACACCATCGAGGACGCCATCGACACAGATGGATCCAAAATTTCGTCTGGTCTGAAACCCGAACACTTGTCTATCTTCGATTGCGCGTTCAAGCCGTTCAGAGGCGAGCGCTCGCTCCATTACCTGGCGCACCTGAAAATGATGGCGGCAGCCCAACCATTCCTGAGCGGCGCGATTTCAAAGACGGTTAATATGCCGGAAGCGGCCACCGTGGACGACATCATGAGCACCTACGTCGAAGGTTGGCGGCTGGGGTTGAAATCGATCGCGATTTATCGCGATGGTTCGAAACGATCTGCGCCTCTAAACACGCGCAAGACAAAGGACATGGGCACTGTAGCCGGCATCGGTGATGTCGGCACCGACGCGGACGCGCTCCAAAAGCGCATTCTCGAGTTGGAACAAGAATTGGCCACGGTGCGCAACCGGCTTGATCAACCGGTTCGGCATCGCATGCCGGACACGCGCTCGTCGATGACTCACCGGTTCGAGATTGCTGGTCACGAGGGTTACATCACCGTCGGTCTGTATGAAGACGGGCAACCGGGTGAGCTTTTCATTACCATGTCAAAGGAAGGCAGCACCATCGGCGGATTAATGGACACGGTCGGCACGCTCACCTCAATCGCGCTGCAATACGGCGTGCCGCTGGAGAGTCTCGTGAAAAAATTCGCGTATCAGCGATTCGAGCCGAGCGGGTTCACAAAAAATCCAGATATCCGCCACGCAACCAGCATCACCGATTACGTGTTCCGCTGGCTGGCGTGCCAATTCATCAAAGGCTACAAGGAAGCGACAGCACCAAACCGCGCGCAGCCGGATTTGCCGCTCAAAGAAATCGCCGAGATCGAGAAGAAAGTTCTGAACCGGCCAGTCACGGATTTAGCGCGCACTGGCGACAAACAACGGCGCCGGTAATTCGGCCGACCGCGTGACGGTAGCGCTTGGCAGCATCTTCATGGGAATCACCTGTTCGGTATGCGGCAGCGACAAAGTCATCCGCGCCGGCGCATGCGGTGTTTGCATCGAATGCGGCACCAGCCAGGGATGTAGCTGAGGCGGCGCGCTGCCAACTTGATGCGAAATCAGCGCACCAGCCATTCGGCTGGATAATCGGACTGAACTGCGCTTGATTGGACACGCGCGCGCGCATGGCTACAGTGCGCGCGCCCGCCGTGTTCGGCTAAAATCTGAATGAACAAACTCGACGCGCAGAGACAGAAAGAGATTCAACAAGCGGAGGAACTGCTTTTCGCGGGGCCGCAGGCGGTGGGGTTTGCCAAGGGACTTTTCCAGGGTCATTTCGTGGCCGATTGGGTGATGCCGTATCCTCGCATCCCGGCGGCGCAACAAATCGAGCTGGATGAAACGCTCAGGGAACTCCGCCAATTTCTCGATGAGCATCTCGATCCTGCGGAGATCGATCGCCAGGCAGACATTCCGCGCGAGGTGATCGACGGTCTGGGCTGCGTCGGTGTGCTCGGCATGACTGCGCCGAAGGAATACGGCGGACGCGGCTTCTCGCAAATGGCGAACTGCAAAGTGCTGGAAGAAATCGGGCGCCGTTGCGCATCGACATCGGTTTTCGTAAACGCGCACCATTCCATCGGGATTCGCGCGTTGCTGTTATTCGGGACACACGAGCAAAAGCAGCAATGGCTACCCAAATTATCAAGTGGCGAGCAGTTGGGTTCATTCGCTCTCACTGAGAAAGAGGCCGGATCGGATGCGGCAAATGTGCAGATGCAGGCGCGTCCCAGCGAGGACGGGTCGCACTTTATTTTGAACGGCGAAAAACGTTACATCACCAATGCCGCGATCGCGCATGAGCTCACAGTGATGGCGCGCACGCCCGTGCCGGGTTCAGACAAGACCGCCATCACGGCTTTTCTGGTCACGCCTGACATGCCGGGATTCGAAATCCTCGAAGCGCGCATGCCGAAGATGGGAATCCGCGGGACTGCCACGGGGCGGTTTGCGTTGCACGACGTCAAAGTGCCAAAGGAAAATATTCTGGGCACGATGGGCAAAGGACTAAAAGTCGCCCTGACGGTGCTCGATTTCGGGCGGACCACATTCGGCGCATGCTGTACGGGCGCAGCGAAAACCTGTTTGGAACTGGCCGTTCAGCACGCGAACACGCGCAAACAATTCAACAAAACGCTGGGTAATTTCGAACTGGTCAAAAAGAAAATCGCGCGCATCACGGCCGACGCGTACGCAATGGAAGCGATGACCACGGTCACCGCGTCGTTGATCGATCGCGGTTTGGAGGATTATATGATCGAGACCGCGATGCTGAAGGTCTTCACTACCGAGCGGCTCTGGGAGTGCATCAATGACGTGTTTCAGATTTATGGTGGTTCGGCTTATTTCGTCGATCTCCCATTGGAGCGAATGATGCGCGACGCGCGCATTAACCAGATCGGGGAAGGCGCGAATGAAGTGCTCACTTCGTTCATTGCGCTGGTCGGCATGCGTGGACCTGGCATGGAGTTCAAGGAAATTTACGACACCATGATGAAGCCATCCCGCGATCGAATGAGCAAAGCGTGGGCCGCGGGAAAGAACCGGCTTGGCGCGACGATTCGCGTTCCCGATGTGCCAGTTCAAAGCGACGAGCTTCGCGCGCATGCGCGACAACTCGGCCGATTGATCTGGCGTTTTAATGTTGCCGTCAACCGCGCGTTGATCACGTATCGCGAACCGATTCTCGACATGCAGCTTGTTCAGGAACGCATCGCGAATGCGGCAATGGATCTGTTTGCATCAACGTGTGTCCTCAGCCGCCTGGACAGCGAAATTCAGTTTGCTCGTCGAAATGGCGATGCGGCACCGCCCGATCACTCAGCTGCCGATCTGTTTTTGCGACAATCATTTCGCCGGATTCGCGGTTTCCTTGGCGCACTGACGGACAACGAGGACAAATCGGTGCTCGCAGCAGCAAAATCCAGCTTAGCTAAGCCACCCAGCTAACTCCGAAAGGTTTCGCGAGTAAAATTTGGCCGCACGCATTTATACCGACAAAGATGTCGATCTCCGCTGGCTGAAGGAGAAAACGTGCGCAGTGATCGGCTTCGGCGCGCAAGGCCGTGCGCACGCTCTCAATCTTCGGGATAGTGGGATCGGCGTAATCGTTGGGCTTTATCCCGGCAGCAAGTCGCGCGCTCGTGCCAGGCGAAGCGGGCTTCGAGTGCTCGACACGTCCGAGGCTGTGCGACGCGGCGACATTATTTTTCTGGCGCTTTCAGATACGCAGATCCCGGCCATTTACCGGAAACAGATCGCTCCGAACTTGCGTCCAGATCAGACACTGCTCTTTGCGCACGGCTTCGCGATTCATTACCGGACGATTGTTCCGCCCAAAGACATCGACGTGGTCATGGTCGCGCCCAAAGGACTGGGACCGATGGTGCGTCGAGAATTCGTGCACGGTCGCGGCGTGCCTGCGTTGATTGCAGTTCATCAGGATCGCAGCAGACACGCGAAGCAAACGGCCCTGGCGTGGGCGAAAGGAATTGGCTGCACGCGTGCCGGTGTACTCGAAACGACTTTTCGCGAGGAGACCGAGACCGATCTTTTTGGCGAGCAAGCAGTGCTTTGTGGCGGCACGAGCGCGCTGATTCGTGCGGGCTTCGACACCCTTGTTCGCGCCGGCTATCCGCCCGAGCTTGCCTATTTCGAATGTCTGCACGAGCTCAAGTTCATTGTCGATCTTATCCACGAGGCAGGACTCACCGGAATGCGCAGACTGATTTCGGATACCGCCAAATGGGGCGAGCTGACCGTCGGTCCAAAGATTATCGATCAAACAGTGCAAAAGCACATGAGATCTGTGCTGCGCGACATTCGTTCAGGCAAATTTGCACGCGAGTTTATTCGGGAAATGGAAACCGGCGCGCGTCGTCGCACGGATTTGTTGCGCAAAGCTGAAGCGCACCCGATTGAAAAAGTTGGCGCGCGACTGCGCGGCCTAATGAGCTGGAAATAAAAACAAAAAGCAATCGGCGCTGCCGTGTCGGGCAGCGTTATCGCTCGCCGAACTGCGTTTTTTTGGCGAAATTATTTATTCGCGCCCGATAACCAGTAGCGGGTTGGCGGTGGTCGGAAACGTACCGACCAATCGTTCGCATCGCATGGGAATGCCAGAAGCGACGGTCTTTATGTAGCAGATTTTTACGATCGCTGGACTAGCAATCTGCTGCGTTGGTCGCGCAACTGCGTTCTTGCCTGGATCTGAAGCAAATGCCGATGCGCAAAATGCGAGCGCGAGCACGATGCCTGCATATGTTTTCATGCCCTGATTGTGAGCCTGCTTCGAACTTTGCGCAAGCGAATTCATAGTGCGTAGAAGCGACAATTTCAGCCACCTCCCTTCGCCACGGACACGGCGGGGCAGCCCGCCCTTGTCTCGCAGTTGCGGCAACGACGCGACAGGAGGTCCCGGCGTGCAAGAGCGAACATCAATCTGCCCAGAGAAAGTGTTCCAAGCGCAGATGATTCAGCCGGGCCTTGGCTTCTTCGCTTCGGTTGCCACCCGCCGCGGCCAGGCGCTCATAAATCGCAGCTGCGGACTGCCATTTCGAATCTTCCTCCAGCAGCCGCGCGGCATTAAATCCGGCCTTGTAGTACCAGAAGAGTTCACGTTGTCCGTATGGGCGCGTTTCGTCCTCCAGGATTTTGTAAAACGTTTCGAGCGCGCTGGCGCGGTCGTCTTTCTTTTCTAAACAGAGGGCCTTTTTGAATAGCGCCTGGTTGCGCCAATGGCTGGGCTCGTTTTTGTCCAACGCGAGTTGGTCATAAATTTCTATGGCCTGCTGGTAATTTGCGCTGCCTCCCATCTCAAAAAAAATGTCGCCCTTGGCGCAAAGCGCTTCCCGTTTTTCAGACGGCGAAGCGTCGCTTTTCAGCACTTCATCGTACAACGCAAGAGCATCTTTGGTCTTGCCAAGTTTGCGCTCGATGAGGGCTTGTTCATTGCGTGCGGACCACCGCATCGCGCCGTTTTTCTGCACGACCTGATCGAATAGAACAATCGCCCGATCCAATGAATGCTCGCCCATACTCGACATGGCCGATTCCGCCGCGAAAAAAAGTGCTCTTTCCGCCAGAGAGTCATCCGGGTTCTGTTGCGCGATAATTTCAAACTGCGTCTGCGCGTTTGCGAAATCCTGGCGCCGGTAATAAAGCTCCGCTAATTTCATTCGAACTTCTGGAGCGAATGGTGAGAGGCCGTGTTGCTCCAGAAATCGCTTTGCGAGCTCAATGACTTTCGTCTCGTTTCCACCCGCTGATTCTTCTACCCAGATGCTGAGATAATCGGCGCGCTCCCCGGCCGCGGCGGTCGGCGCCGACTCGGCTGCGCGAGCGAGATCTTTGCGCGCATCATCCATGCGCGGCGGCGACGAGTGAAAGGCCAGCTCAGCCAGGGCAACCCATACTTCCGACACGCGCGGATTCTTGGGAAAATCGCGGATGAACTGCTGCAACGATACCTCCGCTTTTTTGTCGCCTTTTGCCGCCTGCATCAGGCCTTCCTCCAATCGTAAGTTGGCGCGAGCCTCATCGTCACCGCCCTGCTTGTCCAGCTCGCTGTAATTAACCAGGAAACGAGCGTGATTACCAAGTTGCAACCAGCCGTTGGAGGCATTAAAGAGCGCAGCTCTCGCCCAGGGCGAATTGGAATGGGCGATTTGTTCAAAAGCCGCCGTCGCGGTATCAAATCGCTTCGCCAAGTAGTGCGCTTGCGCAGATAAAAAATCGATTCGAGCCAGCGAAGCCGGTTCGGGACGCAGCAGACGCGCGTCATCCAAGATCGCAATCGCCTCATCGAAATGCCGGTCTTCCACTTCAAATTGTGCGAACTCTAGAAAAGCAGGTGCGATCGCCGGCGATTTGATGCCGGTGCGTCGCAGGTCGGAAAATAGTTGCCGGGCTCGGTCACTCCGGCCGCCGCGAATTTCCAGCCGAGCGAGATACCATCGAGCAAATGTTCGCCGCGGCTCTTCCGGCCTGCGCACCCATTTCTCCAGTTCGTTGCGCGACGGTTTGTGCTCTGCTCGATACAACTCATCTAGTTTTGCGAACAGAAGAGGCAGATCCGAGTCTGCCGGGTGAAGATCGACAAACTGCTCAATGACATCATCTCCGGCTTCCGGTGTTTTTAGTTGCAGGTGTGCTTCGGCGATGCCGAAGAGTGCCGCGATTAGCGTGGCATGAGCTGCTCCCTCCGGCCTTTTCAGAAGCGTTTGAAACATGCCGATTGCTCTCTCCGGGCGCTGCAGAATCAGCTCCAGGCATCCGCGTAACAGCCGCCGTTCTCTCCGCTCGGCAACCGATCTTGGCTTCATTTCTTCCAAGAGACGCTGCGCATTAGCGGCGTCGGCCATTTCAATGGATAGCTCTGCCGCTCGTAACTGCGCTCGGATAGCCCATTCTTTGTCATGGAGGAGAAGGTTAAGCTTTCTCAAAGCTTCTTCCCGCTTTCCTAAGGCGCGCAGCATCTCCGCGGCCCCAAAAGTGGCTGCTTCGCGAAACGGTGAACCTTCGTGCGTAGCCAATTCCTCATACAGCGGCAGCGCATCGGCCCATCGCTTCAGGCCGGCGAAGGCTTGGGCGCGCCAGAACCTTGCCCACGGGAGTTCGCGTACTCGACCGTCTGCCAACAAGACGAGGGTATCTTCCGGCTCCCTTGCAGCCACCTGGGCTTCGGCAAGTTTCTCGGCGGCCGCGCGCCATTCGGCATCGGGCAGATTCCTGTTTAGCAACGCCTGCAACCGCACAACCGCGACTTCCGGCACGCCTTCTGGAAGCGGCGCGCTCGCTTCGGCAATCTCAGCAGAAATGTCCGCACGCGCGAATGGCGTGAGCATGCCTATGAGACAGATGAATGCAATGTGTCTTATCAGGCTCATCTTCTCTCCAGCATTGGCCGCAAATATCGGCCCGTATGGCTACTTGGAAGAGCTGCGATCTTCTCCGGCGTACCGGCTCCGACGAGATCGCCGCCACCTTCGCCACCCTCAGGTCCCAAATCGATGATCCAGTCGGCGCACTTGATCATCTCCAGATTATGTTCAATCACAATCACCGTATTACCTGCATTGCGCAGCTTCATTAACACTTGCAGCAGTTTCTCGATATCGGCGAAATGCAATCCGGTCGTCGGCTCATCAAGAATGTAAAGGGTGCGCCCGGTTGCTTTTTTCGCAAGCTCGGTGGCGAGTTTTACCCGCTGCGCTTCTCCGCCGGAAAGAGTTGTCCCGGCCTGGCCAAGTCGCAGATAACCAAGACCGACATCCAGCAGTGAGTTTAGCTTTTCTGAAATGCTGGGAACATTACGGAAAAAGCGCGCCGCCTCATCAACGGTTAGATCGAGCACGTCGGCAATATTCTTGCCTTTGTAAGTGATCTCGAGCGTCTCACGGTTGTAACGCCTGCCATGGCACACTTCGCATTCGACATACACGTCCGGTAAAAAGTGCATCTCGATTTTGATCAACCCGTCGCCTTCGCAGTTTTCGCAACGGCCGCCTTTGACGTTGAAACTGAAACGGCCCGGGTCATACCCACGCACGCGCGCGGCCGGCAATTGCGCGAACAGCTCGCGTATGGGCGTAAAGGCGCCGGTGTAAGTGACGGGATTTGACCGCGGCGTTCGGCCAATCGCGCTTTGGTCAATCACAATAGCCTTGTCGATCTGTTCCACTCCTTGAAGCGCCCGATGAGTGCCCGGTTTTTCTTTCGCGTTGTAGAAACGCCGGAACAGCGCGCGCCGCAGAATGTCATCCACCAGAGTGGATTTGCCGCTGCCGGAGACACCGGTCACACAGGCGAGACAACCAAGAGGAAAGGATACGTCGATTTTCTTGAGGTTGTTTTCAGTTGCACCGACCACCGTAAGCCAGCCATCGGATCGTGGCTGAACGCGCTGCTTTGGAATCGCGATGCGCGCGCGTCCGGAAAGATAATCGCCGGTTAACGAATTCTTCGCGCGCAGGATGTCGTTAAGTTTCCCTTGCGCCACGATTTCGCCTCCGCGCGGACCTGCGCCCGGGCCAAGATCGATAATGTGATCGGCAGCCCGGATGGTTTCTTCGTCATGTTCAACTACAATGACCGAATTGCCCAAATCACGAAGACGCCACAGTGTCCCCAGCAATCGCGCATTGTCGCGCTGATGCAACCCGATGCTTGGTTCATCCAAAATGTAAAGAACCCCGGCAAGCCCGGAGCCGATTTGTGTCGCCAATCGGATTCGCTGTGCCTCGCCGCCGGAAAGCGTCCCGCTTTGCCGATCGAGGGTGAGATAACCAAGCCCGACTTCAACAAGAAATTGCAAGCGCGATTGAATTTCGCGCACCACGTCGGTCACAATGGTTTGCTGCTGTGCAGTCAGCTCCAGGGCACCAATGAACCGGGCAGCTCCTTCGATCGTCAGCTCACTAAACTGGTGAATGTTCAGTTCGCGTGCGTGTCGGTCCTTTATGGTAACCGCAAGAACTTCCGGTTTGAGCCTTGCTCCGTTACACACCTTGCACGGTTCGCGCGTCATGAACGAGCGAATGCGATTGCGTGTGAATTCACTCTGAGTTTGCTCGTAAAGCCGCTGCATTTGCGGCACGAGTCCCTCGAATGGTTTCGCGACTTTTCGCTCGCCGCCGTCGTTGAAATTTATTTCAATCGCCGTCCCGTTCGTACCGAAGTACAGCGCTTGTTTAAATTGCTCTGGCAAATCGCTAAAAGGAACGTTTTCATCAACGTGAAAGTGTTTCACCAGCGCCTTTTGCAAATGCCGGTAGTATGCCTGCATCCGCTTTGTCCCGCGTCGCCACGGCGTGATTGCTCCTTCAGCTAGCGTTCTGCCAGGATCGGAAATCATTAGATCTGGATCGCAGACCAACTGTGTGCCAAGCCCATGGCAAGCCGGGCATGCTCCCAGATGGCTGTTGAAAGAGAAATGTTTGGGAGTGAGCTCAGCCAACGTGAATCCAGTCTGCGCATTCCCGTAATCCGTAGAGTAGCGCCGTTCTTCCCACTTTTCTGATTCGATGTTGGATGTTGGACGTTCGGCGTTCGGCGTTTTCCGCGTCGATCGCAAGGTTGACAATTTGTTCCCGCCCCATTTGAGCGCAGTCTCAATGGAATCTGTCAGACGCACACGAATCCCATCGCGCATGACCAACCGATCGACTACCGCCTCGATAGTATGCCGACTGTTCTTGTTGAGCCGGATCGGCTTGGGGCAATCCAGCTCGGTAATCTGACCGTCAATCCGCGCGCGGACGAATCCTTCGCGCTTGATCTTTTCGATCACATCCCGGAATTCGCCCGGTTGATTCTCGATCAATGGCGCTAGCACAATAATTTTGGAACCCGGCTCGTATCCCAGAATCTGATCGACAATTTGCTGAGGCGTTTTACGACTCAGCGGCTGTCCAGTCAGCGGATCGTGCGGCTGGCCAACAGCGGAAAAGAGGACCCGGAGATAATCGTAAATTTCAGTGGTGGTCGCGATTGTGGATCTCGGATTGGCGCCCGCGCTGCGCTGTTCGATGGCGATCGCAGGAGAAAGCCCCTGGATAAAATCGACATTTGGCTTTTCCATCCGATCGAGGAATTGCCGCGCATACGCGGAGAGGCTTTCGACATATCGGCGTTGCCCCTCGGCATAAAGAGTATCGAAGGCCAGCGAGGATTTCCCCGAGCCACTCAAGCCGGTGATGACCACCAACTTCTCCCGTGGAATCTCCACATGAAGGTTCTTGAGATTGTGCTGGCGGGCACCACTAATCTTGATAACTTGCGCAGGCATTCTGACGAGGAATGTCGAACCTATTAGTCAAGCACAGCCGTTTCATTTCTCCAGCGAAATTGCGTTATCGAGAGTACGACCGAGTGGCTGCCCCGGTGAAATTCCGCCTGGGTTGTAAAGATGAAAGTCTCAATCGTAATCCCCTGTTACAATGAAAAGAACACAATCGAGAAGATCATTGAGGCAGTTCGCAACGCACCGTTGAAAAGCAAGGAGATTATTGTGGTGGATGATTGCTCAGAGGATGGGACGCAGACTTTGCTCCGGGAGAGGCTTTCGTCGACGGTTGATCGGATTATTTATCATCCGGTGAATCAGGGTAAGGGAGCGGCCCTGCGCAGCGGGTTCGCGGCTGCGACTGGAGATTTCATTCTAGTGCAGGATGCAGATCTCGAATATAATCCAAGATTATCCTCTGCTTCTTGAGCCTCTTATGTCAGGCAAGGCGGACGCGGTTTTTGGCTCCCGTTTCATGGGCGGGCGACCACATCGCGTCCTTTTCTTTTGGCACATGGTCGGCAACAAATTTCTGACGCTGCTCTCAAACATGCTCACGAATATTAATCTCACCGATGTGGAAACAGGCTACAAAGCTTTCAAAGCACCACTTATCAAATCGATTCGAATAGAAGAAGATGGTTTCGGAGTTGAGCCGGAAATTATTGCGAAGCTCGCCCGCACGGGGTGCAGAATTTACGAAGTGGGGATTTCATACAGCGGACGCACTTACGCGGAGGGCAAGAAGATCAACTGGAAAGATGGCCTGAGGGCGATTTATGCGATCTTCAAATATAACCTTGAGCGCCGCAGAGTATGAAGGAGGCTGCTGTGCGAAACTCTGCCGCGGGTTTGCCGGCAGTCAATTCGCCATTAAATGATAGCGGCCGCGTGAACGCTCCTTCAACCCAGCGCGAACCGAATACAGAGACGTGGGGACCAGCTGCGCTCGAGGAAAGGCGCGAGCGAACACATAATCATCTGGCTAAAATTGCTGCTCGGCGCGAGAGCTGGATTAACCGCAACAAGTACTATTATGAACTGCTAAACCGTCTGTTCCGATTCCTGGTAGAACCGGAGAAAAAGGTTCTATCGGTTCGCTGCGGCACCGGCAATCTCTTGGCGGTTGTCCGGCCAAGTAATGGCAAAGGCATTGAGATCTGCCATGAGATCGTGGATATCGCACAGCAACGAAATCCATCTTTTGAATTCGCGATCGCCTTTCCAGACAAGCAGGAGTTCCAGCAGGCTTTCAAGCCAGACGAGAAATTCGATTACATCCTCTTTAACGATATCGGCGATACGGTGGATGTGCTTCAAGCTCTGCGCAATTTGACGGCGCTTTGCCAGAGACATACTCGTGTGCTGGTTACAACTTACAACCATCTTTGGGAGCCGCTCGTTACCTTTGCCGAATGGGTCGGGATGAAGGTGCCGCGCACCGAGCAGAACTGGCTTTCTACCGCTGATATCCGAAATCTGTTGAAGCTCGTCGGTTTTGAAGCTCTCGAGACACATCGAATCGTGCTTTTACCGAAATATCTGCCGTTGCTATCCGGTTTCTTTAATCGTTTTTGTGCGCGCCTGCCGTTTCTGAGCAAACTTTGCATGACGCAGGTGGTCGTGGCACGAATGATGCCACCGCCCGTTTTGCCGGAGAGGCTTTCGGTATCAGTCGTCATTCCATGCAAGAATGAGAAAGGGAATGTGGAGGACGCCGTTCGCCGCATTCCGCCTTTAGCGGGCCGGACAGAGATAATTTTCTGTGACGATCAATCGACCGATGGCACGGCTGAAGAAGTGTTGCGGATGCAGACGCTTTATCCGGAGAAAAATGTTCGTCTTGAGCATGGGCCGGGAGTTTGCAAGTCGCGAAACGTCTGGACAGGTTTCAACGCTGCCACAGGCGATATTTTGATGATCCTCGATGCCGATCTTACGACGATTCCCGAGGAGCTGCCTTACTTCATCGATGTTATCGTTTCGGGGCAAGCGGAGTTTGTCAACGGATCGCGTCTGGTCTATCCCGTGCCAAAAGGAGCAATGAACGGAGCAAACATGCTGGGCAACAAATTTTTCAGCCTCGCCTTTACCTATCTGCTCGGGCAACGAGTAAAGGACACTCTGTGTGGCACAAAAGTCCTCTGGAGAAGCGACTGGGAGCGGATTAAGCCAATGCTCGGTACCTGGGGAACCGAAGATCGTTGGGGAGACTATGAACTGTTATTTGGCGCGGCAAAATTGAACCTTAAAATCCTGGACTTGCCGGTCCATTACCAGGAACGCATTTATGGTTCGACGAAGATGACCAAGGTCTTTCGGAACGGGCTTGTGATGCTGAAGATGTGCTGGCATGGGTTTCTGAAACTAAAACTCGGCTACTAACTCGGTACCTCAAATTTTCAGGTTGGCGACTAACGCATGGGCGTTTCAAAATCGCGGTCATCGGAAAATCTTCCAATGCAAGGGCGCATTGCCAAAGAAATTCAACACGGCCGCTTCCTGGCCGAACATGGAGCGGGCGAGATTTGGAATTGGGAGAGTCCAGCTGGTAAACTGCGCTGGGCGCGCCGGGTCAAGATGCTCGGCAGCCATCTCGGGCCGGGAATGAGCGTGCTCGAGTTGGGATGTGGTACTGGCTATTTCACTCGGGAACTGGCGCGCTCCGGGGCGGACGTTGTTGCGATTGACGTCTCACCTGAGCTTCTGGAAATCGCGACGGCGAATTGTTCTGCGCCAAATATTCGTTATGAAATCCAGAACGCCTACGCACTGAGCTATCCTGATGGCGTATTTGATTCCGTTGTGGGCAGCTCCGTTTTACATCACCTCGAAATCGAAGAGGCACTACGCGAGATTTACCGGGTGTTGCAAGCTGGCGGTGCGATTTACTTTACAGAGCCAAACATGCTGAATCCACAGATCGCCATACAAAAGAATGTGCCGTGGGTGAAGCGGAGGCTGGGCGATTCACCGGATGAGACCGCATTCTTCCGGTGGCCGCTCCGGCGCCTGCTCGAACAAACAGGCTATCGTGACGTTCGAATCGATCCTTTTGATTTCCTACACCCCAAAACGCCGGCTTCTCTAGTCGATCGATTGGACGCCCTTGGCCGATTTCTCGAAAACGTGCCGGTCATCTCGGAGTTTGCTGGCTCGCTGTATATCCGTGCAATCAAATGAGCAACGCAACAACGGTCTTGGAGAGTGAACAGGCGAAAGATCGGGCCGCAACATTGTGTAACCGCGCTCGGCTCGCTGCCAACCGAAACCTTCTTTTTTGGTATCGTGAGCTTTACCGTGATCAGTTCAAGGACTTTTCCAACCCAGCGGCGCTCTCGATACTAGAGATAGGGAGCGGCACGTCGCCTCTGAAACAATTTCTCTCAAACGTCGTCACGAGCGACGTGCTTGATCTGAGGTATCTGGACCTTGTTTTTGACTGCCACGAAATCGACAAACTGGACGCGATCAAAGACAATAGTCTTGATGTTATTACGCTCACGAATGTGTTGCATCATCTGAAGAGCCCCATTGCGTTTCTCAAACGCGCAGCCAAGAAGTTGAAATCAGGCGGCAAAGTGATTGCGACTGAGCCTTTTTTTTCCGTGCTATCGACTGTCATCTTCAAGTATCTCCATCACGAACCCGTCGATTTCCAGATTTCCCAGCCTGAGTTGGGCGAAGTGCAGGGACCACTGGCATCGGCCAACATCGCCTTGCCATGGCTGATTTTCTTCAGGAGGCGGGAATGGCTGCAACGCTTAAATGATAACTTCGATCTTGCGACTCTTTCAGTTCGGCCGTTTAGCGCTCTATCGTACATGGTTACCGGCGGAATATCGCACAGGCTGCCAGTTCCAGGTTTTCTGTATCGCATGCTATTTCGCGTGGACCTCGCCCTCAGTCGTCGCTTTCCGAGCTTCTGCGCATCTTTCTTTACCGTAACGCTGACGCCACGCTGATGGCCGCGATCTCGCTTTTTCGTGGAGTAGGGAACAGGGTTTACGAACACGCCTTTCCTATCTACCGCTTGTGTTATCGCACTTTCAAAGCTTATGCTGATCGTGCAGAGCGGCAGCTGTTGAAAAGGATTTTGTCAGCGGGGGATGTCGTCGTGGACGCGGGTGCGAATATCGGTGTTTATTCGCAGTTTCTCTCCAGTTGTGTTGGTCCGACCGGCGTTGTTCATTCCTTCGAACCTTCGCCGGAAAATTTCAGGCGCTTGCAGTCTGCTACCCGTAAGCTCGCAAACGTCCGCTTATCTCAGGCTGCGGTGGGAGAATGCAGCGGAAGGTCCAAGCTGTATGTTTCGGATCAACTAAATGTGGATCACCGCACATACGAGACCGAGGGAGATTCGCGCCCCGCTGTCCAAATCGATGTCATAGCGCTCGACGATTACTTCAAACCCGGCCAACGCGTTGATCTGATCAAAATGGATATTCAAGGATATGAGCTTCATGCCTTGCGCGGGGCTAATCGCGTCCTGGCAGACAATCCCTCTGCAAAGTTACTCCTTGAATTTTGGCCATACGGCCTGAAACAGGCGGGAACGAACTGGATTGAACTTATCGACACTCTGGAAAGGAAAAACATGGCCGTATGTCAGATAACAAAGCATGGTCTTGTACCCTTCCGCTCAGAGTCGGCAAGCGAGAGCCCGGACTGGTATATGAATTTGTTCGCATCATCGAGGTAACATTTCACTGGTTACCGGCGTATGCCATTGTCTTCGCTTTTGATTCTAGCCTCTGGTTCGGCATTACTTGGCAACATCAAGACCAGCCTGCCGGCTTCCACAACGCGATGCCATCCGGGGTTTATTGATTCGAGCGTCGCCAATACTCTCTGACTCTCAGACTCAGGAACGGCAATGGCATTTGCGCGATCGGTTTCTATCACCTGGCGAAATTTCGCTTCTAACGATTGAAGCCGTTTGGGATTCTCGGAGCGGTCTCCCTCGACAAAAACCTGTGCCTGTCGACGGAGAATGCCCTCCTGCGGATTGCCAGCATTGGTAAAATAATGAGTGACGAGTCGGGGAGACACAACTTTCATTTCGGGGAAGAGTAGCGCTAACTCGCAACCGGCCGTCCAGGTTGGAGCGAGTAGCTTACTATGTTCAATGTACTTGCCGGCGGCTTGACCAAAATCCGTGTTCTCTTTAACAAGCTGGTATTCGAACGGCATTTTCCATCCTGCCTGTGCGCTAATCGGCGTGATCGACAGTGCACGATAACTGTAAAAGAAGCTGATAATGACCACTAGGAGCGCGCCTGCAAGAAGAAGCCGATCTCCGGGAGAATCGGCCGGCTGCTTCCCTAGCAACCGGGGAACTGCTGCTGGCAGCAGGGCACAGAGCAATGGTAATGGCACGAGATAATTCAAGCGAAAGTGACACAAGGCCAAAATATGTCGCATCCACCAGGGGCCAAGCAGAGGGTTCAAACAAAAAAGCCAGACCGCGCAACTATAAAAGAATAGAAAGAGTCCGGTCTTCCCCCGGATAGTGACGAATGGAACAGCGATCATAAGCACAATGTTGCGAGCGTAACCTGCTGGTCCCCCTACGAAAAACGTCATGCTTTCGACCCATGGCATGTATGTTGGCCCATACATGCGTATGTCGCTTGGTTTTGGTATTATGTTAACTATCAGCAAAACCAATATTCCGATCGGATAGAGGAGCGGTATTATTAAGAACAGCCCCCGCCGAATTTGCCTCCCTAGGTCTTTAGATTCCTTATGTTCGAATACCTGGGTCGCGAAGAAAGCCAGCCCGGAACACCCAATCACTGCTGGGATCAAGTAAAGCGCCGTGTTAGCCAGACCAACGCTGGCGATACCCAAAAGGGTAAGCCACACCAAATCGCGTCTGTTGCCTTGATTTAGAAATCGATAACTGAGCGCAAGAGCCAGTGGCAATGTCAAGATGAACACGACCGATCTGCCCTGCCACAGATAGCCTGCAGCCATCCCAAATGACCAATAGCGGGAAACAGTGCCGATTACTGCCGGCCCGGGATTGTCCACAAGCAAAAATCCCACTGCGAGCAATGCTCCGACCGCGGCTTGCCACCGGGGCAACCCAAATTGTCGCACGCACCAATAAAAGATGAATGGGGTCGCAAAGGCGGCTAGTGCGTGACCGATTATTTGATAAAAGTAGAGAGGATCGATTCGAAGGTAATGCCCCAAAAATGCCATGAGCATTTCATGGCTGGTCGCCAAGTGAACTGGAGAAAAGGCCGCAGCGTCCATATCGACACTTGTTTGCCGAAGGAATATCGGCTGGTTCAATGCCGAGAGTTGGCTCAGAGCTCTGTGAAAATAAACTACATCATCCTGGTTCGGTCGTCGGACGAACAGAACGGTAATTGCAGAGAGCAAGCCCAGAACTACTAGAAGGACTTGGGAAGGATGAAACCGATATGCCTCGCCAGGCGTTACCTTGGTTTTCTTCCACAGCCGCCATAACAACAAGAAACCGGCAATAGCGATGGCCAGAAAACACCAGATGATCGTCTTCGCTGGCCATCGGAGAATAAGAATGAACTGATACGCGAGAGTCCAAAATGCGCCTGCGGCCACCGGTAGTAGGAGAAAGTCACCGGCGCGGGATTCGGATGGTCTGTCGGACATCAGCACGGTCTGCGGCATCGAATTTTTTGGAATCCCGACTCTTTTGCAATGATCTGCTGGGAAGCCGACGTGGAGAGACGTTTCAAATCAACCGGCGATCAGTCTCACACTGGCCCTCTTGCCCGAAAAAGCAAAATGGTCGGGAAGGGATAGGTCATATCTGGCGGAAAGCGCCCAAGGTTGAATTTGTATCCAAAGATCGCTAGGGGAATCCTATAGCTTCTCTCGAATTTAAATTGTCCTTGTGCCTCAACCGCCCTGATAGTTGCCTCCATGTACGGCGGGTTCATCTGCCTTGGAAATCCTAGCACAAAGAAATCAGCTTTTTCGCCGGGATCCTGTAGCTGAACACTTATCCGGTCGCTTTTCAAAGCCTCCGCAGCCGGCATGGCGGTGTAGAAATAAGATCCAACGCGCGAGATGCCAATGGTCGCTGGCACCTCACCAATCAAGTTCCGGAGATCTTCTCGAAGAACCTCGCGGGCGTCCTTTTGCTGCATGGCGCGACCGTACGCAATATCAAACGCTATCGATGGCCCAACGATGAGCAGGAGCGCGCCAGTCGATATCACGACCAATATCCGTTTGTTTTTCAGCTCTAACTGTAGATCGCCCCAAGCCATGCCAACGAGAACACAAAATCCGGGCATCAGGAGCATGGTTATCCGAGCGAAATAAGGCCCAAGGTAGCCCTTTCCCATCAAATACAGATACAAGAGGGAAAAAATCAGTATTGGGACCGAAAGGCGGTAAACGCTGCGCCTGAAAAGAAGGTACAAAATTGCGCAGTAAGGAACCAACCAGAGCAAGGGATACATCGCAAATGGAATCAGATATGTGACATACCTCAATAGAACTGACAAATTAACCAACTGACTCCTGCTGAACTGGTGTAACGACGCGTATTTGAGCGTTTCTCCGGTGATTGCTTTTGTGACATTCGACGTGTCAAAAAACAGCATCGGATGACCCAAGAGTAGCCCAATTCCAAATCCCAAGGCAATCAACCAAAGTTGGCCCGCGGCGAAGTTTTTCGCGCGCTCCAAAAGCTCGACTTTCCTACATGGCAAGTATTCACCGCTATCAAATAGCAAATAGAGGCACGGAATCACTACTATGATCCCAACCGGATAGCGGGTTGCTGCTCCCAAACCAGAAATTATACCCACGGTAAAAAGGAGTTGCCAGCGTTGGGATTTCCGGAGCTTCAGAGACAGCCAAATAACCAGGGCGCACAATAAATTGCTCAAGATGTGAGTCCTCATAAAATGTGCGTAGATCACCTGCATTGGGAGAACAGCATAGCAGAGCGCGCCGAGAAGAGACGCATAGAAAGTCTGACTCGCTTCTCTAATCGCAAGAAATACGATAGCAACGGTACAGAGATCGAATAGCACCGACATCCATCGACAAATATACAAAAGATCCGACCGATCTTTCGTGTTCATCGAGTCGGCAGTGTGCACTTGCTTCTTACCCGAAATCTTAAGTACTGCTTGAGGCACGGCCCAAAGGTAATAATTGAAGGTGCCTTCAAAGTATGCACCAGGTGCCTTAATACGGCCCGCTAATAAATCTAGCTGGAGGACGCCTCTAAGACTGACGAATTCGTCCGGCTGAAAATTCAGATCATGGCCATATCCACTACTGACGCCCCAGCTTAATCCAGTTAGTCGAAGGTAGGCTGCTAACAAAAGCAGGCCTGAGAATACGGCGGGTCGAAGAGCTTCTTGCACAAGTCAACCTCCGGGTGCGACACTTCGGAAAAGGGCTGTGAACGGCATTAGTGTGGTGGCCATGGTTCGTCAAACCCGACGGGAGTAAGCTTTAGAATTGCCGCCTTGCCGCGGGAATTGTCTAGAGGGTGCCACTCGTATCCAGGAACAGTCGGCAGGCGCGATTGCTTGGTGCTCATTTCGTCATGTGAAAGGAATAGCGCGTAAACTGGAAGCGACTGCTCCAAGCCGTGTTCGACCAGGGCCAATGCCTGCGGCCGATCATAGCGCCACGTATAGCTCCATTTGTAATGATGATTTCCGTCAATCGGGGCTGCGACGAATGAGCGTGGCAAAAGAGCGTTCAAGTAAACAGGATCAATATCGGAGAGAACGATTCCAGGTTGCCGCTTCAACAGTCTGGCAAAATGCCTTTGCGCGACAAACTGGATGGATTGGCGAGGTGGAGTGGTAAAATGAAGAGCGTCCCACGCCTGCGACCGGTCGATGCCGCGTGTGTTATAGCCGGAACGCGAAGGATAACCGAGACAGGCCCCGGCAAACAAGATAAAGACGGCCACCGCAGCAAGAACTCGTTTTCTGGCAACACGGTTGTTTGCGGCCCAAGCGACAGGCAGGACCGCGACCGCGACTAAGAGAATCAAAACCGGCAGGTAAAAGCGTCCGTCTCTGCCAAACAAATAGCATAACGATGCCGTAAAAGAGCTCAACGCCGCTAAGAACGCGCAACCAATGAACCAGCTGAGCCGGATAAAGAACAATCCGGCGCAAGTTAGAAGGACGAAGGCTGGCACAAAGGAGGTACCAGTGCCGAAGATATTTGCAGCGTCATATCCGTGTGGCTGCACCGTGGCTTGGTTCCAAAGCATCAGAGCGTTTCGCGGAATATAGCGAAGACAAAAAAGAAGATGTTTCATGCCAAAATAAGGCGCCCAGAAGTCGTAGCCTGTTTTAAGCGGTGAATGAAACTGGAGGGTATTGAACGCGAGCGCGGGGCTGGCCGCGAGCACGAAAACAACCGGAAGTGCAGCGCAATGGAGCAGCCAGCGCAGTCGCATCCCTCGCTTTGGGAACACAGCCATCGCCAGCAATACCGGTGCAAAAAAGAGCGACTGAAGTCGGACGTTTAATGAAAGACCAAGAAGAACGGCCGATAAATAGATTTTCCAGCGGCGTTCTTCCTTAACTCCCAGATAGGCAAACATAAAGGCGAGGACAATTAACAACGAGGCACTCACTTCGCTCAGTGACGAGCGACAAAAAGTGAAGAAGCCGGGAAGTGTCGCGAGTAAAAGCACGGCAAACCCGCCCGTTAACGGCATCGCCAAGTACGCGTAAAAAGCAAAAACGGCCAAAAGCAACAGGAGCCCTATCGTTTGATTCGTCCGAAACGGTGCCAGCACGCTATCTGCTCCTGGCAGAACCCTCAGCCAGGGAAGCATCAGCACCGGATAGCCAACGGGATATCTCGATGGAAGCTTGTCATATCCGATCTGTATGGAGGGCCACCCTTCCCGACGCAGCGCCTTTGCTTGGGCGAAATATTCTGTAGCGTCCGGGTATGGACCAAGATCGAGCAGCATTGTCTTGCTGAAATCAATTCTAAGAACCGCGAAGTAATAGAACGTTACGGCGCAAAAAAGTAGCAAGGCCCCGGCGCAAAACGGTCCGGTTGCGAATTCTCTCTTTGAAACCTCTGTCACAGCTGGTGACGACAGCTACTCTCAGGTCGTGCGCAGTTGTCTATTCATGTGCGGCTGTCCTGCAAACCAGTTCTTACGATTTTCCTCCGGATTTGGGCTTCGCGGGAACATCATCAACCATTCTTGGGCGCATGAGGTATTGGCCACCGGCCGGTGGCACAATCTTTTCTTCGATGCACAAATGATCGAGCAGCATCAAAATTTCAAACAGAGCTTTGGTATCTTCGTTTTCCAGATATGCCGAGCGAGTTCCCTGTGGTACGACAAGGCGCAGGAAGGCATCAAATTCCAGCTTCCATTCGATTGTAAACCAGCGTTGAAACACCGGGACGATCTCGCCTGATCGAATGGACTCGAATGGCGAGCCAAGATGCCCCGGCTCGGGGCGTTTAATCTCCGTGACTAACCTGCCGTTGATTTTATTTTTGCGAAATTTTTCAGGAAGAACTGCCAGAACCTGGTTCATAATGGAGAGACGCTTGGGATCGTATTGTTGCTGCGTTTCGCCGACGTAATCATGAATCCAGAGATAACCATTGCTCTTCAGCGAATGCCATGCTTGCTCCGCAACGCGCTCGAGAAAAAGGACGTGATGAAGGCAGGTCTGCGCCACCACCAGATCGAATCTTTTCTCGGGTAGCTCCACGAAATTCAGGTCGGCTACTTCATAAGTCAGTGGCAAGTTCTGCTCCTTTGCAATTTCGCGCGCAGCAGCTATCGCCTCTTCCGAGATATCAATTCCATGAAAACTCCGGCAAACGCCTCTGGATACAAGGTCGCGCTCACATCTACCCGCGCCGCATCCGAGTGTGAGACCGTTTTCAAATTTCAGGTTTCTTTCCTGTGCAACGCGTAACAGAGATGAAAAATGACGAGACACGTCTAGGTGCAGGCTGGCTTCTGCGTCCTCGGCTCGCGTTTGCGAGCGCTCCAAGCCGGGCAGAATTTTTCCCCAAACCTGATTTTCGCGCGCCGCCATCGCGTCGTATACACTTCGCTCGGACATCGCCCGTCTAATGATCTCCTGAGCTTTGTTCGCACTCATGGAACTATTCAAGATAGGATTGCAGTAGGAATTATGCTTTACCTTCTCTACTTCTCAATAATTCACGGTTGCGCGAGCAGATAAATTGCGACCAGCGTGAGCAGAAAGTACGGCACAAGCACCGCAGCTCCGGCATAATCTTTAGCCATTCGCTGTCCAAAGAATAGCGCAATAACCGCAACGGCGGAAATGACCGCGCCGTAGAATGCGACGGTTGAATCGCGCAAAAAGATGACTGTGAAGCAGCCGATGCCGCTCAATACTCCCGCTGCAAGTTCGAGAATGGTGATTGCGGTCGCCAGAGCGGGTACAACTCCTGCCAGTGGACTTTTCGCGAAATGTCCCCTTAGCCATTCGAGATTTCCGCGGCGATCGACAACTTTATCGATTCCCGATTGAAGGAAAAGAATTGCTAAAAACGCGGAAACGAAGATCCGCATCAGGTAGATTGCTCCGGCGAACGTGTGCAAACTTGGCATGACGAACACATCTTAACTAGAAGGATCCAGTTTTGTCGATGCTTCCATCGTAGGAACATGCGCTCGACGTCCCGACAACAGCGTGTCATCCCCCCACCAGCGAATCTGCTGTCGCAAAAAAACAGGGACGCGGTTGTGTCCGCGTCCCTGTTCGTATTTTTTGATCCGATTATCGACCGACTATCGCGTAGTAGGCGAGATGCAGGTCGTTGCCGCCGTCCCCGTCTAGGTTAATCCAACCCTGGACCACATCGCCATGACCTGAATTGACAGTCACAGTCATGGTGGTCGAACCGTTGGCCGGCACGGTCACACTTCCCGGGACGGTGATCCGATCATCTGGCGAGCTCAGAGTTCCAGCGTTGTAGATAAGCGGGACCGTTCCCCCGAAGGTATCCGGAGTGAACTTCGTCGTCGAGACATTGAACGTCTGGTCGCTGCCAGTCGGGTTATACAATGTCACAGTTAGCGAGGTCGGATGACCGACGGTAACTTTGCCGAAGCTCGCCGAAACCGGATCCATCCATGTGGTCGCATCCGCAGCTACGGAGAGATTCTCGCGTCCGGTGCCTTGCGCCGTCGGACCGACGTCGTGCGTGCCGGTAATGGCATCCTTGATGACCAAATCGGCGCGGTTGACGAGTGCTGACTTGACCTGAGCGGGAGACCAGGACGAATCAAGACCCAGGAGCACAGCAGCCGACCCGGCAATGTGCGGCGTTGACATCGACGTGCCGCTAAAGAACGCCCAGCCGCTACCGTCGCCCGGGCAGCCAGGCCCCTTGCCGACGCACGTGATGGAGCTCAGCACGTTCACTCCGACCGAGGTCACGTCGGGCTTTACGGCAAAATCAACCGCCGTTGGTCCCTGACTGCTGAAGCCAGCAAGGATGTCCTGGTTCGTGGTGACGAACTCCTGGAAGGTCGCGACCGCTGACGCGTCGGGTGGGTTGGCAGCCCGCAGCGCTGCCCCTTCGTTCTTGCCAATCATAACCGCCGGCAAGTCATCGCCGCCGCCTCCATCCTTGGCCATGGCGGTTGGGTCACCGGCGACATTGTTAATCACGAGCACGCCGACCGCACCGGCCGCGATCGCATTGCGTACCTTTGTGCTGAACGTGCAACCTCCGCGATTGATGATTGCTAGGTTGCCGGAAGCGCCCGGATCGACGCTCGTGCAGCTAGTGCTGTTTGTATCGAAAAGATTATACGAGGCAGTGGGAAGCGCTGGGAAATCTCCAACGGCCGCACCGATCGTTGTTGCGCCACCTGCCGGGTAAGTAAACGGCTGGCCGACGAAATGCTTGTTTGTACTCGCGGCGACTGTGATGATCTTGCGCGCGCGGCCTGGCGACTCAAGAGTCCCTTGCCCGGGGCCACTGTTACCCGCCGCCACGGCCACGACCAGGCCTGCGTCGACTGCATTGTCGAGACCGATCGCCAGCAGATCGTTATTACCGTGGTAGCTACCGCCAAGCGACAAATTGAGAACATCCATTCCGTCAGCAATCGCTGCATCGACCGCGTTGAGGATGTCCTCGCTGCGCGCGTTGTCCACGTTGCCGGGAAACACGTTGTAGTTCCCCAGCCACGCACCCGGCGCGATTCCGGACATGTCGTCAATCGTAACGCCGTTTACCACTGCATCCTCTGAAGGATAAACTCCAGCCGCAATCCCGGCGGTGTGCGTTCCGTGATCCTGGATAGCCTGCGCGTCGAGGCCCTGGTTCTGGGCCTTGTTATAAAAGACCTTGGCAACGATGACCTTTGGCGAGACATATTTGCAGTCCTGATCTGGGGTGTGCGAAGTGCTATCTGCTGCATCGCACTTTGGCCATGGTCCGCCCTCGGTCGGGTAGCTGAAATTGGTTGGATCGAAGAAGGGGTGCGTCTCGTCGATCCCGGTGTCGATGTCTCCAATCTTGATCCCCGCCCCGGCGACACCTCTGCCGCCGGCGGCAGTCCAAGCATCCATCGCATTAATGATCTTGTAGCTCTCGCTCAGGTTAGGATGGTAGAGAGCGTTGTATTGAACCTGCTGCACCATCGGTGCGGCTGCGATCGTCTCAAGCGTGGTCCCGTTAAGCTGCACGGCGACCGCGTTAAGCGAGGTATCGTACTCGCTGGTTACTTTCGCTCTGGGCGCATTGGCTCGCAGCCATCTTTTGAACTCGTTGCGTCCAGCAGCGAGCTGTGCGCGGTACGATCTCACGGTGTTACTATTGAAATCAATTTTCTTACCCGCCGCTGGCTTGGTAGCAGAGTTAATACTGAGCGGATCGCCTTTGAGTTGGACGATCGCGCTCGATTTATCGACGTCCGGGCCGCGGTTAACGGCGTCAG
>WNGL01004538.1_pt1 | contig 23926 bp, 24 predicted proteins | sample 5400591 | NCBI WGS metagenome assembly WNGL01 (sample SAMN13153377, study PRJNA577476) | soil metagenome | isolation source: 80 cm soil or saprolite under Garry oak tree replicate 1 | place: USA:California | collected 2016-06-15 | reverse complement strand
CACCAAAGGGCAGGTCACCCACGTGTTACTCACCCGTCCGCCACTCGCTCCCTTTCCTCTTGCGACGAAACGAAGCTCGTTCGACTTGCATGTGTTAGGCACGCCGCCAGCGTTTATCCTGAGCCAGGATCAAACTCGCCATCCAATCGTTTATACTGCACCCTCTTCACAAAGGGTGTGTCTACCGGTGTTGGTGCGACGCTCTCGCTCGCTGCCTCGCTCTCTCAAGCGAGTAGGCGACTCCAAGCGTCGGAGTTGCGATCCAGGCCAAGCTGCTTGTTACTTTGTAAACACTTGGCTGTTCGCAGATTGTGTTCCTGCTCCCCCCTCTAGTCAGCGGGGAGCTGAAACGAAAATTGACAGGAACTGCTTGCTTGTTTGTGGTGTGTGTCTCAGTGTATGTGTGTCTCTGCCAAGATGATCGCTCTTGCGAGGATCACCCAAGCAGCAGTTGCTGTTTGTTCTGCTTTCCACTCTTCAATTGTTCAGGTCCAACACGCGGGGGAAGCAAGCCCGGAGGCTCGTCGCTGACCATCGGCCAGTCTACTCCCGGTGGTGTGCGCATCCCACCCCGTTCAACGGGTAGGTGCGACAGTAGCGGTAGTATCACACATCTGTAGCGCTTTGTCAAGAGGATATCTCCTCCTGTTTTCAGCTTTCCTCGACGTGCATTACTTCCAGGCTATCTCAGCCACAAAGAGAAAACGCTCTTCGCTTTCACTTTATTCCCCAAAAAGGGGATAAAGAACTCTTTCAAGTAAGATAATGCTCTGGGAAGGAATGATCCCTGAGGAGGCCACATTAGCGTGACAAACAACTACTCATCCAACAGACAGGAGCACCCAATCATCAAAATCAGGTGATTGTCTTTCTGGTGGCATCACTATTCTCCCACATCCCTTTCGAAATGTCAAGAGAAAAGGTATCACAGAAACATCTCAATGAGATGACTCCGTACCTGCCATTGTGGTGACTGCGGTATTCTCTCACACCAGAGATGACTTGTCAAGGCTTTTTTACGAATTTTTGCAAAATGATAAAAACTCATTCTGTGATTCGCGTTAAAAACAGTAATGAAATAGAAATTCGTACCTGCTTAAATCAAAGCTGATACGTTGTAATAACTAGATGCAAACATACCTGTGTCTACTTCATACTGTTGAAAATACACATAGCAACAAAGGAGTTATTTATGCCTGGAATGCGCAATGTCATCTCGACGTTGACCGACAACGGCGAAGAAGTTATGGGTCCTGAGATTCTACTCTGGCACTATCCTGAAAACAACATTATGAATGGGTCGCTGCTCACTGTAGAAAGCAACCATTTCTGTGTACTCAAGTCGCGCGGTGCCATTCTACAAGTCTACGAAACAGGCCAGTATCCTGTGCAAACACCCGATCGTCCTCTCTTTGGCTCTATGCAGCAGGCCTTTTATGGAGGGCAAAGTCCCTGGCAGTACGAGGCACTCTATATCAACCGCGCAAAGCTGGTTCTGAAGACAGGCGGCATGGCACTCTCACGGGAAATGGCAGAGATGGCCTATAACGTGGATTACTATATCCATGTTGAGACACGCGAGGCAGCCGTACGGCTTGTTCAACACATGCCCTACCGGGGACACGCCCTGACTACACAGGAAATAAATGCCTATGCGAGTCCAGTGATTGAACAGGCGGTCAACCAGCTAGTACAGATTACGCCGCTGGAATCAGTCAACGAAAAGATTCACGACCTTTCGCAAATCGTGTTCCAGCACCTCCAGGAGTTCCTTGCCATTTACGGCATCACGCTAAATAACGTCAAGGTCCTGGTATATCCACGTGATGAGCGTATGAAAGCGCTGATTTCCCTCAAAGCCTTCGGGCTGAGCGAACTCGACTCCGTACGTTATTACACCGCGATGATGATGGCGGAACGAGGCGTGGTCTCCGCCCCGAATATGGCAATAGGTCTGCCCTTCAATATCAGTGGTGTAACGACAACGGCGAGCACAGATCGCTATACACTCAACCCGCCTGCAGCTCCCCTACCACCAGCTCGTCCAAATTTACCAGCGCGCTAGCCATTGACAGGGACGCTAGATGATGGCGTCCCTGAGACTGGAGACCACACTATGAGCTCAGGGCCATCCAACGATCCCGTAGTACAGCAGTTGCAATTGCTGCTCACAGGTTACGGCTATAACTTTTATAACTCGACAAATCAAGTACGTGCCGATGATATACTGGTGCGAGAACGTGCCAGCTATCACCTGACGCAAGCGGTGAGTATGCTAGCAACCCTGCGAGGAGATTACCAGCGACGCTTTATTCCACCTCTTACCCGCGCCAATCCCGATCCACCCCAGGAAGCCCTGGCGCAGGTACGGGAGATACAGGCTGCTCAACAGGCCCTATCTGACCTCGAAACAGCCATTCGCGGCATGGCCGTACCTGCACAGGATCGTATCTGGTGGCGTTTCCGTCAGGAAGAGACGCTGCTGCGTCAATTACTGCAATTTGATCTCGCCCTTGTACGCAATAGCGAACAGGTCTATTGGTACGTATCACAGCTTACCCCCGATAACTGGAATAACCAGGTAATCGCGTCTTTGCGTCAAATGACTCAACAGTTGACGCAGGTCGCGCGCGACCGCGAACGTTTTTTTCTGCTGCCAATGTGAGTAATTAGGAGGAGAATCTGAAAAGGCAAGGAGACGCTCGCTATACCCCGCGCAACGGTATAGCGAGCGTCTCCTTGCCCGCTGTCCTTTTCTGATCTAACTTGTCAATATATTGATGTAATTACCTGGTAGGGCGCAGCCATGGTAAAGCCTGGCTAAAAGTTGCTCCTGGCTTGATACGACAACATGGCCAGAAGCACAGGTCATGTTAAGCCTTCGCGCTCCCATCGAAAGGTCCTGGCGTAATGGCTTGGGCTGATTATTCACGTTACGCACCCCCATTGGCCAGAAATACCCCTGACTGGAAAAGTCCTTGGCACTAAAGTAGAAGAATGGTACCTTATAGCGCATGGTCGTCAGCACATCCGTGATGAGCGTCATAATGTGGGAGACCGCTACGACATAGGGGCTTGAGGAGTCAATACCACAATTGGTGATACAGCCGGTCCCCTCGATGACCCACAAGTGTTTTCCAAGCGCGCCGCTGTTCAGATCAACCCCAAATTGCTGCGCCCAAAAGGCGAACAGGCCATAGAGGCTGTTCGTCGCTTGACTGGGATAGCCATTATGCCAGCTATCGATCAAGCCGATGATCTGCGACCGCCAGGTCCAGTTTCCCCCCGGATGCACCGACGTGTTCATGGCGGCTTGCATGGCATTGAAATACTTCACCTCCTGGGCGAGAGGAGCAAAGTCAATTCCACCGACATGAGGATCATTCGACCCGATAATAATCGGTATCTTAGGACGAACGGCGTGCATCGCCTGCTGGCACAGATCAAAAAACTTCGCGAAAACCCCTGGAGAAACCCCCAGGTTGTAGGGTCCTGTTTTCATCTGCTCGTTACCACATTGCACAGCATCAGCGCCAGCCTGCGCGGCGTCATTCAAGAGCTTCGTGTCATACAGTCGCGCATCTTTGGCCCATTGACAGATCGTCAACATCACTTTCACGCCTAGCCCATGGTATTTTGCTACTGTAGCCTTCAACCCTGCTCCACTTGGGCCATTCCTAATGCAGGTTGCATAGCTCACTCGCACCCACGGAATACTATGAAAAGGGTTAATATCGTCAGCCGTAATACCTAATACAGCCGATGGCGGCACTACAGATGGATAGATATTTGGCCCTTGTGTTGTTTGAACTGTAGAAGTATCCGATGCACAGGACACCAGCAAAGTACTTATAAGTGCTATCATCGTAGTGATGATTATTGTTTTTCTTTTCATACGTTCTTGCATAACCTCCAATGGACATTGTACAACTTCCTTCTAAAAAGCCTCCACCACCACTCCCTTTTTATGAATCTCATTTACCTATGCAAAATTCACTGAAAATTCTATCTAACAAATCATCGCTCGCCGTTTCCCCGGTAATTTCGCCAAGTGTATCATAAGCCGCCCGCAAATCAATAGAAACGAAATCCAGTGGCATTTCCTGCTGGAGGGGTATATATGAAGCGCGTACATGTTCGGCTGCACGACGCAACGCTTCCTGGTGCCGTACACTGGTTACCAGCACACTTGAGCTATGCAATGTTTTACCAGCCAGCACCAGGTCGGCAATGGTCTCTTCTAGCACTGGCAACCCCTGACCAGTCAACGTTGATGTAATGACAAGAGGCGCATCAGGCCACATTTGACGTAATACATCTTGTTCCAGTTGTTGCACACAATCTGCCTTGTTGACCACAACAATTACAGGTCGATGAGTACCCGCGCCATCCTCCCTGGCCACAGCGGAACTCGCCCCAAATCCCATCGTGTTCAATTCCTCCGTAACCCGTCGATCCTGCTCGCTCAGTTTCTCAGAGCCATCAAAAACCAGTAGTACTACATCGGCGCTTTCTGCGGCAGATCGGCTGCGTTGTACGCCAATTTGCTCAATTGGATCATTGCTTGGTGTGATACCCGCCGTATCGATAAGGTGGAGTGGTATGCCGCGGAGATTTGCCACTTCTTCCACTGTATCACGCGTCGTTCCCGCGATAGGTGTGACAATGGCGCGCTCAGAACGCAGCAACGCATTGAGCAAGCTGGATTTGCCGACATTTGGTCGACCGATAATAGCTGTACGCAGCCCCTGCCGGTAAAGGCGTCCCTGCTGCGAACCCGCCAGCAAAGCATCCACCTGCTGCTGTGCAACAGCAATCAATGGCGCAAGCTCCTCCGGCTGAGGAGTCGGCACATCCTCTTCTGGAAAGTCAATGCTGGCCTCGATCCGCGCCACTACAGCAAGAATAGCGTAGCGAGCTTCCTGCACCTGCTCAGAAACGCGTCCCTGTAGCTGCTGCATCGCCAGGCGCTGACCTGCCTCGGTCTGTGCTCCAATCAGATCCATAACTGCTTCGGCCTGCGCCAGGTCGAGACGCCCATTGAGAAAGGCGCGAAGAGTAAACTCACCAGCGTTTGCCATGCGCGCTCCCTGCGCCAATACTAAACGCAGGATGCGCTGGAGCACAAGCGGCCCCCCATGTCCCTGTATCTCTACGACATGCTCACGGGTATATGTGCGGGGCGCACACATAAAGGCTACTAGCACCTCGTCCACTAGCTCTTCAGTGGCCGGATCAACGATATGTCCATAGGTGAGCAGGTGTGAAGGAGGAAGGTCAGTACGCCCTCCTATTTGTCTAAAAAGAGGGAGTACCAGGTCAAAAGCTTCCGTCCCACTCACGCGAACTACACCGATGCCACCGGCGCCGGGTGGTGTCGCTATTGCTGCAATTGTATCATTCTGCATAGGCGGATTATACAGTATCCCTGTCGCCTTGGCTAGATTACCCTCAATGTGGTTCTTAACTCATCCTGGTATTCCACTGAGGTTGAAACAATTTCCCACGCAAACCGCCTCAAACAACTCGCTCAGGATGGGTATACACGTTCATTGAGTGGTCTCGTAGGAAACCAATGAGGGTAATGCCCGCGCGGTCAGCCAGTTCAACCGCGAGGCTGGACGGGGCGGAGATGGCTGCAATGCAGGGAATGCGCGCCAGCAGGGCTTTCTGGATAATCTCATAGGACGTGCGACCACTGACCAGTAGAATATTCCTGGTGTAGGGAAAGGCGCCATGTAACAGCCCGTATCCGATTACTTTATCCACGGCGTTATGACGCCCTACGTCTTCACGCAGCAGTAGCAATTCGCCTGTTGCACTAAAAAGGCCAGCCGCGTGTAACCCACCTGTATAGGTAAATACGGTCTGTGCAAAACGCAAGCGATCAGATAACCCGTAGAGTGTCGAGGCGCGAAACTGCACATCATCCAAAGCAGGCTCTATAGATGGCGTAATAGACAGCAGATCGGTAATACTCGTTTTACCGCACAAACCACAACTCGAAGAAACGGCAAAGTGTCGCTCGAATGTCGCTGATTGCTGCGATGGCACGTTCCCCTCGTAACACAACACAATATTGACGACGTTAGGTAGCGGCAACCCATCAGCGTCATTCTCTTCTTCTATCCCCAGCACATCGTCAGGCCGAGTAATGATTCTCTCTGTATAGAGGAAACCCATAGCCAGCTCGCGATCGTGCCCCGGTGTACGCATGATCACTGCCAGGTTGCGATGGTTCATTCGTACTTCAAATGGCTCCTCAACCGAGAGAGCATCTTCACGCTCTTGCTGTGCGTTCTCCTGCCAATGAGTGACAGAGACATGCATCACACGTTCGGGGTCAATTGGTGAACGCCAGTAGCTTGCCAGGGTCATTTATCGTTTCTCTCTCCGCTCGTGCTTCACTGTAGCGTGCGTATCAGTTATGGCCGTTTTGCTGATGTACTCCGGCAGACGCTGGCACTTGAAGTAATACTTGCATGCACCCGGGCGTACAGGATCAGGCGGCTCGATGGCGACCAGTCCCCAACCGTCCCGCTCCAGCCAGCTCCATGCCTCATACTCTTCTTCAAAGTCGCGCACAACATCGCCCGCTATAGTAAAGACCATTGTGCCCAACAAATATCGATGTTCCCAATGTACCATATTTTTGACCTTCTTGTTTGACCTTCTTGTTTGACCTTCTTGAAAGAACTATCTTCCCTGTTTCTGCTAGGAATGAACGCTTCTGATGAAAGCATTTCGCATCCAGATTTCTCTTTTCACCCACTGTCATTCTGAGCGCAGCGAAGAATCTCTCTCCCGATGAAAGCATTTCGCATCCAGATTTCTCTTTTCACCGGCGGATCACTACCTTGAAGTAATAACTCAAAATCAATTGACTACTCAATAGCCACAGTGCTACCATATAGTATAGGTACATATTCATTCTCTGGACTACGAAATAGGGGTTGTTGATGCATCATTATGTCAAGTCAAGTAACGAAACGTTGCGGAAACGCGGTTATCGGCTGACCCCACAACGTTATATGATTCTCAGTGTTATTCAGGAAGCCGGCGGGCATCTGAGTATCGATCAAATATTGGAGCGAGTACAGGAGCGCAACCCCTATGTCAGCCTCTCTACCATCTACCGCACGCTGGAACTACTACGAGAGTTAGGGCTGGTACGAGAAAATCACCTGCCAGGAGAACAACCTCATTATGAAGCTGCGGAAAGTACCGCGCATCATCACCTGGTTTGCCGTGGGTGCCGCACCGTAATTCATCTCGAAGATACACTGCTAGGAAATCTCCATGAAGAATTACAGAATACATACACCTTCCACGGTCTGACTCTCGATCTCGTAGCCGCGGGGTTCTGCGACACCTGTTGGAAGCGCATGCAAAAAGAGCAGGTATCGGAATAGCTGTCCCACAGTCGCTTCACAGTCGCTTCACAGTCGCTTCACAGTGCCTTCCGCAGCCTCCAGAAGCTTAAAAATAACATGGGGAATGCCAGCAGGTAGGTGAGCAAGAGATAGTTAAGTAGATCAATGTTGAAGAAGAAATACAAAGCGATAGCAGCATAGAGCACCATACGACTGGGTCGAATAAGCCAATGAGAGGTCACCCGCAGCTTGCGGTGCATGACCAGAAACGTGACCAGGGCAGTATAGACGTAGACAAATAAGATAGCCAATACCGGGTGAATTTTTCCTATCCATGCCATGCCTGCTACACTAAAAGCTACCACCATCTGATCGCAAAACATGTCCGTGAACGCACCACGCTCTGTATTTGTTTTCTTCAGCCTTGCCTCTACACCGTCCAGACCATCACATATGATTGAGGCCACCAGCAGCCAGAACGCTACAGTGAACTGAAACGGGGCAAGAACACAAAAGCCGATCCCAAATCCAACGGAAGCAAAGGAGAGCATATCTGGACTTATCCCAAGACGTGAGAGTACGAAAGCAATCGGGGAGAGGAAACGCTGGCGTATCCTCTGCCAGGGACCCAGTACCAGCGCTTCATCTTCGCTATATATGCTGCCGATATCCTCTTCAGGTGTTTTCATATCCCTCTTTTAGCACATGGTGACTACTGCAGCAAGCCTGTCGTAAAGCAATAATTTGGGTCCACCGGAGGTGATGTAGGTATCTTCATTATTTTCGAGAAAATGTCATTGTACGTGCGAGTAACCATCGGCCCAACGGCTGAACCACCCTCACCGACATTTTCCTTCATCGCGACAATCGTCAGTTGTGGATTTTGATACGGAGCTTGTGTCAGGAGCCACCCCTCCGCGCCAACGGTATGACCATTAACTCGAGGAACCTCGCCTGTCCCAGTCTTGGCAATGATAGCCCAGGGAGACGTATCCAACTCGGGAGCTAGAGACGGGGTAGGGCCAAACTTACCAGAACCGCACTGCACAACGCCATACATCGCATCCCGCATCTGGCTTGCTGTGTTATCACTTATAGGCGTTCCCAGTGATTGCGGACTCGAGGACATCACTATTGCGCCAGATGGGTCTACGATTTTCAATACAAGTGAAGGACGCATCAATACACCATTATTTGCTATGGCATTATCGATCATCGTCATCTGCAAGGGAGTAATCGAATCTATGCCTTGCCCAAAAGAATTCTCCGCCAGTTGGTTAAGCTTAAGAGACTGGCCATTCGCAGGTGTTACAGTACTGACTTTTACTGGCAGATCAAAAGGTATCTTCTTTCCAACATATAAGCGGCTGTTATAATCCAACCAGGTTGAGGCGCCCATCTTCGCACCAACTTGCGCAAAGATGATGTTATCCGAATGGGTGTAACCATAGCGCAGAGCTACCGGAAATGTATGTGTATATGGCTCGAGATTATTGCCATTTGGGCCAAAGACCTCTGTCTCGTTGCCCGTACCGATAGTGACCGGGCCAAGGGCTTGTGGATGGTTGGGATCGTGGTCGTTGTAAAAGGGATCGTCCAGGTGCGCGCTCCCAGAGTCGAGGCCAGCCTGTAGTGTCATAGTCTTATAGGTTGAACCGGGTATATAGGTGGACTGCAGCGGCCGTTCAAGCAGCGGTTGCTCCGGGTCTTTTTCTAGTGAATTAAAGTACTTGAGATCACCTGAGGCTATGCGGTTAGGATCAAACGTGGGACGGCTAAGCATAGCCAGTATCTCGCCTGTATGAGGATTCGCTATAATCGCTGAGCCGCGATCAGTCTTAAAGATATAAAATCCATCTGCTGGCGGCGCCGCCTGGTCAAAGTATTTATCGAGCAAGGCTTGCATACGCACATCGATCGTCAGGTAAATGTCATCGCCAACAGGAGGTCGGTGCAGTGTCTGATTCACATAATTGTTCAGAGCGGTCACCCCCACACGCCCACTGAGATAGTTATCATATTGGCGTTCGATACCCGACGAGCCATAAAGAGGGCTAATGTAGTAGCCTATAAGACCTGCCAGCGATGGATAGTTCTTTACGTAATAATAGCGCTGATAACCGCATATTGCGTTAGATGGTTTTGATTCGGCCAGGAGCACGCCATTGCGGTCGAAGATACGTCCGCGAACAGGAGCGCTATCACTCAAACAATGGCGGCTGTTATGGATATTTGTTGCTACCTGCTGTGCCACTACCGCTTGCCAATATACAAGTACGGCACTCAAGGCTATAAAAAATACAATAAACAATTGGGTTAATTTACGAATATTGTTACTAATGTTCATCCAGAATATCCTTCATTGTGACATAAAATGATCTATGCATTCCGAGGAAGTGTATCACTCTTCATTTCGGTTGACAAGCAGAGCATGACATTGGAGAGGTAGCAATTCGTGCCCACTCTTTAGCGCCGATCTCTTTGTCCCCGGGCACAATGAAATGCGTTCTCGCCATTATGTTGTCCAGTTATGATAATTTTTCATCATCTCACCCAGACTATCGCCACCAAATTTCTCGAGAAAGGCTTCAGTCAATACAATCGCCATCATTGCCTCACCGACCACACCCGCTGCAGGTACCACGCAAACATCGCTACGTTCATAACGACTCTGATCTATATTCTGTCCACTGGCCAGGTCTACGGAGGGCAAAGGATGAGCCAGCGTAGGAATAGGCTTGACGCCAACTCGCACTACCAGCGGCTCGCTATTAGTAATACCTCCCTCAATACCGCCTGCGTTATTGCTCAAATGATACCAGCGGTTATCATCGTCATGGCGCAGCACATCGTGCACCTGTGAACCGGTGCTGCGTGAAGCCGCAAAACCTGTACCAATCTCCATTGCTTTGACCGACGGTATGCTCATCATCGCCATCCCTAAACGAGCGCCCAGACGGCGATCCCACTGGCTGTAGCTTCCCAGGCCAATAGGGACGCCAACAGCAACAACTTCAAATATACCGCCGCAGGTATCTCCATTGCGTTTGGCTTCAAGAATGCGCGCAATCATTTTTTCAGTCAATGTGGCATCGGCACAACGCATTGGAGATGCTTCTACTGCTTCCCACATTTCAGCAGGATAGGCATCCGCGGTTAAAGGATGCTCAGCAGCATAGCCAACGTCAGCAATCGCCAGGACACGGCTATGAATATTCATCCCAAAGGTATGCAGCAGTTGGCGGCACAGGCTACCTACCGCAACACGTGCCGCCGTCTCGCGCGAACTTGAACGCTCAATCACGTTACGAATATCTTCGTGACCATATTTTTTAGCACCGGTAAAATCGGCATGACCGGGGCGAACACGAGTTACCGGTTCAGTCGTCGCTTCGATGGGAGCCGCGCTCATACGCTCTTCCCAGTTTATCCAGTCGAGATTTTCAATCTGCATAGTAATCGGAGAACCGAGAGTCTTTCCATGACGCACGCCAGAGAGAAAACGAATGGTGTCTTTCTCAATCTTCATGCGCCCTCCACGACCATAACCTCCCTGCCGCCGGCGCAGGTCAGCGTCAATCAACGCTGTGTCTACTAAAAGACCGGCAGGTAGCCCTTCTACAATCATTGTCAGGCAAGGGCCATGTGACTCACCTGCGGTAAGAAAGCGAAACATAACAATCTCCTCATAATACAGGGTACCATCCCTACGAACTAGAATTACTTACTGCGAGGCAGTTCAGCGCGATCCTCGGGCTGAGCTACCTATTCCTTTGTGCGCCGACGCTCCATTCCCTCAATTGTAGCATATCTACCGGTTTGATTGCTATACTTGCATAACTACACAATTCTATTTGTAACACAAGATAACTGTATTCTATTTGTAACACAAGATAACTGTATAAATATGAATTCAACATTTATTACAACTAAGTTATTGACAGAAAAGATCAGAATAATTTACAATATACTCAACCCTATTTTTCCCTATATATTGATTTCCGCCAGTTCACAATATATTGTAATTACTATTGTTTTCAGTGTAAAAGGAGGTTACCTTGTCAACAGAACAATCTAACAGCCAGTTAGGAAAATCTGTTGGAGCCAAAATTCGAGCAGCACGACAAGCGTTGAAATATACTCAAAGTCATCTTGCTACCCCAGAATTTTCAGTGAGCTATATTTCTGCAATTGAACGCGGCCAGATTCAACCTTCTCTTCGTGCACTGGAAATACTGGCAAAACGCCTTGGCATCCCTTCAGCCCAATTAATACAGCTTGACATTCAAAACGATCATACCCTCGGTTTCGCTACAAGCGTCGCTCTTAGCGACGAAGCATTACTAGAACTGGCCCTGCTAGAGGCGCAAATCTACATTTTGCAAGACGACGCAACAAAAGCTATCGCACTTTTAAGTGAGCTACCAGCCAGCAAATTGCAAAAAAAGTACCTCCTACAACACCGCTTTTTACTAGGCCGGGCCTATCTACGTACATCTGAATTGCATAAATGTATCGATACACTTGCTGAGGGCGAATCATTTGCGAATGAGCAAAATGATTCCTCCTATAGCTTATACATATATGATCTGATGGGTATGGCATACGCAAGTATGGGTGATGATGCTCGAGCACTCCAGATCCACGAACGCTGTTTTAACATGGTAGTGGCAACACAGGCGCGAGATCCTTTTTTTCTGTGCCATCTCTATAACCAACTTGGCCAACACTATACTCAACTGCAAAAGAATGATGCGGCAGTTCATGCATTTCAACAAGCTATTACTATAATTGAAGAACTCAGCACCCCGCAGAATCTACAAAGAGCCTACTGGGACAACGCACTTTCTTATGCTGCCGCGAAAGAGTATCAGTCAGCAAGTATCTATTTACATAAGTGCCTGGCACTACAGAACCAGCGTGTGCATGCTCCTTTGAGAAGTGAAATATACCACTTCCTTGGACGAGCATTGATGAAAGGTGACCAGGCAAAGGCACGAATATACCTGGAGGACGCCTTACAGCAGAAACCTGACCTATTGGATGCACTTACCCTTGCCAGTATTATGACCCGCCTCGCAGAATGGTTTCTTCTGCACAATCAGTTACCAGAAGCAGAAAAGTACGCGGAGAAGGCCTCTGAGTTGGCAAAACCATTTGGGACAACACTCATCACAAGTGAAACTCTCATCATGTGGGGTCGTATACAATACGCCCATGAATCCTACAAAAGCGCGGATAAGCACTTTGCTGCCGGCCTGGAAATGTTAGAGCACCTCCACGTTCCCCAGGAACAATCCGTTCAATCAGCACTATATGCGCAACTTTTAGATGCACGTGGGAAGACAAAAGAAGCATTACACTATTACAAGCGTGCCTATGAAAGCCAGAGAAGATTGGGAGAAGATTTCTGACTTTTCACAAACCAATCAGGCCATCCGCCAGGACCGTCAACAGGCCGTAGGGGCCGATTTATCGTGCCCACCGCCGATTTATCGGCCCTCATACGCATCAACCTCAGCTGCCTCACCGTGTCACCCTGAGCCGCAGCGAAGGGTCTGTCTCGTTGGGCCTCGAGTTGCTTCGCTGCTCTCAGCTTGACAGGGTTCTCTTGTCACCCTGAGCCGCAGCGAAGGGTCTGTCTGCACGGGCTTTTCTTAGGTTGATGCCTATTACCGCCGATTTATCGGCCCTCTGTGGCTTTTCAGTATTTAAACATAAACAACAAATTTGTACGCACAAACACCTGTGTGATAATGTAAAGAGTATTGACGATGGAACACAGCTGCCAAAGAGAAGGATGATTGAAGAGAAAAATCACACTGCCGAAAACTCCAGATTTTTGAACGGATGGGCCAGGTAGCCAGCACAGGCTACTGGTTGTGGGTCACGATATCACTGACGCGCCGGGAGAGCTCGGTGCCATAGTCAGTCCAGATTCCCTCGCCCCAGTAGCGGTAGCAGCTGGTCTCCGCGGTCAGCAAGTGGAACAGCGCGTTGCGGTACCGGGGATCGTCGCTGCGGATGCCCTTGGCGAGGATCCGCTTGTGAAACAGGGAACTGGCCCTCTCCATGGGCACGAGCACCGTGTCGTAGCCCTGGACCCAGGAGATGCTGTTGGTCCAGCTGCCCCCTTCCATATGGAAGCGCCCGTCCTCAGCCCGCAGCTGCTTGATCACCTCAGCCAGCCGGTCCGGTCCGTCGCCTGGGATCATGCGCTCCCAGATCCGTGATTGGAACAGCGGCTGGATCACCGGGAGGTCGTTTTCATGGATCCCCACAGACTGGAGCCGCTCGAGGTATTCGGTGACGTTCATGATCGGTGTCAGAGAGCCGGAGCACTCGCGGATCACCTCGAAGTACCTGGCCGGGAATTCGTTCATCATCACCCCGCCGTTCTCCCCGTCGGCAATCTGGGTGACCAGTGGGGGGATCTGTTTGCCGGCGAGATCCAACCGGGACAGACCCTTGGCCTCATCGTACGGCTGCATCTGGCCGATCAGCTTCGTGTCACTGCCCTGTGTCTTGATCACAGCAGTGATGGTAGCGGTGTCACCCCGAGAGTTTGTGCAGACGAGGCGGTGCGGGAGATGGCGGTGCTGCGGAGCCTGTCCATCCGGCTGCTCGATGGTGTGCTCTTGGATGATGACCCACTGGTAGCCGCAGTCGATGAGGGTCTTGACGAACTCGTAGGCCACGTCGGGCTGGTTGGGAAGCGCCATTTCTGAGGGCGAGAAGCCGCGCACCCGGCTCAAGGCGTCAAGGCCAAAGATGGCGGCAAAGTGGTGCTGCCAGGCCTCGACATGAAGGCGGTAGTCCTGGACCGGGGTGGAGGGAGCCACGGCGTGGCCCCACGGGCAGCCCAGCCACTCCACCGCCCGGCGGTCGCGCTCGTCGCCTGTGATCCGCGCCAGAGCGTCGAGCACATCGTTGGCGCCCATCTGGCGCAATCCGTAGAGCAGCGTGCCAGAGTACTCGAGCATGACCCGAGGCTGGAACCCCTCGTCGAGGAGTTGAGGGACGAACTCGCCCATCCGTCTGTAACACCACAAGAACACCCGCGCGTTGTGGTTGTCACCGCTGTCCGAGTTGTCCAGCATCCACTGCAAGTTGCTGATGACCCGTGCCGTCCGCAGCTCAGGACCCCCTGCCGGGATGAGTGGCTGGTGCATGTGCAACGCAATAGCGAAGGCGCTGTTGATCTCACCGAAACCCGAGGCCCCCTGCGGCAGGAACACCGGATCGGTCCGGCTGGCCAGGATCGCCTGCCTGATGCGCTCCTCTGAGCCGGAGATGTTGGGAAGCCCGTCAATGCATTCCGCAAGGTCTGCCATGGTTACGCTCCTCTCGCCGGTCTGGACCGGCTCTTACTTGTGAGAGAGTGTCTTTCTGCTCTTTCCTCTTTTACCATTTGTAAGCTCATCACTATTTGCTGCTTGCTTGCTCGGCTACGAAGTGGGGAAACCACGGCGGTCATGAGGAGCGAAAACCATACACACGTTCACCCACGGTTGGACCATACAGGTCAGCACACGTACGACGTGGTATATTCAGGCTCATGAAATACTCCCTCCAGACTGAGCGGGCTTCTCCAACTGCCCATTCACTCGTCCATTATGTCCATATATGGTGCGTGTACCGCCAAAGGCTACCAGATTGACCTCCTTCTCTTCCCCTGGTTCAAAACGCACGGCGGTGCCAGCAGCAATGTTCAGGCGCATCCCATAAGCGGCCTGACGGTCGAACTGCAAGGCTGGGTTGACCTCGAAAAAGTGGTAGTGGCTACCTACCTGGACTGGCCTGTCGCCTGTGTGCTTCACCAGTACTTGTACAGTGGCACGCCCAGCATTGGCCTTGATGTCACCGGCTGTTTCGTTTAGCAAATATTCGCCTGGTTCCATTATACTCTCCCGTTATCCTCTATCGTCATAGAACCTGCGCCTGCGGAAACCCGCGTCATTCATGCGGGGGAGGAAGCAGGCGTTCCTTTCTTGGGGTGTGGGACGGCACCGTCTGGGCGACGATCCGTGCAAGATGGCCTGCCCTTGCCCTTCTGCGGATGGCGGACTCTGTGACCAACCAGGAGCGAAAGGCCACCCAGGTCAAGACTCGACATTTCTCAACCTTAGCTCCTTGCGTTAAGCGTGTGTTGGTGCGATAGTCGTGCAGGCTGATCGTCTGTTTCTTGCGGTCAAAGCCGCCGACTGTGCTGAGTCCATACTTCGCGTGTCTCACCACGGTGCCGCGCTTGAGTCCCAGTGAGCGGGTGCCGCCATAGGGTTGGCGCACTCCACCCTTGGAGGCTTGCAAGCGGTGCAATTGGCGACGGTGCAAGATGGCAGGCACCACATACCACAAGCGGGTACAAGTGGGCTTGGATGCCCCACTGACGGATGCAGCCAGAGCCCAGGCATCAACGGCGTGACTCTCAAAAGACTGCTGGCTCTTGCTTTTTGTCTTCTTGAGGCCGTACTTCTCCCTCAACTCTTTGGTTTGCCAGCCTTCCCGTGTGTGAACCTCAAGTCCCCTCTCTCGCAACAGACGGTACAGGTGCTCCTTGCCCACTTGTACCGGGCTGAAGGCCATATTCCATTTCCCGCCTTTGCCCTTGCGTGTTACCGCCTGCACATCTTCGATCACCACATCGGTCAGAGGGAGAATGGTACAGAGATGAGCTATCACGCGTGCTTTGGCTTCCCATCGGCTTCGTGTCGATGGTGGGAGACGGTTCTGAGAGTGAAGCCGATTGTCGAACCGTTTGGGTCGACGCCACTTGCGAGAGCGACGAGCGCGACGCATCGTGCGCCTGGTCTCGACCGCCTCTTTCACATGGTCAGGTGCCTCCACCATCAGGTTGACAACGGTGTCTTGAGAGCCAACGACGCTGAAACCCTCAAATTTGCTCCCCGGATCAACCCCAACGACTAAGGGCTGATTATCGGGTTCCTGCTCATAGCACAGTTGCACGTAGAACAAACCGAGTTTGTTCCTCTTTGGTTTGGCTTCGCCACTCTTGAACAAGTGGCGTGCTTTGGCGGGTGTACAGGGCATGAGTGCGACCCCGCGTGTATCGACAACTGGTATTCTCAAAGGGATTTCCCTTTCTCCAGGTCAAGCCTGGGTGATATGACCCTTCCCGATGGCATGAGAGGTTAGGGTGACGCCTGAACATTCTTGTAGCCGCTCGCGCTGCTGCTAGGGGAAGCCCCTAGCCCGGTAGTCAGAAAGTTCCCTCGCGCTAGCCGTTTCGCAAGCCCCCGTCATTTATGCGGGGGTTCCTGACTCTATTTGATAGGATCATGCACAGTGACAAGCTTGGTGCCATCTGGAAAGGTGGCCTCTACCTGTACTTCGTGGATCATCTCTGCTATGCCCTCCATCACGTCTGCCCGCTTCAAAATGGTGGTACCGAAGGTCATGATTTCTGCCACGCTTTTGCCATCGCGGGCAGCTTCCATGATCTCAGCAGATATAATGGCGACGGCTTCTGGATAATTGAGTTTAAGGCCACGCGCCTGTCGCTTGCGGGCCAATTCAGAAGCTGTAAAAATCAAGAGTTTTTCTTGCTCGCGTTGGGTGAGATTCACAAAAAAGCTCCTTTCTCCTTGCATTGCCGCTGACTGCGGCCTTCATCATCCTCCAGACGCGGCTTGCAGTAGCCGCGACCGAGCGGCGTTGCGACGACGGATTGGTGCCAAGTTAGTAGATTTTACGCGGCGGGACAGGTTCCTCGCCATAGATACGCTGTTTGGCTGCTCGCCAGAATGCGAGCAGGCCCGGTGCTATATCTCGTCCCTGGCGGCTTAGCGCACGAACAACCAGGCCATGCGCAACCAGAGTGCTCACACCCCAATGCAGTTCACCTGGACGAGACAGGTCTTGTGCCAATGCTCCTAGCTCTTTTTCCAGGTTAGACCAGCGTCCTGCCTCCAGGCCTACCCGGCAGATATAGAAGCTACAGAAGTAGTAATAGGGACCCAATCTCGCCAACGAGGAGAGTTCACGGCAATGTGGTTCGAGCTTAAGCGACTCGATAGCTATTGGCCGCCCTTGTGCCGAAATGTTCAAGCTGAGAAGGAGATGTGCGTAGTCAAATAGTTCGCCTCGCGCTACCCTGCCGGGGGTAATCGTTTCCCACCAGAAGAGCCCTGCATCGGCCTCTAGATCAATGCGTGTGCGCTGCTGGTAGCGTGAGCCGGAGAAAGGGATAAGCGGATCAGGTAGGTACTCTAAGAGCGCACCTTCGCATATCTTGATCGTACCTGTTTGCGTAGCAGGGGAAGCTTCTGGGCGACTGCGGTAAAGCCGCGTAGCACTGGTAGAGGTCAGTTGCACCTGCGCTCCTGGTCCTACCTCAACGTCCAGGACGAGCTGATCCCCTCCCAGTACACCTCCCGAAACATTGTGTACATGTACCAGTACACCACCAGTTGCTAGCGGAAACGCACGTATCACTTGTAAGGGGGGATGCTGTTCACGTACTGTCAGTTGCGTAGAGTGACGCTCCTGATCATGAGTGAAGTGTAGATGCAATTGTCCCTTGTTGTGTGGCATGCTTACCTTCGAATAATGCTCCATAGTACCTTCTCCCATGATGACCGTTCCTCCCCCATGATGACCGTTCCTCCCCCATGATGACCGTCCCCATGATGACGGCCCCTCGCCCATGATGACGGTTCCTCGCCCATGATGACGGTTCCTCGCCCATGATGACGGCCTCTCGCCCATGATGACGGCCCCTCGCCCATGATGACGGTTCCTCGCCCATGATGACGGCCCCTCGCCCATGATGACCGCAAGGGTCATCACTACTATACACGAATGCGTCAGCCTGCGAAGCCGTTGTATAGTAGTGATGACCCTTGCGGTCATCATGCTTCGCTGCGGTCATCATGCTTCGCTGCAGGCATCATGCTTCGCAAAAAAGTGAACCTCACCTGTTAACTGATAAACAGTCGGGTCGTCAGGAAGGGATGGCGCATACTCCCTATATCTACAAGGAGGGTACACAGAGAGATCTCATCTATGTTTGGAACTACCTCCTCGCTTCGACTGGCAATGCTCAATAACGTGGGTTTGAGCTGCCAGACAAGTCGGCTAGCCTGACTTTGGCCAAGTGGCATCAAACGCTGACAGGTAGAAACTAGGCCCATTAACGTCTGCTGTAAATAGGCCAGGGTCGTCATAGTTTCGTCTGCCTTTACTATACCACCTACCAGACCAAAGGCTGCACTATAATGCATCTCGGTCCCGCTCGCTTTAGCCGATTGTATGGCAAGATGTACGAATGGAACCTCTTCGAGGTTCAGCATAAGCTGCAACAGTCTACGTCCCAGTGTAGCACTAGCCATGCGGCCTTCACGGGCAGTTTTGATAGCACTTAAATGCTCATTCAAAGCCAGCCACTCTGTGGTAAAACGAGCCTGGTCGGTGCAGGAAGCTAATCGATGTCCGAGTCGGCAACATGCGCTTTCAATGCCTGCCGCCTCTTCCAGGTAATCCCTCAGAAAGAACTCAAGTTGTGCAACATGTAGATTTCCCTCGGCAACCAGAGTTTCAAGGCCAAAAGAATGGGCTGTTGTGCCGATAGGCAACGCGCTATCGGCAAGTTGCATGAGCCGCAACAAAGCAAGGCTATCAGTACACATGTTGCTATTATAGCGCAAGTATGCCTGACCTCCACAAGGGGGTCACTTGCCTGACTACATGTTGCCGCCTAACCCCCACAAGGGGGGTCACTACATCTAGCTAGCACCCGTAGAGTGGGATCTGATGTAGTGACCCCCCTTGTGGGGGTTAGGCTCGCTCCTCCCTTGTGGGGGTCAGGCTTGCTCCTAGACAATTTGCACAAAAACCACTACTGACATTTTGATAGATTAGCCCTACCAGAAACTACCAATTTCTTCTATACTATACTCTTGTTGATACCTCGTCGCGTGTTGAGCTAGTGCTACAAAGGACTCCGCAATGGAACCAGAGGATATGCAAATTTTGTTCGACACCGCTCAATGTATCATGAGCAGTAAGCGCAATGTTTTGAGTAAGATTCGTCAGCTTGTGGGTACAGAAGAGAATTATCTCCTCCTTGTGCGAGAACTCGACAGGGTCACTGCCCAGATGGTACGGGCACGCTCTCTTCATGCAGAGGCAACCCTCACCCTTGTAGATTGGCTCACCACGCTCAATCGGTTCCACTGGCAATGCGCTTATTGCCAGGAACGCACCTTTCAGGTCATGATCCACCACGTGCCTTTGCCGGAAGGAGGTACCACGCCTTCCAATTGTTTTCCTGCCTGTTGCCGATGTCGCTCACGCAGAAAGCTAGACCTGCCCTCCATCCTTTAGAGCAAGATTGAGGCTGTCTCATTCAGTTACCGAATGCCGCCGCCGAAAGCCCCTGCGCGCAGAGACATGGGGATGAAGGCGGCGTTCCTTGTGGGGCGTGATGGGGTGGGGTAGACGGTGCCTCTTGACAGACGTATCTCTTTAATATATACTGTAGATATATCACAGTAGTAAGGAGAGATACATGATTAAACGCCTTATCTCTTTCACTGAGCCACAGATCGCATGGTTAGAGGCAGAAGCTAAACGGCTCGGCATTTCTGTCCCAGAGTTAGTCAGACGGATCATCGACTCGGCACGAGGAGCCACGAAATGAGCCAGACACATCAGGGCTTAGAGCACACCCGAGAAGTGCGCTTGTACCCGACGCTTGAACAGGCACGCTTGCTCATGGCACATTGTCAGGAATACATCAGCACCGTCAATGTGCTCACCTCTGCTCTGGATGCGGATATGCTTCAGAGCGCGTTCAGTACAAAAGATGCGCGTTTCCGCACTTCCCTCAGCAGTCAAAAATCAAGCCTTGCGCGATGCTCATTCCGTCTTCAAGCGTTCTCTCGATTTAGAGGTTTTGCCTCTCCTCAAGAAGCCCATTTGCCAGTGGAATAATCAGAACTGGCGGATCGAGCAGGGCCATCTCATCTTGCCCGTCTGTGTGAATGGCAAGACCAAGCAAATTGAGATGGCTTGTGCTGAGGTTGCGCTCGTGGGACTGCGAGGCCTCTTGCGGATCAAGAAAAAACGGGGGAAGTGGATCGCCGATGTCACTCTGACCCAGGCGAAACCTGCCCTTTCCGAGCAGGAAGGCGTCATGGGGGTGGACTTGGGTATCAAAGTTCCTGCCGTGGTTCATGTCTCAGGCAAGGGAACCTGCTTCTTTGGCAATGGCCGTTATCAGAGGCATATGCGCCGTCGCTTCTATAGCCGTCGCAAGAAACTCCAGAAGGCCAAGAAACTCCGTGCTGTAAGGAAAAGCAAGGGCAAAGAAGCCCGATGGATGAAGAATATCAACCATCAGCTTTCCAGACAGATTGTCAATCATGCCTATGAGCATGGCGTAGGAACGATCAAAGTAGAGTCTCTTGCAGGAATACGCAAGGGCACGACAAGCAAAAGTCGTGGGGCCAAAGCCCGCAAAAACAACCGGATGAAAAACAGTTGGAGCTTCTATCAGTTGACGGCATTCCTCAGATACAAAGCGGAACGGCTTGGCATCAAGGTAGAACAGGTCGATCTGGCCTATACCAGTCAAGAATGCCCCGCCTGTAGCGCACGCAACAAAGCACAAGACCGAACCTATATCTGTGCGGACTGCGGATGGATGGGGCATAGAGACAAAGTGGGAGCCATCAACATCAGCCGAAGGGCTGGCCTATCTGATCAAAGGGTAGGTGCCACGGGAGCATGAGGCTCGGCCCGTGGATGCGCCACCTGAGCTGGTGCAAACTGTGAAGCGATGATCTCGAAGCGGAAACGGATTGAGAGGGAGTGGATCAGAACCCCCTGGCGCAGAGCCATGGGGAGTCTCAGTAGATGTAGTGACCCCCGATAGGCGTGAACTGAAGCCAAGAAGGACTGGCACACCAGCTGTCATCCTGAGCGTAGCGAAGGATCTCCGCTCGGCCCAGCCGGAGATCCTTCGCTACGCTCAGGATGACAGCCGTACTTAAGTTAACGCTTATGAGTGACCCTCCCTTGTGGGGGTCAGGCTCGTCTACTTCTTCGTGGTCGGCACCGTCAACACAAATGTCTTATCGGCCAGAATATCGCCACTGAAGGTCAACGACTTCAAGCCTTTGATAGCACTAGCATCAATGTTGAGTTCGATGGTGGGAACCATACCTGCTTGCTTCTGTACCAGTAAAGTGTATACTGGCTTTCCATGCACTGTTTTGACCGCTTGAGGAACATACCATGACACGGTGATCGTGGAGATACAGTTTTTGGGTGTTTCGGTCATGCCACCCCACATGCTGCGTCCTGGCAGGTCACTGATCTGGGCGGTTGGAGGGCCAAGGCTATCGATAGTCCAGGGTTTGGCAAGCATACCATTATAACCGAGCGAGTAATTCCCATTGGGGCAGTAACGGGCGTCACCGAAAGAACTGTAGTATGAGCTACACCCATAAGTTACACTAGTCGTGGGTGTAGTCGTGGTGGTTCCTGGGGGAGCTTTCGAGCTACAGAGAGGCTGTCCTGAATCGAAGCCACTACCATCAACAAACTGCGCTGTTTTTGGCGCTAATGGTCAACTGATGCAATGCTCCTCCTTGAGCATCAAGGGTAATATCATCATGCTCAGTGGTATGCACATATTGACTGGCCTTGCTGATACTGACGTTGGCCTGGCTGACTATAAAGCCATCTGCCGTGGAGAAGGTATCAATCGAACCGCTATAGCCATGCGCAACTAACCATCCTTCGGCAATCGGATTGGTGAAGTAAATCTCCAGATCACGTGATTGCAGATCTTTCAGTGCGCCCTTAGCGATCTCCATCAACTGCTTTGGTTGCAGGTGGCGCACACGATCCAGCAGGATCTTACTTAGTGTCGAGGTAAAGGCTTTACGCCCTGTATGTGAGTAGTTGCCACTAATCTGCTTCTCTTTAGCAATCGCCGAAAAATCTTGCTGGTAGTAGTGCAGTTTTTCTTCCAGATTCTGTGAGGTAATCGTCTCGTTGTAACCAGGAACGTTGATTGGCCCAACAACATCAAGAATATGTGCGATGAGGGCAGGTGTGAAGGCGATATCACCATCGATAGGGCCACCCCCCTCGTCCTGGAAAAGTTGCATGGTCATACGTGCTGTTGTTGGAAAGTCACTGGAAAGGTTGGAATCGCGTATGCCCCAGTTACCAAAGTTCATCCAACTATATCCTGCTGGAGCAGAACGTCCAATAGCCGTACCGTTGCCAGCATAGTCAAGCATGGTCACATCGGTCAATGAAGGGGGTGTAACGCGTCCATTTTGAATTTGCAAAATGCCGTATTGTCCGGTAAATCCTCCGCCAGGACGTAATTCGCCACTGTCCATCGTTTGTATCAGGAAACGGCGCGGCTGGCCGATGCCCAATAACCATGTCACGGCTCCCGTTAGACCTTGTGCCTGTGTAATCATACCCTGAACCTGGGGCAAGAGAGGCAGGATAGAGGTGAGTTGTGCCTTCTGTGCCGTGCTAATGGGCAGGTCTTTGATCGAGATATGACTTAACTGCATACGGATATCATCAATATAGTAGAGAGCATGCGTCATTGCTCCATCAATAGCGGTGACGTCGGAAGCGGTGATCAAAGGCTTATTCGAAGTCGTGGCTAGCGGTGAGCCATGAATGATGTTCGCTCCAAGCATTCCCACGCCTGTCAATTCATTACCCATACGTGAGACGTCAAGGGCGACCTGGACTAAGCTCTGGACTTCATTAAGCTTACTGGCATACTGGGGAGCAAACTGGACGATAGCACTCTGAATATCTGGGCGGTCGGCGAGTTGCTGCAACTGATCAAAGTCACTTTCTGCGGCACGAAATTCAAGCTGGGCTTGCTGAAGCTTTGTCGCATTCAGAGCCGCAAGCGGATCACTCTTAGAGACATTGAGCAGGCTTTTGACTTTGAGAAGATGATCAATACCTTCATGGGCTGTGGCATTGACATTGTTATAGGCATTATAAGCGGCAAGTCCGGCTCCCACAGGTATAAGGGCAAAGAGAATAATTGCCGCCACAACGGCAATGCTAATCACCTTGAGCGATTGCTTTGCCTTTTTACGTATCAAGCGTGGCGTCGTTCTTTTCGGAGTTACTACCGGTCGCTTATGAGCATGCCCCCGTACTACCAGTCGTGCAACCGTTGTCGTCTCCCGCGTGTGTGGAGACATCACATTGGCACGTGGTTGGGCTGCTACTAACACGGCACCAGTTGTAGCAGCAGAGGTTGCTTTCTGCTTTTCAGGAGTACTTCCTTTCAGACCGACTGACCGAGAGGGAGCCGCGAGAGCGGCGTTGTCGGTCTGCTTTTCAGGAGTACTTCCTTTCAGACCGACTGAGCCAGAGGTAGCCGCGCGAGTATCTTCGGCTGCCATCGGCTCTATTAGCATAGGCTCTTGCACACCTGCCTCGGGCTGCTCTACCGCTGGCTCATCCTGCGCCTGAGCTGGTTGAGCTTCCATGCTTTCAGTTATCGGCATGGCAGGCAAAGGTGTTTCCGGCAC
>WNGL01002177.1_pt1 | contig 23929 bp, 23 predicted proteins | sample 5400591 | NCBI WGS metagenome assembly WNGL01 (sample SAMN13153377, study PRJNA577476) | soil metagenome | isolation source: 80 cm soil or saprolite under Garry oak tree replicate 1 | place: USA:California | collected 2016-06-15 | reverse complement strand
AGGGCTGGGGCCACAGGAACGCCTGCTGGCTTTTCCGTTCAGTGGATGAAAGCGGCCGACCTAGCCGCGCTCGGAGGCAGGTGGCCTTCGGACGGAAATAGCTTTTGTGGAGCTAATTTCACCGGTGTGCCTCAGTGCACCAACTACAACCTTACTCCGGACGCCGAGGTTCAAATCGCTATTAGCGACGCTCTGATTGACGCTTGCGGAACCAGCAACGACTGTAATACGCCGCTGGATTGTAACACCGTGTATGCGTTTCGCGCTTTTGCGCATGCAAACAACCAGTTTAAGCGAAGCCCATTCAGCTACGGCCAGTGCTCCACAGCTCGATGCGGTGGCGGCACAGGCGGCTGCACTCATACGCAGAGCTATTGGAAAAATCATCCAGATGCCTGGCCGGTCCAGAACGTAATGCTCGGCACCATCAACTACACGCAAGTGCAACTGCTGCAAATTTTCAATCGTCCCGCAGCAGGCAATGGTTTGGTCGCCTTGGCGCATCAGTTGATCACGGCAAAGCTCAACATTGCGAACGGAGCGAACCCGTCGGCCATTCAAACGGCGGTCACAAGAGCAGGCGCTCTAATCGGCACACTGGTTGTGCCTCCGATTGGCAACGGAGTCCTAAGTCCCGGCGCTACGAGTACGCCCACGAACGAGCTAGTAAACTATAATATGGGTGTAACCGGCCCGGGCCATTGCCCTTAAGAAAAAAAGGGACCTATTTTACAATAACGTAAACAAAAAGTAATAAGTAGTAAGATAGCGACTGGTAGAAATACCAGTCACCTTTCTTCAACGATCTAACGCCTCAACGCTCGAGCGGTTCAACGCATTGGCGCAACACGCGGCAACGTCCCGGCTCGTTCTGCAAGACGTGTGCTGGTCTCAGGGGCACGCGGGCATGGGTGCGGCTGCACCCGTAAAAATCCAAAAAAATGTCTTGCTCTGCCGGCGGAGCTTGTTACAAGAGAGCGCAATCGCAAACTTGGGTGGAAATATGCGAAGCTTTAAGAAAATTTTGCTGCAGGCCTCGGTGAGTCCGCTTGGAGCGCGCCAGAGGTCGCTGCGTTCCGGTGGGTTCCGACCCCTTTTTGGTGCAGTCGCGAGCGCGTTAATACTCGCCGGGGCTCTCACGCCCAGGGCCGATGCGGATGTATTAGCCTATTTCAATTTCGAAGGTAACACCTTCACATCGGTCCCTGCGCCAGGCCCCGGAGGCCTGTATCCCTTCCTGCAGAACCAGACGATTCTCAACTCCCCGACCGATCCATTTCCGCCTGGGGGTCTCACTCTTGCCTCTGGGGTCGGTACCATACTCAATGAGCTTATCCCTGACGTGCCGACGACGAATTCGGCGCTTGACCTCAGTGGTAATACTAATGGCACTGCTAACCTAGACTGTTTCCGGTTTGGCGTAAACACCACCGGGTACGCGCAGGCTTCACTTAGTTTTGCGCTTGCGAGCTTCGGAAACGGTACACAATACACCCAAATGGAAGTCCAGTACAGCACAAATGGCGGCGCTAGCTTCACCGTTACGCCTGAGGGCCTGGTTACCATAACCCGAGACACTCTTTACCACCTGTACACTTTTGACATAAGTGGAGCTAGTAACACAGCCAACGCCCTGATCGAAGTCTGTTTCACTGGGAGCACCACCAACAACGTACTTAATGTTACCAATCTCGACAATCTCCAAATTAATGCGGTCGTTCCAGAACCCGCTACCGTCATCGGTGGCGTGCTTGGGGCTGTGGGGCTCTCCTGGTATCAGCGCCGCCGGTTAATTCGCTCTCTCCTGCCGCGTCGTACCTTTGCGAAGGCGGGTCGTTGGCGTCGCACCTAGGGCGGCGTCCGCGAACGTGACTTCGTGTCGCAAAATCTCGCGCTACAGGCGAAACGTCTCTCGTGGCTAGCCGATCGTCACGCCCTCGCGCAACCAGAGACGATCTCGGCCTGACGCCACCCGAAGAAGTTCGCGCACTACGCGTCCGACTATTCTTTTTCCTGGGCGTGGCAGTGATCGGTGCGCTCGGAGTTGCGCTCTACTTTGGCGCTCCCAGACTGGGGGCGGCAACCAAGGCGTGGCAGTCGCGCCGCCTTGCGCGTGAGGCGTTCGCCTTAATCGAGCAAAAACAATGGAGCCAAGCCAATGCGAAAGCGCGCGACGCGTACCTGCTGCGCCCAACTGAACCCGAGGCGTGGCGCGCGATCGCGCGTCTGCTCTCGGGCGCAGGCCAGGGGACGGCAGCGCTGGAATGGTGGAAAAAACTCGACGACGAACATCGCCTTACCATCGAGGACCGTCGCGATTTTGCCGGAGCCGCTCTTGCAACCGGGGAATTGCCGGCAGCCGCGACGCAGATTGATGCGCTGCTCGCGCAGCGAGCCGATCCGGCACCTGTCGATATCGTGTTGGCGGGTCAACTTGCTGTTCGCCGCAACGACGCAGTTCTCGCAGTCGATTATGCGGAGCGTGCGCTGGCCGACAAACACGCAAAGCCTTACGACATCCTTTCGGCCGCGATCCTTGTCCTCTCCGTCACTACGCGTGATTCGCAGCCGTTCATCAGTGCGTGGAAACGCATTGAAGATCTTGCACGCGACCCAAAAAATGCGGCGTCGCTTGACGCGCTTGTTTTCCTCGCGCGCGAGCAGGCGCGCGCTCCCCTGCCGTCGGCCAGCGATAATGATGCTTCTCTTTCACTTGGCGCCGCCACGAGTACGCAAACGACGCCTGAAACCTCGAATGCTTTCGGGGTCGGCAGTCTGTCCTTTGGGCTGGGCCCTACCCCGCAATCTGCCTCAGGCGGAGCCACAATGGGCCGGCCCGAAGTGGCAAACGCTCTGGAAAATCATCCTGAAGGTCGGCCTTACCATAAACTACTCGCGCTCGAACTGCGCGTTCAGCACGATCCGGCCCTCACCGATGAATACGTTGCACAAGCTGTGAAGCGCTTCGGAAGCGGAGATGACGAAACGCTCGCTGCCCTGGCAGCGTGGCTCAACAATCTCCGCCAATCGGCAAAAGTTTTGCAATTGCTGCCTGCAGAGCGCGCCTCTCGGCGCCAGGATCTTTTTCTGCAGCATCTCAATGCCCTGGCAGCCCTTGAACGTTGGAATGACATCAAAGATGCGCTCGCCAGCGAGCGTTTTCCGATCGAACCAGTTCTTCAACACATGTATCTGGCCGTGGCACGGATACATCTCGGCGAAGCCACTGCCGCAACTAATGAATGGCAGCGCGCTCTGGAAGCCGCCAACACTGCGGAAAAGCTGTTGGCCCTGGCGGCTTACGCCGAGCAAAACCGTGCCGGCGACGTCGCCGATGAGGCTAACTCTGAAGCGATCAAACTCGCGCCCAAAAATCGCGCAGCGCATGCCGGCCGGTTACGCATAGCATTGGCGTCCGGACACACCGCTCAGGCGCAAACCGTCGCAGCGGAGATTGTCCAGCTTTGGCCGGACGATGCGGCCGCACGAAATCAAGATGCTTATCTGCGACTCTTGCTCGGTGCGTCCGATGGCGCAGCTGAAGCGGCAGAGCGCCAGGCTGAGATCCTTGTTGCACAGGAACCGTGGAATTGGTCGGCTCGGGCAACCCTGGGCTTGGCACGGCTTCGCCTAGGCCGGAAAGAAGATGCGCTAGCAGTCTTCCGCACAGTGCGTGCAACAGGCTCTGAGCCTCCCGGCGCGCTTGCCGTTCGTGCTGCCATTCTCGCGATAAACGGCTACGAAGAGGGCGCCAAAGGCGATGCGCGCAATCTGGGAGCAGCCCGGCTGTTGCCGGAGGAGCGTGCCCTTATCGCTCCGCTGTTGGTTGACTAGCGGAAAAATGCGCGGCAAGCGTGATTTACATGCGCGTCGGATGTCAGAAGTCAGAGGGTCCGTTTTTGATTTGGCTTTTTTGCGCCGTGGTTTTTTTCGCCGGTCTTTCATTCTGGCTCGACCATTACGGCGCACGGGTGCTCGCCACGGTTCTAAACGCTGAAGGTAAAACAACCTTCGGGAACAGGAACGAGATCGACCAGAATTCGCGCCTGTTATCGGCCGCGTCTCACGTCGCCGTCGGAGACGAGTTGAAGACCACGCGGTACGGAAAGGTTTCGCTCTGTCTTGTTCCCGGAATTTTTGTTGAGGTTGCGGAGCAAACAGATCTTCGATTCGACCAATTACGCCTCGCGAAATGGGGCAACGCGATGGTCGACGCGATGAGGTCGCGTCTGGCTATCCTCGATTTGAGTAAAGGAATCGTCCGCGCTTCGGTTTCCAATTTGGGCGCCGGCGAGTACGATCTGAAAATTAAAACAAAAGTCGGAATGGCTATAGGCGGACGAGGATCCCTGTTTACAGTGCAAATGGATAGCGCAACGGCGCGCATCACATGTGTCCAGGGAGAAGTAAGCTGGAAGAGCGCACACGACAATTCGAGGGAGTTAATTCCTCCGGGTTATTTTTACGCGTCCAGTTCTGGCGATAAAACGTCACAGAGATCCTCACCTGCTTCTGCCGATGCCCAAGCACAGAGTGAAGTGGCTGCCGCCCTAGGGTTCGCCAGTTTTCTAAATGATCGCGCATCACACCTTCGCGACAGACAGGCGCCGGTGCCCGGCCGTTAAAGGGCGCCTTGCTGCAGCAAGCAAGGCGCTAGGGGATAATCAAGCTCTGGCCGACGGTGAGTTTTTTGGGGTCGCGGATTTCTTGCTTGTTCGCGTCGAGAATCGCTTTCCAACGCGTCGATGATTTATAAAACTTTCGCGAAATCGACACGAGTGTATCGCCTGACCGAACAACATAAGTTCGCCCCTCAGATTTTCTCGAGGCGGTTTTTTTGGAGCTTGCATCGCGTGTTTGCGCTTTACCCGATCCGATCGGCAGCGGTGCAGAGCGCGCTTCAAGTTCTTTGTGCAGATTAAGATTTTCGTTTCGCAATCGGGCTGCCTCGGCTCGAGTGACGACAGAATCGCCGGACAAACTCGTGACCACCGCGATCTCGTCGCGTTTCACGGAATTCTTCACGTCGCTTGCATGCGCGCCGTTCGGGCTCAGCACGAGATAACGCTTGAAATGATGCAACGCATTGAGCGGATCATTCATTTTGTCATCGTAAAGTACCGCTAGCTTGTAATGGATCTCAGCACATTGTGGGCTGTCATCGAGCGCGGCTTCGTAAAGATCGATTGCGCGCAAAAAGTCTCCTTGCGCCGACTTTCCATCGGCGTCTTTAACGAGCTGCGTGTAGCGAGAAGTCATCAGTCGATCGCAGCCAGTAAAGCCGCAGACAAAAACGATCGACAAGCAAACGCAGGCAATCCTCGCGTTTCTCGGTAATAAGCAACGCCACACAGACGCGGGGATCCAGAACTTGTCAGCGCGCGTCATTGTCGCCAATCTGCTTACTCGTGAGGCCGCGCGCACTTCAATTCTTTTTGTTCGTGAAAGCAGTTTCTTTTCTTTTCGTTGCGCCTTTGCACGCAGCTCTTTCAGTCGGACAAATCTACGCACTCAAGTTTGTCGACGTCGATGGACACACACTTTCCACCGCCGACGGTCACGTCAGCGTCGTTGTCTTGACGACAACAGTAGGTTCGGAGAGGGCGCGCGCCGTTGGGGACCGTGTTCCCGATTATTGTCTCGGCAATCCAAGTTATAGAATGATTACAGTTCTGAACTTCACCAAAAAGCACACACTGCTCGGAGGCAAGATCGCGACCATGCTGGTGCGGCATCGCCTCGACGAAGAGGCAAGGCGTCTTCAGCCACGATACGATGCAAAGAAAATTACGCATAATGCGAGAGACGATGTCTTCGCCGTGACGGATTTTGATGGGACGGTGTCGTCACAACTCGGCGGGCAGCCCGAAGCAACGGATTTCCGCGTCTTCGTCTTCGGGAAAGATGGCGAGTTGCGGAAGCAATGGGACAATGTCCCGGCCGCGGATGATCTGGCGGCAGTCTTGAAATAGTTCTCGCCTGGCTGCTTTGAAGAGCGAAATGAAATGGCGATCGACGGCGTTCGTCCTCCTATTTGGCGCCCTGACGGCGATTGCGCAAAGCACGCCGCCCGATAAGAATCCGCCAGAGATGTCGGACGCGAAGTTCGACGCTACTCGGCTGCGCACGGGGCGCTTCGAATACCGGATAGTACGCGACGGAAAACAGATCGCCACATTCACGATTACCGTGGACAAGCAATCTGACGGGAATTTTCGTTTCGCAGCAAAGGGCTTCAATCAGGAGTGGGAATCCGTTGCCACTTCTTCTTTTCAGCCGATCTCGGCCGCGCTGCGGATCGAACGACCGGCGAGGAAGGAGACCTATTCGATGAGTCTCACGTACGGGGGCGATCGCGTGAGCGGATTAGCTGGAACGACCGCCGACAACGTGACGAATGAGGCGAAACGAGCGGAGATGAGACCGGTAAGCGCGGCTATCCCTGCCGGCACCGTCGATCAACGGATCGATTGGGCCGCGATGCTCGCCAGCCGTTTGGAGATCGGGCAAAAATTGGACTTCACCGTTTATGATCCTGCGACCGGCATTAGCAAGGTTGCCAGCGAAGTTACCAAAGCGGACCAGGTTCATGTGCCCGCGGGAACCTTTGATGCGATTCGTGCCGTTTACCGAATCGAAAAATCGAAGGAAACGGAAACTTACGAAGTCCTGGCCAGCAAAGAGACGCCGCGCTTTATGGTTCGCGAAGATTTCTCCACCGGGATGTCCACCGAATTGGTGAAACCGGTCTTTCAGTAGAGTGCAGCCGGGGGGGCGTCCGCACGCGCATACCTAAACGAATTACCCCCGAACGCTTATGGCTACTATGCGATCAATACTTCTGCATCGTCGGATCGATTTGGTCTGCCCACGCATCAATTCCGCCTTCGAGACTGTACGAATTTGTGAATCCAGCAGCTCGCAGCAACTCCGCCGCGTGTGCACTGCGCCCGCCACTCTTGCAAACCAGGATGATCTCCTCGTCTTGCCGGAGCTCGTCAAGGCGACCCGGCAATTCGGCCAGCGGAATTAGCTTCGAATCTGCTATGCGCGCGATCTCGAATTCAAACGGCTCCCGCACATCGACAATCGTAAGTCGCCCGTTCGCTTCCATCTGTCGTTTCAATTCGTGCACGCGGATCGTTGCAATCTCGGCGCCGTGGCGGCCAGAGCGTGTTCCGCAAAACTCTTCGTAATCAATCGGCGAGAAAATTGTTGCATGTTCCCCGCAAACAGGGCATGCAGGATCGCGTCGCAAGTTAAGTTCTCGGAATTTCGTTTTGAGCGCGTCGAAGTGCAGGAGGCGTCCGATGATCGGATCGCCGATGCCAATGATCAGCTTGATCGTCTCGATTGCCTGCAACATCCCGATAATCCCGGGCAAAACGCCAAGCACTCCCGCTTCCGCACAGTTTGGAACTGTATCTGGCGCAGGCGGCTCTGGAAACAAGCAGCGGTAACACGGGCCGCCCAAATGAGGCGCGAACACGGTGGTTTGTCCCTCAAAACGAAAGACGGAGCCGTAGACATTCGGCTTGCGCGCAAAAACGCAGACGTCGTTTGACAAATATCGCGTCGGAAAATTATCCGAGCCGTCCACGACCACGTCGTACTGCGCGATGATTGCGGACGCATTCTCGCTCGAGATACGGCATTTGTGCAGTTCGATGTCGATCTGCGGATTGGTTTCACGCAAGCGATCCCGCGCGGATTCCAACTTACCCCGGCCAATATCGCTTGTTCCGTGGAGAATTTGCCGCTGCAAATTCGAAAGATCGACATCGTCGAAATCGACTATTCCGATTGTACCGACACCAGCTGCGGCCAGATACAGCGCAGCCGGCGATCCGAGGCCGCCCGCGCCGATGCACAAAACGCGCGCCGCCTTTAAGCGCCGCTGCCCGGCCGGCGTGACTTCCGGCATGATGAGATGGCGCGAATAACGGTCCCGTTCTTCATTGCTTAACTGGATCGAGTCGCTTCGTTTTTCGTCGATAATGCTTCGCTTCATGTCGCGAACTTTATTGTAGCATAATTCGGTGCAGAGAGTCGAATCTCGGGCCCTAGCGATCAACAACCGTCCAATCGATTCCGACGATCCGCTTGTCTGCAAATCGTTTTAGCGATTTGGGAAAAACAAGATAAGTCGCGCCTTTTCTCTCTTTAAACCCTACGAATCCAAAGTCTGTTCCACCCTCGCTCTTTTGGATCGTTATGACCCGGTTGTTCTTTATCTGCGATTGAAAATGACGATCGGCACCCGGCTTTTGCCAAAGTGTATAAACTTCCGGTTCACCGGCTTTTTCGACCACGCGTGTAAAGCGCGCCGTTTTCACTTTGAGGAGCTTCACGTCAGATTAGGCGTCAAAGAAAAGTCCGCCAGAGAACTACGGCAAAGAGGATCAGACTACCGTTGCTGCATTCCTGCCCTGGCGGGGTTTGTAAGTCCTCAATCCATAGCCCCTGACGGAGAACGAATTTCCCGCAAGATCGGGATCGTGCAATCGCATTTTGTAAATAAGAAAATCGCTCGCATTGACAATCCACCGCCCTTCTGTTTGCATGGGCACCGTGAAATGGCTGGCATTGTTTTTACTCGTTGTTCTTCAATGTTCGTGCACCACTCTGGTCAATCGGCGTGATCTTTATAGTCCGGAACCCGCGCCCGGCGCAATGCCGCCGGTCATAAGAACAACGACTGTCACCAGGACCACATACAGCGCCAGCCAAGAACCCTCGCCGCAGTTTCGCTATTAGATGGCTTTCTAGGAGCGCATCGCGCTCCGAAGTTCTCCAGGCGCGCTGATCCTTCTAGCCGAATGGCAGGTTGGCCTTGATGCGGGCCACGTCGGTGTCGTCCACCCGCGCCGCTTTGCCCAGCTGGCGTCTACGTTTCGCGTTCTTGGACGACAGCAAATGCCGGCGCGAGGATTGCGCCCTTAATACTTTGCCGCGCGCCGTGATTTTGAAACGTTTTGCCACGGCCTTGCGTGTTTTGCTGCGAGCAACTGATTTCGGCATAAGGCGCGAAAGATAGCGGCGATTGCAGCCCTCACAACTGGTTTTGGCAACTCCCGTGGCGAGGTGAGACATTAGGGAATTCGACAACTCCGCAGAGCGTCGCCCGAGTAGAAAATCCTCGCATCGGTTTTCTTTCTCGGAACATTCTTGCATATGGAAAATCTCCCGACGGAAATGCCGCGCGTCGTGATAGTCGGAGCGGGCTTTGGCGGGCTCGAGGCGGCGAAAAAGCTCGCCTGCAAAGATGTGCGCGTAACCGTGATTGACCGCACGAACTATCATCTTTTTCAACCGCTGCTCTATCAAGTCGCAACGGCAGCGCTTTCGCCAGCCGACATCGCTGCGCCGGTGCGTGCGGTGTTGAGCAAATGCAAGAACATGGAGGTGATGCTCGCGGAAGTGCAATCGGTGGACGTTGATGCCAAAAAAATAAAGACAACCGACATGGAAATCGCTTACGACTTCCTCATCGTCGCCACCGGAGCACGGCACTCATATTTTGGACACAACGAGTGGGAGAAATTGGCGCCCGGGCTAAAAAGTCTGGAGGACGCAATCGAACTGCGGCGCCGTTTGCTCATGGCATTCGAGTACGCGGAAAAAATCACGGACGAGGCCGCTCGCAGGGCTGCGATGACTTTCGTAATCATTGGCGGTGGTCCAACTGGTGTGGAAATGGCCGGGGCGATCGCAGAGATCGCGCGTTATACCCTCGCGAAGGATTTTCGACATATCGACCCGTCGCAGGCGCGCGTGATTCTCATCGAAGCGGAGCCGCGTCTGCTGGCTGCCTTTCCGGAGGATTTGTCCGCGAGCGCGATGAAACAACTTGTCGCTCTTGGCGTGGAAGTGCGCACGGGCACACGTGCCACCAATCTCACTGAGACCGGACTGCAAGTGGGCGACGAATTTATTCCGTGTCGCGTGAAAATCTGGGCGGCAGGTAACAATGCTTCGTTTGTTGGTAAAACACTCGGCGTGCCGGTCGACCGAGTCGGCCGCGTCATGGTCAACGACGATCTTACCATTCCCGGACATCCGGAAGTCCAGGTGATTGGTGACCTCGCGAATTTTTCTCATCAAACTGGGCAGCCGTTGCCGGGCGTGTCACCGGTCGCCATGCAGCAAGGCCGCCATGCCGCTCGAAACGTTCTCAGGATGATCGCCAACCGCAAACCACGTCGATTCCGGTACTGGGACAAGGGAAGCATGGCCACGATCGGACGGAATAAGGCAGTCGCGGATTTGAATTTTGTGCATCTGAGCGGACTTCCAGCCTGGCTTGTCTGGTTATTTGTGCACATCATTTTTCTGGTCGGCTTTCGCAACCGGATCGCAGTGCTCTTCCAGTGGGCCTGGGCTTATTTCACTTTCAACAAAGGCGCACGATTGATCACGCGAAATTTCCAATCAGAGACGCGCCCGCCAGCGTGAAAACAACGAATTTCCGGATTGCGATCATCGGTTCGGGAGCGATTGGCAGTTATTACGGCGCAAAGCTCGCATATGGCGGCAGCGATGTTCATTTCTTAACACGCAGCGATTTGAGCGAAATACGCAGCAACGGACTCTCCGTTCGCGGCAAAGGTGAAAACTTCCGGGTCACGAACGTGAACTGCTACAATTCGACGCGGAAAATTGGCGCGTCTGACCTCGTTCTCATTGCCGTCAAAGCGACCTCCAATGCGGACCTTGTCGATCTTATTCCTCCGCTCCTGCATGAGCACACGGTGTTGCTCACGCTGCAGAATGGCTTGGGCAACGAAGAATTTCTCGCGAAGAACTTTGGCGTGGATCGTGTGCTCGGCGGGCTTTGTTTCATATGTTTGAGTAGAATTTCACGCACAGAGGTCGAGCGCTACGATTACGGTCACATCGTGATTGGCGAATATAGGCGTAAACCACAATCGCGAACCCATGATGTCGCGGCGGAATTCAAACGTGGCGGTATCCAATGCAACGTCATTGAAAATCTCGCACTGGAACGATGGCGGAAGTTGGTTTGGAACATTCCGTTCAATGGATTGTCCATCCTAGCCGGCGGAATCGATACCGCGGCGATTCTTCACGATGAAGGCCTGAGGCGCACGACACTCGGCCTGATGGACGAAGTGATCGGCGCCGCGAACAGATGTGGATATCCGCTGGAACACTCTGCTGCTTATGAGCAAATGAAGCGAACAGAAACGATGGGCGCCTACAAACCCTCTACGTTGCTAGATTGGGAGGCGGGCCGACCTCTCGAAATCGAAGGGATTTGGGGCGAGCCTCTGCGCCGCGCAACTGCGGCAGGCGCAAATATGCCGCGCCTAGAAATTGTTTACACACTTCTAAAATCTCTCGGTGAAGCGGAACGAAAAAAACGAACAGCAGCAAAACGCGGCTGATCATGAGACAGCGTTCGACGCGCGAAGCGATCCGGCGAGTCAAAGTCAGAAATCTTCAACGAACTGTTCCGATCGATGTGGTGGATCTTGAACGTTTCGCGACCAAAGCAGTGCGCTGCTGTGCGGTTCTGCGCAGAAGAAAACCGACCGATTTAACAAAACTGCGCGAGGTTTTCATCTTGTTTATTTCCGATCGCCGCATGGCGTCGTTACATCGACAATTTCTCAATCAATCGGGACCAACAGACGTACTGACGTTTCAACACGGGGAAATCTTTATCAGCATCGAGACAGCGCGGCGGCAGGCTCGGGCCTTCGGAAATTCGCTCACGCGCGAACTTCGATTGTACATCGTGCATGGCCTTTTGCATCTGCATGGCTTCGATGACCAAAAGCGCACTGACGCGCGCAAGATGGAGAGGATACAAAAACGAATCCTCGCAGCCGCGACCGCAGAGCCAGTAACCTGACGGGATCGTATCCACACGTTTGAACTGAAGGCGGCCTATGTTAATTTTTCCGGATGAGTGTAAAGCCACTTTGGAACAAGGTGGCGATGGTCCAAAACGGAGTGGTCATGACGGGTTCTGTCCCGAAAAATGCGGGGCCACCGACAATTGACAAACCGGCCATCGAAAAAGAAACGCGCTCCCAAGAAGATGTCGATCTTCCATGGCAAGTGGTGGTGCACAACGATCCAGTAAATCTAATGAGCTACGTGACGATGGTCTTCCAGCGGGTCTTCGGTTATCCGCGTGAGAAAGCGGAAAGGCACATGCTAGAGGTGCATCACAAAGGGCGTTCGGTTTTGTGGAGCGGAATGCGCGAGCGTGCGGAGCTTTACGTCCAGCAGCTGCACGGTTACCTCCTGTTGGCCACACTCGAGAAGGCGGGTTGATATGGAAATTTGCCGACGAAACGATGAGATCGAAATATCGGAGCTCGATCCATTTCTGGCAGAGCTTCTTCGGCAAATCCCGGCCAGCGCTAATCCAGAGGGCGTCCCAGCAGCAGAAGAACGCCTCTTCAGCCCACCGGCGGACCAAAACGAAAAGGAGATTTGCGCGGAATGGAAACTTTATGTGAAACCCGAGCTGCGGCGGCTGTTTCAGACGGCGACAGAAACGGTGGCGGCAGACCTGAAGCAACTAAGCGGGAATGAGAAAATGTTTGCTAACCGCACGCTGCTCATTCCGTCGAGACATGCAGACGCGTGGCTGAGTGCACTCAATCAGGCGCGTCTGGTGATTGCCGCGAAGTGCAGGTTCACCGATGCCGAGCTGTGCGACCACTATCGCTCGCCCATCGGATCACGGCGTGACTTGAGTTTATTCCAGGTAAACTTCTACGGCTTCCTTCAGGAGTTTATCCTGCGTGAAGTAGATGGGTGCGAGAAAAAGCCCGAAGATTAAGCCGGTTTCCGTTCTCGCACCATCGACATGAGCCGCTCTTTGATTCCCGCGGAAGCTTTCGCTGGGCGCAAGCTCAGAGCGAATGCTTCGTGTAATGCGTAACATTCTATGATGAAATCTTCTGCCTTTTTGCCGAATTTTTTGCGCGCTCTCTCAAATTCCTCCAATTCTTTAGACTCCAGTGCGCCAATGACATAGAGCCTCGATTGGTTCTGGAATTCGTTAAAGTTCATCTTTCAGCTCCTTCAGTCCGTCATAGATTTTTTTTAGTCCCAATTCAAGCCGTGTTTTCACCGTTCCTAAGGGTGTATTCGTTTTTGCGGCGATTTCGCGCTGGCTCATGCCCCGAAAAAATGCGAGATCAATTGCCTGCTGCTGGGCCGGCGGAAGTCCATTGATCACTTTGCGTATAAGAGTACGTGTATCGCCCAGGACAATTTCTTCTTCGGTGGCGTTATGCACCCACGCATCGGGTTGCTGTTCGGTTTCGTTTTGCAGGCGCTCTTCCGCGCGAGCGTAAGCCTGCTTTTTGCGCAAACCATCAATCGCACGACGGCGCGCTAGGGTGACCATCCAGCCCAGCGGTTTGCCCTTCTGGGCGGAGAAATTCTTTGCCTGATTCCAAATCTCCATAAAAATTTCTTGCAGGAGATCATCGGCCTCAGCTTCGTTATGAATCACGCGCAGAATGAGCGCTTTCAAAATCCCGTTGTACCGGTCGTAAAGTTGGGAAAGTGCATCAGCATCCTCACCCTGGATCGCCTGCATTAAGTCGAGATCACTTGGCGCGCCTGGCTCGAGTTGTGGAGGAGCGGAGAAGCGCCGAATTTTACGTGCAGTCTTAGCTCGTCCTCGTTTATTCGCTTTGCGATGCATGCAAGAAATCAGATTCAGTCACCCTTGGAGCTAGTTCGTGAAATTAGAAAAACCAGGCAAACGTCGGCAGCAGCCAGCCATCGGGGTCTCTTAGTCTGAGCTGGCGACTTCGTCCAACGGTTTCGAAGCACGGTTCTCGGATCGCACAGCAGGGGGCTACATCCAATCAAATTACGGTCCCGATAAGCCTTGACCGGTGACCGGCCACCCCTTAATACGCTCTGGCAAAATAATAGCGTGGGTTGGAGCAAGAGTTACGCTCGCAGGCCGCAGAGTAGGAGAAAAGCTTCTGTGCAATCCTGCGTTTGAAGAAGAAATTCAGGAAAAGGAAAATCACATGAAACTAATTACATCATTCGTTGGCATCGCCGCCTTAAGCTTCGTCACCTCGGTCTTCGCGCAAGAGGAGGAAACAGCGTCCCCAGCGCCGGAGGAGAAAGCCTCCGCGACCGTGCAAGAAACTCCGACGCCCAGGCCCGAAGCAAAGACCGCTACGACTCCTAGAGAGGAACCGCCTGCTCAGAAAAAAGAGAAAACCGCCGCTACCGCGCCTCAGAAAGCCACCTCGGCCGCTGCGGCCACGCCGGGAAAGAAAATGAGCGCCGAAGCCACCTTGAAAAACAATGAAAACCGATGGTCGGATGCAATCGCCAAACATGACATAGCAACCATCGAATCGATGGTGGCGGCTGATTTCATCGGCGTAAGTTCCAAGGGCAAAGTTCAAAACCGGCGCGCGATGTTAGCTGACGTGAAAGGTGACAAAGATACCTACACATCGACAAAGGCCGAGAAACTCGCGGTGCATATGTACGGCAGCGGCGTCGCCGTTGTGGTTGGGATTGCCAACGAAAAAGGCTCCGGAAAAGACGGCAAGGCGTTTGATCGCACTTATCGCTTTACCGACACCTGGATGGATCGAGACGGCAACTGGCAATGCGTCGCCAGTCAGGTCAGTTTGATTTCCCAGAAATGACGATTCTGTGTCCGAGCTGAAAAGCTAAGATTTGAATTGACGGTGGCGCCAAGGTGGCCGCTTTATCACTCTCGCGGAATCAAAGTTCTCGATCTGGCCCAGGATGTTGAAGCCGGTGATTGCGCGGCGTGGATTTGTGCGGCAAAGGTTAGCCGCATGGCGCAAGGGCTGAGTAATACGACTGTGGATCCGCTTTGGTACAAGGACGCGATCATCTATGAGCTGCACGTTAAGACGTTTTGTGACAGCGACGGCGATGGGATGGGCGACTTCCGTGGCCTGATCGAAAAGCTCGATTATCTCCAGGAGCTCGGCATTACGGCTATCTGGCTCCTGCCATTCTATCCCTCGCCGCTGCGTGATGACGGCTACGACATCGCCGATTATTTCGACGTCAATCCGAGCTTCGGCACCCTCGATGATTTCCGCGCGTTTCTTGATGCGGCGCATCAGCGCAATCTGCGCGTCATCACGGAGCTGGTGATCAATCACACATCCGATCAAAACCCGTGGTTCCAAAAATCGCGCCGTGCCGCGCCCGGCTCACCCGAACGCGAGTTCTATGTGTGGAGCGACACGCCGGAGAAATACAAAGATGCGCGGATCATCTTCAAAGATTTTGAAACCTCGAACTGGGCATGGGACCCGGTCGCCAAAGCATATTACTGGCATCGCTTTTATTCGCATCAGCCGGACTTGAATTTCGACAATCCGGCCGTGCTCGAAGCTCTCGAGAAGGTGTGCGATTTTTGGCTGGCCCTGGGCGTCGATGGACTCCGTCTCGACGCCATCCCTTATCTCTATGAACGCGAAGACACAAGCTGCGAAAATTTGCCCGAGACCCATGACTATCTCCGCAAGTTGCGCGCACATGTCGATGCGAAATTTTCCAACCGCATGCTGCTCGCGGAAGCCAATCAGTGGCCGGAAGATGCGGTCGCTTACTTTGGTAAGGGCGATGAGTCGCACATGAACTTCCACTTTCCGCTCATGCCACGCATGTTCATGGCGCTGCAAATGGAGGACCGGTTTCCGATCATCGACATTCTCGATCAAACACCGTCGGTTCCCGACAGCTGCCAATGGGCCATGTTTCTGCGCAACCATGACGAGCTGACGCTCGAAATGGTGACAGATGAGGAGCGGGATTATATGTATCGCGTCTACGCCACCGATCCGCACGCACGTATTAATCTTGGCATCCGCCGGCGGCTCGCGCCGCTGCTTGCGAACAGCCGTCGCAAAATCGAGTTGCTAAACACGCTGCTTTTTTCGATGCCCGGCACGCCGATCATTTATTATGGAGATGAGATCGGCATGGGCGACAACTTTTATCTCGGTGATCGCAATGGTTGCCGCACACCGATGCAATGGAGTTCCGACCGCAATGCCGGATTTTCAAGAGCCAATCCGCAGCAGCTTTATTTGCCGATTACGATCGATCCGGAATATCACTACGAAGCGGTCAACGTCGAGAATCACCAGAAAAATCTCTCCTCGCTGCTCTGGTGGATGCGCCGTGTCATTGCGATGCGGAAAAACTTTAAGGCGTTTTCGCGGGGCTCTCTTGAATTTCTCCATCCCGATAACGCGAAGGTTCTGGCATTTCTTCGCCGGTATGAGAAGGAAACCATCGTTGTCGTGGTGAATCTCTCGCGTTTCGCGCAATCGGTGGAGTTGGATCTGGCGCACTTCGCCGGCTGTGTGCCGATGGAAGTCTTTAGCCGCAATCTGTTTCGCCCAATCAAAAAATCACCCTACGTTATCACGCTCGGTCCTCATGCGTATTACTGGTTCGCGTTGCAAGCGCAGACCAATGGGCGCCGCGTCTCGAAAAAGCACGTTGTGCCGACGATCAACGCGCCGGCCGAGCTTCATACCTTGCTGGATGATGGTCGGCGCGCGCAGCTCGAGCAGGTAATTTTGCCCAATTACATCCAGACCTGTCGCTGGTTTGGCTCCAAGGCGCGGACTCTCCGCGATCTTAAAGTGGTGGAGCAGCCGGCCGTCTCATCAGAAACAGATGCAGCGCGCTTTTGGTTTGTAGTGGTAAGCTATGTCGATGGTCCTACGGAAACTTATGCCCTCCCGGTAAAGATTGCGTCGGGTAACGCTGCGCGCACTGTCTCTCGGAGCGCGCCGCACGCGATCATCGCGCGCCTCGCAGGTGCCGAAGAAGCCATTCTGTATGACGCGGTGTGGGATGAGAAGTTTCGTTCTCAATTATTTGAGGCGATCGCCCAACGGCAGATCATGAAAGGGCATGCGGGCGATCTCGTCGGCATCGCGGGCAAGGCGCTGGCGGCGGATTCTTCGGTCACCTTGGACAAATCGCAAGTTTTGAGTGGGGAGCAGAGCAACTCCTCGATGCTCTTTGAAAACAAATTCTTCCTTAAACTCTATCGAAAGCTCGAGGACGGTGTGAATCCCGATGTCGAAATAACCCGGTTTCTTACTGAGCGCGCCAATTTTTCTAATGTGCCGGCTTTCGCTGGCGCGCTGGAATATCGTCACGAAAAATCCGAGCCGACCGTTGTCTGTCTGTTGCAGAACGCGGCCACGAGCGAGAGTGACGGCTGGGCGCTAACGTTGGACGCGGTTGGTCGCTATTACGAACGTGTGCTTGGCCGCAAAGCGGATCTCCAGAATCAAACCGCACCGCCCGGCTCGCTTCTCGACGAATTGATTGGCGGCGTTTATCCTGAAAAAGCAATGCTGCTCGGGCAGCGCACGGGCGAATTGCATCTCGCGCTTGCTTCAAACAGCGATGATCGCGCCTTCGCGCCTGAGCCTTTCAATGCGATGGCGCAACGGTCGGTTTACCAATCGATGCGAGCATCGGTGCGGCGGGCGTTTACTCTTCTCGAAAAGAAAGTGTCAGACTTGCCCCACGCGTTTCGAGAGGAAGCAAAACAGGTTCTCGACGCCGAGCAAAAAATTCTCGAGCAGGAAAAACGGCTTCTCGACCGTCGCTCCAACGCTTCAAAAATCCGGATTCACGGGGATTATCATCTAGGCCAGGTGCTTTATACGGGAAAGGACTTCATCATTCTCGATTTCGAAGGCGAACCGGCGCGGGCACTTGGCGAGCGAAAGCTGAAGCGCTCAGCCTTGCGCGATGTGACAGGCATGATGCGCTCGTTTCAATACGCCGCTTACAGCGCGCTCTGGCAGCCAGCCATGCGCAAGGAGGATGTGCCGTTCCTTGAGCGCTGGGCCGATCTTTGGTATCGCCAAGTGAGCAGCGTTTTCCTGCAAAGTTATTTGAAAACGACGGCCGGCGCGATCTTCGTCCCGCAAAACCCCGACGATCTGCAAATCATGCTCGAAGCCTATTTGCTCGACAAAGCCGTCTACGAAATCGGCTACGAACTGAACCATCGCCCCGACTGGGTCGTCATTCCCGTCCGTGGTATCAAACACATCTTGAAGTCGGGTTAAGTAACGAGCTCGAAAAGCCGCAATTCTTCCGTCCCTTCGGGCACTGGTTTTCTTAATAACGGCTGTCCCAGCTTTGAAAAGCTGGGCTATTATCAGAGCAAGTCTTCCGTTTGCGGCATCAACGCATTTTGCGGGTGGTCTGACGGTTGCGGAAATTCATATTGTCTTTGCAAACGGTTGCCGCGGTAGATCGTCACTATGCAGACCTTCAGTGCCGACAGGCACGAAAAGAAAATAGCCCAGCGTTCTAACGCTGGGTCACCGGTTTGGAAGGCGCGCGAGTCCCTCGGGGACGAAAGAATCAACCAAGCAACCGTTCGTCGTAATCCAAACCATGCTTACGCAGCATGGCCAGAAACTCTTCGCGAAATGCCCGATTGCGATGATGCTCCGTCTGGTTCCGAATATACGCCACAGTGGTTTCGATACCGGACACGCCGATGCTGAATGCGCCGTAGCCCTCCTGCCATTCAAATGAACGCATTTTCGGAAACGCTTCATGAATCCACTTGGAAGAATTGCCTTTGAGAAGTTGGATTGCTTTGGCCACAGACAGCGCTGCCGGCAACGCGATCAGCATGTGCACGTGATCCGCCGCTCCGCCAACTGCCAGCGGCTTCATTTTATTTTGTTTCGCAATACCGCCGAGGTACGGCCAAAGCCGCTCGCGCAAATCCGAAGTCAAGAAAGGCGTGCGGTTTTTTGTGCTCCAGATGCAGTGAGCGAGACAACTGTTGAACGAATGCATGATTCTTTCGTCCCTGACGGGACTCAGGCCTTTATATCACCTTTTCCCAGCGTTAAAACGCTGGGCCATTGTCATCCACAACACGCATGACTGTTTCTCACGCATTAACAATTTGGCGACTGGAGAACCAGCGTTTATATCTACATTCAAATTCGGAAAAGGACCTTATGAATGACCATCTCGACAAGATCGACAATAACATCGCGGAGAAGCATCTCTTGAAACATCCGTTTTATCTCGCCTGGACGCGTGGGGAGTTGAGCAAGGAGGCGCTCGCGGACTATGCACAGCAGTATTATCACCATGTCGCGGCGTTCCCCACGTATCTATCGGCTGTGCACGCAAAATGCGACGATCAAGTGATGCGGAAGCAATTGCTTTCGAACTTGATCGATGAAGAAGCCGGTTCGCCGAACCATCCCGAGCTTTGGCTAAGGTTCGCCGAAGGTCTTGGCGTTTCCGATGTCGATGTGCGGAGCGCAAAGAAACAGCCGGAGACGAAAAGCTTGATCGGCATATTCCGATCGGTGTGTCGTGACGGATCGACTGCAGAAGGTCTCGCCGCGCTTTACGCGTATGAGAGCCAAATCCCCGCGATCTGTGAATCAAAGATCGACGGGCTGAAGAGACATTACGGCTTCAATAATCCCGAACATTATCGCTATTTCACCGTCCATATCGACGCCGATCGCGAACATTCTGCCGCTGAGCGCGAAATGCTTGGCGCATACATCGACAATCGCAATCTCGAGACGGTAAAGGCGTCAGTGAATCGCGTTCTTGATGCGCTTTGGGAAATGCTGTCCGGCGTGTGTCGCCGTCACGCTATTGCGTGATTTTTGTCCCATTCGAAGAGCCGCTTTAGCGCGGACGCAAAACAAGAAACGAACGCATCCGATGCCGGCAAACCGATAGGACCTGCGGTTGCGAGGGATCAAGCAAAGCGACGATTTTCTTGTAATCTGAAACCGACGTGATCGGTTGCTGATTGATTTCTTCGATCACATCACCCTTTTGCAATTCGGCCACGCCACTGTCAGGATCAATATTGGTGACAACGACGCCGCTCACATTACTTGGCAGATCGAGCTGACGTGCCATTGCCGGCGTCAGGTCCTCCACGTCGATTGAGCCGAGGGGGCCGCTCGTCTCGGTTTCGTCGTTCGGCTGCCGCGGGTTCTGCGGCTGGCCCGGTGTCTGCGGCTGGCCCTGTCCAGGCACAACGCCAGCCGTCGGATAATTCATCGGTTGCTCCTTGATCTGCGTCGTCACTTTCAGCGGCTTTCCGTTGCGCACGATTTCCAGGTCGACGTTTTTGTTCAACTCGGCCTGCGCAACTAGGCTGCGCAGCGCTGTGAAATTTTTGACTTCGTGGCCATCGAATTTGCGGATGACATCGCCCTTTTGCAGTTGGGCCTGAGCAGCCGGTGACCCCGGCACTACTTCCTCAACATTAACGCCTTCGCTCTCTGCCCCGTTTTGGCCCGGCTGCAGCGCGCGCGTTTGGACCCCAAGGTAACCGCGAATGATTCGCCCCTGCTTCAACAAACTCTCCAGGGCGGTGCGAATCGTGTTCGATGGAATAGCAAATCCGATCCCTTGCGAACCACCACTTCGTGAGATGATCGCCGTATTGATCCCAATGACTTCGCCGCGGAGATTAATCAGCGGACCGCCGCTGTTGCCGGGATTGATGGCCGCGTTGGTTTGCAGCAGTTCGCCGAAAGCGTCAGTGCGGTTTGGCCGCATTTTCGAACTGATGATGCCATCGGTCACGGTTTCTTCGAATCCGAATGGATTGCCGATGGCCAGAACAAAATCCCCGGCCTGCACCGTATCGGAATCAGCCAGTTTGAGCGGTTTGACGCCGGGATCGTCGATCTTGAGCACGGCCAGATCCACCTGAGAATCCGCGCCCACGAGCCGCGCCTTTTTAGTGCGGCCATCGCTAAGTTGCACTTCAATTTCGTCCACCTGATCGACAACGTGATTATTGGTGATGACGTGCCCCTCGTTCGTCACGATCACACCGGATCCGAGCGCATTTTGCACCAGCGCCTCGTCATTCGGATTGCGAAATTGCCGCTGGTTGCGAAAGAAAAACTCAAAAGGATCGAGCCCGTATTCCCGCCGAATGTTGATCTTCTTGGATGTTTTTACCGCGACCACCGACGGGATCACACTACTAACGAGTGCGCGCCGCTCCCGATTCAAAGCCTCGAGTGACGCGACTTGCTTTGGATCCACGTTCGGCGAAGTAGCCAGCGTGTACTTCTCCGGTTTTGTCGCGGAAGGCAGATTCAATGTTCCATGCTTGAGCCGGTAATCGTAAAGCAAGGAAATCCCTGCACTGACAAGCAGGACGAAAAGCAAAAACTTGGCGAGGTTTTTCATCAGCTAACGTTGGAAAAAGTTCGTCCCTGTTGTTCGACAATCAAACCCCGGAAACGTTGATTCTCGGGCAAATCCAGACCTGGGTCGGCATCGAAGATCGCCATCGCTGCTGCGCGGGCGCGTCGCATCAAATGGGCGTCCGTCTTCAAGTTGCCGATCTTGAGCGCGGGCAAGCCGCTTTGCGCCGTGCCGAGCAAATCGCCCGGTCCGCGTAAATCCCAGTCCGCTTCGGCCACTTCAAAGCCGTTGGTCGTTTTTTCCAAAACGCCGAGTTTTGCGGAGGTCTCCTTGGATTGGTCCGACGTTAACAAAATGCAGTACGACTTGTGCTCTCCGCGCCCGATGCGCCCACGAAGCTGATGGAGCTGTGCCAGTCCAAAACGCTCGGCGTTTTCGATCAGCATCACGGCAGCATTGGGAACATCGATACCCACTTCAATCACAGTCGTGCTGATTAAGGCCTTCGAATCCCCGCGGCGAAATCGTTCCATGATCTCTTGTTTCTCCTGCGCGGGGAGACGCCCATGAAGCAATTCGCAGCGATATGGATGCAGTCGTTCCCGCCACAATTCGTATTCTGCCGACGCCGCTTTCACGTCCAATTTTTCGCTCTCATCAATAAGCGGATAAATCACATAGAGTTGCCGCCCCGATTCCAGTTGCGTCCGCAAAAAAACAAGGACTTCGACAAGCTTCGACTGATCGCGCACTGCCGTAACTATTTTTCCCCGATCGCGCGGCATCTCATCGATGGTTGAAACGTCGAGATCGCCATACACAGTCATGGTGAGCGTGCGCGGAATCGGCGTCGCAGTCATAACCAGCACATCGGGCGCCGGTTCGCGCGCAGTCAATCGGGCGCGTTGGGCAACGCCGAACTTATGTTGTTCATCAATCACGACGAACCCGAGATTTGAGAAGGAGACCGTGTCGTAAAGAAGCGCGTGTGTGCCGATGATGACATGCGCATTCTCATCGCCCGCAACTAACGGAAGAAAACTTTCCTCCTGTCGCGCCGCTGTCCGGATCGCCATCCGTATGTCGAGCGGTTCGAGCCAACGCCGCAGCACAGCATAATGTTGCTCAACCAGAATTTGCGTCGGCGCCATAAGCGCGGCCTGGAAGCCCGCTTCGACCGCAAGCAGGATCCCTGCAATGGCGACGACCGTTTTGCCCGAGCCAACGTCGCCCTGCAACAAACGATTCATCGGATGGCCCGCCGCGAGATCACGCCGGACTTCGCCGATTACTTTCGATTGCGCGCCGGTTAACTCGAATGGTAATGCCTTCAGAAATTTCTCGAGCAGCACGCCGTTTCCACAATGCGATTCACCAACACGAATAGAAGACTCCGAACGCCGCGATGCGATCACCATTTGCATCGCGAAGAATTCAGAAAGAACCAGATGCTGCCGCGCCGCACCACGCGCTTCCCAGCTTTGCGGAAAATGAATCGCCCGAATCGCGGCACCTCTATTTCCCTGAACAAGATCGCCCGGCACCGACGTTTCCAATGGTTCGTCGGAAAGTTCGTTCAACAGCCGATAGATGATGCTGCGCAATACGCGCTGCGAAAGACCTTCCGTCGCCGGATAGATCGGCGTGATGCGCCGGAAGTGGATCGAGATTTCTTCGTCGTTCTCGATCACTTCGAATTCTGGATGATCCATGCAAATCCGCTTCCCTCTCAGACGCGGTTTGCCGAAAACAACGAGGCGCTGCCCCGTCGCGATCATCTTTTGGACATAATGCAGGTTGAACCAACGACACACGAGAGGCTCGCTCAGCGCGCTCGGATTCGCCTCCTGAAGCGTCGCCTCAAAAATTTTTTTCCATCCGCCAAAACGGCGCAGTTGTGTCTTGACGACTTCTCCGCACAGACAGACCGGGACGTCGCTCTCCTCGCGCGGAAATCCCGGAAACTCGTGTCGATCTTCGTGACGGCGCGGAAAATGCGTCAGCAAATCTTCTACCCTCTCGATGCCGAGGCGACGCAGCGCGGTCAAACGCGGCCGTGGAATCCACTCGATCTCGGAAAGTGGTTGCGAGATTTCCATTAATTGATCGCCACCGTTTTTCGCAACGCTTGAATCTGCACGTCCGGCCGCGTTTGGCCTTCATATTCATTCGCTAGAATCCGGAAAGCGATATCCCATGGGCTCGGCGGAAGGGGGGCGTTAGGCGCATCGAAATAAATTGCACGCTGATGATAATTGCGCTGTCGCAAGCGCAAGACGAGGTGCCTGTCGTTTGCCACGCGCCGTGTCGCCGTTGGCTCCACTTCGCGAGCGAAAAAAAGCGGATAGGGATTTCCAGTGCCGAAGGGCTGTAGCATCTCGTGCCACCGGAGAAGATCGGCAGTTAGGTCGGAAAAGAGGAGCTCATGATCAATCCGTAAACAGGGCTGCAAGCGTTCGTCCGAAAGCAGCTCGCGCGCAACGCGACGAAAGGCCGTGGCAAAGCTGTCGATCTTATCCTCGCGCACCGTCAGGCCGGCCGCCATCTCGTGCCCACCGAACTTCTCCAACGATTCAGCGCAGCGATCCAACGCTTCCACCAGATTAAGGCCTTCGATGCTGCGGCCGCTTCCTTTTCCGCCTCCGGTTTCATCAAATCCAATCACAATCGTCGGCCGATGATATTTGCGGGAAATTCTCGACCCGACAATTCCTAC
>WNGL01002176.1_pt1 | contig 23929 bp, 19 predicted proteins | sample 5400591 | NCBI WGS metagenome assembly WNGL01 (sample SAMN13153377, study PRJNA577476) | soil metagenome | isolation source: 80 cm soil or saprolite under Garry oak tree replicate 1 | place: USA:California | collected 2016-06-15 | reverse complement strand
ATCGCATAATGCCCTGGCCGCCGAGCACGCCTTCGGGCGCGAGCACATGGAGGCGTGCCGAAACAAGGCGCCCCGGACGGGTGAAGTTACTTCCTCCAGAGGAAGTTCCGACGCTGCACCCGCGGCGAGCGAGCCGGCGTCTTCCATCCCGGCGCCCGTGCAGCGCCGACTGCGAATGTAAGCCGGCGCACGGCTCCGTCTCGAACCGGCGGCTCCGCCTCGCACGCGACGATCGCCCGGCAACGCCGCTCGGCGTTGGTGCACACGCTCGCCCGCCTCCGGCTTTCTTCGATGCCTGCTGTTGCGCGCCAGCCTGTTGCGCTCGTCCTGCCGAAGATGTGATGAATCCCGAGGGCTCCGCCCTCCCCACCTGCGGCGGGGCCCCTCCCGTTGTCGGGTAGGCGCTACTCCACTCGCACGAGCTGCATCCCGACGAGCACCTGGTCGCCGGCCGCCAGCAGCGCGGGCGCCGTGAGGCGTACGAAGGTGCCGTTCGAGCTCCCCATGTCGACGAGCAGCACGGCGCGCGCGGTGACGTCGAAGCGCGCGTGGCGGGCCGAAACGTAGCGGTCGAACGGGAACGCCACCTGGCCCAGCTCGCGGCCGACCAGGTTCTCACCGTCCCGCAGCGGGAAGATCTCGCCCGCCCCGCCGCCGTCGAGGAGCTGGACCACCCGCACCCGGTGGCCCGGATCCACGCCGCCCCACGGCCGGGTGAGTCCGGTGTCGGCGCGCCGTGGCATGAGCTCCAGCCGCAGCAGCTGCCGCCCGAGCCGCACCTCGTCGCCCGCGACGAGGGGGCGCGCGCTGCGGACCCGGAGGAAGGTGCCGTTCAGGCTGCCGAGGTCCTCGACCTCGATCCCGTCCGGCCGGGTCGTGAAGCGCGCATGCCGCGGCGAGACGGTGCCGTCCTGCTCGAAGCGCAGCTCCCCCTCGGTGCGGCCGCAGACGATCCCGCCCGTCCCAACCGACTGCGACGCGCCTGCCTGGCCGTCGTGGCGGATGGGCACGAGCTTCAGCGCGTGGGCGGCGCTCGCGCAGGGAGCTGCCGACCGGACGGGCGGCATCGCCGCAGCCGCGGCCTGGCCGCAGCTGCTACAGAAGCGGCTCCCCGGATCGAGGCGGAAACCGCAGCGCGCGCAAGCCATGCTCGCCATCCGGGACGTGTACCGCGCGGCGCGCCGGGGGGTCAACGCGGTCGATCTTGTCGCGCGAGAGGGGCAGGGCTAGCGTGACCCTCCCATGCTCGACCCCGCCCGCCACGACGACATGACCTCGCTGCCGGAGCCCTATCGCCTCTTCTGGGAGGCGGCGCGCGCGGTGGTGCCCTCCGATGCGCTCGCGTGCGATCCGGTCCGCACGCTGGCCTGGGGGACCGACGCGAGCTTCTATCGGCTCGTGCCGAAGATCGTCGTGAAGGTGCGGACCGAGGACGAGATGGTCCGGCTGGTGCGGCTCGCCGCGGACCTCGAGCTGGCGATCACCTTCCGCGCGGCTGGGACGAGCCTCTCCGGACAGGCGGTGACGGACTCCATCCTGCTCGCGGTGGGCAGCGGCTTCAAGCGCCGGCAGGTCGAGGACAGCGGCGAGCGCATCGTGCTCGGGCCGGGGGTCATCGGAGCCGATGCGAACGCGGCGCTGGCGCCGTTCGGGCGCAAGATCGGGCCCGACCCGGCCTCCATCGGCTCCTGCATGATCGGCGGCATCGTCGCCAACAACGCCTCCGGCATGTGCTGCGGCACGACGCAGAACAGCTACCGGACGCTGGAGTCGCTGAAGCTCGTCTTCGCCGACGGGACGCGCCTCGACACCGGCGACCCCGCGTCGCGCGCGGCCTTCTCCAAGGCGCGCCCCGAGGCGGTGAAGGGCCTGGCGCAGCTCCGGGACGAGGTCGCCGCCGACCGTACGCTCTCCGAGCGCATCCGGCGCAAGTACCGGATCAAGAACACCACCGGCTACGGCCTCAACGCCTTCGTCGACTTCCATGACCCCTTCGACATCCTCGCCCACCTGATGGTCGGCTCGGAGGGCACGCTCGCCTTCGTCTCCGAGGTGACCTTCCGGACCGTCGAGGAGCACGCGCACCGCGCGAGCGCGCTCATGCTCTTCCCCGACCTGGCCCAGGCGGCGCTCGCCACGCAGCGCCTCAAGTCGGGGCCGGTCGCGGCGGCCGAGATCATGGATCGGCCGTCGCTCCGCTCGGTGGAGGGCAAGCCCGGCATGCCGGCCGTGCTCGCCTCGCTCGGACCCACCGCCTGCGCGCTCCTGGTGGAGACGCGCGCCCAGCGGCCGGAGGCGCTCGTCACCCAGGCAGACCAGATCGTGAAGCTGCTCGAGGGGCTCCCGACGCTGGAGCCCATCAGCTTCACCTCGGTGAAGGCCGAGTTCGAGCGGCTGTGGGACGTGCGGCGCGGTGTCTTCCCGTCCGTCGGCGCGGCGCGCCAGGTCGGCACCACCGTCGTCATCGAGGACGTGGCCTTCCCCATCGAGCGGCTGGCCGAGGGGACGGTGGCGCTGCAAAATCTGATGTCGGCGCACGGCTACACGGAGGGGGTCATCTTCGGGCACGCCCTCGACGGCAACCTCCACTTCGTCTTCACGCAGGGCTTCGACGATCCGCGCGAGGTGGCGCGCTACGGCCGCTTCATGGACGACGTGGCGGAGATGGTGGTGAAGCGCTTCGACGGCTCGTTGAAGGGCGAGCACGGCACCGGCCGCAACATGGCGCCCTTCGTGGCGCTCGAGTGGGGCGAGGCGGCCCACACCATCATGAAGCGCGTCAAGGCGCTGCTCGACCCCCAGGGCATCATCAACCCCGGCGTCCTCCTCAATGACGATCCGCGGGTGCACCTCAAAAATCTGAAATCCCTGCCGCGGGCGCACGACCTCGTCGATCGCTGCACGGAGTGCGGCTTCTGCGAGCCGAAATGTCCGTCGCGCAACCTCACCCTGACGCCGCGGCAGCGCATCGTCACCCGGCGCGAGATCGCGCGGCTCCGCGCCAGCGGCGACGGCCGCGAGCGCCTCGAGCGCTTCGAGGAGGGATGGGCCTACCTCGGCGACGAGACCTGCGCCGCCGATGGGCTCTGCCAGACCGCCTGCCCGGTGGGCATCGACACCGGCAAGCTGACGAAGCAGCTCCGCGCCGACGCGCGCACGCCGGCCGCGAAGGATCTGGCGGGCGATCTCGCCGAGCACTACGCGGGCGCCATGGTCGGCCTGCGGGCCGGCCTCGCCGCCGCCGGCGCCGCGCACGCGCTGCTCGGCACGCGCCTCATGAGCGGGCTCGCCCGCGGCGCCCGCTCCGTCACGTTCGGCAAGCTCCCGCTGTGGAACCCGGCCATGCCGACGCGTGCCCCGCAGCGGCGCTTCGAGGATCTCCGGCGAGGCCGGGGGCGCGAGGTGGTCTACTTCCCCGCCTGCGTGGTGCGCTCGATGGGCCCGGCGCGGGGCGATCCGGACGCCCGCGTCCTGCACGAGGCGGTGCTGTCCGTGCTGGAGAAGGCGGGTTACGACGTCCTCTTCCCGCCCGAGCTGGGGAGCCTGTGCTGCGGCCTCACCTTCGAGTCGAAGGGCTTCCTCGAGCTCGCGAACGAGAAGGGGCGCGAGCTGGAGCGGGCGCTGCTCGAGAAGAGCGACGGCGGCCGCATCCCGGTGCTGTGCGACACGAGTCCGTGCCTCTACCGCATGAAGGGCTCACTGGATCCGCGGCTGCGACTCTATGAACCGGTCGAATTCATCCACGCCCACCTCATGGACAAGCTGCGCTTCGAGCGCCGCCCCGAGACCGTCGCCATCCACGTGACGTGCAGCTCCATCAAGATGGGCCTGGAGTCGTCGTTCAAGGCCGTGGCGCAGGCGTGCGCCGAGAAGGTCGTCGCGCCGGGGCTCGGTTGCTGCGGCTTCGCGGGGGACAAGGGTTTCAGCACGCCGGAGCTGAACGCCTCGGCGCTGGCCGGCCTTCGAGCTGCGCTCCCACCGGATTGCAAGGCGGGCTACTCGAACAGCCGCACCTGCGAGATCGGGCTGTCCATCCACGGCGGGATCCCGTTCCAGTCGATCGTCTACCTGGTCGACCGCGCTACTTCACCGCTGGCCTGACCGCTCAGACCGTGGGTCGTGTGATGGCGGCTCACGGACGGGCGCCGATGCGGCCCAGTTGGGGCGTCACTAAAAGGATCCCGCAAACGGGTCCGCGACGAGCCTAGAGGTGCAAAAGCGACGTCTCGGTCGCCGAGGCTTCAGGGCGGCGTCTCACCTTCACATGCCACAGGCCGGTGACGCACCGGTCTCCACATTCGCTGAGGGAATCCCGTGTACCACCAAAACTACAATCCGACCGGAAGCGCCTTCCTGTCCACGGTGCTGGCAGCGGTGCCCATCGTCGTCTTGCTCTACTTCATCGCGCTGCACCCGCACCGCGACAAGCAGGGGATGAAGCACCTCGGCATCTCCGCGCCGTACGCGGCCTTCTTCGGCGTCATCGCGGCGTTCATCATCGTCTGTCTCGTCTTCGGGATGCCGGTAGGCTCGGCCGTGTCGGCCTTCGGGCTCGGCACGCTCTCGGGCTTCCTCGGGATCATCTGGATCATCCTGGGAGCGATGTTCCTCTACACGATGACCGTCATCAGCGGGAAGTTCGAGATCGTGAAGGAGTCGATCATCAACATCTCGCACGACCGGCGGCTCCAGGTGCTCCTCATCGCCTTCTCGTTCGGCGCCATCATCGAGGGCACGTCGGGGTTCGGGACGCCCGTGGCGATCGCGGGCGCCGTCATGGTCGGCCTCGGCTTCTCCCCGTTCCAGGCCGCCGTGCTGAACCTGCTCGCGAACACCGCGCCCGTCGCGTACGGAGCCATCGGCACGCCCATCGTGGTGCTCGCCCAGGTGAGCGGCCTCGACCAGCTCACGCTCTCCACGATGGTGGGTCACCAGCTGCCGTGGGTGTCGCTCCTCGTGCCGTTCTGGCTCATCGCGGTCTTCGTGAAGATGGAGGGCGGGACGTGGAAGGAGGTCTTCGCCGTCTGGCCGGCGGCGCTCGTGTCGGGCGCCTCGTTCGCCGTCATGCAGCTCTACGCGTCGGGGACGGCCGAGTTCCACCTCATGACGGACGTGGTGGCGGGCGTCTTCTCCGTCGTCTGCACCGCGCTGTTCCTGCGCTACGTGTGGCACCCGAAGACCCGCTTCCTGCTGAAGTCGGAGCGCGAGGCCGCCAAGGTGAAGGCGATCAGCGTCGGCGCTGCGGCGAGCGACCGCGGACCCGGGAGCCACTACAGCGTCGGTGAGACGCTCTACGCCTGGGTCCCATGGGCCATCCTCATCCTCGCCTGCGCACTCTGGGGCGCTCCCGAGTGGAAGAAGACGCTCAACAACCTCTTCGCGAGCGTGAAGTTCGACACCACCTTGCTCGGCTCGAGGTTCAACGGGACGCTCTCGCTCCCGGGCTGGGACATGCCGTCGCTCCACAACCTCGTCCAGCGGATGCCGCCCATCGCGCCGGTCAACGCGAAGCCCGAGGGTGCACGCTTCGTCATCAACTGGCTCTCGGCGGCCGGGACGGGCGTGTTCATCGCCGCGATCATCTCCGGGTTCGTGCTCCGGCTCAGCGCTGCCCAGTGGAAGGAGACGATCTCGCGCACGCTGCACCGCATGAAGATCCCCGTCCTGGTCATCTGCCAGGTGCTCGGCCTCGGGTACCTCACGCGGTACTCCGGCACCGACGCGGTCCTCGGGCTCGCCTTCACGAGCGCGGGCGTGCTCTACCCGTTCTTCGCAGCGTACCTGGGCTGGCTCGGCGTCTTCCTCACCGGCTCCGACACGGCCTCGAACGCGCTCTTCGGGAGCCTGCAGCGCATCACCGCGGAGCAGCTCCACCTCAACCCGATCCTGACCGTCGCCACCAACTCGACCGGCGGCGTGATGGGGAAGATGATCGACGCGCAGTCGATCATGGTCGCCTGCGCCGCCTGCTACGACGATCCGAAGGAGCGCGCCCACGCGCTCGGGCCGATCTTCCGCAGGGTCTGGTGGCACTCGGTGGCCGGCGCCGCCGTGATCGGGCTCATCGCGTTCTTGCAGGCCTATGTCTTCACGGGGGCGATCCCGATACCGCCCATCAAGTGAGCCGGCAATGGGCGGCGGGTCGCACCGCCCGCCGCCCACGTCGCTCCCTACGGTGCAAGAACGCGCGCCATGCCGACCGTTGGCCTGTTCATCCCCTGTTACGTCGAGCAGCTCTACCCGCAGGTCGGGCTCGCCACGCTGCGCCTGCTCGAGCGGCACGGCTGCAGGGTCGAGTACCCCGAGCAGCAGACCTGCTGCGGGCAGCCGATGACGAACTCCGGCTGCAACGACGAGGCGAAGCCGCTGGCCGACAAGTTCCTGCGCCTCTTCGCCGGGTACGAGTACGTGGTGGCGCCGTCGGGCAGCTGCGTCTCCCAGGTGCGAAACCACTATCAGCAGTTCCTCGACGGCCGTCCCGGCTTCGAGCACCTGAGACGCGCCACCTACGAGCTGTGCGAGTTCCTGGTCGACGTGCTGAAGCTGCCGCGCATCGAGGGCTCGTTCCCGCGCAAGGTGGGCCTGCACCAGAGCTGCCACGCGCTGCGCGAGCTCCGGCTCGGCTCGGGCAGCGAGCGGAAGGTGGCGCCCTTCAACAAGGTCCAGCTGCTCCTCTCCGAGCTGCAGGGCATCCAGCTCGTCGAGCTGGCCCGGCAAGACGAGTGCTGCGGCTTCGGCGGCACGTTCGCCGTCAACGAGGAGGCCGTCTCCTGCATGATGGGGAAGGATCGCATCGCCGATCACGAGCGCGCCGGGGCCGAGGTCGTCACCGGGGTCGACATGTCCTGCCTCATGCACCTCGACGGCCTCATCCGGCGCGAGCGGCGGCCGCTCCGGGTGATGCACGTGGCGGAGGTGCTCGCCGAGGCGGAAGGGCTGTCATGAACCCCACCGACAGGGCGGAGCACGCGGTCGATCACGCGGCCGCCGCGGCGCGCTTCGTCGCCGACGACGCCAGGGCGCACTGGCACGATCAGGCGCTGTGGTGGGTCCGGAAGAAGCGCGACGTGGCCTCGTCCGCGGTGCCGGACTGGGAGTTGCTGCGCGACGCGGCGGCCGGAATCAAGGCGCACACGCTCTCGCGCCTCGCCGCCTACCTGGAGCAGTTCGAGCAGCAGGCGACCTCCCGCGGCGCGCAGGTGCACTTCGCCCGCGACGCGGCCGAGCACAACGCGATCGTCCACCGCATCCTGTCGGAGCGGGGGATCACCAAGCTCGTGAAGTCGAAGTCGATGCTGACGGAGGAGTGCCACCTCAACCCCTACCTCGAGGCGCGCGGCGTCACCGTCACCGACACCGATCTCGGCGAGCGCATCGTCCAGCTCCGCCACGAGCCGCCGTCCCACATCGTCCTGCCCGCCATCCACCTCAAGAAGGAGGAGATCGGTGAGCTGTTCCACGCCGAGCTGGGGACGGAGAAGGGCGCGAGCGACCCCAAGTACCTCACCGAGGCGGCCCGCGGGCACCTGCGGCAGCGCTTCCTGGAGGCGGGAGCGGGGCTGACCGGCGTGAACTTCGCCGTCGCGGAGACGGGCGGCGTGGTGGTCTGCACGAACGAGGGCAACGCCGACATGGGGACGACCCTGCCGCCGGTGCACATCGCCTGCATGGGCGTGGAGAAGCTCATCCCGCGCTGGCAGGACCTGGCGGTGTTCACGCGCCTCCTGGCGCGCTCGGCCACGGGCCAGCCCGTCACCACCTACACCACGCACTTCCACGGGCCGCGTCCGGGCGGTGAGCTGCACATCGTGGTGGTGGACAACGGGAGGTCCCGGCAGCTCGCCGACCCCACCTTCCGCCGCTCGCTCTCCTGCATCCGTTGCGGCGCGTGCATGAACACGTGCCCGGTCTTCCGCCGCAGCGGCGGGTACAGCTACGGCTGGATCGTGCCCGGACCGATCGGCAGCATCCTGGCCCCGGGCCGTGATGCGGCGGCGCACCGATCGCTCCCCTTCGCTTCATCCCTGTGCGGCTCATGCACCGACGTGTGCCCGGTGCGCATCGACCTGCACCACGAGATCCTCGCCTGGAGGCAGGAGATCGTGAGGCGGGGGCTGCTCCCCTGGCCGAAGCGCGCGGCGATGAAGGTGCTCGCGGTGGTGCTCCGCTTCACCTGGCTCTACCGGCTGGCGGGCTGGCTCGCGCGACGGGTGGTGCCGCTGCTACCGCGCGGCCTCGTCTATGGCCGCTTCAACGGATGGGGGAAGCAGCGCGAGCTGCCGCCCATGCCGCGCGAGAGCTTCCGCGACGCATACCGGAGGCACCGTGCCCGGACGTGAGGAGCTCCTGGCAGTGCTGCGCCGCAACGCGCCGCGCGAGACGCCGCCCCCGGACCTGTCGCGGCTCGGGGTGAAGTACGCCGATCCGCTGGAGCAGTACGCGCTCTCCCTGAAGGGCGTGGGCGGTGCGTGCCTGCGCGCGGCCGACCTCCCCGCCGCCGAGCGGGCGCTCGCAGAGCTCCCCGCCTGCCGCGAAGCGAGGCGCGTCGTGACGCTCGTGCCCGGATTGGGGCAGGGAAACGTCGACCTCGCCAGTCTCTCCCGCCCGCACCTCCTCGAGGGCCTCGACCTCGCCATCCTCCCCGGCGACCTGGCAGTGGCCGAAAACGGCGCCGTCTGGGTGGACGCGAGCCGCCTCCATCATCGCGCCGTATTCGTCATCACCCAGCACCTGGTCCTCGTGGTGAACGCCGTCGACGTCGTCCACGACATGCACGAGGCCTATGCCCGCCTGCAGGAGCAGCCGATCGGGTATGGCCTCTTCATCTCCGGCCCGTCCAAGACGGCCGACATCGAGCAGGCGCTCGTCATCGGCGCGCAGGGAGCAAGGAGCTGTACGGTCGTGCTGGTCGGTTAACCCAGCTCGACCCGCAAGACCTCGCGTCCGAGGCGGACGGCGTCGCCGTCGTGCAGGGGGCGCTCGCTGCCGGGCGCCATGCGCAGGAACGTGCCGCTCTCCGAGCCGAGGTCTCGCAGCCGGGCGCCGCCGTCGGGATCGAGCAGGAGCTCGGCGTGCGTCTGGGCGAGGTGCGGGTCGCTCCCGAGGTTCACGGCACAACCGGCGCGACCGATGCTGATGGAGGTCCCGCTGCGCAGGTAGGAGCGGCCAGGGAGGCCTCCCTCCAGCCACTCGTCCAGCGTGACCGTCGGCTGATCTGGACGCGGGCTGCCGAGCCGACGCGTGCCGTCGGGGATGGGGGGTGGAGGTGGCGGCAGCGGGCCGCCGAAGCGCAACAGGCAGTCGCCCACCGCGAAGACCGCGCCGGGCCGCAGCGGGACGGTGAGGCCGCGCAGGCGCACGAACACGCCCCCCGCAGCGCCCTCGTCACGGACGAAGAGCGTGGTTCCGCGGACGACGAAGCTCGCATGGAGCGGCGCGAGGCAGGGATCGTCGAGCACGAGGAGCTGTCCGTGGGCCCGGCCGACCTGCACCTCCTCCGGACCCACGGCGATCTCCGCGCCCGGCGCGACGGCACCCCGATCCACGATGAGCCGTGCCCGGGCCGGTGTGGGCTTGCGGGCGGGATCCGGCTGAGCAGGGAGCGCGGGCCGGCTGGAAGCGCTGGCCCGGGCGACTGCGCCTGCCGGGGCGGCAACCGCGCCGAGCGGCTTCTGGCACGCCAGGCATACGCGCGCCCCCGGATCGTTGTAAGCGTCGCAGTGGCGGCAGACGAGGCCGAGCACGTTGGTGAGACGCCCGAATGGCACCTCCTCCTGACAGGAGGGGCAGTGGCTCAGGGTCACGTCGAGCGCCACCCCGCAGGTCTTGCACGTCTGCACGTTTGCCCCCTCCAGCCGGCGCGAGGCGCGCACGAGCCGGGCAAACCTTCTACTCCGACGAAGCGGGCATGCTCAACCGCACACCGCCCTGGGGCGCGGCATCCAGACGAGTGCTGGGTCGGATGGCACCCGGCGCCGCCCTGCGTTACGGATCCAGTGCTTGCCCCTGTGGGTATCGACAGTTACTTTTATTGATCGCCCCTTGCTCCGCCTCAACGACATCCTCGATCGCATCAGCGGGTACCATCCGGACCCGGACTTGGACGTCATCAAGAAGGCGTACGTCTATTCGGCCAAGGTCCACCAGGGTCAGATCCGCAAGTCCGGGGAGCCCTACCTCATCCACCCGCTCGAGGTGGCCGGGATACTGGCCGAGATGCGGCTGGACGAGGCCTCCGTCGTCACCGGGCTCCTCCACGACACCATCGAGGACACCCTCGCCACCAAGGAGGAGATCTCTGAGCTGTTCGGCGCCGAGATCGCCGAGCTGGTGGACGGCGTCACCAAGCTCTCGCAGTTCACGGCGGGCAATACCCAGGAGGAGAAGCAGGCCGAGAACTTCCGCAAGATGGTTGTGGCGATGGCGAAGGACATCCGGGTCCTGCTCGTCAAGCTCGCCGACCGCACCCACAACATGCGGACCCTGGAGCACATGGGCCCGGAGCAGCAAGAGCGCATCGCCCGCGAGACGCTCGACATCTACGCGCCCCTCTCGAACCGCCTCGGCATCCAGTGGCTGAAGGCCGAGCTCGAGGACCTCTCCTTCAGGTACCTGCGACCGGCGGAACACGGCGACCTGATGCGGAAGGTCGAGGAGCGGGCCCAGGAGCGCGAGCAGTTCATCACCGAGGTGGTGGGCATCGTCCGCGAGAAGCTGCAGGGGGCCACCATCCCAGGCGAGGTCTATGGCCGGGTGAAGCACCTGTATTCCATCTTCCGCAAGATGCAGGTGCAGCACGTCGAGTTCGAGCAGATCCACGACGTCATCGCCTTCCGCGTCATCGTGGCCAACGTGGCGCACTGCTACGAGACGCTCGGGCTCATCCATTCACAGTGGAAGCCGGTGCCGGGACGGTTCAAGGACTTCATCGCCATCCCCAAGCCGAACATGTACCAGTCGCTCCACACCACCGTCATCGGGCCGCGGGCGGAGCGCATCGAGATCCAGATCCGCACCGAGGAGATGCACAAGATCGCGGAGGAGGGCGTCGCCGCGCACTGGGCCTACAAGGAGGGCAAGCACGGCGCGGGGGGCCCCAGCGCCAAGGACGCGGCCAAGTTCGGTTGGCTGCGCCAGCTTCTGGAGTGGCAGCGCGACCTCACCGATCCGAAAGAGTTCCTGGACACGGTCAAGGTCGACCTCTTCGCCGACGAGGTCTTCGTCTTCACGCCCAAGGGGGACGTGAAGAGCCTCCCGCGCGGGGCCACCCCGCTCGACTTCGCCTACGCGGTCCACACCGAGGTCGGCGAGCACACCGTCGGCGCGAAGGTCGACGGCAAGATCGTCCCGCTCCGCTACAAGCTCAAGAACGGCGACACGATCGAGATCCTGACCTCGGCCACCAGCCGCCCGTCCAAGGACTGGCTCACCTTCGTCAAGACGAGCCGCGCCCAGACCCGCATCCGCGGCTTCATCCGCCAGGAGGAGCACAAGCGCTCGCTCGAGATCGGGCGCGAGGTGGCCGAGCGCGAGCTGCGCAGGTACGGGCTGTCGCTCGCGCGGCTCACCCGCGGCGGCGAGCTCGACAAGGCCGCCGCCAACCTCGGGTACAAGCGCGCCGACGACATCCTGGTAGCGCTCGGGTACGGCAAGGTGCCTCCCGCGCAGCTCCTGCAACAGCTCCTGCCACCCGAGAGGCTGGCCGAGGCACCGCCGGCCGAGGAGCCCACCTCCCGCCTCACCGAGATCTTCCGCAAGGTGGCGCGGCGGCCCACTGGCGGCGTTCGCATCAGCGGCATCGACGACGTGCTCGTGCGCTACGGGAAGTGCTGCAACCCGGTGCCGGGCGATGACATCGTCGGCTTCATCACCCGCGGCCGCGGCGTCACGGTGCACACCCGCGCCTGCGAGCGGTCGCTCGCGCTCGATCCGTTGCGGCGGGTGGACGTCTCGTGGGACACGAACGCCGGGGCCGTGAAGCGGCCTGTCTCCATCCGCGTGATGACCGACGACCGCCCCGGCGTGCTGGCACAGATCTCGAAGACCATCAGCGAGGCGGGGATGAACATCTCCCAGGCAACCTGCCGCACCACCGGTATCGGCCGCGCCGTGAACACCTTCGAGATGGCCATCGGCGACCTGAAGCAGCTCCGCGGAGTCATGCGCGCCATCGAAGGGCTCGAGGGCGTCCTCTCGGTCGAGCGTGTCTATGCCACCGAGCGGGTGTCCGGCTGACCTGCCAGCGAGCGCCGCGCGCCGGCTCCGTTAAGCTGGTGGGATGGCTCCTACCATCGTGTCCTCACCTGCCGCGCCACGCGCGATCGGCCCCTACAGTCAGGCCGTGCTGGTCGAGCGCGTCGGTGGCCGGACCCTCTACTGCTCGGGCCAGATCCCGCTCGATCCAGCCACCGGCGAGCTCGTCACCGGTGACATCGCCGCCCAGACCGAGCGGGTGCTCGTGAACGTCGAGGCGGTGCTGGCCGCCGCCGGCATGAGCTGCGCCGACGTCGTGAAGACGACCGTCTTCCTCGCCGACCTGGGCGACTTCGCCCGGATGAATGAGGTCTATGCGAAGCGCTTTCCCACCGCGCCGCCCGCCCGGTCCACCGTGCAGGTGGCGGCGCTGCCGAGGGGTGCGCGGGTGGAGATCGAGGTCGTCGCGGTGCAGTGACGGGCTACGGTTCGTCGTACGTGTACGTCTTCCCGGCGTAGTTCCGGAACGTCCAGCGCTTCCCCACGTGGGACAGCACGTACTCGGGGTTCACCGGGATCTTGCCGCCGCCGTGTGGCGCGTCCACCACGAACTGGGGGACGGCCAGGCCGCTCGTGTGGCCGCGCAGCGCCTCGATGATCCGGATGCCGCTCTCCACCGGCGTGCGGAAGTGGCTGATGCCCCGCGAGAGGTCGCACTGATAGATGTAGTAAGGGCGGATCCGCATCAGGAGGAGCTTGTGATTCAGCTCCAGCACGGTCTTCGGGTCGTCGTTCACGCCCTTGAGGAGCACCATCTGGTTGCCGATGACGCAGCCGGCATCGGCCAGGCGGCGCGCCGCCTCGAACGCCTCGGCAGTGCACTCCTTCGGGTGGTTGAAGTGCGTGTTCACGAAGACCGGGTGGTGCTTGCGGAGCATCCGCACGAACTCCTCGGTCATCCGCTGCGGCAGCGTCACGAGGTTCCGGGTGCCGAGGCGGAAGATCTCGACGTGCGGGATGGCGCGCAGCCGGCCCAAGATGTAGTCGAGCCGGTCGTCGGAGAGCGACAGCGGGTCTCCGCCGGAGATGACGACGTCGCGGATCTCGGGGTGGGCTGCGATGTAGGAAAGCCCGTCCTCGATCTGCTTCTTCGCCGCGGCGCTGGTCGGATCGGCCACCTTCCGCTTGCGCGTGCAGTGGCGGCAGTACACCGGGCAGTTGTGCGTCGTGTAGAAGAGGACCCGATCCGGGTAGCGGTGGGTGATGCCCGGCACCGGCATGTCCCGCTCCTCGGCCAGCGGGTCCTCCAGGTCGGCCGGCGCGATCTCCATCTCGCCCATGACCGGCACCGCCTGCTGTCGCACCGGGCAGGTGGGATCATCGGGGTCCATCAGCGCCGCGTAATACGGCGTGATACCCATGTGAAACTCGGCCTCGGTCTCGATGGCCGCCCGCCGCTCACCCTCGGTGAGGTGCACCGCCTGCTCGAGCTGGCGCAGGGTGGTGATCCGCTGGCGCTGCTGCCAGTGCCAGTCGTTCCAGAGCGTGTCCGGCACGCCCTTCCAGATGCTGCGCGGTCCAGGTGGGAAGCGCGCCGTGACGTGTCGGACGGGGCGGGGCGCGTCGGCTGCGTCGGGGAGCATCTGGACCGGCGAACGCTCCGGCTCGGCCGGGTTCGCCCGTGGAGATGGGGCTCGCGAGAGCTCCTCGCCCGTCAACACCGGGAGGGTGGACATGTCGTTCGTTCGCTCCATCGGCGCCTCCGCGCCGCCGGGATCACTCTTAACACTGCGCGGCCGGAGCGACAGGGCTCCCGGCCAGGCCGCAACCTTACCTCGCGGTACCGACGTCGCACGCCAGTTCCAGCAGGCAGCCGGGCGGCCGGCGCGCTTTGACTTTCGCGACCGCGGCCGCTACTTTCGCGCGTTTTTCTCTCCTGGAGCGGAAGGCGCGGCCTGTTGGCCCCGCCCCTGTGAACCCGTGGGCTGGCGCGAGCTTTTCCCGCATGTGACCGAGGCGGACTGGCGCGACTGGCGCTGGCAGCAGCGCCATGCCCTGCGCTCGCCAGAGGCCGTGGCGGCGCTCGTCGATCTCACCTCGGCGGAGCGGCGCGGGCTCGAGCTCACGGCGCGCACGTTCCGGCTCGGGATCACCCCCTACTACGCGTCCCTCATCGATCGGTCCCATCCTTTCTGCCCCGTCCGCATGCAGGCCATCCCGGTCGCGGCGGAGGCGGAGCGAGTGCCGGGGGATCTGCACGACCCGCTGGGTGAGGACGTGCATCGGCCGGCGCGCGCCGTCGTGCACCGCTACCCCGACCGCGCCCTCTTCCTCGCCACCGACACCTGCGCCGTCTACTGCCGACACTGCACCCGCCGCCGCATCACGGGCGGCCAGGAGGGGGCTTTCGACCGCGCCGCCGCCGAGGAGGGTCTCGCCTACGTCCGGGAGCATCGCGAGATCCGCGACGTCATCGTCTCCGGGGGCGACCCGCTCGTGCTGGGCGACGACCGGCTCGGGTGGCTCCTCCGCGCGCTGCGCGAGATCCCGCACGTCGAGATCCTGCGCCTCGCCACCCGCGCCCCGGTCACCTGCCCGATGCGCGTCGACGACGCCCTGGCGAGCCTCCTGCGAAGCATGAAGCCGCTCTTCGTCGTGACGCATTTCAACCACCTGAAGGAGTGCACGCCCGAGGCGCAGGAAGCGTGCGAGCGGCTCGTCGATCACGGCGTGCCGGTCGAGAACCAGTCCGTGCTCCTGCGGCGGGTGAACTCGAGCGCGCGGAACATCGGCGGGCTGAACCGCCGGCTCCTCTCCTGGCGGGTCCGGCCGTACTACCTGCACCAGGGCGACGTCGTCGAGGGCACCGCCCACCTGCGCACGCCGCTCGCCTGCGGGGTGCAGATCCTGGAGCAGCTGCGCGGCCACACGAGCGGACTCGCCGTGCCACACCTCGCCGTCGACCTGCCGGGCGGCGGCGGGAAGGTCACCCTGCAGCCGGAGTATCGGGTCGGGGCGCCCTTCGACTCCGGCGCGCGAGGCGCGCCTACGCTCAGGGCGAACGGGTGTGAATCCGCTCAGCCTGAGCGTAGCGCAGCGGAGTCGAAGGGTGAGCGCGGCACCTGGTTCCGCAACTACCGCGGCGAGCGGTACCTCTATCGGGAGCCGCCCGAGGCGGACTGCAGCTGTCCCTACGACGAAGTCTTCTTCGCGGGCTGCGGCCCGGTGGAGCGCTGAGTGATCGCTGCCGTCATCGAGGAGCTGGCGAAGTGGACCACGACCGTGATCTCGACCCTCGGATATGGAGGGGTGGTGCTGCTCATGGGCATCGAGAGCGCGTGCATCCCGCTCCCCTCCGAGATCATCATGCCGTTCGCCGGATACCTCGCGTACACGGGCCAGTTCACCGTGCACGGCGCGGCGCTGGCGGGCGCCGTCGGCTGCATCGTCGGCTCCATCCCCGCCTACTACCTCGGCATGTATGGCGGCCGGCCGGTCATCGAGCGGTGGGGCAAGTACGTGCTCCTGTCGAGGCACGAGCTCGATCTCGCCGAGCGGCTCTTCGCCCGGCACGGGCAATGGGTGGTGCTCGCCGGCCGCCTCCTGCCCGTCATCCGCACCTTCATCGCGTTCCCGGCCGGGGTCGCGCGGATGAACCTGACGAAGTTCGTCGTCTACACGTTCATCGGCTCGTACCCGTGGTGCTATGGACTCGCCTGGGTGGGCATGAAGCTCGGGGAGAAGTGGAACACCGACCCCCGACTCAAGGCGGCCTTCCACCGCTTCGACCTCGCCGTCGGCGTGCTCGGCGTCCTCGCGGTCGTCTGGTTCGTGTGGCACAAGCGCAAGGGCGCCAAGGCAGACGTGGCGAAGGCGGCGTGAAGAGCGGCCTGTGGGTCGCCGCGCTGGCCGTGGCGCTCGCGGCTCCTCCCGCCCGCGCCGGAGAGGTGGTCCGCATCGCGGTCGCGCTCGGCCAGACGCGCGTCGTCATCACCGGCCGCGGCCTCGCCTCCACGGCCCTCCGCGAGGGCGCTCCCGCCGCCCCGCTGCCGCGCGGCCGGGCCGAGCTGTCGCTCCGCGGGGACGAGCTCATCGTGGACGGCCAGGCGGTCGACGCGGGCGGCCTGACGTTCAGCGGCGACGAGGCGTTGCGGGTCGACGCCATGCCGGGCGCCGCCCTCGCGGGCGAGCTGGAGGTGCGGCGCCTACCGGGAGGTCTCGCCGTCATCCACGCCCTGCCGCTCGAGGATTATGTGGCGGCGGTCGCGGGCGCGGAGATGCCGGCGAGCTTCCCCCCGGAGGCGCTCCGCGCGCAGGCCGTCGCGGCCCGGACCTTCGCCGTGTTCAAGAAGCTGGAGGCGGTGGCGGAGGGGCGGCCGTACCACCTCGGCGCGACCGTGCTGCACCAGGTCTACCGCGCCGGTCCGCCCGACCCGCGCGCTCGCGCCGCGACCCTGGCCACCGCCGGAGAGGTGCTCGTCTTCCAGCACGTGGCCATCGAGGCCTACTTCCACTCCACCTGCGGCGGGCACACCGAGCGTGGAGCCGACGCGCTCGGACGCGACCTCCCCTACCTCGCCTCGGTCCCCTGCGACTTCTGCCGGGCCTCGCCGCGCCGCCGCTGGACCGTGCGGGTCGCGGCCGGCGAGCTGGGCGAGCGCGCCGCGCTGGGCGCTCCCGTCACCGGCGCGCGCGTCGTCTTGCGGACCGCCAGCGGCCGCGCGGCGCGGGTCGAGCTCTCGGGCCGCGGCCGGAGCGTGACGCTCTCCGCCGTCGACCTGCGCCAGCGGCTCGGCTTCGGGCGGCTGCCCTCGCTCGACTTCGAGCTCCGGGCCGAGCGCGGCGCCGTGCGGTTCGACGGGCGGGGCGCCGGGCACGGGGCCGGCCTGTGCCAGTGGGGCGCCGCCGGCGCCGCGGCGGCGGGGGAGGGCTACCGCCAGATCCTGGCGCGGTATTATCCGGGCGCCGAGATCGTGCGGATGTACTGAACGAAGGCGCCCGTGACCCTCTCCGACTTCGACTACCCGCTCCCGGAGGAGCTCATCGCGCAGGTGCCGGTCTCGCCACGCGACGCCTCGCGGTTGCTGGTGGTGCCGCGCCGCGGCGGCGCGTTCGAGGAGCTGCGCTTCGCGGAGCTCTCGCGCGTGCTCCGCCCGGGCGACCTGCTCGTCCTGAACGACACGAGGGTCCTGCCGGCCCGGCTCCTCGGCACCAAGGAGACCGGCGGCCGGTGCGAGCTCGTCGTGCTCGAGCCGCTCGACGGCGAGGACGGCGCTCGCTGGCGCGCGCTCGGGCAAGCATCGAAGCCGCTTCGCGCCGGGGCACGGCTGACCTTCGGCGGGCTCGTGGCGGAGGTGCTGGTGTCGTGCGGGGGCGGGATGTTCGAGGTCCGCTTCGACCGCGGCGGCGCCGCGCTGCGGGCGGCGCTGGAGGTCGAGGGCCGCCTGCCTCTTCCGCCCTACATCCACCGCGACCCGACCGCGGCCGACCGCGAGCGCTACCAGACGGTCGTCGCGCGGGTGCCGGGCAGCGCGGCCGCGCCCACGGCGGGGCTCCACTTCACGGCCGAGCTGCTCGAGCGCCTCGCCTCCGCCGGGGTGCAGCACACCACCGTCACGCTCCACGTGGGCGCGGGCACGTTCCTCCCCGTCCGCGGAGAGGACCTCGACCACCACACGATGCACGAGGAGCGGTACGAGGTGACGGCCGCCGCGGCCCATGCGTTCGCCGCCTGCCGCGCGCGCGGCGGGCGGGTGGTGGCGGTCGGCACCACCTCCGTGCGCACCCTGGAGAGCGCCCATGGCGGGGGAGCGCTCAGACCCGGGACGGGGCGCACGAGCCTGTTCATCCGTCCTGGCCACCCCTTCCAGGCGGTCGACGCGCTCGTCACGAACCTGCATCTACCCCGCTCCACCCTGCTGATGCTGGTGTGCGCCTTCGCCGGACGCGAGCGCGTGCTCGCCGCCTATGAAGAGGCGGTCCGGCGCCGGTTCAGGTTCTTCAGCTACGGGGACGCCATGTTCCTGGGCTAGCGGAGCGGAGATGTCCCTCGGCGGGAAGAAGCTGCACAGCGTGGCGGTCCACGTCGAGCCGGTCCAGTACCTCGCCGGCTGGCGCGCCGACGCCGGGACGCTCTTCCTGGCCACGCTGTCGGAGGGCAGGGTGGGGGAGCAGGCGGCGGTCCGCATCGGGCTCGTCGGCCAGACCCTCCGCGCGACGGTGTTCGGCTCGATCTCGCGCGTGCGGCGCGTCGGGCGGCCGTCGCTGCCGCCCGGGATCGATCTCCAGCTCGATCGGCGGAGCCTGCCGGCGGCTCACTTCCTCGCCCTCGCCGCGCGCGGGGAGCCGTTCAGCTTCCGCGAACGGCCGCCTCGCTATCTCGTGGAGCGGAAGCTCCGGGTCAAGGCGGAGGGCGGCCCCGAGCGCGAGGCGGACACGCACAACCTGTCCGCAGGCGGGTGCGCGCTGGCCTGGGCCGGCGGAGCGCCGCCGGGGCTCGGCAGCGTCCTCGCGATCAAGCTCGGCGGGGCATTCTTCGCCGCCAGCACCCGCGCCGTGGTGTGCTGGGTCGCGCCGGATGGCGCTGCGTCGCACGCGCTCGGGCTCGGCGTGGTCGGCGAAGGCCGGGGCGCGCGGGTCTGGAGGGCGCTCGCCGAGGAGGCCGTGGCGGCGGGGGCGCGGGCGGTGTGAGGCTCCGCCCGTGACGAGCGCGCTTGACAGCATGCGCCCGGGCGCGCGACACCGCGCCCGTGATCTCGTACCAGCTCCTCGCCGAGGATGGCGCCGCGCGGCGCGGCCGCCTCACGACGCCGCACGCCGTCGTCGAGACGCCCGTCTTCATGCCGGTCGGGACGGCGGCCACCGTGAAGACGCTCGCGCCGCGCGATCTCGACGAGCTCGGTGCGCGCGTCATCCTCGGCAACACGTACCACCTGTACCTGCGCCCCGGGCACGAGCGCATCCACCGGCTGGGCGGGCTGCACCGGTTCATGTCCTGGGGCGGCGCGCTCCTCACCGACTCGGGCGGTTTCCAGGTCTTCAGCCTCGGTGAGGCGGCCCGCGGCGGCGCCCTTCGACTACCGCCCCAGCCAGCTGCGGCTGGGGCGTACGCTCAGGGTGAGCGGGCACCCGGCGGCAGCCTCGTCCGCATCACGGAGGAGGGCGTCGAGTTCCGCAGCCACCTCGACGGGTCGAAGCACTTCCTCACGCCGGAGAAGGCGATCGAGGTCCAGGAGGCGCTCGGGGCCGACATCATCATGGCCTTCGACGAATGCCCGCCCTCCAGGGCCGAGCGGAGCTACCACGAGGCCTCGCTGGCGCGGACCCAGCGCTGGCTCTCGCGCTGCAAGGCGGCATGGCACCCGGACGGACAGTCGGCGCTGTTCGGGATCGCGCAGGGCGGCCTCCACGCCGATCTGCGCCGCCGCGCCATCGAGGAGGCGGCCGCGCTCGACCTGCCCGGCTACGCGCTCGGCGGCTACGCGGTGGGTGAAGAGCCGGCGGAGATGTGGGCCGGCGTGGCGCGCGACGCGCCGCTCCTGCCGCGGGACAAGCCGCGCTACCTCATGGGCGTCGGCACTCCCCAGGACCTCCTCGCCGGCATCGCAGCCGGCATCGACATGTTCGACTGCGTGCTGCCCACGCGCTGCGCGCGGAACGGGCTCCTGTTCACGAGCCAGGGCCGGCTCACCATCCGGAACGCCGCCTTCCAGGACGATGAGCGACCGGTCGATCCAGCGTGTGCCTGCTCCACGTGCCGCACCTTCTCGCGAGCCTACCTGCGCCATCTCTTTCGCTCGGGCGAGCTCCTCGGCCTGCGGCTCAACACGTTACACAACCTCCACTACTTCCTCGACCTCATGGCGGGAGCGCGCACGGCCATCGAGGAGGGTCGGTTCGAGGCGTATCGGCGGGGGAAGATCGAAGGTTGGCAGCGCGGTTCGACGTAAGACCATCGGACGCGGGCGAGGGGCGACATCGAGGTTGCCTGCGGTCCTCAAATCCTGCTAAAAGACAGCACTTTTTCCCGTCAGCCCGGAGTTCGCATGCACCAGGTCCTCTACTCCATGTTCAGCCAGACCGCGCCCGAAGGGGGCGGGCCTCTCGGCGGCCCGCTGTCGATGCCGCTCATGATGCTGCTCATGTTCGGCGTCTTCTACTTCGTGCTCTGGCGGCCGCAGAGCAAGGAGCGGAAGAAGGTCGAGAGCTTCCGCCAGAACTTGAAGAAGGGCGACCGCGTCTGGACCCAGGGCGGCCTCATCGGGACCGTGACGCAGGTCGAGGATCAGGCGGTCTACCTCGACATCGGCGCCGGCAAGGTGCGCGTGCTGAAGTCGTTCGTCGGCGGGGAGTTCAAGGAGAAGGGCGAGGCGGCGGAGCCGGCCAAGCTGGAGGCGAAGAAGTAAATGGAACGGAACTGGTATCTTCGGGTCGCCCTGATCCTGGGCGTCCTCGCGTTCAGCGTCTATCAGCTCGTGCCGAGCTGGTTCTACTTCCACCTCCCGCCCGACCGGCGGAACGGGGTCGAGTACGACCAGTCGGTGCCGAGCTGGGCGCCCGCGGCGCGCAAGCACCTCAACCTCGGCCTCGACCTGCAGGGCGGCATCCACCTCGCCATGGGCGTCGACGTCGACCGCGCCGTGAAGGCGAAGGTCGCCCGCCGCGCCGACGAGATCGCCGACTTCCTGCGCGAGAAGAAGCTGCCGGTGGAGGCTTCGGCCCCCACCTCGGACGGCACCCGTATCGCGGTGAAGACCTCCGATCCACGCCAGGTCTCGAACATCGTGCTCGACCAGTACGGCGCGGAGCTCACCTCGCCCGCCGGCGCGCCCGCGGGCACGGTCTGGTTCGCCTTCAAGTCGAAGGTGATCCAGGACTTCCAGGCGAAGGCGGTCGACCAGGCGGAGAAGACCATCCGCAACCGCGTCGACAAATGGGGCGTCTCCGAGCCCGACATCAAGCGCAAGGGCAACAACCAGATCCAGATCCAGCTCCCCGGCTTCAAGGATCCGGAGAAGGCGAAGGAGCTGCTCGGCCGCACGGCCCAGCTCGAGTTCAAGATCGCCGCCGACGACTCGCCGGCCCTCGACGGCGTGCGGGCGCAGCTCCCGGCCTGTCCGGCCGACCAGGGCCTCATGCGCACGCCGCTCCCCGAGAGCGGCTGCTGGTCGGTGGAGGGAGTCGAGCTGCCCGGCGGCATCCAGCGGCAGTCGACCTTCATCGCCGCCAACACCCGCAACCAGTTCGACGCGGCGGTCGAGAAGGTGGCGAAGCCGCTGCTCCAGCCAGGCCAGGAGATCGGCGTCGGCGAGGGCACTGTGGGCACCGGGGTGGTGAAGGAGCGCTTCTACCGGAGCTACCTCCTCAACGCCAAGACCGAGCTCACCGGCGACTACATCTCCGACGCGCGCGCCTCGATGGACAACTCGCAAGGCGCCGGCCGGCCGGTGGTGGTCTTCACGATGACGCCCGAGGGCGGGCGCCTCATGGAGAAGCTCACCACGAACAACCTCGGGCGCCGCATGGCGACGGTGCTCGACGCCAAGGTCGAGACCGCGCCCTACATCCAGGGAAAGATCTCCACCAACGGCCAGATCACGCTCGGCTCGAACCGCCCGTACCAGCAGATGTTCGAGGAGGCGAACGAGATCGCGCTCGTGCTCAAGGCGGGCGCGCTGCCGGCCCCGGTCACCATCTACGAGGAGCGCACCGTCGGCGCGACGCTCGGGCCGGAGCTCATCAAGAAGGGCACCACCGCCGCCTTCCTCGGGCTCATCCTGGTGGTGGCGTTCATGATCCTCTACTACCGCGGCACCGGCCTCATCGCCGACCTGGCGCTCGTGCTGAACGGCCTGCTGGTGCTCGCCATCATGGCGATCATCGGCTCGACCCTGACCTTGCCCGGCATCGCCGGCTTCGTGCTGACGCTCGGCATGGCCGTCGACGCCAACGTGCTCATCAACGAGCGCATCCGGGAGGAGCTGCGCGGCGGACGCACCGTCCGACAGGCGGTGGAGCAGGGCTATGACAAGGTCTTCTGGACCATCGTCGACGCCCATGTCACGACCCTGGTGGCCGCGGTCGTGCTCATGCAGTACGGCTCCGGCCCGGTGCGCGGCTTCGCGGTGACCCTCACCATCGGCCTCATCGCCTCGATGTTCACGTCCATCGTGGTGACCCGCGCCTTCATGGACTTCTTCACGCGTCGCGACACGGCGCGCCTGAGCGTCTGATGCAATTCAAGACCTTCGACATCATCCCGCACGAGACGAAGTTCGACTTCGTCGGGAAGCGCCACATCGCGGTCACGCTCTCGCTCCTCGCGAACGCGGCCGTGATCCTCTGGGCCGTCTTCCACGGCCTCAACTTCGGCGTCGACTTCGCCGGCGGCACCGAGATGGAGGTGCGGTTCCAGCAGACGGTGGATCCGGCCGCCATCCGCAAGGGCGTGGAGGACCTCGGGTTCACCGATGCGTCGGTCCAGACCTACGGGCCGGAGAGCGAGCACACCTACCTCATCCGCGTCGGCCGGATCGCCCTCATGAGCCAGGAGGACGTGAACCGCGTGGTGCAGGCGGTGCAGGCCAAGTTCCCGGTGGCGGGCCAGCCCCACTTCAACGCCGACGCGGGCGACAAGATCGACTTCCAGTTCCAGGGCACGCCGCCGTCGCCGGATCAGCTCCGGGCGGCCGTCGAGGCCGCGGGCGTCCGGGTGCGCGACGTCCGCGAGGAGGCCGGCCTCACCGCCGGCACGAAGTCGTTCGCCGTCATCACCCAGGGCATCCAGGACAAGATCGAGCGCGACCTGTCCTCGCGGTTCGGCGCGGCCAAGCCCGAGGTGCGGCGCGTCGAGTACGTCGGTCCGGCGGTGGGGCGCGAGCTCCGCAACCAGGGCTTCAAGGCCGTGCTCTACGCCATGGCGCTCATCGTGGTGTACGTCGGGCTCCGCTTCGACTTCCGCTTCAGCCCGGGGGTCATCATCGCCCTCGTCCACGACGCCGTCATCACGCTCGGCTACTTCGGCTTCAGCGGGCGCGAGTTCAACCTCACCTCGGTGGCGGTCATCCTGACCGTGGTGGGCTACTCGGTGAACGACACGGTGGTCGTCTATGACCGCATCCGTGAGAACGCGGGGCGGTTCAAGGGCAAGAAGCTGGGTGATCTGGTGAACGCCTCGATCAACGAGGTGCTGGGCCGGACCTTCCTCACCTCGTTCGCGACCGCCCTCTCACTCATCGGCCTGCTCGTCTATGGCGTCGGCACCATCTTCGACTTCTCCGCCGCCATGATGATCGGCATCGTCTCCGGCACCTACTCGACCTGGTTCATCGCGGCGCCGATGACGATCTGGCTCGAGGAGCGGGCCGAGCAGAAGAAGGCGAAGCGGCCCGCCGCCCACGCCGAATCCCCCGCCCGCGCCGCGCGGTAGTCCTCCGCGCCAGCGCTTCGGCTGCAAGGAGCCCGGTCGCCTCGCAGCGGCCGGGCTCCTCGCTTTCTTCCGACGGTCGAGGTCGGGGTTCTTGCTCCCTCTCCCCCGGCGGGGGAAAGGGAGGCTTGCCTCCCGCAAGGGGTGAGGGCCGGGGTGAGGGGGGCAACGCTCCGATCACGCCCACTCCGCGCCGCCGACGCGCTGACGGGGGCGGGGTGGGCGGTCAGCGCGCCGGCGCGGCAGCCGGGGAAGGCGCTGCGGGAGCGCCGGGCTCGGCAGGGGGCGCGGGCGGCTCGTCTGCGGCCGTGA
>WNGL01003429.1_pt1 | contig 23935 bp, 24 predicted proteins | sample 5400591 | NCBI WGS metagenome assembly WNGL01 (sample SAMN13153377, study PRJNA577476) | soil metagenome | isolation source: 80 cm soil or saprolite under Garry oak tree replicate 1 | place: USA:California | collected 2016-06-15 | reverse complement strand
TTTTCCCTCTTTTGATCTCGACAGGCTTCTGGAACTTCCGGGTGTCTTCGCGCGTTCACAGTGCCAGGATTTGCAGGAAAAACTCCCTCTCCCTTTGGGAGAGGGCTGGGGTGAGGGTCTAGCTCCCAGTTGACCCGCGTAATTGCGTTCCCTCTCAGTCGAATGCACCCTGGGAATAGCAAAGAGAGTGGTTGGTTTAATCTCTCTCAGCTAAGCCCTCACCCCAACCCTCTCCCAAAGGGAGAGGGAGTTACCTCAAATTCTTGGCGCGGGTTCGTGCGTTTTGCAATTGCCGGTTACGCAACCGTAAACTAAGGCTGGCGCATCTTAAGCAACGCGTTTCAACGAAGTTAAGTATTTAAAGGAGAACGAAAGCTTCATGTACAAAATTACCGGACGCCAAATTCTGGTTATTGCTCTGGCTTCTGCGTTATTTGCCGTGGGCAGCGTCATGGCAGTTCAGCAACTATGGGGACGCCTGCAACCTCTGAGTTCGGCGTTCTCGACTACTGCGCCGTCGAACATCACGGACCCGTCGATGGCCACAGATGAACAGAATAACATCGAGGTTTATAAATCGATTTCGCCCGGTGTCGTTAATATTAGTGCCACAGCAATGGTGCGGGGATTCTTCGGGCTGATGGTTGAGCCTCAGGAAGGCACCTGCTCGGGCTCGATCATTGATGAGCAAGGCGACATTGTCACTAACGCTCATTGTCTCGAGAACGTGCAGAAACTCAGTGTGAGTCTCGGCGGCGAGAAGAAATATGCCGCCCGAGTAGTCGGGGTCGATGCTGATACTGATTTGGCAGTTATTCGTCTGGCAGAAGCGCCCAAGGAAGCGCTTACGATTGTTCCGATGGGCGACTCGGACAGACTTAATGTAGGCCAGAAGGTTCTGGCGATCGGAAATCCATTTGGCCTGGATCGCACTTTGACGACGGGCGTAATCAGCGGCCTGGAACGGCCGATTCGGGCGCAAAATAATCGTCAGATCGAAGGCGCAATCCAAACGGACGCCTCGATCAATCCTGGAAATTCCGGCGGTCCGCTACTGGATTCTCACGGTCGAATGATCGGAATCAACTCGCAAATCCTTTCACCGTCTGGCGCGTCTGCTGGAGTCGGATTCGCAATTCCGGTAAGCATCGCTAAACGCATCATTCCTCAACTGATTCGCAGTGGCGAAGTACGCCGGCCCAAGCTTGGCATTATCCCTCGCGATGTCGCGCCGCTGGCAAATCAGGTTCGCATGCCGGTCTCCGATGGCGTGCTGATTCTGCAAGTGCAGCCCGCTGGCGGCGCCGCTAATGCCGGTTTGCGCGGCACCGTACAAACGGAAGACGGTGATATTGAATTTGGTGACATCATCGTGGGCATCGAGGGCGAGAAGGTCAAGAATAACGACGATCTCTTTCGCATTCTCGACAAACACCAGGTTGGCGACACCGTGAACGTCGAAGTTGTCCGCAACGGACGGCACCTGACCGTGCCGGTGCGGTTGACCGAAGCTACGGACCGCCGTCGCAGCGTTCGGGAATAGTTTCAAATGCAGTTGGAAGCAAAGAGCGCGCGCTGCGAAATCGGCGCGCGCTTTTGTTTGATGATCTCTCGCTTGTGGAGCAGGTTCTGATAACAACCACGTAGTGGTTGAATGTTTATAGCAGGATCAATGAGACTTGGTCTCGCACTCCTTTAGGAGTGCAATGCGGCGAAGCATCTTTGAGCCACGGCCCTCATTGAACTCCTAAAGGAGTTCTGAGAACCTCGTGACGTTAGAATCTATAGACATTTAACTCCTAGCGGAGTTTCTTAGCTATTACTGGTGCAAAGCCCAGGCCCTCTTCCAAGGGAGAGGGAGTTAACTTATTCTCTCTCATTTTTCCTCGACACTTCGAGTTTTTGGTGGTAACACGAGTCGCCAGACTTTCTTTATTACGGCACGACCTTATATGAACAGAACGGAAGCCGAATCCCTACTACGCCAAATGCTCGGCGCGGACAAATCGTTTCGCGATGGTCAATGGGAAGCCATCGAAACGGCTGCCGTGCGTAAGCAACGTGTATTAGTCGTGCAACGCACCGGTTGGGGCAAGAGCATTGTTTACTTTATCGCCACGAAGATCTTGCGGGACGGTGGCTCGGGCCCGGCCTTGCTGATCAGTCCGCTGCTGGCGTTAATGCGAAACCAAATCGAGGCCGCGCGAAACATTGGCTTGCGGCCGGTCACGATTCACAGTGAGAACCGGGACGAATGGGAAGCAATACGGACCGCGCTGATGCGAAATGAGTGCGATATCCTGCTTATTTCGCCTGAGCGTTTAGCGAACGCAGAGTTCCTTCGAGCAGTGCTGCTGCGATTCCAGAACAGTATCGGCTTGTTCATCGTCGACGAGGCCCATTGCATATCAGATTGGGGACACGACTTCAGGCCCGACTACCGGCGAATCGTCCGAGTGCTCGAGCGGCTGCCGCCGAGCGTGCCGGTGGTGTGCACTACTGCGACTGCCAATAACCGCGTGGTCCAAGATGTGGTCGCGCAGATACGCAACCTGCAAGTGCAACGCGGACCACTGATCCGCACTTCATTGAAGCTTTTCAACATCAAGCTCAGCGACCAGAGCGAACGATTAGCGTGGTTGGCCCAGTTCGTTCCCAAACTTCCCGGCTCGGGCATCATCTACTGCCTGACGATTTCAGACACTCACCGCGTAGCCACATGGCTTCAACAAAATGGTATCGTGGCGCGCGAATATCATTCAGATGTCGAAAGCGAAGAAAAAAATGAATCAGAGCGGATGTTGTTGGCAAGCGAGTGCAAGGCGCTAGTGGCAACGGTCGCATTGGGAATGGGCTTTGACAAACCTGACCTCGGTTTTGTGATTCACTTTCAAAGACCCGGATCAGTCATCGCGTACTATCAGCAAGTGGGCCGTGCCGGTCGAGCGGTGGACGAGGCGTACGGGATTCTTCTCAGCGGTCGCGAGGATGACGAGATTCAGGACTATTTCATTCGCTCGGCCTTTCCGGCTGCGGAAACGATGTTGCAAGTATTGCGAGAACTTGAGCATGGCAACGGCGCGAGCCTCAATGAAATTATGGGGCGATTGAATCGCCGAAGAGGAGTAATTGAGAAAGCGTTGAAGCTCTTAGAGGTCGACGGTGCAGTTACCCGGGACAAGAACATCTATGTGCGCACGCCGAACGCGTGGACGCCTGACTTGTTGCACTCCGAGCAAGTGACAGCGAATCGGCGCGCGGAGCTGGAAGAAATAAAACGTTATGTCGATCACACTGGTTGTCTGATGGAGTTCCTGGCGCGCAGTCTTGACGATCCTGAGCCTGCTCGCTGCGGCAAATGCATGAACTGCGCCGGCCGAACCAAGCGCCAATCCGCGTCTGCTGACCTGGTTCGCAACGCCATAGAGTTTTTGCGAGGAGGTACGGTAATCATCGAACCGCGCAAACAATGGCCAGGCGCTACGCTGATGCAGATTCAACAAGCAATGCCTGAAGCCATAGCATTGTCAAAAGACGGAAAAGTTAAAGCCGCGATTCCCGAACATCTGCGATTACAAGCAGGCAGGGCGCTGTGCATGTATGGCGATGCGGGTTGGGGGCGAGTAGTAACTCATGGCAAATACGAAGCAGATCATTTTAGCGACCAGTTGGTCGAGGCGGCTGCGAGAATGATTCAGGATCGGTGGCAGCCACAACCTGCGCCGGGATGGATTACGAGTGTTCCATCAAAACGACATCCATCGCTGGTCCGAGATTTTGCACTCCGACTGGCGCAGCAACTCAATATTCCCTTTCGGCCGGCAGTCGAAAAGATCCGCGAAACTGAACCGCAGAAACGGATGGAAAACAGCGCGCAGCAAGTGCGTAATCTGGTTGAAGCATTTTCGATCGAGCGTGATATTCTGGCGGCGCCCGTAATTCTGGTTGATGACGTGGTCGATTCGGGTTGGACATTGACTATGGTGGGCGCATTGCTGCGCATCAATGGCAGCGGGCCAGTTTTTCCTTTAACGTTGGCGAAGGCGACGCCGGGTGACTCATGAATGACGCGCGCGAACTGTTGAGCGAAGACGGCATGGCCATCGTCATGTTGTGTTCGCAACTCGCATTGGGCGACGAGCGGGATGTCACCGCGCTTAGCTTGAAAGAGTGGAACGCGTTGGCGCAAAAGATCGGCGCCTCGGATTTAAAGCGTCCGTCTGCATTGCTGGGCGTGGGAGCTCAAGAGCTGGCCAGAGAACTGGGACTTGTGCCGTCTGACGCGGAGCGGATCGTTCTCTTGCTCACGCGCGGAGGAACAATGGCGCTTGAGTTGGAGAACCTGGCAGATACCGGCATCTGGTGTGTCACGCGCGCCGACGGTGCCTATCCGCCGCGCATTCGAAAAACGCTCAAGCATCGGGCGCCGCCGGTGTTGTTTGGCGCCGGAGAACTGACGATTCTTGATCAGCCAACGATCGCCGTGGTCGGCTCTCGCAATCTTGAAGCATCAGGCGAAGCCTTTGCCCGGCAATTGGGAGCGATGTGTGCGCGCGCTTCGGTCACAGTTGTTTCCGGCGGCGCGCGCGGCACTGATCGTATTTCAATGCAGGCTGGGTTGGATTCCGGTGGTCACGCTGCCGGTGTTCTGGCGGACAGTCTGTCAAAATCAATCCGGCAACCCGATGTTCGTGAGCTGGTCGCGGATGGCCGACTCGTGATGCTGACGCCTTACCGTCCTTACAATGGTTTTTCAGTGGGGGCCGCAATGGGCCGAAACAAAATCATCTATGGCGCGGCTGATTATGCAGTCATTGTTTCGAGCGATTACCAAAAAGGCGGAACGTGGTCGGGAGCCGTTGAAGCGTTGCAAGCGGATTGGTGTCCCGTCTTTGTTCGATCGGACGCGAACGTCGCGACTGGGAATAAACAACTCATCAAAAAGGGCGCATTGCCGATCTCCGACGTTGAGCTTGGCGGCACGGAAGATATTGTCGAATGGATGAAGACGCGAGCCGGTTTGCGAATGAAACAGCCAGAGCTGCTTCCGGCATGATGAGCCGTGAACTGCTCCCAAAGAGGGGCTTGTTAGCCTGGAGGCCAGGTCATCTCGCGGCCGCCGAGCACGTGAACGTGAAGATGAAACACTGATTGTCCAGCGCCGCGTCCAGTGTTGATCACGGCGCGGTAACCGCCGCTTCCACTCAGTCCATGCTCATTCGCGACGCGCGCGGAGATTCGTAGCAGGTGACCAAGCAAAGTCTCGTCTTTCTGCGAAGCATCATCGAGAGATTCAAGGTGATCGCGCGGAATGACCAGCACATGCGTCGGGGCTTGCGGATTAATATCGCGAATGACGACGCAGCGGTTGTCCTGATAAACCACATCGCCCGCGGCGTTGCCGTTGATAATTTTGCAGAAAAGGCAATCTTGTTCGCTCATGTTTTCGGTGTCAGACTAGCCGATAATCTCGCTAACTTTCAATGAAAGACCGGGAACGGTCGGTGAAATCAGGATTTCTCCGCGCTTGAACTTCAAACATTTTCGGTAACGATTCTCCACTACGTCGTAGTAGACCTCGATCAGCTTCTTTGGTAAGTTCACCAGCCAAGCTTCAGGAATTCCGGCGCGGGCGTACAGAGGGATCTTCACATTGCGATCGGACAGGATCGTAGAGTCCGACACTTCGACAATCAGCAAAACATCTTCGGCTGTTGGAAGGTGTTCCGCGTAGAAGTCGTCACGAGGCTTCAGCAGCGCCACATCCGGCACAGGTTCCGAGAAATCGCTGAGCCTGACCGGATTCTGCACCCAAATCACTGCTCGTCGCGCAAAGGTGTTTTGGAATAGACGGTTTGCCCGGGTAACACACGCTGCGTGAGGGCTGCCAATCGGACTCATCTTGACGATCTCTCCTTCGATCAGTTCGACGCGGTCGTCTGGCTTCAGCACTCCTACTTCCGCGAGGCGGTAATACTGGTCAACGTTGAAGTGCCACTTTTCGAGTTGTGCTGACATGGAATCTCTGCTTAATCCTGCTACGTTAACTGGCCCGATGTTATCACACCCGGTGGTGTCTTACTCACGTCACGCGACGACCGAATCCTGGCCGACGGGCGCGAGCGGCGCCGTGACCGATTCGCGCACGCGCTCGATGTCGGCGCCGACTTCTTTCAGTTTGGCCTCAATCCTTTCATATCCGCGATCGATGTGATAGACGCGGTCGATTAGAGTTTCGCCTTCGGCAATTAAGCCGGCCAGGACCAGCGATGCCGAAGCGCGTAGATCGGAAGCTTGCACCCGCGCGCCAATCAATTTGTCCGGTCCGTCAACAATCGCCTGGTCGCGGCTAATCTGAATTCGCGCGCCCATGCGCTGCAGTTCTGAGGCGTGCATGAAGCGATTCTCGAAAATGGTTTCCATAATTACCGAACGTCCCTGGGCTTGAGTCATCAGCGTCATGAATTGCGCTTGCATGTCCGTGGGAAAACCGGGATAGGGTTCGGTACTCAGGTCAGAGGCTTTCAATCCACGTGGAGAACAGCGCACTTGCAGAGTGCTCTGGTTGACCTCCTCAATCTCGACGCCAACTTCGCGGAGCTTGGCTATGATCCGATTGCAGTGTTCAGGATTACAGTTTTTGATCTCCAGCTCGCCGTTCGTGATTGCGCCGGCCACGAGAAAAGTTCCGGTCTCAATTCGATCGGGAATGATCGTGTGCTGCGCACCGCCGAGACCTTCCACGCCTTCAATTTGAATCGTCGGCGTACCTGCGCCCCGCACGCGCGCGCCCATCTTATTCAAGAGTTCGGCGAGATCCCTGACCTCCGGCTCGCGCGCACAGTTATGAAGGGTCGTCGTGCCGCGCGCCAAAGTCGCCGCCATCATCAAATTCTCGGTGCCGGTTACCGAGACTTTGTCGAAAAGGATTTCGGCGCCGATCAATCTATCTCTCGGAACGCGCGCAACGACGTCGCCAGCTTCCAGGAAAACTTCCGCACCGAGTTTAGTCAAACTCGCGAGATGCAGGTCGATTGGCCTGGCTCCGATAGCGCAACCACCCGGCAGCGAAACCCGCGCTTTGCCAAATCGAGCCAGCAAAGGACCGAGCGCCAACACCGACGCGCGCATCGTCTTCACTAGTTCGTAGGGAGCAGTCATCAACTCCACATGCGCAGCGGAAATCTTGTGCGTGCGCAGCTCCGGCGTCAGCACCGTTGCGCCAATGTCTTCCAACAATCGCCGCATCGTGATGATGTCGCGCACGTAAGGCAGGTTATGGAGAATGATGGTCTCGGAAGTTAGAATCGCCGCCGCCATGCAAGGCAAGGCTGAGTTCTTCGCGCCGCTAATTGAGACGCGACCTTTAATCGGATTGCCGCCACGAATGAGGAACTTGTCCACGCTGAAAGAAGATAATTGAAAAGTTCTCGCTGTGCGAGTAAGTGATCAATCGGTGTCATCAAATCGCGAAAGATTATGAACGTCGGAAACGAGTTGCCAACCTGCGAACTATTCCGTCAATATTTAAAGAGTGCCATTCGATGGTAAATTCATAAGTACATGCACATGCCTGAGATTCGAGCGGCCCCGGGTACTCAATCTTTGCAAGGTAAATGCCTTTATCGTAAAACAATTCCTTGCCGGTTCGCTCGGCGTCCCAGGGATACCCAAATGCTGTGGCTCCTTCCCGATTGAAAATCCAACCGTGGTTTTTGAGTTCGTTATCATAGTATATGCGAAGCTGTTGGTAACTTAGGTCCGCTCTATACTCCTCTGCAACTGCACCACTTCGGGCTGAGGAAGATGTTGGCCTGATCCTCCTCGCCTGGGGTGGCGGATTTATCGACAGAAATTCTTGTTCAGCGTTGAGTTGAGTTTGATTCACCTTCATTGAATAGAGCGTACCAACTCCGAGAGTTAAGACTCCAAGCACTATCAAGACGTATGGAATGTATTTCCTGAGCCAGGTTTGTATCATCTCGGAATACACTAAATCATTCGAACCCGGAAGTTAGTAGCCATCAGTGCGATTCAACTACTTTGTATAATATCTGACCTGCCAGTACCTCGTCTCGGTCGCCACTCGAAACCTTAATCCGCACGCCAGCCAGTTCATAGTTCGATCGACGATATTGATAGAGCAGCTTTGCTGCGGATCGACTCGGAGCGAGCGGACGGTTTCCTCCGCTCAACCCGATGCGTTCCCAGCAAAGATCAAAGGGAGCGTCGAGCCAAACACTACGGCAATCACGTTGCGCGACGAGGGCACGATTCGCTTCGATGGTCCACGCCCCGCCGCCGAGTGCGATCACCCGCGCGTCGTCCATCTTTAGAGCGTCGCGAAGCGCGTGGGTCTCTATTTCCCGAAATGCCGGCTCGCCGTCTTCTTCGATGATTTCTGCAGGCATGCGGCCTTCGCGTTCGGTAATGAACGAATCCAGATCGATCATTTCGCAGCCCAGCCGTTGGGCCAGCGCGCGGGCGACTGTAGTCTTGCCGCAACCCATGAAACCAACGATTACGATCCGACGATCTTTCATTGCACGGCGGGTGCCGCTGTCAGCTTGCGCTACTCAACCAGCGAATCGAGCAGACCAAAGAATTCCGGAAAAGAGACGGCAACGCACTCGGCATCCTTGATTTCCGTCTTTCCTTCCGCGATCAATCCGGCGACGCTGAACGCCATGGCGATCCGGTGATCGCCACGCGAATCGATTTCTGCTCCGCGCAATCGAGCGGGACCGGCGACGCGCAGGCCGTCGTCGAATTCCTCGACTTCCACGCCCATCGCCCGCAGACCGTCCGCCGTAGTCGCAATCCGATCAGATTCCTTGACGCGCAGCTCGGCCGCGTCGCGAATTTCAAGGCCGCCCTCGATCTGCGAACCGACCACGGCGAGCAAGGGCAGTTCATCAATCAACTGAGCGATCGCTAAACCATCAATCAAGTTGGGTGGCTGAACGTCTGCCGGAGGCCGCGGTTCTGGTGCCCCATGAATGCTCACCAGGCCGACGGGTTCATTGCTTTGTTCGCGAGCTTCGGTGACGCCAGCTTCAAAGCCAAGCGCGCATAACTGATCCAGGAAAGACGTGCGAGTAGCGTTCAGTCCAACCCCATCAATCTCAATTGAAGAATTGGGCATCAAGGCTGCAGCGGCAATGAAGTAGGCGGCGGAAGAAATGTCGCCAGGAATCGACACCTCACGGGCCACGAAGCGCGCCGGGCCAGAGACCGCAGCAAAATGCGCAGCTTCGCCTTCGCGTTCAGCCTCGCCGGTGTCGATCGGAACATCGAACCAACGCAGCATTCGTTCGGTATGATCTCGGGTCGGCTCGTTCTCGATGACCTTTGTTCGTCCCTCGGCGTGGAGTCCAGCTAACAGCACGCACGACTTCACCTGGGCGCTCGCCACCAGCAGCTTATAAGTTATTGCCTGAAGCGGCCTGCGTCCTGCGATCGCCAGCGGCGCACGTCCTTCGTGCGATGAAATATGCGCGCCCATCATCTCGAGTGGCTCGATGATTCGCTGCATCGGACGCGAACGCAGTGATGCGTCCCCGGTAAGTTCTGTCTTGAAAATCTGGGCCGCGAGAATTCCGGCGAGCAGACGCATCGTCGTGCCACTGTTCCGGCAATCAAGTGGCGCAGCCGGCGCCCGCAAGCCATTCGGCCCAACACCATGAATCAAAAGATCGCCATCGTCACGCTCAATCGAGACGCCAAGTTGTTCCAGACAAGCCAAGGTTGCCGCGCAGTCGACACTCGTCGAAAAGTTCGTAATCCGCGAACTGCCTTCCGCTAGTGCCGCAATTATCGCTGCCCGGTGAGAAATGGATTTGTCTCCAGGAACCATTAGACGTCCGCGGATTCTCTTTGCCGGTCGAATGATCACGAAAGAATCTTAACTGACTTTCTTGACACACAGCCAGCGAGCATGTTACACGTCCGTCTTCCGTCAGTTATTACTTGCAGCAGTTAGAAGCGATTCCCGGCGAAAGAGAACCGCGGCTTTTGTGACCGACCAAACGACTCGACTCGTTTTGCCCAGCCACATCGAGGCGGTTGCCGAGGCTGCTGCCGCCGTGGCGAGCTTTGCCCAGAACTGCGGCGTCGGAGACGAAGCCGCCTTTGGCATCGACATTGCCGTGCGCGAAGCGGTGACCAACGCGATCGTGCATGCCAATAACGAGGACGACACGAAGTCAATCGAAGTAAGTTTTAATTGCGCGGACCGCGCGCTTGAAATTGACATAAAAGACCAGGGCGAAGGATTCGATCCGGCAAGCGTGCCTGATCCGACCGCACCGGCGAATCTCTTGAAGACATCAGGCCGTGGGATTTTTTTGATACGCAATTTTATGGACGAGGTGCAGTGGTCATCCAGGCCTGAAGGTGGCACCATGTTGCATATGGTCAAACGGTTCTGAATCAGAGGATGTTCTTTGTGCTTAGTACTTTGTGCCTGGATGGGAAAAAGAACTAAGTACCAAGTCCAAAGCACAAAGTACAAAGATCAAAAGGGATTTCAGATTTAACATTCCAGAGCTCATACCGAAAGAGGAGAAGAAGAGAATCATGGCAGAACTTAACATCCGCGAGCGACAGGCCGGCGACGTGACGGTTCTCGACATGGATGGCCGGATCACCATTGGCGAAGGCAGCGTCGCGTTGCGTAGTGCCGTCCGCCGCTTGCTGGAAGAAGGAAAGAAGAAACTTCTGCTGAATTTGGCAGGCGTTGGTTACATTGACTCCAGCGGCATTGGCGAGTTGGTCTCGAGCTATACGGCGATTAATAAGGAGGGCGGACAACTCAAACTCCTCAGCCTGACCCAGAAGTTGCAAGACCTCTTGACGATTACCAAGCTATTGACGGTCTTCGACGCGTACGATAGCGAAGCCGAGGCGCTCAGCAGCTTCAAGTAGATTTGTCCGAGCAGCAGAAGTTTGAATTCAATCTTGTCAGAGTTTTTCTCGGAGGTTTTCAGTTATGGCTCAACTAAACATAAAAGAGAGACAGGCGGGCGATGTCGCCATTCTGGATCTTGATGGCGATGTTCGCATGGGCGACAGCGCCACCGCGTTGCGCGGCGCGATCCGAAATCTGGTTGCCGGCGGCAATCTGAAGATCCTTTTGAATTTGGCTGGCGTGAAGTACATCGATTCGAGCGGCATTGGTGAATTGATTGCGAACTACACGACGGTGGGCCGCACCAAGGGCCAACTCAAGCTTATGCACCTGACTGATAAAGTCCAGGACTTGCTTGTAATCACGAAACTGCTGACAGTGTTTGACGTTTATGACGACGAATCTGAGGCATTAAGCAGTTTCAAATAGCCGGCGCTTTCGAACATGCAGACGATAGCGGCCCAGTAACCTTGCTGGGCCGTTCGCTTGTTCGCCAAACTTCATTGTCGTAACCGACCATTGCGAACCTTCGAGGGTATCCGGCGACAAAACTGTGAAGTTTGTCGGATATTGTCTTATGCTAGACTTACTATCCTTAAGTCATGAAACCCGCGAAATTCGATCAAGCCTCGAGCGATGCGCTGGCCGGAGCCGTGCGCGACATTGAGAAAGACACCGACGCCGAAATTGTTATTGTAGTGCGCGGTCGCTCGGGAACTTATCGGCATGCCGATTATCTATTCGGAGCGATCATTGCTCTGATTGGATTAGTGTTTGTTTTGCTCTCTCCTTTTGAGTTTCACACCTATTGGGTTCCGTTCGATGTGGTCCTGCTATTCGTCGCCGGTGCTTTTCTGTCTTCGCGCAGCGACATGATTCGGCGCCTCCTGACAGCGAAAAAGTTTCGGGCCCAGGCTGCTCGCAATGGCGCTGCCGCAATGTTCTACGAGGCGGGTATTGCCAACACGCACGCAGAAAACGGCGTGCTGATTTATTTGTCGCTGTTGGAACACCGCCTCGAAGTAATTGCCGATCGGGGAATATTAAAAGCCGTGCCGCCTCTGAAATGGAACCATACGATCTTTGAGCTAAAGCAAGTGGCGCACGACCCTGAACCTGAAAAGCTCGTGAAAGCCGTGCACGATTTGGGACGCGTGCTCGCTGAGCATCTGCCGTCAACCGGCGAGAATCCTAACGAGTTAGCTGATGGTCCGCGCATTGAATTGAAATGATGTCCGTCAATGACACTTGTGGACGCCGGCCTAAAGCCGCGGCGTGAATGAGACTGCGGCGGAAAATTCTTGCGGCATCGGAACTAATTACGAGATGAATCTTCGCATGCTTTCCAACCTAAGAAAGGTCATGGCGATTGGCTTTGTGGCGCTCGTTACTGCCGCTTTGGCGGCGGATGTCTTCGCGCGCGTTGGGGGCGGGGGATCGTACGGGGGCGGCGGAGGGCACGGTGGTGGTGGCGGCGGGGCCGGCGCGCTTATTTATCTGCTGATCAGATTCCTCCTTTGGTTGACGATCGAACATCCGGTAATCGGGATTCCGGTCGACATCATTGTTATCGGAGTTGTGATCTATTGGTTCACGCGGCCATCGAAAAAGACCGTGGGCGCTACTTCGTCGTCCATTCTCGGAGTGTCGGGTGCAGCGGCGACTCCGGCACGTCAAGAGGGTTTCCAGCGCGAGTTCAATCAACTACGACGCTTTGATCCCAACTTCTCGGAAATCATCTTCACAGATTTTTGTTACGCGCTATACGGTCGCGCTCACGAGGGGCGTGGGCAGGGCCCGAAAGCGCTCGATCTCCTGTCTCCTTATTTGAGCGAACAGGCGCGTGCATCGTTGTTGCAACTCAATTCGCCAAACCTGAAAGCAGTTCAGGGAGTCATCGTAGGAGCGATGCAGGTTGCGGACGTGCGCGGCCTGGCAAGTCCGACGGTCTGCATCAGTATTGAATTTGACGCCAACTACACGGAGTTTACGCCTCGCGAAGGCGACCCGCGCGGCGAGATGAGTTATTACGTCCGTGAGCGCTGGGAATTGGAACGAAAGCGCGACGTCCTTTCGCCCACGCCAGAACAAGCAACCGCGTTGCATTGTCCGCGCTGCGGCGCGCCTCTGCAGAAAGACACGGCGGGCGCCTGCGCCTTCTGCGGAACGAAGATCGACAGCGGTGAATTTCAATGGTACGTCCGCGAGATAACCACGCTGAGCCGTGAAGCGAAAGGGCCGTTGCTGACTTCCGATGTGCCGGAAGTAGGAACAGATTATCCGACGATCACGCAGCCCAACTTCCCGGCGGTGCGCGCGGCTTTTGAACAGAACCATCCGGAGTTTTCCTGGGCCGATTTTCAGGCGCGCGCCCGGCTAATCTTCAACGAATTACAGGAAGCGTGGTCGTCTTTGAATTGGGAACGGGCGCGGCCGCATGAAACCGATAACATCTTTCAAATGCATCGTTTCTGGATCGAAGCATATAAGGCGCAGGGACTGCGTAACGCTCTCGATCAATATCAAATCACGGCGATGCAGCCGGTGAAGGTCAAGCTGGATTCATTCTATGAATCGATCACGCTGCGTATCTTCGCGCAAGGTTACGATTACACAGTGGACAGTAATGGAAGGGTCGTGGCCGGATCGAATAAGAACGTGCGTCGCTGGAGCGAGTACTGGACCTTCATTCGCTCGACCAAAGCCAAGCCCGGGCCGGCGCATGCCGATCTCAATTGCCCAAACTGTGGCGCCCCGTTGAAAGTTAATGCCACCGGAATCTGCGAGTTCTGCGGCGGCAAGATCACGTCTGGCGAATTCGATTGGGTGCTTTCAAAGATCGAGCAGGACGAAAGCTATGCCGGTTGAAAGGATCATTTTCCATTTGTCATTTGACAATTTCATTTGCCATTTAGGAAAAACTTCAGTTCAGATCGTCAAGCTTGTCCGCTCCGCGCGCACGGGAAATCCCCCATTTCTAACGGGATGGACGTCCCAAATGCCAAAGAAAAATCTCAAATGCCAAATGGAAAATGATTCGTTTCTGGCCCAGCGCTTGCTGGCCCCGAGAATTTTGTTCTCCCGAAGCTTGACGCTTGACCAAAGTGCTTGTTAGACTCAGAGCAGTTCAAGGACAATCCCGAACAGCAATCTCGCGAAAAGCTTTTGTCTAAGAGCCGCGCAATGCGACTTGCCTGTTGCTTGTAAGATTCTTCGGAGGTGATAAGTGGGCTTCAAGGTCGGCCAGAAAGTTGTTTATCCCAATCACGGTATCGGCGTAATCGAACAAATCGAACAGAAGCAGATCGGGGCAGTAGCGCTTCCTTTCTATACGCTCAGGCTGGCAGCGACGAATTCGCTGGTCCTGGTACCGGTGTCTAATGCCGCTGAGGTCGGCCTGCGTCGCCCGATCTCTTCCGGAGAGTGCGAAATTCTGTTCAAAGCTCTCGCCACTGATTTTGCGACGCCCGCCAACGACTGGAAAGATCGTTTCAAGGATTTTTCCGAGAAGATGCGCACCGGCGACATTTTTGAAGTCGCCGCGGTGCTCAAACATCTCAACTATCTCAGCCATATCAAACCGCTCTCGTTTCGCGAGCAGCGCATGCTTGAGCGTTCACGATATCTCGTCATTTCAGAGCTGTCCGCGGTTTGTCGACAACCGGAATGCCGGATCGAGCCCCGGGTCGATCAAGCCCTCGAACACGCTTGTGCTCGGCACGATCACCGGGAAGTGGCCAAGACTCGCGTAGCTGTGGCAGCGGGCAGCCACTGATCATCTTCCATTTATCATTTGACATTTGTCATTTGAAAACATCTTTTGCGCACCCCTTCCGTTTTAGAACGGGGCTTGTCCTTCAGGCATGGCGATAAGTCCGCTGTCTAAACCGAACTCTTCTTCCCAGAATGGCAAATGAAAAATATCAAATGACAAATGGAAAATGATTCTTTGGGTCAAATGGAAAAACGCCCCTTGCTCGCTTCCTTAATGAATTACGACCAACCTCATGATAGGATGATTTCCGAACCTCTCCTGCTAACGGAACACGATGGACGATCCTGCTAGTTATTATTTCGCCTTCCTGGTTGGCGGCTCTCCGTTTCCAACTACTCTAATCAAAGTCGCGGGCAAGCTCCTGGGCGTGCTTTTCTTTGTCGCCGCCAACGGCTTCTTTGTAGGCGCCGAGTTCGCCTTGGTTTCTGTGCGGCGCACGCGTCTCGAAGCTCGGGCCGCGGCCGGAAGCCGGCGCGCCCGGGCCGCGCTGCGTTTGACTGGCAATCCCACATTGTTCATCTCTGCGACGCAACTTGGAATCACAATCGCATCCCTTGCGCTCGGCTGGATTGGCGAACCGACCATTGCTTCGCTTCTGCAACCGATCGCCTTGCGCATCGCTTCCGAAGGTAGGGCAGGATATGTCGCTCACGCGTTCGCAATCATAGTCGCGTTTGCGGCGATCACTTTTCTACATATCGTGCTGGGCGAGTTGATGCCGAAGATGTTTGCCCTCGAGCGCGCCGAAGGTCTGGCCCTGTTCGTCGCGCGGCCATTGGAATTGTTCACTAAAGTCTTTCGCGCTCCGCTTTGGATCTTCAACCGCACCGGGGCGACGCTGGGCCGTCTGCTTGGTTTGAAGGCGTCGCTGCAGCACACAGCCGTGTACAGCGAGGCTGAACTGCGCCAATTAATCGATATCTCGCGCGAGAGCGGCCACCTGCGGGCGGAAGAACGACGGCTGATCCATCGCGTGTTCGAGTTCTCAGACACGCTGGTGCGCGAGGCAATGGTTCCCCGTCCGGCCATTGCGGCCATCTCGGCCGATTGCTCGCTGGAAGATATCAAGAACGCCTTTGAGCAAAATCGTTATTCGCGTCTGCCGGTGTATCGTGGATCGCTGGATGATGTGATTGGCTTCATTCATAGCAAAGACTTGATGCTTTATCTCTTGCGGCCAGAGGAGTTTCGGCTCGAATATATTCTTCAGCCGCCGATGTACGTCGTGGATACGGCGCGGCTGGAAGACGTTTTGCGTCAGATGCAAAGGAAGAAAACGCATTTCGGCTTCGTCGTCGACGAGCATGGCGGCGTCGAAGGCATCATCACGCTCGAAGATTTGCTGGAAGAGATTGTGGGTGATATCTCAGACGAACATGACGAAGAGGTGAACGAGCAGATTACCGAGATTGAGCCACGTGCTTATTTGCTTGACGGAGCGCTCGCGGTCCGCGATCTTAATCGGCGTCTAAAGACTGCGCTCCCCGAATCCGATGCCTATACGACCATCGGCGGATTCCTCATGACGGCAGCCGGCCACGTGCTCCAGCCCGCTGAGATCATCGAACACGCGGGCTTGCGATTTAGAGTTGAAAAGGTGGAACGCAGGCGCTTGCTGCGCGTCCGTCTGGAGTTGCCGGAAAAGAAAGAGCAGGCCGACGCCGAGCCTGGGCGTAGCGCTGCTAACGCGCGTTGAGCGTCAAGCTTCCGAGACGCGAAAGAGATTACTGCTGAATAGTTTTTCTTCATCCAGCCAAGTGCGTTCCAAATCGAATCCACTTTGCCGCCCGAGTAATTTGAGGCCGTCCGTGTCAAACTTATAAGAGTTTTCCAGGTGGATTCTTTCGCCGGCGTCGAAGTTGACGGACATATCCAACCCGCGAATATTGGCAGTTTGCGAGCGCAAACTTTCAAGATAGACCTCGACACGACCGGCTGATTCGTTATAAAGCGATCTCAGACCGAAAGCCCATAGATCGAAGTTGGCGCCGAGTTCGCGGTTGATGCGCTCCAACTCGTTTACGATGAAGGCGCGCGTCACTCCCAGCGAGTCGTCATAAGCCGCTTCCAGCGTCCGCGCGTCCTTCTTCAGGTCCGCTCCCAGGAGCAAAGCGTCCTCCGGGCGCAGCACGCGGCGAATAGCACGCAGAAAATCGACCGCTTCGTCCGGTTCAAAATTGCCGATATTCGATCCGAGAAACAGTACCAGCGCCGGATTGGGGCCGAGCGGCGGTAATGCTTCAAGGGCCTCGAAGTAGTCGGCCGCATAGGCGTTGATTTTCAGATTCGGATATGAATCCAACAACGCATGCGAACTCTTTTCCAGGGCCGTGGCCGAGATGTCAACGGGAATGAAAAGCAATTCGCCGCGGCGTCGAATAATAGCTTCAATAATCTTGCGCGTTTTCTGAGCGCTGCCACTGCCGAGTTCGATCAACGTCATGCAGTTGGGAATGGCGCGCACGATTTCGTCCGCGCAGGCCGTTAGGATTTTGTCTTCGGCCCGGGTAAGGTAGTACTCGTCGACCTCACAAATCGCTTCGAACAAACGCGAGCCAAGCTCATCGTAAAGATACTTTGGGAAAAGGTGTTTCGGAGAAGATGAGAGACCGCTTCGGACGTCTCTGGCAAACTCAGCGCGCCCGTTGCGCCGCGCGAGATCGTGAATAATCAAACGCGACTGTTCTGGTTTTGATTGCGCCAACCGATTCCGCCTCCGCTATCATCAGTCTTGATGGATCAAAACGAAGGCAGAATTATACGGGCCTCATTACAGAACCGCGAGCGGTAGCGACCGGTTTGAGGCAGACGGCGTTAAGAGTACCTACTTCAGTCGGGCTTTTGCCTTGTCAACGAAAGCCCCAACTTAAGTTGGTACTCTGAACACCTGTTGCCGGAGTCTTCAAACCGTTCTAACGCTCATGAACCTGGAAGATTGGATGACTTCCAGACTAAATGATAACCACCCGTGCTCGGCCTGGACGCGGCGCTCTACTTGGCACCGTTACGTCAATCTTCGGCGTGGCCGGAATGACGATACGGGGAATCTGAATGTTCATTTCAGGGATCGCCGGTATTTCAATCGAAGGAATCACAACCCGCCGCGTACCGATCGTACCGGGGCGAATGAGCCGGTCCGGATTCTTCTCCGGAGTTACTGTCACTGTTCGGGTAGCGTGATCATGAACGACGGTCAGCGTTACAGTACCGTCATCCTTTTTGTTAATCGCGCGGGTAAGATCTCCCGATGAAGTCACCTTCTCACCATCGGCCGCTGTGATTACATCTCCGGCTTTCAAACCGGCTTTGGCCGCCGGACTGTTCTCGGTCACTGACGTGATCAGCAGGCCGCCATCTTTTACCCCAAAATAGTCCGCGAGCTGTTTCGTCAGCCCTTGTGTGCTGACGCCGATACGACGGTTGCCTCCAAACGCGAAAACAAAATCTCCGTTGCCCGATTCGATTCGCGGAAAAGTCTGTTCAATCCCACGGAACACGTCGTCTCGGATTTGGGGCCCAAGCAAGTTACCCATGTTGCGCTTGGAGAGCGTCACGCTGAGTTCCTGCTCTGCGCCTCCGCGGCCGATCGTAAGACGCACCGTCTGATCGGCTGCGGCTTCGCTAACCAGACGCGTCAACTTGCGCACGCTCGTTACCGATTCGCCATCAAAGCGAAGAATCACATCGTCCTTCTTGAGGCCAGCTTTTTCCGCCGGGCTGTCTTTGATGACCTGCGTTACACCCACGCCGCGAATTTCCCGCAATCCATATCGAGACATGTTTTCTTTCGTGATGTCCTCGCCGCCAACGCCCAGGAAGGCGCCATCGACAAAAAACGAAAAAGTTTGTGCGGTAGAACCGGGCTCTTGGGTTGCAACGAGTGGGGAATCGAAGGTCTGGGCATACACGACGGTGCCGGCCAGCAGTGCGGTACCCAGGATCAATCCAACGATCAAAGTCAGTTTGTTACGAGTCATATACAGAGTCCTCCGGAAAGATTTTTGACCTTCCACGCTGAGGCGACTTGACGGGTTCCAAAATCTTCGCCGGAGCGCCGACATCCGTATCGGCGGTTCGCGGGCATCCTGCCCGCTCTTCTTTAGGGAAAAACTGCCGGCAGGATGCCAGCGTACCGCACGCCGGAGGCAGATTCAGATAATCCAAATGAGCGACGGATTCGGAGACGGCGAGGAACCGATGCACGTCGTCAGTGTCGGGAAACAAAGCGCGCGAAACCTCCCAGGCGGTGCCACCGTTGTCAGGAAGAAGCCGAAGTATTTGAGCCTGACGCTCGCGCATCGAGCGCAGGTAGCGCGTGAAGAGTTCTTCAAAGTCACGAACCGGCTCACCGTGTCCGCCAAGTACGAGCGTCGGCGCCAGGCTCCGGACGCGAGCCAAGCTTACCAGATACTCGGCTAGCGACTTGAAACGCCGAGAAGGATCGATGGGATCCGCCGAGAGGATGGGATTCGGCGTGATGCGCTTGAGCACGCAATCTCCGGCGATGACCGTGCGATCGGCGGGGCGCACGAAAGAGCACGAGCCGGGCGTGTGTCCAGGTGTATGAATGATCTGCAAAACGCCGGATTCAAACTCCAATTCGGCTCCGTCAAGCAGTTCAGTGCACTGTTCGTCGTCGAGAGCGTCCGCATACTGACGAAAGTTGTTATAGAGTTTCCGCATCGCTTCAACTTCGTCGCTTGGTACGCCGGCGCGCAAGAGTAACTGGCGGTGCTCTTCATATTCCAATCGACCGGCACGATGACCGGTCTCCCAGCCGTGCACGAAAACTCGGGCCTCCTTCGCCTCATCGCGCAGCGCCCGCGCCATGCCGCAATGATCTTCATGCGCGTGCGTAAGCACGATGCGCCGGATATCCGAAATCGAGATTCCCGCATTGCGCAGTCCTGCTCGCAGAACGTCGACGGTTTCTTTAGTCTTGGGTCCGGTGTCGATCAGGGTAATGGGATCGTCTTTGATGAGATAGACGTTCACGGGACCGATGTAGAAGGGGGTGGGAAGGATGATGGGGATGATCTTCATTAGTGAATTTCAGATTTCAGATTTGAAATTTCAGATTCATGACTTGCGGTTGCGAATCTGCTCAAGTTCTGCCAAGAATTCTTCCCGTTCGGATCGCTGTTTTTCAGTGCGTCGAGATTTATCCGTGAGATAACGAGTGCCTCGGATTTCGGTGTTCTGTAACGAATCCGCCCAAGCGCGTAACTGTCTTGAGATGCTTTCTGCTCTGGTTTTCAAATCTGAGATCTCAGATTTGAAATTAACAAAATCCGGTAATCTCTCCAACAGGCAATACATTGATCGAGTTTCACCTGCCGAGCCTCGCGAAATGTAAATAAATGTCAGAAGTTCTTGCGTAGTTCCCCGCTCGAATCCTTCCGCGACGTTATTCGAGATCGAGACGACGGCATTTTCCAACTGGTTCCGCGTCCCCGAATGCCCGCGAAAGCACGGTCGGGCCGATAGAGCGAAAGTGCGAACCGCTAATTCGATGGCATCTTTCCAAACCGGCAGGTCTTCGAAGCGGGTGTACTTCATTACGGAAATTCTCCGAGTGTGTGATTGAAGAGCGGTGGTGAGTTATCTAGATCGTCTGAGAACTTCAAAACTATCTCAAGTCTCAGACCTCAAATTACCAGATCTGAGATCTCAAATTTCGGATCTCAAATTTCAGATCTGAGATCGCGTTTCAATACATCACTCCTCAGTACACATACCGATTCGCCTCAATCATCGCACCCGCAATTCGCTGCCGCAGCGCCACCGTATTGATTGGCGTCATCTTCGTAAATCGGCGAAGCGCTGCCAACAAGGTGCGCAACTCATCGCCTTCCGCCATGGCGGCGAGCGTGTTCTTTGCCTGCATCTCGATCCGCTCAACGGCGTCGTTGCAGAACACTCGCGTCATGTCGATGTAACGCGCCGCAGAGTTTTCATCTTGAGCCCTGGCCAACTTCAACGTCCGCAGGATCGCCGACTCCATTGCATAGGCATCCATGATGATATCGGCGACGCCCATGAGAATTTCCTGTTGTTCGGCGAGGCCCATCATGTACTTCTGGGCTGCCGTGCCAAGCGTCATCAGGGCAACTTTCTTCGCGTTTTGCGCCAGTTTCTGCTCGGTGGCGAGCAAGCTCTCATCGACGTCGAACGAAGCGATCGACGGCGAAAGGATCTCGTCCATCAAAGCCTGCGCCGCAGGCAGGAGCGCCAGTCGCCCGCTCAGGGCCGCCTTCATCAAGCGACCGGGAATCAACATGCGATTGATTTCGTTTGTGCCTTCGAAGATGCGATTGATGCGCGTGTCGCGATAAGCACGCTCGGCGGGATAATCCGCGGAATATCCGTAGCCGCCGAAAATCTGCACCATCTCGTCGGTGATGTAATTGCAGTATTCCGACAGCGCCACCTTGATGATCGAACATTCGGCGGCATACTCTTCAATCGCTTTGAGCCGCGCGTCCATGTCCTTCGAGTCTCCGACGGCTGCGAGACCAGCCTCAATCAAGCCCAGCGTGCGATAGGTCATTGCCTCACCGACCCAGGTGCGAATGGCCATCTCTCCAAGCTTTGATTTGATGGCGCCGAACGAAGAGATCGATTTGCCGAACTGCTGCCGCTCATTCGCGTACCGCACCGATTCCGTGAGCGCCAGCTTCATGCCGCCCAAACACATCGCGCCCAGCTTGAATCGGCCGATGTTGAGAATATTGAAGGCGATCTTGTGACCCTTGCCGACTTCGCCGAGCAAATTCTCGACGGGAGCCTTCGCGTCCGCCAAAATTAGGGGTGTGGTGCTCGATCCCTTGATTCCCATCTTGTGCTCTTCGGCCCCGGGCTGGCAGCCCTCCTGTCTTTCGACGATAAACGCCGTGAACTTGTCGCCATCTACTTTCGCAAACACGATGTAGATGTCCGCAAAGCCACCGTTGGTAATGAACATCTTCTCGCCGTTGAGAACGTATTCCTGGCCATCGTCACTGAGCTTGGCGGTCGCCTTTGCAGCCATCGCATCTGAGCCCGAACCCGCTTCCGTCAAAGCATAAGCCGTGATCAGTTCGCCCGCGGCAATTTGCGGCAGGTACTTCTGCTTCGCTGCGTCCGTGCCAAAATAAACGATCGGAAGCAGCCCAATCCCGCTCTGCGCGCCAAGAGTAGTCGCGAACGAGGCCGAGCGTCCGATGTTTTCGGCGATCAGTGCGCCGCTGGTTTGGTCCAGGGCAAGGCCGCCGTACTCTTCGGGAATGGCCGCGCCGATCAGGCCAAGGTCAGCGGCCTTCTTAACCAACTCGCGCGCCAGCTTCCAATCCTTGGCTTCGAGCTCACTGATGCGCGGCAGCACCTCCGCGTCCATGAATTGCCGCGTAGTTTCGGCGATCATACGATGTTCTTCATTGAAATCTTCGGGCGTGAAAATCTCGGCGGGAGTGTGCTCTTCGATGAGAAAACTTCCGCCTTTGACGATTTCCTTTTGTTCGATTACGGCTGCCATAACGATTCCTTTCTTTATGCTTTGAGCACTTGTTCGCTGATCTCACGTGGCATTACATCGCGCAGCGCGGGGTAAGCTTCGAGGATCCTCATCAGATCGAGTTCGTCCTTCTTTCGTTTCGTTGGACGGCGGTTCTCATCGCTCCACGCCCAAATCTTTCCGCGAACGACATTGGCAAGAGATGCTACCGGCACCTGTTCTGCCAGAACGTCTCTGACTTGGGTATCTTTCAAAAACTCTTGATAACGAGGATCGAGGGTAAGTTGAATTCTGAGTTTGCTTCCGGGCATTGTCGCGTTTAGTGAATGTGGAAATGATTCCAGAGCAAAACCGGCGGCCTTCAAGTCAGCCTTGATCGATTCCAACTCGCTGGAAACGACTACGATGTCGGCATCGAGCGTGTACACCGGCTCGACATAGCAGTTAACCGCTAGTCCCCCGATGAGACACCACGAACCATGCTGATTCAGGATGCGAACTAGCAGAGCAAAGTCACTGCTGCCGCCATTTGTCACAGATTCGAAAACTTCTGTAGCGGTCATCGAAATCAAACTTGACCTACCGATTCCGTCGAAGTCCGTTTAGAACTTTCATTACTGTAGGTAATAATTCTGTATCTTCATTTGGTCAGAGATCAGCTGGTCGCGCATATCGACTCCAGTATTTCGCCTGTGCTTAATATTCTTGTCGACCTGCGCCATTCCGGCTTCCATTCCGCGTTCGGCAGGCGCAAAGAAGATCATTGTTATGGCCGAATTCGGCGAGTTGAGTATTAGCTTGTTGGATTCTCTCTTGGTTTTCCAGCCGGATGGAACTGAAATCAATATCCCGCCCGGCTCATACTTGACGGTCTCGTCTGTCGCCGACTCAGATGTCTTGCAAGAAACAATCAGAATCGACAAACAGACAATTAACCGAAGTGAAAATCTATGTTTCACACTAATGAGCGTTCCGTTTCAACCGATTCTCTCGAAAATTCCCGCGGCGCCCATGCCGCCACCCACGCACATCGTCACCATTCCGTAACGACCGTTGCGGCGTTTAAGCTCGCGCAGGATCGATGCGGTCAACTTTGCTCCCGTGCAGCCGAGCGGATGACCGAGGGCAATCGCGCCGCCGTTCACGTTGACCTTATCGGGATTAAGCTCAAGCATCTTGATCACCGCCAGCGACTGCGCCGCGAACGCTTCGTTCAATTCGATCAGATCGATTTGATCGAGCGTCAGACCTGCAAGTTTCAAGGCCTTCGGAATCGCGAAGACTGGCCCAATCCCCATTTCTTCCGGCGGGCAACCGGCAGTTGCGTATGCGATGAGTCTGGCAATCGGCTGGGCGCCTAACTCTCTTGCGCGTTCTTCCGACATCACGATCGCCGCCGCCGCGCCATCCGACATCTGCGAAGAATTTCCCGCCGTGATCGTTCCCTTAACCTGAAACGCAGGCTTCAATTTCGCGAGAGCTTCGGCCGAAGTGTCGCGCCGCGGGCCTTCGTCTTTATCGAAGGTTATTTCACGATGTTGCTTCTTGCCTTTAGCGTCCAGTTCTTCGACCGTGACCGTCAAAGAAACAGTTTCATCTCTGAATTTGTCCGCCTCCAACGCTGCGACCGCCCGGCTGTGCGAACGCAGCGCAAACTCATCCTGTTCTTCACGGGAGACTTCGTATTTCCGCGCGACGTTTTCAGTCGCCAGGCCCATGCTCAGATAAAAATCGGGATAATGTTCGACCAGATAAGGAT